>OIER01000531.1_pt1 | contig 27184 bp, 21 predicted proteins | sample 1581801 | NCBI WGS metagenome assembly OIER01 (sample SAMN03281006, study PRJEB24777) | human gut metagenome | isolation source: fecal sample PR165 from 1 month old male Malay infant, vaginally delivered... | reverse complement strand
AACGCCGGGTCGGAATCCCCGGGCCGGGTGTTCGTCCCGGCGCGGCCCGGCGAACGGGAGGCGGCCCTGACCCACAATTTTCCCGGGGTGGGTAAAGGCGCCCCCGCCCGGCGCTTCTTCGTGCAGGGCCGGGTGGGGGACGGGCGCGGTCGCGGGGGGGGGGGTGCGCTGCTCGAATTCGGGCAGGCCAATGCGGGCGGCCGCTACCGCCACAAGCGCGAGGGTTATCTCGCGGCGCTCGATCCGAACTTTGGCGGCTGCGGCCGCACCATCACGGATGAGGATGGCTATTACCGGTTCCGCACGGTCAAGCCCGGCGCCTATCCCTGGCCGAACGGCGTCAATGACTGGCGTCCGGCCCATATCCATTTTTCCGTTTTCGGGCACGGATTTGCCCAGCGGCTGATCACGCAGATGTATTTCGAGGGCGATCCGATGATCTGGCAATGCCCCATCGTCAAATCGATCCCCGACAAGGCGGCCATCGAGCAATTGATCGCCGCGCTCGACCGCCAGAACACCATCCCCATGGATGCGCGCGCCTACAAGTTTGATATCGTGCTGCGCGGCCGCCGTTCCACGCTGTTCGAGAACCGCCTGGAGGGCAATTGATGGTTCAGTCTCTGGGTTTTCTCAAGGAAACGCCGTCGCAGACGGCGGGACCCTATGTGCATATCGGCTGCACGCCGAATTTCTCGGGGATCACGGGCGTTTACGATACCGATCTTGGTGTTGCCATGGTCAATGACAAGACGCTGGGTGAACACGTCACGTTGCGCGGCCGGATTTTTGACGGGACCGGCACGCCGCTGCGCGATGCGCTGGTGGAAATCTGGCAGGCGGATGCTGCGGGACTGTACAACAGCCCCTCGGAAATGCGCGGTACAGCCGATGTGAATTTCACCGGATGGGGCCGCTGCCCGACGGATATGGAAACCGGCGAATATGTGTTCGAGACGATCAGGCCCGGCCGTGTGCCCTATAAGGACGGCAGGTTGATGGCACCGCATGTGACGCTGTGGATCGTGGCGCGCGGCATCAATATCGGTCTGCAGACCCGCCTGCATTTCGCTGATGAAGAGGCCGCGAACGCCGAAGACCCGGTGCTGCAGCGCATCGAGCACCGCAACCGCGTGCCGACGCTTCTCGCCCGTAAGGATGGTTCGACCTTCCATTTCGATATCCATCTGCAGGGGGAGAAGGAAACTGTCTTCTTCGATATCTGACTGATGAGTATCTCGCCCTTCGATCATCCGTTTCTTTCCGGCCTTCTCGGCGCGCAAGCGGCGACGGACTGGTTTTCCGCCAGCGCCGATATTGCCGCGATGCTCGATTTCGAGGCGGCACTGGCGCAGGCACAGGCGGATGAAGCGGTCATCTCCGCCGATGCCGCGCGGGCAATTGCAACAGCCTGCCGGTCTTTCGTGCCTGATATGATGGCCTTGAAGGCCGCGACCGCCCGCGACGGTGTCGTCGTGCCGGAACTGGTGCGGCAGCTGCGGGCTGTCATTCCCGAGGACCATCGGAACGCCCTGCATTTCGGCGCAACCAGTCAGGATGTCATCGATACGAGCCTGATGATCCGGCTGAAGCCTGCCATTGCCTGTCTTGCCGAGGGGCTGGACGATGTGATTGCGGGGTTGGATCGGCTCGAGGCTGCCTTTGGCGCAAACAGCCTGATGGGGCATACACGCATGCAGGCGGCTATCCCCATCACCGTGCATGACCGCATCGACGCGTGGCGGGCACCCTTGTTTCGCGACAGGGAACGGCTCACCTTTCTCACCCGGGCTTTTCCGGTCATTCAACTGGGCGGTGCAGCGGGCACGCTGGAAAAGCTTGGCGATAAGGCGAATGCCGTTCGGCAGCGCCTTGCCGCGGCGCTCGGCCTGCATGACGCGCCGCAGTGGCACAGCCAGCGCGACCGTATCGCAGATTTCGCCGGTTTCCTTGCGCTCGTGACGGGCAGTCTGGGAAAAATCGGGCAGGATATTGCCTTGCTTGCACAATCCGGCGGCGAGATCAGCCTTCGTGGCGGGGGAAGTTCATCGGCGATGCCGCACAAGCAGAATCCGGTTCAGGCTGAACTGCTTGTCACACTCGCCCGCTACAACGCCACGCAGCTTTCCGGCATGCACCAGGCGCTGGTGCACGAGCAGGAGCGGTCCGGCGCGGCCTGGACACTGGAGTGGATGATCCTGCCGTCCATGGTCATGGCATCAGCGACATCGCAGCAGGCGACGGGCAGCCTGTTGTCTTCCATAACGGGGCTCGGAAGCGGCAAGTCACCGGAACAATCATAACTCAGGGATTATGCAATAGCGCATAGTTTTCATTTTACATTACCAACCGGTATGAGACATTGAACGAAACATTCCAAACGGACCAGATGAGGAGAATGATCTGGCCGGCAGGGGATCAAAGGGAGGAATGATGAAAAAGCTTATTCTGGCTGCAGCGGCAGCCGTCCTGCTTGGCGGCGTGGCCTATGCCGATGTGATCAAGATTGGCGTGGTCGGCCCGTTCTCGGGCCCGTTCGCCATTCAGGGCAAGAACTTCAAGGCTGGCATTGACGCCTATATCGCCACCCATGGCAACAAGATCGGCAATGATACCATCGAAGTGCTGTATCGCGACGTGCCGCAGGCTGACCCCGCGCAATCAAAGGCGCTGGCACAGGAACTGGTGGTGAAGGAAGGCGTGCAGTATCTCGCGGGCTTCTATTTCACCCCCGATGCCATGGCTGTCACGCCGCTGCTGCAGCAGGCCAATGTGCCGCTGGTGGTCATGAATGCCGCGACCTCGGCCATTGTCACCAAGAGCCCCTATGTGGTGCGCACATCGTTCACCACCTGGCAGACGTCCGCGCCGATGGCCAAAATTGCCCGCGAGCGCGGTATCGAGAAAGCCATCACCGTGGTCAGCGATTACGGGCCGGGCGTGGATGCGGAAAACGCGTTCAAGACCACCTTCGAGAAGGAAGGCGGCAAGGTTGTCGAATCCATCCGCATGCCGCTGTCGACCAATGATTTCAGCCCGGTCATGCAGCGCGTGCGCAATTCCGGGGCGCAGGCGGTCTTTGCGTTTCTGCCGTCGGGCCCGACGACGCTGGGTTTTGTCAAAGCCTACAATGAAAATGGCCTGAAGGAAGCAGGTGTCCAATTCCTTGCGCCCGGCGATCTGACGCAGGAATCCGATCTGCCGGCGCTTGGCGATGCGGCGCTCGGTATCCTCACCACGTTCCATTATGCCATTGCGCATGACTCGCCCGAGAACAGGGCCTTTGTCGAGGCCGCGCGCAAGGCCATCGGCAATCCGGCAGAACTTTCATTCCCTTCAGTCGGCGCCTATGACGGCATGCATGTGATCTACAAGATGATCGAAGCCACCGGCGGCAAGCAGGATGCCAAGAAGGCGGTCGATGCGGTGAAGGGTCTTGCCTGGGAAAGCCCGCGCGGTCCGGTGTCCATTGATCCGGAAACCAGGCACATCACGCAGAACATCTATCTGCGCGAAGTCGCCAAGGGCAGCGACGGCGCCTATTACAACAAGGAAATCAAGACGTTCGAGAAACAGCCCGACCCCGGTCTGGCTGCGGCCAAGTAGGCGATAGCCGATGCGAAATTTATCTGATTCAGGCACCCCCCTCTGTCCTGCCGGACATCTCCCCCACAAGGGGGGAGATCAGCCTGCATCACTGTTTCAGTCAGTTCTGAGACATCGCAAAGTCAGTACACGTGCAGATGTCGAGGTGATCTCCCCCCTTGTGGGGGAGCTGGGCGGAAGCCCAGAGGGGGGTGATAGCCTTCTTTCCGTGACCGGGATGATCTGATGCAGGTTTTCTTCAGCATAGGCGTCGATGCGCTCGCCTACGGGATGGTGCTTTTCATCATCTCCATCGGCCTGTCCGTGACCATGGGGCTGATGCGCGTCGTCAACCTTGCCCATGGCGCCTTCGCCATGATCGGCGGCTATATCGCGTCCTATGCGGCGCGCGATCTGGGCCTCGGCTACGGTTTTGCCATCATTCTCGCCGTCATCGGCACGATCGTCATCGCCATTCCGCTGGAGCGCTTCCTCTATCGCCGCATCTATGGCGCGCCGGAACTGACGCAGGTGCTGATGACCATCGGCATCACCTTCTGCGTCATCGGCCTCGCCAATTATGTCTTTGGCCCGACATTGAAAACCATTCCCCTTCCCGCCGCCCTGCAGGGTCCGGTCAATCTCGGTTTCCGCACCATCGCCGCCCACAAGCTGTTTGCCATTGCTTGCGGCGTCGCCGTGGCGCTCGGCCTGTGGTTCCTCATCGAGCGCACCTCGTTCGGGGTCAAGCTGCGCGCCTCCGTCGACAACACCGCCATGGCCGCTTCGCTCGGCGTGCGCACGCGGATCGTTTATGCCGCAAGCTTTGCGCTCGCTGTGGGGCTTGCTGCCTTCGGCGGCGTGATCGGTGCGGAGCTTTTGCCCGTCGAGCCCTATTATGCGCTGCGCTATATGGTGACCTTCCTCGTTGTCGTTTCGGTCGGCGGTGCCGGTTCCATTCCGGGCGCCCTCATTGCCTGCCTTCTGCTTGGCGCCATCGACACGACAGGACGCTATCTCGTGCCTGAATATGGCGAATTCTTCTTCTATCTCGCGGTGATTGCCATCGTCTGGGTGTTTCCGCGCGGCCTTCTCGGAAGGGCGAAATGACATGAGTGCCACCGACATCTCCCCGTCCGCCGCTCCGGCTGTCCGCACGGGCAGACCATGGCAGCGTGATCTTATCGGCGTTGCCGTCATCCTCCTGGCTGCTATCGGCGGCTACGTCCTGTTTCCGGACAATCTGGCACTTTTGACCCGCATCATCGCCATCATGCTGCTGGTGTTGTCGCTTGACCTCGTCACGGGGTATTGCGGTGTTGCAACCCTCGGCCATGCTGCGCTGTTCGGTGCGGGGGCCTATGCGGCAGGCATTGCTGCCGTCACCTTTGGCATCACCGAACCGCTGAGCATGATCGGTATTGGCGCGATCGCCGGAGCCGTTGCCGGTCTTGTCTCCGGCGTCGTCATCCTGCGCGGCCATGGCCTTGCCCAACTGGTCCTGTCCATTGCGGTCATTCACCTCTTCCATGAAGCGGCCAACAAGGCGTCCACCTATACCGGCGGCAGCGACGGCCTTTCCGGCATCGCACCCGATCCGCTGCTTGGGCTCTTTGCCTTCGATCTCTGGGGGCGGACGGCCTACGTCTTCGGTATCGTCCTGCTCATCGCTGTCTTTGTTCTCCTGCGTATCCTCGTGCGCTCGCCCTTCGGCATGCTGTGCCGCGGTATCCGCCAGGACCCTGTCCGCGTCAGCGCCATGGGCGCTTCGGTCAAGGCGAGCCTGATCAGGATGTATGTGATATCGGGCGCCGTTGCCGGCATTGGCGGTGCGCTCAATGCGGTGTCAACGCAGGTCGTCGGGCTCGACAGCCTGAGCTTCACCAACTCAGCCGAGGCGCTGGTCATGCTGGTGCTGGGCGGTGCGGGCTCGCTCTTTGGCGCGCTTGCCGGCACGGTCGTGTTCATGTGGTTTGAGCATGTGGTCTCCGCCGCCAATCCGTTTCACTGGCTGACCATTGTCGGCGCCTTGCTGATTGCCGTTGTGCTCTTCGCGCCGAAGGGGCTCTATGGCACGGCGGCAGATCTCGCCAGACGTTTTGCAAGGAGCAATCCATGAGTGCGGTCTTTGCAGTCGAACGGCTGAAAAAATCCTTTGGCGGGCTGGATGTCACCCGGGATGTTTCGCTGTCCATGGCACGGGGAGACCGGCTGGCGCTGATCGGCCCGAACGGCGCGGGGAAAACCACCTTCGTCAATCTGGTGACCGGGCACCTGCAGGCGAGTTCCGGACGGGTGCTGATGGACGGCGAGGATATCTCCCGCTTCAGTCCGATGCGGCGTGTGCGTGCCGGGCTCGTGCGTTCCTTTCAGGTCACCCGGTTGTTCTCGGAAATGACGCCTGAGGAGCATGTGGCGCTGGCCATCCTGCAGCGCGAGGGCAAATCCGGGCGCATGGCCGGGAATTTTCATGCCATGCCGCAGGTCATGCGCGAAATGCGCGGCATCCTTGAAACGCTCAATCTCGGTGCGCTTGCATCCGTGCCGGTGGGCGCGATCGCCTATGGCCAGCAGCGCCTCCTGGAAATTGCCCTGGCGATGGCGCTGCGCCCGAAGGTGCTGCTGCTGGATGAACCGGCGGCGGGCGTGCCGCACAGCGATACGTTCCTGATCGAAAATGCGCTTGCGCAATTGCCCGACGATCTCGCGGTGCTGATGATCGAGCATGACATGGATCTTGTTTTCCGCTTTGCCAAGCGCGTCGTGGTGCTGGCTGCCGGGGCGGTCATCTTTGATGGTTCGCCACGCGACGTGACCGAAGATGCGCGGGTGCGCGAAGCCTATCTGGGGAGCTATGCCCATGCCAGCAGCGCAGCTTGAAGTGGAAAACCTGTGCGCGGGCTATGGCCCGACGCGGGTGATCGAGAATATTTCTTTCACCGCGGCAGCCGGGTCACGCGTGGCCGTGCTCGGCCGCAACGGCGTCGGCAAGACGACACTCTTCGCAACGCTTGCCGGACAGACGAAGCGCTATGACGGGACCATCAAACTCGGCAACAGCGACCTGACCGCAATGGACAGCGCCGCGCGCGCCTGGAGCGGGCTCGGTTTCGTTCCGCAGTCGCGGGCGATTTTTCCATCGCTGACGGTGGAGGAAAATCTGTTCGTCGGGCTGAAGGGCAGGCCGCGCAGCGCATTGCAGGAAGCCTATGACATGTTTCCGCGCCTGTACGAACGGCGCACCAATTCCGGTTCAAAACTGTCAGGCGGCGAACAACAGATGCTGTCCACGGCCCGCACCATCCTTGGCCGCCCTTCCCTGCTGCTTCTGGACGAACCGCTGGAAGGACTGGCGCCGGTTATCTGCGAGGAACTGATGGCGGCGTTTTCACGCCTCGCTTCCAGCGGTGAAATGACGATCCTCCTGGTGGAGCAGCGCATCCAGAGCGCCTTGGAATTTGCCGAACGTGTCATTATTCTCGAACGCGGGCGCATCGTCTGGGACGGCTCGTCGGAGCAGTTGTCCAGGGACGATGAAACGGTTCATCAGCTGCTTGGCGTGTCGAGCCTTGCCCATTGAAGCCTTGTTCCGACTGGGGGCACCATGACATTCAAGGACGACGATCTGACGATGTTCGAGGCGGATGGCGCGGCGCCTTTGCCCGCGGCAAGCGGTGAAGGCTATGTCGAGCATGATGGCGCGCGGATCTGGTATGCGTCCTACGGCTCCGGCGCTCCGGTGATCCTCCTGCATGGCGGCCTCGGTCACAGCGGCAACTGGGGGTCTCAGGTTCCGGCCCTGGTCCATTCCGGCCGCCGGGTCATCGTCATCGACAGCCGCGGCCATGGTCGCAGCACGCGGGACGAGCGGCCCTATACCTATCACCTGATGGCGTCGGATGTTCTCGCTTTGATGGATAGATTGCAGCTTGCAAAAGCGGCACTAGTCGGCTGGAGCGACGGTGCCTGCATTGCGCTGGTGCTTGCCAGCCAAAAGCCGGATCGCGTCACGGGTGTTTTCTTCTTCGGCTGCAACATGGATCCGAGCGGCACCCGGGAATTCGTTCCGACGCCAGTGATCGACCGGTGTTTTGCCCGCCATAAGAAGGATTACGCCGCGCTCTCGGCAACGCCGGATGACTTCGACGCTTTTGTCGGCGCGGTCAGCCTGATGATGCAGACCGAACCCAATTATACCACCGCCGATCTCGGCAGAATCCGCGTGCCTGTTGCCATCGTGCAGAGCGAGCATGACGAGTTCATCAAACCCGAACACGCTGCCTATCTCGCCCGCAGCATTCCCGGCGCCGAACTGATCGGCCTGCCCGGCGTCAGCCATTTTGCCCCGCTGCAGAGGCCGGAACTGTTCAATGGGGCGGTGCTGAGTTTCCTGGAGCGCGTCGACAGGCGCTGATGATCCTTGTTCAGGCCACGGATTCGATCATCTGAAACGCATCATAGGCGGCAAGCACCGTTTCCATCTGCGCGGTATGTCCGGCGATGAACGCGTCGCCATAAATCGTTTCATCGGGGTATTCCGTGATCAGCGTCAACGGCACGTCATGCCTGTCATCGACCGAGATCAGGCAGGGAAAGCCGTTGATGATGCGGAAACCGGTTTCACCCGCATGGGTTTCGTAGAGGCTGATCTGCCTGTCGTTGAAGGCGACGAGCCCCGGCACGGCGGCCAGGCGCCGGGTCACCGCATCGATGAAGCGCTCGGCCCGTTCTTCCCATCCGTGCTGGTAACGCATGATGAGGAAGAAGCCTTTCGGCAAGGTCCACATGGCAAAGCCGCGCGGCACATAACCGGAAAGCGGCCGTGTCCATTCATGGGCGGGGTAGCCATGCAGGTTGATGTGCAGGCGTGCGCCACTCAGGCGCAGTGCCTCAAAGCGGATCGCTTTCTCGTAAGGCTGAGCGGCGGTGCGGTATTCCAGGTCGTCGCCCAGCGCCGTGTAGCGCGCCGCATGGTGCATGTGGCGCGGATTGTCGGTGCGCAGACGATGGTGCACGGCGTAACCATCCGGATTTTCCAGCGGCGAAATGGTGAAGTGCGCGCCGGGACGATCTGCCAGTGCCTGCGCTCCGCGCAACGCACCGATGATACCGGTTGTTTCATTCGGGTGCTGGCCGCCGCTGATCATGACCGCGGCATCGGTGCCCCTGTGGTAGCGGGCTTGAACCACCCTCCCGGCACGGGAGCGTGCCTCGAAGGTTTCACCCTCGATGCCGGAAAGTTCCGTGCGAACCTGTGCAACGAAGATGGGCGCATGCGCCATCGCAAGAGACTGTGCCTCGCCGGATACTTCGGATGTATCGAGCGTGTGGGTTTCGATCCGGACCGCTGGGGCGCCCTCGCCCCGGACAATCTCCGGGATGATCTGGCCGGGCTGCAGCCCGCGGTCGCCGAGCGGACGGCCGGATTTTTTCTGGAATACTTCCAGCAGCGAAAAATAGAAATCTTCGTGCAGCGCCTCGCGCAGGCTGATGACTTCATCGCCGAATGGCAGCGGCTGGTCGGCCATGGGCAGAGTTGCGCGGATGTTGAGCTCGCCGAAATAGGGCTCGGTATTGCCCCAGTCGTGATCGATCACGGCGCGCATGGCATTGGCGAACAGGGCCTCATAGTCGGTCTCGAGGCGTGTGCCCTCGAAGGCGCCGTTCAGCCTGATCCAGCCGGTGGGCGAGACAAGGGTTTCGCCAATGAAATCCGTATGGATGCGATTGGGGGCGAAAACCTTGTGCTCAGCCTTGCGGCCGTCCTTGTAGACCAGCGTCACGTCATAGGTGAAGGGTGCGCTGCTGCCGGTTTCAAAGCGCAGCTCGGCGGTGCCGGTCAGCGCTGCCAGCGGATAGGTCTCGAGGAGAAAGCGGTTCTGCGGGCAGTTTTCGTGTATGGGATAGGCGATGGTAATGCTCTTGAGCGCATCCGTATTCACGTCCTCAAGAAAGAAATGCAGGAGCGGCTTGTAGGCGCTGCGCAAGCGCGCCTCGACACCGAAAGCCGCAAGCCTTTCCTCGGCGGCGCGGCGGCTCGGCGCATCCTCGAACAGCCAGGCTTCGAGGCGCGTGCCGCGGGCGGTCGCCTCGCCATAGGTTGCGAGGAGCTGGTCGAGGGTGCGGTTGAAACCGCTTTCATAAATAAGTGTCATTTCAATTCACTGTTGATTAGCGCGATGTTCGTCCGGTGGGATCAAGGCTGTCGCGCAGCCAATCGCCCAGAAGATTCAAACCAAGGACGGTCAAGAGAATGGCAAGGCCGGGAAAGACGCTGACCCACCACGCATTCTGCAGATAGGTGCGCCCGTCCGCGAGCATGCCGCCCCAGCTCGGGATCAGCGGATCGACACCAAGGCCGAGAAAGGTCAGGCTGCTCTCCAGCAGGATGTTGGTGGCGACATTGAGGGTCATCAGCACGATGACCGGGCCGATCAGGTTGGGCAGCAGATGCTGGAACAGAATGCGGTGGTCTTTCACACCGATGGCACGCGCCGAGAGGATGAATTCCCGGTCGCGCAACGACAGCACCGAGCCGCGCACCAGCCGGGCATATTGCACCCATTGCGAGACGATCAGCAGGATGATCATGTTGGTCAGGCCGCCGCCGGCAATGGCAATGAAGGTGATGGCAAGAAGGATGAACGGCATGGCGAGCTGCACATCGGCAAACCGCATCACCACCATGTCCCAGAAGCCGCGGTAATAACCGGAGATCAGGCCCATTACCACGCCGATGACGACGGCGCCGGCAACGGAGATGAACCCGACCTGCAGCGAAATCTTGCCGCCGGTGATCACCCGCGCCAGCACGTCACGGCCAAGCGGATCGGTGCCGAAAGGATGCGCCCATTTCATGAAAGGCGGCAGCAGGCGTGCCATCAGGTCGATCTTTTCAGCGCCGCCCGGAAAGATGACGCTGGAGAAGATGACGGCGAGGCACATGCCGCCGGCGAGCAGCGCGCCGAGGATGAATTCCAGATTGCGGAACCGCGCAAATCGAGGGGTGGAGGTTACGGCAGACATGGGCTTACTCCGTCCGGATGCGCGGGTCGACAAGGCCGTAGGCGATGTCGACGAGAAGATTGACGCCAATGATCATCAGGGAAAGGACTGTGATGACCGCCTGCAGCACGGGATAGTCGCGCGCGCCGACCGCATCGAATGCGAGTGTGCCGAGACCCGGCCAGTTGAACACGCGCTCGACCACCACGATACCGCCGAGCAGGCCGCCGAACTGCAGGCCGAAATAGGTGATCAGCGGAATGGCGCAATTGCGCAGCGCGTGCTTGTACAGCACGACATTCTCGCTGAGGCCCTTGGCGCGGGCCACCATGATGTATTGCGAATTGAGGGTTTCCAGCATGGCGGTGCGCACCAGGCGCACATTGGTGGCGGTGAGGATGATGCCCATGGTCACGGCGGGCATGATGAAGCTCTCGAAACCGTTCATGCCGCTTGGCGGTAGCCATTTCAACGTGATGGCGAACAAAAGCACCAGCATGAGCGCCAGCCAGAAATTCGGGAAGGACAGGCCGACCAGCGACAGGATGCGGATCGCCTGATCCGCCCACTTGCCGCGCGCCGTCGCCGCCTTGATGCCGAGCGGGATGGAGATGGCGATGGAAACGATCAGGGAGGAGAAGGCAAGGAGCAGCGTCGCGGGCAAGGCGGCGGCGAGCAGGGTGGAGACCTTCGTGCCGCCAAGGAAGCTGCGGCCGAAATCCAGCGTGAACAACCCCTTGATGAAGCCGAAATACTGGACAAGAAACGGTTGGTTGAGACCGAGCGCCTCGCGGATGCGGACAAGGTCCGCTTCGGTGACGCTGCCTGCGCCTTGTGTCAGCATCAGCGCCGGGTCGCCGGTGAGGCGAATGGCGAACGCCACGATGAGCGTCACGACAATGACGACGAAGATCGCCTGCAGAAAGCGTTTGATGAGAAAACCAGCCACGTCTCTATCCTTCAATCCTTGGCCCGCCGCCCCTTGAAAGGCGACGGGCCTGTTTTGCTACTCGACCGTGACATCCGTCAGCCGCAGGCGGCTGTCGGGGACAGGCGTAAAATTCTTCACGCGCTTGCTCACGCCGAAAATGGCATTGTAATTGTAGAGCGGAATTTCCAGCGCCCGATCCGCCGTGTAGTGGGCGATGGACTTGAGGATCTCCTCGCGCTTTGCCCGGTCGGTAATGGAGCGCTGCGATTCCAGCAGCGCATCCAGCTTCGGATCGCTGTCATAGGGATTCCACTTTTCACCCGAGTGATACATGGAATAGGCGGTGTTGTCGTAATCGAGCGTCCAGCCGCCCCATGCCTGTTCGAACATCGCACCGGTCTTGCCCGCCGGAATGATGTCGTTGAGCAGGACGTTGGTTTCGTAGGGCTTGATCGTGGCGTTGAGCCCGATGACCTGGAGATAGCTGGCGATGGCCTGCGACACCTCGTTGAAGGTGGAGTCGTTGCCGCGCACGTCGATCTGCAGCTTGGTGCCCGCTGCAATGCCCGCTTCCTTGAGCAGGGCTTTGGCTTTCTCCGGATCGTAGGGCAGCGGCTTCATGTCGGGATCGTTGCCGAAGGACAGGGCGCCCTGGAAGCTGGCAATCGGTGCCGCCTGGCCGCCAAGGATGGTCTGGATAATCGCATCGCGATCAACGCCAAGGATCAGTGCCTTGCGCACCCGTTCATCCGCCGTCGGTCCGCTCTTGGTGTTGAAGCGCAGGGCATAGACGGTCGGTCCGGCGGTGCTGACCACTTCCAGCTTCGGATCGGCCTGAATGGTCGGGATCATGCCGACGGGAATGGTGGGAGGAATGACCAGATCGACACGGCCTGCCTGCAATTCGGCAACGGCCGTCGCAGGTTCCGCGATGAAGCGATATTCGAGGTTGGAGAGTTTTGGTGCACCGCCCCAATGGTCGGCAAAGGCTTCGAGCTTGATGCCGATCTTGGGCTCGTAGGAGACGACCTTGAACGGGCCGGTGCCGACGGGATGGGCGTTGAAATAATCGTCACCCTTTTCCTGGATGTATTTCGGCGGCACGATCATCGCGCCATAACCGGCAAGCTTGGTCAGAAGCACCGGATCCGGCGCCTTCAGATGGAAATCAACGGTCTTCGCGTCGATGATTTCCACCTTGTCGATGGCGGCATAGTTGGAGCGCTGCGGACCCTTCTTGCCTTCTTCGCCGAGAAGACGGTCAAAGGTAAATTTGACGGCTTCCGCATTGAAGGGTTCGCCGTCATGGAACTTTACGCCTTCGCGCAGGGTGAAGCGGATGCGCTTGCCTTCGTCGAGTTCTTCCCAGGCGGTGGCAAGGCCGGGCACCAGTTTCAGATCGGCGCCGCGATAGGTCAGGCCATCATAGATATTGGTGGCAACCGAGGCCCAGTTGACGAGAAATGTATCGATCGGATCCCAGCTACCCGGGTCCTGCGGCGACGAAATGGTCAGCGTACCCGCCGCCCATGCGGGTGCTGCGAGCAAAGCAGTGCCTGCCAGACCCAGCGCCAGAAACGCTGCATGTATTCCCCGTCGTGTTCTTATCATTGTGGTGTTCTCCTCATTATATGTAGACGTTTTGCTTCAGGCCGCACTCGCCACAAAGTGGCCGGGTGCAATTTCGGTTCGCTTGAAAATGGCGGGTTCGTCGCCGACGCGGCGAATGGGGCTTGGTATTTCGCCTTCCAGCATGGTCCGGTTGCGCGCACGCGCGGGATCAGCCACGGGGACTGCCGACAAAAGGCGCTGGGTATAGGGATGCGCCGGGGTTTCGAATATCTGCTGGCGGGTGCCGATTTCCACGACCTGGCCCAGATAAAGCACGGCGACGCGATGGCTCATCTTTTCAACGACAGCCATGTCATGGCTGATGAAGAGATAGGAGAGGCCCTGCTGCTCCTGCAATTCCATGAACAGGTTGAGGATTTGCGCCTGAATGGACACGTCGAGCGCCGACAGCGCCTCGTCGGCAATGATCAGTTTGGGATTGGAAGCAAGCGCGCGGGCAATGCAGACGCGCTGGCGCTGGCCGCCGGAAAACTCGTGCGGATAGCGGCTGGCATGGGCGCTGGTCAGGCCGACCCGTTCCAGCAATTCATCGACCCGTTTCTGGATCGGCTTGCTGCCGTTGATCAATGCGTGGGTGCGGATGGGTTCGGCGATGGAGAAGCCGACGGTCTTGCGAGGATCGAGCGAGGCAAACGGGTCCTGGAAAATATACTGGATTTCCTGCCGCAGCTTTTGCCGTTCCGTACCATTCATCGATGAGACGGGACGCCCGTCGAACAGAATGGTGCCCGAGGTTTCTTTCTGCAGTTGCTGGATCGTGCGGCCGATCGTGGATTTCCCCGAACCGGACTCGCCGACAAGCGCAAGAGTTTCGCCGGGATGGATGTCGAACGAAACCTTCTCAACCGCATGGACCCGGTGGGTAACGCCGCCGAAAATGCCCTTCTTGATGTTGAATCGGGTGACGAGATCACGCACTGAAAGGACGGGCGGCAGGCCGTAGCGGGCCGTATCCTGAACATGCTCGCCGCCGACAAGGCGGGGTGTGTCACCGTCCATGACCGTCAGCGGCAGGCGCTTGGGATAGGCCTCTCCGGTCATGCTGCCGAGTTTTGGTACGGCGGCGAGCAGGGTCTGGGTATAGGGATGCTGCGGGCGGGCGAAAATATCGGCAACCGGGCCTTCCTCGACCTTCCGGCCTTTCCACATCACCACCACGTCGTCGGCCATTTCGGCGACAACGCCCATGTCGTGGGTGATGAAGATCACCGCCATGCCAAGTTCGGTCTGCAACTCGCGGATGATGGTCAGAATCTGTGCCTGTATGGTGACATCGAGCGCGGTTGTTGGCTCATCGGCGATCAGCAGTTTCGGACGGCAGGCAAGCGCCATGGCGATCATGACGCGCTGGCGCATGCCGCCGGACAGCTGGTGCGGGTAGCGGCCAAGCAGATCGGCAGCGTCGGGCAGGCGCACCATGTCCAGAAGCCTCCTGGCCTCGGCCAGCGCCGCCTGTTTGGACATGCCCTCATGCAGGATCAGAACTTCGGCGATCTGGTCGCCGATGGTGAACACCGGGTTGAGCGAGGTCATCGGCTCCTGGAAGATCATGGCGATCTCCTTGCCGCGAATGCCGCGCATGGTTTTCTGCGTGGCGGTGGTCAGGTCGATCCGCCCCTGGCGGCTTTCGAACAGCACCTGGCCGGTGGGGAACTGGCCGCCCATCATATCGGCAAGCCGCATGACGGAAAGCGAGGTCACGGACTTGCCCGACCCGGATTCGCCGACAATGGCAAGCGTGCGCCCCGCCCGCACCGAAAAGCTCAGATTCTCCACGACACGCGACGGACCGAACGCGACGGAAAGATTGTCCACGGCCAAGAGCGGGGCTGAAGCAGTATCGGTCACGCAGCTATCCTTAAAGTGTGGTGGCGGCGCGGGCCGCCTGATCGTAGGCGCCGGAGAGAAAGCGCAGAACGGCGGCGATTTCCGACAGCGTATCCTCGGCCGGCCGGGCATTGGTCGTCGATGCCACGAACAGCCGCTCGCGAATCTGGGCGTAGCGCGTGCAGGCATCGGCGCCCTTGTTGGTGATCTTGATCGTCTTTTCCTTGGCGGCCTTGCCGGTGGTGACGAGCCCGGCCGCTTCCAGCTTGCGGATGGCATAGGTGGCGACATGCGTGTCTTCGATATCGAGAACCAGACAGATGTCGGCGAGCTTCTTTTCGCGGCCGCGATGCCGCACGGAGTGGAGAATGAGAATTTCCGTGGCGGAAAGCCCCGGCAGTCCGGCGGCCGCCATGCAGCGCACCATCCAGCGGGAAAAGGCGTGGGAGGCGAGGATCATGCCGTATTCGACTTCGGAAAGGCCGGGCGAACCGCCCTCGGCAAGATGGGCTGACGAGACAATGGGACCAATGGAGGAGACGGGTTTGAGATGCTTCGGCAGTGCCGTTGCAAATTGTTCGAGATCCGCCGTGGTGTGGTCTTTCGGACCAGTCGTCATTCTGCTTGCCTCCGCCTTGACGAATTTATATCATCATTTTATCGACATATTGTCAATGACGCTATAGTCTATTAATTGGGCATGCTTACAAATGTGGCAGTCGATCAAGAGGAGTGCGGGATGAGCATCGGAAACTGGGATTTCTGGGTCGACCGGGGCGGCACGTTTACCGATGTCATCGGGCGCGATCCGCACGGCGTGCTGCATGCCCGCAAGGTGCTGTCCGAGAATCCCGAGGCCTACAAGGATGCCGCCGTGCAGGGTATCCGCCTGCACCTTGGGCTGAAACCGGGCGAAGCCATTCCGGCGGGGCGCATCGGCGAAGTGCGCATGGGCACGACCGTTGCCACCAATGCCCTGTTGGAGCGCAAGGGCGAACGGCTTGCCCTTGTGACGACCAGGGGATTTCGCGATGCGCTGCGCATTGGCTATCAGGAACGCAAGAACATCTTTGCCACCGAGATCATCAAGGCCGAGGCACTTTATGATCAGGTTGTCGAAATCAATGAGCGTGTGCTCGCCGATGGCACGGTTGAGATCGCTTTTGACGAAGTGCAGGCGCGCGCAGCCCTGAAGGCGTTGAAGGATGAAGGCTATGACGCGCTCGCCATCGTGTTCATGCATGCCTACAAATTTCCGGCGCACGAGGCTGCCATGGCCGCAATCGCCCGGGAGATTGGTTTTGCCCAGGTATCCGTCAGCCACGAGGTTTCGCCGCTGATCAAGCTGGTCGGGCGCGGCGATACCACTGTCATCGACGCCTATCTCTCGCCGGTCCTGCGCCGCTACGTGGCGCAGGTGTCGGCAGAGCTGGACATTGCCCGCACCGGCGCGCGCGTCATGTTCATGATGTCCTCGGGCGGTCTGACCGCCGCCGATATGTTCCAGGGCAAGGATGCCATCCTGTCGGGCCCGGCCGGCGGCGTTGTCGGCCTGGCCCGTACTGGCGAAGAAGCAGGTTTTCCCAACGTCATCGGCTTCGACATGGGTGGCACATCAACGGATGTCGCGCATTTCGACGGCGAGTATGAGCGCGCTTTCGAGACGGAGGTTGCTGGTGTGCGTGTGCGCGCGCCGATGATGCTCATCCACACGGTTGCCGCCGGTGGCGGGTCCATCCTGCATTTCGATGCCGGGCGTTTCCGTGTCGGCCCGGATTCCGCCGGTGCCAACCCCGGTCCCGCCTGCTATCGCAATGGCGGCCCGCTGGCCGTGACCGATGCCAATGTCATGGTCGGCAAGCTCCTGCCCGAATTTTTCCCGCCGATCTTCGGACCGGACCAGAATCAGCCGCTGGATGTCGATGCCGTGCGCTCGCGCTTCGCCGAACTGGCAGGCCGGATCGGCGATGGCCGCAGCCCGGAAGATGTGGCTGACGGTTTTATCCGCATCGCCGTTGCCAATATGGTCGAGGCGATCAAGAAGATTTCCGTGCAGCGTGGTTATGACGTGACGCGCTATGCGCTCAGCTGCTTCGGCGGCGCCGGCGGCCAGCACGCCTGTCTGGTTGCCGATGCACTGGGCATGAAGAGCATTCTCGTTCATCCGATGTCGGGTCTGCTGTCGGCCTATGGCATGGGCCTTGCCGATATCCGGGCGACCCGGCAAAAGGCGCTGGGTGTGCCGCTCGATCCGGCCGCCCCTGCCCCGCTTGCCGGTCTGGCCGCGGAGCTCCAGCAGGAATGCCTGTCCGAGCTCAATGCGCAGGGTATCGCCGAAAGTGAGATCACCACCATCGTGCGTGCCCATATCCGCTATGCCGGTACGGATACCGTGCTGGCCGTCGAGGCGACCTTTCCAGCGCATGACGATATCGACCGTTTACGGCGCGAGTTCGAAATCCTGCACAAGCGCCGCTTTGGGTTTGTCGCCAAAAACAAGGCGCTCGTTATCGACGCGGTGGAAGTGGAGACCGTCGGCGGCGGTGCCGGTCAAGCCGAGACGGCTGTCGATGCGACAGCCACCGGCGAGCCGGATGCGGTGCGGCACAACCGCTTCTATTCGCAAGGGTCCGCGCATGACGCGGCCGTGGTGCTGCGCGATGCGATGCAGCCCGGCCAGCGCCTCACCGGTCCGGCCATCGTCATCGAGCCGAACCAGACCATCGTTATCGAGGACGGCTGGCAGGCGGAACTGACGGCCAAGAACCATATCGTTCTCAAGCGCATCAGGGCGCTGCCGGACCGTTCCGCCATCGGTACAAAGGCCGACCCGGTGATGCTGGAGATTTTCAACAATCTTTTCATGTCGATCGCCGAGCAGATGGGCGTGACACTGCAGAACACCGCCTATTCCGTCAATATCAAGGAACGGCTGGATTTCTCCTGCGCCGTTTTCGATGCGGAAGGCAATCTTGTCGCCAATGCGCCGCATATGCCGGTGCATCTCGGTTCGATGGATGCTTCCGTCGCTGCCGCCATTCGTGAGAATCCGGTCATTCATCCCGGCGATGTCTTCCTCATCAATGCCCCCTATAATGGCGGCACCCACCTGCCCGACCTGACGGTCTGCACGCCGGTATTTGACGATGCCGGTACGACGATCCGTTTCTGGGTGGCGAGCCGTGGCCACCATGCGGATATCGGCGGCATCGCGCCGGGTTCCATGTCGCCGCTGGCAACGAATATCGAAGAAGAAGGCGTCTACATCGACAATTTCAAGCTGCTGGATCGCGGCCGTTTCTGCGAGGATGAGCTGGCGGCCCTTCTGACCGGTGCCCGCTACCCCGTGCGCACGCTGTTGCAGAACGTCAATGACCTGAAGGCGCAGGTTGCCGCCAATGAAAAGGGCGTGGCGGAGCTGCGCAAGATGATCAGCCATTTCGGCGAGGATGTCGTCGAAGCCTATATGGGCCATGTGCAGGACAATGCCGCCGAGAGCGTGCGCCGCGTCCTCGACCAGCTGCAGGACGGCAGCTTCACCTATGAGATGGATCAGGGGTGCAGCATCGTCGTCAAAATCTCGGTCGACAAGGTTGCGCGCGAGGTGACCGTCGATTTCACCGGCACGTCGGAACAGCGGTCCGACAATTTCAACGCGCCGCGCCCGGTGACGCGCGCTGCCGTGCTCTATGTCTTCCGGACACTGGTGCAGAGCGACATTCCGATGAATGCCGGATGTCTGCGCCCAATCCATATCATTGTTCCCGACGGCACCATGCTCTCGCCGGAATATCCCGCTGCGGTTGTCGCGGGGAATGTCGAGGTCAGCCAGGCCGTCACGAACTGCCTGTTCGGTGCGGTGGGTGCGCAGGCTGCCGCGCAAGGGACGATGAACAATCTCACCTTCGGCAATGACCAGTACCAGTATTACGAGACGATCTGCTCCGGCGCCCCGGCTGGCCCCGGCTATAACGGCGCCGATGCCATTCACACCCACATGACCAACTCCCGGCTGACCGATCCGGAGATTCTCGAAACGCGCTTCCCGGTGGTGCTGGAAGACTTCCACATCCGCGCCGGTTCCGGCGGCAAGGGAAAGTGGTCCGCCGGGAACGGCACGCAGCGGACGATCCGTGCACAGGAAAAGCTCGACTTCGCCATTCTTTCCGGTCATCGCCGTGTGGCACCGTTCGGCCTGCAGGGCGGAGAGCCGGGGCAGACCGGCTCCAATGCGGTGCGCCGCAGAAATGGGGCTGTCGAAGCGCTGCAGGGCTGTGCGCACACCGTGCTGGAAGCGGGTGAAGCCTTCATCATCGTCACGCCGACGGGCGGCGGCTACGGCAAGCCCGAGGCATGAATTTTCCGGCAGGTTTGCCTTTCCTCCCGGTAAAACCTGCCTGAAGACCTCATGTTCTGCAACCAGTGGTATTTGCAAGCGCTGCAAAGGGCGCATTTTCGTGTCGCAAAATAGTGGACAAAACCACTCAACATACGGAAAAGATTACAGAAATTCACCGTCGCATCTTCTTAGAATTCTTCTAATATATTGTTATTGCTTCGTTTTTCGTCCCGGTTTATGACTTGCCCAGCGCTGCGCAACATCGGGCTGGCCGCGCCGAGGATTGGTTTTAATGCTTGTTCCATTTTTGATTATGCTGCGCGAGGGCATTGAGGCCGCGCTGATTGTCGGCATTGTTGCGAGTTATTTGAAGCAGACCGGTCGCGGTGCCTGGATGCCTGCCGTGTGGGTGGGCATTCTGCTTGCCGTTGCCCTGTCCCTGTTCGTGGGCGCGGGCCTGCAGATGGTCAGTGCGCAGTTTCCCCAGAAAGCCCAGGAATTTTTCGAAGCCCTTGTCGGCTTCATCGCGGTGATCGTGCTGTCATCCATGGTCTTCTGGATGCGCAAGGCTGCCCGCTCCATCAAATCGGAACTGCACACATCCATCGACGATGCGCTCGCCCATTCCTCCGGGCAGGGAGCGGCGCTGGTTGCCATGGTCTTCTTTGCGGTGGCCCGCGAGGGACTTGAATCCGTCTTCTTCCTCCTGGCCATTTTTCAGCAGAGCGCGAACTCCGATGCGCCGCTCGGTGCGCTTCTGGGCATCCTGGTTTCCATCGGTCTCGGCTACGGCATCTATGCCGGCGGTGTCCGTCTCAACCTGAAGCGGTTCTTCTACTGGACAGGCCTGTTCATCCTCGTGGTGGCCGCAGGCATCCTTGCCGGTTCGCTGCGGCACCTGCATGAAGCGGGCGTCTGGAACAGCCTGCAGACGGTGGTGTTTGATTTGAGCAACGTGCTGCCGGTCAGCAGCGCCTTCGGTACGCTGCTTTCAGGCATGTTCGGCTATCAGGATATGCCGACGCTGGGAGAGATCATCGCCTATGTCGTGTTTCTCGCCGTCAGCCTGTTCTTCTTTCTGCGGCCTGCGCAGCGTCAAACCGCTGCCGCAGCGTCCCGGCCAACCCACTGAAAGCATCCCATGGTCCAGAATACGAACCCGTCTGCTCCCCGCCCGCCCTCGCAAGCGCTGATGAAGCTTGCCGTCATGGGTGCCGGCTTGCTTGTCGTTGCTGGCGGAGGCGCATTTTATTATGCCTCGACGATGGTCAAGACCGGCGCCTCGGCTGGCGCGATCACGGTGACGATCAGTGAGGGAAAATGTGATCCGAATGCCCTGACCGTTCCGGCCGGGCGTACCACGTTCAATATCGTCAACAAGTCGGACCGGGCCCTTGAATGGGAAATACTCGACGGCGTCATGGTGCTGGAAGAACGGGAGAATATTGTTCCGGGCTTTACCCAGACATTCACCGCCAAGCTCAATCCCGGCACGTATCAAATCACCTGCGGGCTGCTCAACAATCCGCGCGGGACCCTGACCGTAACGCCTTCGGCGGAGGCCGATGCGGCGGCAGCGCGCCCGGCGCTGGTGGCGTTCGTTGGTCCGCTGGCCGAATACCAGGTCTTTCTTGCCACGCAGACGAGTGCGCTTGTGAAGGGTGTGCAGGCGCTTGACGAGGCCATCAAGGCCGGTGATATCGACAAGGCGCGGGAGCTCTACCAGAAGGCCCGCCAGCCCTACATGCAGATCGAGCCCATGGCCGACCGCTTTGCCGATCTGCACAATGCGATCGATCCTGTCGCCGACTATCTGGAAAAGCGCGAGGCGGACACCGGCTTTACCGGTTTTCACCGCATCGAGTACGGGCTTTATTCGGTCAAAAGCCTCGATGGCCTTGCGCCCGTTTCGGCAAAACTGCTGGCCGACGTTTCGGTGCTCAAGGATCGGGTACGGTCACTGCGCATCCCGCCTGATCAGATTGCCGCCAGCGCTGCCCGCCTGATCGGTACCATTGCAGGCACGAGGATCGCCGCCGGCGAAAATCACTACGCGCGAACCGACCTTGCCGATTTTGAAGCCAATCTTGCCGGTGTATCGCGCATGATTGCGCTGATGAAGCCCGTGGTTGCACAGGGCTCTCCTGCGGTTGTCGCGGATATCGAAGCGCGCTTCGCTGCCGTGGACGGCACGCTGAAATCGCTGCGCGGCGCGGACGGTTTCCCGGCCTATGACAGCGTGAGCGCGGACAAAAGGACGGCACTGGCCGCACAGATGCAGGCACTTGCCGATTCCATCGGCAAACTGAATGCCGCTGTCGGGCTTGAATAGGCCGGGGAAACAATCATGACAAAGGACAGAGACAATAAGCCCTTCATGACCAGCCGCCGCGGCCTCCTTCTTGGAGCAGGCGCAGCTGGCAGTGTGCTCGCGGCCGGCATCACGACGTCGCAGGCTGCCAACAGCCACGGCGAACAGGTGACCGACGCTCCCGTGAGCGACAAGATGCTGGAACAGCAGCCCTTCCATGGGCAATATCAGTCCGGCATCGTGACACCGCGTCCGGCCGCCGGCATGGTGGCCTCGTTCCGTGTGCTGGCGAGCAAGCCGGAAGAGGTGGAGCGGCTGTTCAGAAGCCTCACCGAGCGGATTGCGTTCCTGATGAAGGGCGGCACGCCCCCTGCCCTCGACGACAAGCTGCCGCCTGCAGACAGCGGCATCCTTGGCCCGGTGGTCCTGCCCGACAATCTGACAATCACCGTTTCGCTTGGCGCATCGTTCTTCGAGCAGCGGGAGTGGCTTTCACCCCACAAGCCTGCCCGCCTGTCGCGCATGAAGGCGTTCAAGAATGACGCGCTGGACCAATCGCTGTGTCATGGCGACCTGTCGTTGCAGATATCGTCGAACACACCCGACACCAATATTCACGCTCTGCGCGATATCCTGAAAAATCTGCCGGATCTGATGGTCCTGCGCTGGAAGCAGGAGGGGTCGGTTCCCGTTCTGCCGCGCAGCCCCGACGGGACGCACCAGAGTGCGCGCAACTTTCTCGGCTTTCGTGACGGATCGGCCAATCCCGATGCCGGCGATGCCGGCCTGATGCAGCGGATTGTCTGGGTTCAGAACAGTGGCGACGAACCGGCCTGGGCGCGCAATGGCAGCTATCAGGCGGTCCGGATCATCCGTAATTTCGTCGAGCGGTGGGATCGCACGCCGCTTGGCGAGCAGGAGCGCATTATCGGGCGGCTCAAGCCCAGCGGTGCTCCTTTTGGCGGCCGCACCGAAACGGAAGTGCCCGATTATGCGAAAGACCCGGACGGTGCTGTCACGCCGCTCGATGCGCATATCCGGCTGGCGAATGATCGCAGCAAGGCCGCCGACGCGCATCTCATCCTGCGCCGCCCGTTCAATTATTCCAACGGCGTGAGCAAATCCGGTCAGCTCGAGCAGGGGCTGCTGTTCATTTGCTACCAGGCGGATCTGGAGAAGGGATTCATTGCCGTTCAGAACAAGCTGAATGGCGAGCCGCTGGAAGAATACATCAAGCCCATTGGCGGCGGTTTCTTCTTTACCCTGCCGGGCGTTGCCGGCGCCGACGATTTTCTTGGCCGAACCCTCTTGGAAGCAGCCGGCCATCCGCCAACAAACACCAAATCCTGAAGGAGCTACCCATGAAATTCAGAGCCTATCTTGCAGCAAGTATCGTCGCGATAGCCGCGGCTGCGGCCCCGCGCGTCGCCAATGCGGAGGTCTCGCCTCTCGATCTTGTCGGGCCCATTGCCGAGTACAAGATTTTCATCGGTGAAAACCTGGAAAAGCTGGTCAGCGAGACCAAGGCCTTTACCGATGCGATCAAGGTCGGCGATCTTGAAAAGGCCAAGAAGCTTTATGCGCCGACCCGCATGAACTACGAAATCGTGGAGCCGGTGGCCGAACTTTTCAGCGATCTTGATGGTTCAATCGATTCGCGCGCCGATAATCACGAACTGAAGGAAAAAGACCCCGCATTCACCGGTTTCCATCGTCTTGAATATGGCCTGTTCAGCCAGAACAGCACGGAAGGCCTGGCGGAATTTGCCGACAAGCTCCAGGCCGATGTGGTCGAACTGCACAAGCGCATCACCGATCTGACCTTCCCGCCCGAGAAAGTCTTCGGCGGCGCGGCTACCTTGATGGAAGAAGTGGCGGCGACCAAGATTTCCGGCGAAGAAGACCGTTACAGCCATACGGACCTGTGGGATTTCAAGGCAAACTTCGATGGTTCGCGCAAGATTTTCGAGCTGGCACGTCCGCTGATCGAGAAGGGTGACGGTGCGTTCGTCACCAAGGTTGCGGGTAATTTCGATACGGTCGGCAAAACCCTGTCGAAGTACAAGACGGCGGAAGGCTACGAACTCTATGACAAGCTGACCGACGACGATCGCGCGGTGCTTGCAGCCGCCGTGAACACGCTGGCTGAAGATCTTTCGACCCTGCGCGGCAAGCTCGGACTGAACTGACCGCGTCACGGCGTTCGGATGGAAATTGGAAAAGCCCGGCTGGCAACGGCCGGGTTTTTTGTTGGCCAAGTCCCTGAACAGACAGCGTATTCTTTCCGTCATCGTTGCAATGCTAGGTTGAGTTCCGAGGTCACTTGCATCTCATTGATTTATCGAATATCGTAATTTCAGTAATTACTGAAATAACTGTTGTGTCGGGAATCTCTGATGAACCTTCCTCCTCTCGTTCAGTCCTTCGTGTTGCATTTCGGCGAAATGGGCAGCCGGTGGGGCATCAATCGTACCGTGGGGCAGATCTATGCCCTGCTCTATGTCACGCCCGAGCCGTTGAATGCCGATCAGATTGTCGAATCGCTGGGCATTTCCAGATCCAATGTTTCGATGAGCCTGCGCGAGCTGCAGGCCTGGAATCTTGTCCTGCTGAAACACCTGCCGGATGACCGGCGGGACTTCTTCACAACCCCGGACGATGTCTGGCAGATTTTGCGCACGCTTGCGGAGGAACGAAAGAAGCGCGAGGTCGATCCGACACTCTCCGTCTTGCGCGAAATTCTCATGCAGCAGCCGGCAAGCGATGCCGAGCGGCATGCACAGGAACGCATGGCGGAAATGCATGGGCTTATCGAGCGCCTCACAACTTGGTACGATGACGTGAAGAAGCTCGAAACTGACCGCCTTGCAACTCTGTTGACGCTTGGCGCCAAGGTAACGCGATTGCTCGAGGCGAAAGACAAGATCGTCTCGCTCGGCCGCACCAAACGCAGTCCGGACAAGGCATAAATGTCATGTCAGTCGATGCACTCAGTTCCCCGGTAGCTTTGCGGGCAGGAGATCCGGCCGCAAACGGCCAAGCGCGCGCAAAAACCACTGAGCCGGATAATATAGGGACGGAAACATCAGGCCGTTTGCCCGGAGGACGGTCCGCAGCCCTTGTGCAGGCTGTTGCCGCGCTCCTGTGGCTGCCGCAGGCGGCCCTGCTCAGTATCGCTGTCGGCCGGATCGCTGCGGGCAACGGTTTGTCGGGTGTCGTCTGGCTTGCCGTCGGCGTTCTTGCAATCGGCGTCGTGCGTGCATTCATCGACGCCGCGGGTAACCGGCTCGCTTTCCATGGTGCGCGCTCCACGCTTGCCGGACTGCGCCGGGACGCCATTCTCGCCCTCGCCCATCGCTCGCCGCTTGATCCTGGCCGGATTGCCTCCGGGGAGGCTGCAAGCATCCTGGCCGAGCAGGCCGAAGCCGTGGTGCCTTATCTCGCGCGGTTTCGTCCCGCCCGGTTCAAGGCAACGCTGGTCCCGCTTGCCATCCTTGTCTGCGTTCTTTGCCTGTCCTGGGCTGTTGCCATCGTTCTGCTCGTTGCCGCACCGCTCATTCCCGTGTTCATGGCGCTGATCGGCTGGCGCGCCAAGGCGGCGAGCGAGGCGCAATTGGTCGAAGTTGGCGGAATGAACGCGTTTCTGCTCGACCGGTTGCGCGGACTGGCGACAATTCGCGCGCTCGACGCGGTGGATGTGACGGCAAAGCGCATCAGGGCCGATGCGGAGTCGTTGCGGTCGCGCACGATGGCAGTCCTGCGCATCGCCTTTCTGTCCTCGGCTGTCCTCGAGCTTTTTGCCGCGCTTGGCGTTGCCATGGTGGCGGTCTATGTCGGGTTTCATCTCCTCGGGCAACTCAACTTCGGAACCTGGAGCGGCAGACTCTCATTAAGCGAAGGACTGTTCGTCCTGCTGCTCGCTCCCGCTTTCTTTGAGCCGTTGCGCGAGCTTTCAGCAGTCTGGCATGACCGTGCTGCAGGGGAAGCTTCGCTGGAGGCGCTGCGGAAACTTGCCGTCAAGGGCGTGGACCTGCCGCGTGACGGCGACAAGCCCCATGATGACCGGACTGCATCCCCCGCGCGGAGCGGAACGCCCTCCGTTCATATGCGTGATGCCACGTTCCGTTATGCCGGAGACGGGTGGCCGGTTTTCGAACGGTTCAGCCTCGATATCGCTCCGGGTGAAAGCGTGGCCCTGCTTGGACCGAGCGGATCGGGAAAATCGACCTTGCTGGCCCTGATTGCAGGCCTGGCGTCGCTGGACGGCGGTGACATAATGGTTGCCGGCAAATCCATGGCAACAAATGCTGCGACACAGCGGCGGTGCATCGCCTGGGTCGGCCAGAAACCGCATATCTTTGCCGGGACTGTCGGCGCGAATGTCTCGCTGGGCCGGCCGGAGGTCGATGCGGATGCGGTGGCGGCGGCGCTGTACAATGCCGCCCTGGACACGGTCGCCAATGCCCGTGGAAAATCGTCCATCGGCGAAGGCGGTTCGGGCCTTTCCGGCGGTGAAGCGCTGCGTCTCGCCCTGGCGCGCGCTGCCGCAAATTCGCATGCGCACCTGATTCTTGCGGATGAGCCAACCGCACACCTCGATGATGAGACGGCAAATGATATTGCCGACAGATTGTTTGCGCTGGCGCGAGACAAGACATTGGTCATCGCAACGCACGATCCGGCTCTCGCCGCACGGGCAGATCGCATCATCGATCTTCGGACCGCTTTCACAAGGAGCGATGCGTGATGTCATTCCGGCGCGATTTCCGGCCTGTGCTGCGGCTTTTCCTGGCAGAACGGCGGTTCATGCTGCTGGCCGGTGCGCTTTTGGCGGCCGCGACGGTGCTTGCCGGCATTGCCCTGCTTGGCTTGTCGGGCTGGTTCATTACCGCCACGGCCATTGCCGGATTGTCGTCGGCAACGGCTTTCACGTTCGATGTCTTCGCCCCGTCGGCAGGTATCCGTTTTCTGGCCCTTGCCCGTACTGCCGCGCGCTACGGCGAGCGGTTGACCACCCATGACGCCACGCTCGGTGTTCTCGCTGGTCTGCGCGAGACCTTGTTTCGCGGATGGGCCAGACCCGAGGCTGCCCATCTGCTGCTCCGCCGGCCGTCAAAGCTGCTGTTCCGACTGACGGCTGATATTGACGCCCTGGATTCGCTCTATCTGCGGATAGCGGTGCCGGGCGCCGTCGCGCTGTGTTCCGCGGTGGCTGTGAGCGTGGTCTTCGGGCTGATGCATCCGCTGTTTGGCCTGGGTGTGGCCGCCTGGCTTTTGGCAACAGGGCTGGCGATACCCTTTCTGGCAGGGCGCTTTTCACTGGATGCGGCGCGCCGCCGGGCCCATGCGATGGAAGCGCTTCGCTCGCGTGTGATCGATCTTGTCGCGGGGCAGACGGACCTTATCATGGCCGACCGGGTGGCGGCGCAATGCGCTGCGATCCAATCCGCCGATGATCGTCTGGTGAATGCGGATGACAGGCTCAACCGCGTTGAAATGGCCGTTACCGCAGGTTTCGGCATCGCCTCCGCCGTGCTTCTCACGGGTACATTGT
>OIER01000474.1_pt1 | contig 29405 bp, 23 predicted proteins | sample 1581801 | NCBI WGS metagenome assembly OIER01 (sample SAMN03281006, study PRJEB24777) | human gut metagenome | isolation source: fecal sample PR165 from 1 month old male Malay infant, vaginally delivered... | reverse complement strand
CGGGTATTCCTGTAGTCACTACCTTGATGGGGAAAGGTGCTATTAGTTCACGCCATCCATTGTACTTAGGCAATGTAGGCATTCACGGTGGCTATGCACCGAATGTGGCCATTACCGATTGTGATGTTATGATTTCTATTGGTACTCGTTTCAATGACCGTATTACAGGTAAATTGAGCACATTTGCACAAAACTGCAAAATTGTACATATTGATGTAGATGCTGCATCGATTTCTAAAAATATTAAGGTAGATATTCCAATCGTGGCAGATGCAAAACTAGCGATTGAAGCCCTATTAGAATACATTGAACCTCATGATTTAGGTGTTTGGCCAACTCAATTGCAACAATTAAAAGAAGAACGTCCTGTTACACAAGCTGGTGAAGAAGGTCTTACGCCACAAAATATTATCGACTACATTAATAATCATTACGACCGCCCCGTGGTGGCAACCGATGTAGGTCAAAACCAATTGTGGACTACGCAATTCCTAGAAATCGAAGGTAATCACCAATTGTTGACATCTGGCGGTTTAGGCACGATGGGTTATGGATTCCCTGCGGCTATTGGTGCTCAATTTGGCAATCCTACAAAACGCGTATTCGCCATTTGTGGGGATGGGGGCGTGCAAATGAATATTCAAGAATTTGCAACAGCTACGCATTACCATTTGCCTGTTACCTTGGTTGTCATCAACAATGGTTATCTTGGCAATGTGCGTCAATGGCAACAATTATTCTACGATAAACGCTATGCATGTACGAATTTGTTAATGGATGAAAGCGCTATTGTTACTCGTGAAATAATCGATAACAACGAATTTGAATATGTACCAGATTTTGTAAAATTGGCAGAAGCCTATGGTGCCCAAGGTATACGTGTAACAAAGGTTGAAGAATTAGATGCAGCCTTTAAAAAAGCAGATGCTTTTAAAAAAGGCCCAACACTTATTGAATGTATCGTTCCAACAGAGTTAAATGTATTGCCTATGGTACCAGCCGGTAAATCATTGAGCGATATGTTATTAAAGGATAAAAAATAGGAGGGGCTATGGAATTACATTTAGAAAAACGCTGCATTTCAGCATATGTAGAAAACCAAATTGGCGTATTGGCCAAAATTTCAGGCCTCTTCGCTGGTAAAAACTATAACCTTGATACATTGACAGTAGGTGAAACAGAAGACCCTACCATGTCACGTATGACTATTGAACTCACATGTGATGATTTGACATACGAGCAAATCATCAAACAACTTAACCGCAGTGTGGAAGTCATTAAGGTTATCGACTTTACAGATATGCCTATTACAAAAAAAGAATTATTATTCATTAAGGTTAATAGCTGTAAAGAAGCGGATAAACAAGAAATATTCCGTATTGCAGAAACCTTTGACCTTAAGGTCATCGACTACAATCGAAAATCTGTACTTGTACAATGCGTAAAAACAGTGTCTAAGAACAATGACATGATTGCCTTGTTTAAGGACATGTTCGTTAATCGCATCGAAGTTGTCCGTGGTGGTAGTGTCGCAATCGAAGCATTGGCGACTCCGGATCGCTAGTGACGTATAGACCTAGAGTATTCATGTTGAGTAGCCCATACTTGCTCGCTCCACCGGCCGGGTCTGACTTCGCCCTTCGGGCTTCGCAGGGCCAAAGTCGCTCGCGAGCACGGACTACTCAACACTCTCTTCCTTTCGGTTTATTACTGTCACTAAGCGAGCCGAAGTCTATAGACAGGAGAGATAGGGGATACGGATATATGGTATAATAAAATATTGAATGTATTAAATATGAAGACCTTGCTTTAATCTAGACAAGGTCTTTTTGAATAGGAGGAAGTATGAGTTTACTTGATGATATTTTAGCCCATAATAAAGAGTATGTGGAGGACCAGAATACTGGTTATGTAGAAACGGATACAAAATGCAGTAAGATGCCAAGTCGTCAGATGGCGATTGTTACGTGTATGGATACGCGTCTTGTGAATTTCTTAGAGGATTCCATGGATATTGGCCGTGGTGAGGCTAAGATTGTTAAGACTGCAGGTAACTGTATTACAGGGCCTTTTGATGGCGTTGTTCGTAGTTTATTGGTTTGCATTTATGAGCTCGGGGTTAACGAAATCTTTATCATCGGTCACCATGAATGTGGTATGGCTAAAACAACAGCTAAAAACTTAACAGAAAAAATGTTAGCTCGTGGTATTGCACCAGAAGCGATTCACATGGTTAAAAAGGAAATGGAACACTGGGCGGATGGTTTTACACATCCTGCTGAAAATGTAGAGGAAACAGTGGACGAATTGCGTATGAATCCGTTGATTCCAAAAGATGTGCCTATTCATGGTCTTATCTTCCATCCTAGAACAGGTGAAATTGAGGTCATCGTTAATGGCTATACACAAATGAAACAATATTACGAAAAATAATAGGTATATCTTTTAATAGAGGTATTATGAATTGAGTGATATAGATAGATTAGATACTTTTGAGGTCGCATGTAAACATTTTCTTGCAGATTTTTCAAATTTTAAAAACCTCGTTTCTACCCAAGTTCGATCGTTAGACGGTCTAGAATGGTCATTTGATAAAGGCTCCACTAAGGTTTGTAGTGCTGACGAAAAGGGCTTAAAAAAACGCTGTAAAGTGGGCATAAAATACAGACTGCAGGTTGAACTGTCTTGTGTTGATGCAGAAACTATTTGGTCGGAATTTAGTCGATTCTGGGATGGCACTACTTTAAATCAGCTTGAAAGAGTATGCAGCAATGAAGAGTTAGGACGTTATCAATTTATAGCTAATAATACTTTAGGTGATGAGATTACCTGTGATATCTATTTACCTAATGAATGGAACATACCGCAATTAAATATGTTAGGATGTATTTCTGCTAGATATAGAAAAGTAGATATTCAAGAAGTATAGAAAAATCTTATTTGACTTAGAGTTAACTTTAAGTTTTATAATGTGTTCATATTAAATGTTAGTAAAATAGTTTAGTTAATAAAGGAATTATATGAACAAAAAACGATTATTTACTTCTATTTTAGCTATTGTATCTGTGGTAGCTATTTCTGTAGGTGGATATACATATCGAGAGACTATTCACAGTCGTATAGCTAGAACGGCGGCTGTAGTAACTGGTCAAGAAATTAAGCCTCTCCTTGACTCTGAAAGTCGTTATATTCGACAAATCGTAGCAAAGGATAATAGCACGAGCCGTACCATTATGTGGCAATCAGATAGCAGCGAAGCTGATGCGGTTATTGAGTATCGCCTAGTTGGTAGAGATGATATTAGGACATTATCGGCTACGGATACCGCTTTCACAGATGATGGTAGTACGACGTATATTCATGAGGGGACAATTACAGATTTAACACCTGATACTAAATATGAATATCGCGTTGGTTATAGTACAGACCGCCGTAGTGATTGGTATTCCTTTGAAACGGCAGGTGCTGGTGAGTATGAGGTTCTCATCTATCCAGATTCTCAATCTAGCGATTATTCTGGGTGGGAACAAATTGTAAAGAATTCTGCTAAGCGTAGTCCTCATGCACCGCGATCCATTTCAATATGCCTTTGATCGACCTGGCGCTAGCCGCGCAGCAGGATTTGATGAAGAAGGTGTATTATTCATGCCTATTTTCGATGAGTTTCATGTAGATTTAGTCTTATCCGCTCATCTACATTCTTATCGTAATCGTGGACATGTACGGAATTTTGACCGCGATGCATCGGGGCCTTTATACATTCTTACCGGTATAGCAGGGGATGCGCGGCGTCCTAAGTGGAAACAACATCCGCTCGATCTATATGTAATACCAGATCGAGAGGCAAGTAATTATATGACCATGACGGTTACACCAAATCGATTAGTTGTAAGAGCCTTCTTAGCTGATGGTACACAGGTAGATGAGTCTGTCATTGAAAAATAAATAGAGCTGTAGTAGTATGCGTTACATCAACGCATGCTATTACAGCTTTTTTTATACTTAGAAATTCATATAATTTATAGCTTATAGTTCTATGATTAAAATTAATGCATAGCATAACAAATAAAAATACAAAATATATGTATAAAACTTGAATAATATAAGTGATAGTATTATAATACGTACATAGGTTATAAAAATACACATTAAATGTATAAAATATACATGGTGTGTATAAAGGAGATAACGTCATGAATACATTACAAGATTTAATAAAAAAATATGCAGCACAATATAAAGAACAAGTTATAGCATGGCGTCGACATATTCATAGTCATCCAGAATTATCTGGTCAAGAAAAAGAAACATCTTTATTCATTCAAAAGACTCTTGGAGAACTAGGGATTCCATTTGTCAATGATGTTTCAGATTATGCAGTTATCGGTGAAATACAGGGCGCTCACACAGGCCCTGTTATTGCGTTACGGGCTGATATTGATGCATTGCCAATCCATGAAGAGACGGGGCTACCTTTTGCATCACAAAACGAAGGTGTTATGCATGCTTGCGGACACGATGGACATATATCGATTTTGCTTGGTGCGGCGGCTGTGTTGCAATCTATTAAAGATCAATTGTACGGTACCGTTAAACTCGTATTCCAACCTTCTGAAGAAGAGGCGTTATTTCCTGGTGCACAAGGCATTGTGGACAGCGGTATCCTAGATGATGTAGATGAAATTTTTGGACTTCATGTATGGCCTCAATTGCCGGTAGGCACGGTAGGTCTTAAAAAAGGTCATCTTATGGCGGCGTCCGATCATTTTCTCGTGCACATCCACGGTAAATCTACACATGGTGCAGAACCTCACAATGGTATCGATGCCATCGTGGCTGCGGCGAACTGGATTGTTAATGTAGAATCCATGGTGGCTCGTGAGACGAATCCAATGGAAAATCTCGTATGCACCATTGGGGTAATCAATGGTGGTGACCGCTATAATGTGGGCTGCGGCGATGTATATCTCGAAGGAACTTGTCGTACCTACGAACCAGCGAAACGTGACTATATTGAACGTCGTTTAGGTGAAAGCTTACAAGCTTTGGATTTGATGTACAAAACAAAGAGTACTTTAGATTATAAACGCGGCCATGGAGCGACAACGAATGACCCAGATGCCATCGACTATGCTACATCCATCGTAGAAAAATACCTTGGCAAAGACGCCGTAGTACATCCAGAACATCCGTCTATGGCGGCAGAAGATTTTTCTGCATACTTACACAAAATCAAAGGCGCTTTTCTTTGGTTGGGAACTGGTTTTGAAGGCAATCCAGCACTTCATAATGCAGGATTTACCATTGATGAAAAGATTTTAGAATCTGGTATTACCATGATGGCCGCACTAGCTGCAGAATATTTACAACCAAAACAATAGCTTTCACAAATAACAAAAATAAAATTGTATAAATATATACCGTATAGATTGAAGGAGTTATCATGAAAAGTTTACATAATAAATCATTTAAGACAATGCTAGATTACACACCAGAAGAAATTAAATATTACTTAGATCTAGCTGCTAAATTAAAGGCAGATAAAAAAGCGGGCACAGAAATCAAAACGATGGAAGGCAAAAATTTCGTACTCATTTTTGAAAAGGATTCTACGAGAACCCGGTGTGCCTTTGAAGTAGGGGCAGCAGATCAAGGGGCACATACGACATACCTTGGTCCTACAGGATCTCAAATGAATAAAAAAGAATCCTTAAAGGATACGGCGCGTGTTCTTGGTTCCATGTATGATGCTATTGAATTCCGTGGCTTTGACCAAGAAGACGTGGATACATTGGAACAATATTCAGGCGTGCCTGTATGGAATGGCCTAACCGATATGGATCATCCTACACAAACATTGGCTAATTTCCTTACATTGCAAGAAAACATCGACAAGCCATTGAACGAAATTTCCTATGCCTATGTAGGCCATGGTCAATCCAATATGTGTAACGCTTTGATGAGCGGTGCCGTGAAAATGGGCATGGATTTCCGCCTTATTGGTCCTAAACAATTCTGGCCAGCTGGTCCGTTCTACGAAGAATGCTTGAAGGTAGCAAAGGAAACAGGCGCTACGATTACATGCACAGATAATGTGGCAGAAGGCGTTAAAGGTCTTGATGTGATTTACACAGGCGTATGGGTAACGATGGGCGATACTTACGATATGTGGGAAGAACGGATTAACCTTTTTAAACCATTCCAAATCAATGCGGATATGATGGATTTAACAGGCAATCCAAATACGAAATTCTGTCACTGCTTGCCAGCATTCCACAATACGGAAACGCAAGTTGGTAAAGATATCTTTGAACGATTCGGCATGAATGGTATCGAAGTCACAGAGGACGTATTTGAAGGTCCAAACTCCTTGGCATTCCAAGAAGCAGAAAATCGCTTGCACACCATTAAGGCGGTTATGGTTGCTACATTTGGCGATTATCCAATGAAATAATAGTTAGCATACAGATGACGGGAGAGGTCATCTAGCACGTATAGTAAAGAAGGTTATCATATGAATCCATATAAGGTATTTATCGTTGGTCACGAAGGAACGACGGGCCTAAGAATTCACGAACGGCTGTCCGGCCGGAAGGATATTACATTATTATCCATTTCCGATGAGGACCGTAAAAATATTGATGTTATTGCGAGCATTGCAAAGGACGCGGATATTGTGTTCTTGTGCTTGCCTGATGCGGCCTCCAAAGAGGTGGTGGCTGCTATCGGCGATTACCCTTGCAAGATTATCGACACATCCACAGCATTTAGAACGGCTGATGATTGGGCCTATGGCTTTCCAGAACTTGGTGAAAGCTATAAAAACGATATTAAAACGAAACAACATATCGCCAATCCTGGCTGTCATGCAAGCGGCATGATTGCTTGCATTGCCCCTCTTGTGAAAGCAGGTATTGCCCCTGTAGATTATCCTTTTACCATTGCATCCTTAACAGGCTATAGCGGTGGCGGTAAGAAAATGATCGGTCAATATGAATCGGAGCCAAAGGATTATTTCCTCTACGCACCACGTCAATATGGCCTTAGTCAACAACATAAACATTTGCCAGAAGTAACCCATGTATGCGGCCTTACAGAAGCGCCAATATTCATGCCTATCGTAGACGATTACTACAGCGGTATGGAGGTCAGTGTTGGCCTACATACACGTCTATTAGCAAAAACTGTTACTGTAGAAGATGTGCATGCTGCACTCGTAGATTTCTACAAGGATAGCACTATCGTCAAGGTAGCACCACTTAACTTAGAAGAAGACAATAAACAATTGTTAAATGCTAATAAACTAAGCAATACGGATGGCATGATTATCTCTGTAACGGGCAATAATGACCGCATGGTCATTCACGCTATTTTTGATAATTTAGGTAAGGGCGCTTCTGGTGCAGCCGTACAATGTATGAACATCGCACTTGGATTGCCAGAAGAAACGGGGCTTTCACTATGAACAGTATAACAAATGCAATGCGGGCGCACATCTTAACGGCGGCCGTTCCATATATTAAACAATATACAGATAAATACGTAGTCGTAAAATACGGCGGCAATGCCATGACGGATCCGGAACTTAAAAAATCCGTTATGAATGATTTGCTACTACTCCAATTAGTGGGGGTGAAAGTAGTCCTCGTTCACGGCGGTGGCCCAGATATTAATAGTACCTTAAAGGCTATGAATATTGAATCGAAATTTAGTAATGGTTTGCGCGTTACCGACAAAGAAACGATGAATGTAGTACAAATGGTGCTAGCCGGCAAGGTTAATAAAGGCCTCGTAGCGGACCTCATCGGCTTTGGTGGCCGTGCTATCGGCCTTTGTGGCGTGGATGGTGAACTCATTCAAGTACACAAGAAAAATGAAGAACTTGGCTATGTGGGGGAAGTCGATACAATCGATCCAAAGGTTATCGACGATGTCATCAGTAAGGGATATATTCCGGTTATTTCTTCCGTTGGTTGTGACGCAGAAGGCAATGTATATAATGTCAATGCCGATACGGCAGCTGCAAAGATTGCAGGTGCTCTCAATGCGGAAACCATGGTGGCCATGACAAATATCGATGGCGTACTACGGGATGTAAACGATCCTAATTCCCTTATTTCTAAGATTACCCTTGCTGAAGCGGAACAGTTGAAAAAAGAGGGCGTCATCGCTGGTGGCATGATACCAAAGGTAGACTGTTGCTTAGAGGCCATCAATGCAGGGGCTCAAAAGGTTTTCATCATCAATGGTGAAATTCCACATGCCATCCTCATCGAACTATTAACCGATGAAGGTCTTGGCACAATGTTTGTAAAGTAATATAGTAGATATAACGATGGTAACATCATTTGCCATCGTTACATTGCGTATAGATAGACGGCGGCTGGGCCGTACGTTTGGAGGATATGATGAGTAAGACACAAGATTTTGAACAACAAGATAAAGAGTATATAGCCAATACGTATGGCCGGTTTAACGTTTGCTTTGAAAAAGGCAAAGGTTCTTTGTTATGGGATGTAGAAGGCAAAGAATATATTGACCTTGGCTCTGGTATCGGTGTTACCGCCTTTGGTGTAGACGATGATGAATGGTCTAAGGCAGTGATTGCACAAACTCATGCATTAAACCATATTTCAAATTTATATTATTCCGTACCACAAATTAAATTGGCTGAATTATTATGTAAACGGACTGGCATGAAAAAGGTGTTCTTCTGTAACTCTGGTGCCGAATCTAATGAATGTGCTATCAAGGCAGCTCGTAAGTATAGCCATGACAAATACGGCGATGGTCGTAATGTCATCGTTACGCTCGTTAATAGCTTCCATGGCCGTACAGTAACAACCTTGTCCGCTACAGGTCAAGATGTGTTCCATCAACATTTCTTCCCATTCACAGAAGGATTCGTTCATACCCCTGCTAATGATATTGATGCGGCTTTGAAAGTCCTAGCAAACCCAGCAGTTTGCGCCATCATGATGGAACCAATTCAAGGTGAAGGTGGCGTTATGCCTCTCGATAAGGAATTCGTACAAGCGGTTACAAAATACGCGCATGAACACGATCAACTCGTGCTTATCGATGAAGTGCAAACGGGTAATGGTCGGACTGGTAGCCTGTATGCATATGAACAATTTGGTATCGAACCAGATATCGTATCTACGGCTAAGGGCTTAGCTGGTGGCTTGCCTATGGGCGCAACCTTATTCAATGAAAAAACGCAATTCGTATTAACCGCAGGTGCGCATGCCACTACATTTGGTGGTAACCCAATCTGTGCCGCTGCAGGTTGCACTATCATTGAACGGTTAACACCAGAATTTTTGGCTACTGTAAAAGCAAAAGGGGATTATGTAAAACACGCCTTAGAAGGGAAACCAGGCGTTGTTGGCGTTAGCGGTATGGGCCTCATGATTGGTATCGAAACAACTGTAGATCCTAAAGAAGTCATTGCTAAATGTCTAGAAAAAGGCGTAGTATGTTTATCTGCTAAAAATAAGGTTCGTTTATTGCCAGCCCTTAATATTCCTCAAGAACAACTAGAAAAAGCAATTACCATCTTGGCGGATGTAATTGGTGAATTGGCTAGCAAATAGTCTTACATTGATAGATTCATTCGTTTTGTATGAACAATTGATAAATATATAGATAAAATCCGATGAATATGTAGACTTTATATTCTATTCGTGATAACCTAGAATAAATAGTCTATATTGGAGGAGTAAATATGAATACAGAATCCTTACGTAATGATGTATTGGTTCCTGCTGTTGCTAAAACATTAGACATTGCAGCAAAAGCAAAACCAACAAAAGATGAGCTCTGCACAACTGCAAAAATTACAGCAGCTGTAGCGGTAGCAACTGCTGTTGTATCCTTGGCGGTACAAGCAGTATTGCGCAATCGATAAGAGAAGCATAAAGAAAACGACATGGCATTGCCTGTCGTTTTCTTTTACATTTACCCTGTTATTCCCATAAATATGGGGATTTCCAGTATATTTTGTTAATCTGTGCTGAAAGCTAAGGAGGCGATACAATGCATAGTCGCGATTTAATTGAACAATATAAAACCTATGTACAAGATTGGCGTAGGTATTTTCATAAACATCCAGAACTCAGTAATGAAGAGTTCGAAACCACAAAAACTCTAGCCAAAGAATTAGAGTCCATGGGCGTAGAGGTTCATGTAGATACGGAACGTGGAACAGGACTTATAGGCATTATTCATGGTGCTAAATCTGGTAAAGCGATTGCCCTTCGTGCAGATATTGATGCCTTGCCTGTACAGGAACATAATACATTTGATTTTAAATCCGATGTAGATGGCAAGATGCATGCCTGTGGTCATGACGGCCATATGGCGATATTACTCGGTGCGGCTAAGATGCTTACTACTATGAAAGATCGCATTGAAGGTGACGTATACCTTGCCTTCCAACCGGCCGAAGAAACCGGTGCAGGCGCTCCTGATTTCATGAAGTTTGATAATTGGTTTAAAAAAATTGATGCCATCTTTGGCGGTCATGTATGGATTGACTTACCAGCAGGCCTTATTTCCGTTGAAGAAGGGCCACGCATGGCGGCTAGCAGTAAAATTACAATCCGCGTAAAAGGCAAACAAGGTCATGGGGCACAACCACATCAAGCTATTGATGCAGTTGTCGTAGCCAGTGCTATCGTTATGAATCTGCAAACCGTAGTATCTCGCAATGTGAGTGCCTTGGATTCTCTTGTACTTACCATCGGCAATATTCACTCTGGTTCAGAATGGAACGTTATCCCAGGCGAAGCACAAATGGGGGGTACCATCCGTTTCTTTGATCCTGCACAAGAGGACCATTATGTAGAATCTATACGCCGCGTTGTAGAACATACAGCATTAGCTTATGGTGCTACGGCTGAATTGATTTATGAAAAGAAAGTGCCTCCAACCATTAATGACGCAGCAGCCAGTGAACTGGCTGAACGCGTTGTTATCGATACACTTGGTAAGGAAAAACTGTCTAAAATGCGCAAGGTAATGCCAGGCGAAGACTTTGCATGGTACTTACAAGAAAAACCAGGGTGCTTTGCCTTTATTGGCATTCAGAACCCAGAGGTAGGTGCTACCTTTGCTCACCATAACAATCGATTCACAATGGACGATAGCGTACTATCTGCTGCATCGGCGGTGTATGCGGAATATGCCATTGCGTGGTTGAAAGAGCATAAGTAATAGTATTACTGTATAAAAACTATAGAGCACCATCATCGTAGCTGATGATGGTGCTTTTATCATGTATTTTTATTTGTACTTTGTGTATACTATAAATATATAATACAAGAATTGTTATATGAGAGGTATTTATGAATATACTTATATGTCTCATCATTATTGTTATTACCGGTATATTACTGATGAAGCGCTATCAACCGCAGCCAATTTTGATAGGCATGGGCATCCTGATGATGTATATCGCCTATGAAGGTAACTGGATTAATGCCATATTAGATGAATCTCAGTCTACAGGCGTTCTGGTGTTTGATGCGATGGATATTGTGCGGATTACAACATCAGAGAATGTAGTGAGCTTAGGACTCATGATCATGACCTGTGCTGGTTATGCAAAATATATGGAACACATTGGGGCTGGGACGAGGCTGGCTCATACATTTATAAAGCCTTTGTATCGTCTTAACAGGCCATACATAGTGCTAGCTCTTATGTTTCTACTCAATATGGGGTTATCCATATGTGTACCGAATCCGTTGAGCCTTGCTTTGCTTATGATGGTCACCATCTATCCTGTTCTGTTGCGTCTTGGGGTGAGTCCTGTCGGTGCTGCTGCAGTTATTGCTACAGGCCATTTGATGGATGTAGGGCCGGGTGCGGTATCGACATTGCTTATAGCTAAGACACTTAATATACCGGTACCAAACTATTTCGTAGGTTATCAGTTACGCCTCTATTTCTTGGTGGCTGTTGTGACAGCAGTAGCACACTTTTTATGGCAACGATATCGCGATCGATTAGATGGTCCTATGGATGTAGGTGACTGTGAAAGTATACCTGAGGCGCCAATTGGGCCTAAGCCATACATGATATTCCCTTTGTTACCACTATGTTTTATCTTGGGCTTTAGTCAATATGGACTACCCGGCGTAAAGATGAATGTAACCCTTGCCATGATGCTTGCCTTTGGCATTGCCTTGTTGGCAGAACTTATCCGTCACCGTAATTTAAGGACCGTCCTTAAAAGTACCACTGTATTTTTCGAAGGAATGGGGAATCAGTTTTCCTATGCGGTAACTCTTATTATAGGTGGACAAGTCTTTGCACAAGGCTTAGTGAGTTTAGACCTTATTGATTCGTTAGTTAGTGCACTTCAAACATTATCTCTAAATTCTGTGGGACTTACCTCTGTTATGGGTGGAGGCATGCTAGGCCTTAGCATGGTAACTGGCAGTAATGTAGCACCTTTATTTACATTGGTACCGCTAGTACCAAATATTGTATCCAATCTCGGACTAGATCCGATTACGACCATGCTAGGCATGCAAAATGGGGCTAGTCTTGGACTGTTTTTGAGTCCTATAAGCCCTGTTATGGTCGGTGTAGCAGGGGTAGCACATATTAAATCTGTAGATTTGCTTAAGCGCACTTCGGTTCCTGTACTTGTAGCACTAATTACGAGCTGTGTGGGGATATGGATACTCTATTAATAACGGTGAATAATATAAGGTTGTAAACAATAAGACGCCTCGTTATCGCAATAGATAATGGGACGTCTTATTGTTTATAATAAAATATGAGAAAAACATGAATTTTTATATCTGTATATGATAAAATGAAATTAATTATACAAGTGTTTCGTGATTTACAGATTTCATAATGGAGTCCTTAAAATAAAAAAATCCCAATTCAGAAGAATTGAGATGATACCCTACGTCGGGTGGCCCGAAGGCATTGTAAATAAATTTGTATTTGAACTCGTAGTGTAATTCTGTAAACCTCCAAAACTAATTGGATTACTTATAGTATAGTTAACCTTTTGATGAATGTCAATTATTAATTTCCAAAGGAGCAGACTTATGGAAACGCAAACATCGAATCAACTTATTACTAGTCATTTAAAGGATTATCCTAAACAGGATTATTTTGTAGGACTGGATATTGGTACTAATTCAGTAGGATGGGCAGTGACAAATACATCATATGAGTTACTGAAATTTCATTCTCATAAAATGTGGGGCAGTCGTTTGTTTGAAGAAGGTGAATCTGCTGTAACACGTCGTGGATTCCGTTCGATGCGGCGGCGATTGGAACGTCGCAAGTTGCGTTTAAAACTACTAGAAGAATTATTTGCTGATGCTATGGCACAGGTAGATTCTACATTCTTTATTCGTCTTCATGAAAGTAAATACCACTACGAGGATAAAACTACAGGACATAATTCTAAACATATATTATTTATTGATGAAGACTATACGGATCAAGATTACTTTACAGAATATCCTACTATTTATCACTTGCGTAAAGATTTGATGGAAAATGGTACTGACGATATACGTAAGCTATTTTTAGCTGTACATCATATATTAAAATATCGTGGTAATTTCCTATATGAAGGTGCTACATTTAATTCAAACGCATTTACATTTGAAGATGTTCTCAAACAAGCGTTAGTAAATATTACATTTAATTGCTTTGATACTAATTCTGCTATTAGCTCTATTAGCAATATATTAATGGAGTCAGGAAAAACAAAATCAGATAAAGCTAAAGCAATAGAACGGCTTGTAGACACATATACCGTTTTTGATGAAGTGAATACTCCTGATAAACCTCAAAAAGAACAAGTTAAAGAAGATAAAAAGACTCTTAAAGCTTTTGCCAATTTAGTGTTAGGTTTATCTGCTAATTTAATAGACTTATTTGGCTCCGTAGAAGATATAGATGATGACCTAAAAAAGCTACAGATTGTTGGAGATACATATGATGAAAAGCGAGATGAATTAGCTAAAGTATGGGGCGATGAAATTCATATCATTGATGATTGTAAATCTGTATATGATGCGATTATTCTTATGTCTATTAAAGAGCCAGGACTTACTATTTCTCAGTCTAAGGTAAAAGCTTTCGATAAACACAAAGACGATTTAGTGATATTGAAGTCTTTATTAAAATTAGATCGAAATGTTTACAATGAGATGTTTAAGTCTGATAAAAAAGGGTTACATAATTATGTACACTATATTAAACAAGGTCGTACAGAAGAAACTAGTTGTAGTCGTGAAGATTTTTACAAATATACTAAGAAAATAGTAGAGGGGTTAGCTGATTCTAAAGATAAAGAATATATACTTAATGAAATTGAATTACAAACGTTATTACCTTTACAACGTATTAAAGATAACGGAGTTATACCTTATCAACTACATTTAGAAGAACTCAAAGTCATATTAGATAAATGTGGACCTAAATTTCCATTCTTGCATACAGTATCTGATGGTTTTTCTGTAACAGAAAAATTGATTAAAATGTTAGAATTCCGTATTCCATACTATGTAGGACCATTAAATACACATCATAATATCGATAATGGCGGATTTTCTTGGGCTGTGCGTAAGCAAGCGGGTCGAGTTACACCTTGGAATTTTGAAGAGAAGATTGATCGAGAAAAATCTGCAGCGGCATTTATTAAAAACCTTACAAATAAATGTACATATCTTTTTGGTGAAGATGTGTTACCTAAGTCATCTCTTTTATATAGTGAGTTTATGCTGCTCAATGAGTTAAATAATGTGCGTATTGATGGTAAAGCATTAGCACAAGGTGTAAAACAACATCTTATTGATTCTATATTTAAGCAAGATCATAAGAAAATGACCAAGAATCGCATAGAGTTGTTTTTAAAGGATAATAACTACATAACTAAAAAGCATAAACCTGAGATTACAGGTCTTGATGGAGAGATAAAAAATGACCTAACTTCTTATCGTGATATGGTTAGAATCTTAGGTAATAATTTTGATGTATCCATGGCTGAAGATATTATTATAGATATTACTATCTTTGGTGAAAGTAAAAAAATGTTACGCCAAACATTACGTAATAAATTTGGATCTCAGCTTAATGACGAGACTATCAAAAAATTGTCAAAATTACGATATCGGGATTGGGGACGACTTTCTAAAAAGTTGCTAAAGGGAATCGATGGTTATGATAAAGCTGGTAATGGTGCACCCAAAACTATAATTGAATTGATGCGTAATGATAGCTATAATTTGATGGAAATATTAGGTGATAAGTTTTCTTTTATGGAATGTATTGAGGAAGAAAATGCTAAATTGACACAAGGACAAGTGGTTAATCCTCACGATATCATCGATGAGTTGGCACTTTCACCAGCCGTTAAACGTGCGGTATGGCAAGCATTGCGTATTGTTGATGAAGTAGCTCATATTAAAAAAGCATTGCCATCCCGTATTTTTGTGGAAGTGGCACGGACAAATAAATCGGAAAAGAAGAAAAAAGATTCACGTCAAAAACGATTGTCTGATTTATATTCTGCTATAAAAAAAGATGATGTTCTACAAAGTGGTTTACAGGATAAAGAATTTGGTGCATTAAAATCAGGTTTGGCTAATTACGATGATGCGGCACTAAGAAGTAAAAAATTGTATTTATACTATACACAAATGGGGCGTTGTGCTTACACAGGAAATATTATAGATTTTAATCAATTAAATACAGATAATTATGATATTGATCATATTTATCCTCGAAGTCTTACTAAGGATGATAGTTTTGATAATTTAGTGTTATGTGAGCGTACTGCTAATGCTAAAAAGTCAGATATATATCCAATAGATAATACAATTCAAATGAAACAAAGGTCATTCTGGGCATTTTTAAAACATCAAGGGCTCATTAGCGAACGAAAATACGAACGACTTACTCGTATTGCACCACTTACAGCAGATGATTTGAGTGGATTTATTGCTCGACAATTAGTAGAAACTAATCAATCTGTGAAAGCTACTACAACATTATTACGTCGCTTATACCCTGATATTGATGTTGTATTTGTAAAAGCTGAGAATGTAACCGATTTCCGTCATGATAATAACTTTATTAAAGTTCGTTCATTGAATCATCACCATCATGCTAAAGATGCTTACTTAAATATCGTAGTTGGCAATGTATATCATGAGAAATTTACACGTAATTTCCGCTTATTCTTTAAAAAGAATGGGGCAAATCGTACATATAATCTAGCGAAGATGTTTAATTATGACGTTATATGTACTAATGCACAAGATGGAAAAGCTTGGAATAAAGATACTAGTATGGATACAGTCAAGAAAATGATGGCTAGTAATGATGTTCGTGTTACTAGACGTTTGTTAGAGCAATCGGGTGCATTAGCTGATGCGACTATATATAAAGCCAGTGTGGCAGCAAAGGCTAAAGATGGTGCATATATTGGTATGAAAACAAAATCCAGTGTATTTGCTGATGTAACTAAGTATGGTGGTATGACTAAAATAAAAAATGCATATTCTATCATCGTTCAATATACTGGAAAAAAAGATGAGAAAATTAAAGAAATTGTACCTTTACCAATCTATTTAATAAATCGAAATACCACGGATGTTGATTTGATTGACTATGTTAAGTCTGTTATTCCACAAGCAAAAGATATTTCTATTAAATATAGAAAATTATGCATTAATCAGTTGGTTAAAATTAATGGATTCTACTATTATTTAGGAGGAAAAACTAGCAATTCGATATGTATTGATAATGGAATTCAGGTATTATTTTCTCCAGAATTTGAAGTGTATATAAAACTGATAGATAAGTTTTATATAATGCAGAAATCAAACCTCAATATTGATATTAAGAATGTTAGCACTTTCAATCCACAAAATAATCAGCAAGTTTTTATAACTGTTGAAGATAATATAAAACTTTATGATTATTTTATTGATAAATTAAATAGTAATATATATCAAAAAATGAAAGGTAATAAAGTAAATGATTTAATATCTATAGGTCGAGATAGATTTATTGAATTACCTATTAATATCCAATGTGTCCTACTACTTGAGATTTTGAATATGTTAACAAATATGAAAACAACATACGATATTAAACTTCTTGGATTTAGTACATCACGGACGAAAATTGCTTTAAAAATAAGTAATTTAAATGAGTTTAAAATTATCAATGAATCCATTACTGGTTTATATTCTAATGAGGTAACTATTGTTTAAATACGAGTAAGACTGTAATAGGTGATACTATGAGTTGGCGTACAGTAGTGATAAGTAGTCGTTCTAAGTTAGATTTTAAAATGAATTACATGATTATTCGGAAAGATTTTGAAACGACTAAAATCTATATTGATGAAATCTATATGTTAGTTATTGAGTCTACAGCAGTGAGTCTCACTGCTGTACTTCTCAATGAGTTAATTAAAAAGAAAGTGGCCATTGTATTTTGTGATGAGAAGCGTAATCCCGCTAGTGAGGTTCTTCCATTGCATGGTAGTCATAATAGTAGTAAACGTTGTCGAGAACAAGCTGATTGGTCTAAAGATGTACAGGCTTATATATGGACTGAAATTGTGCGTCGGAAGATTATGAATCAAGCGGAGTTATTAAAATACAAGGAGTTAAAGGAGGCGGACTTACTATATCAATATCTAGATGAGTTGACTTTAAATGATGAGACTCAACGTGAAGGGCATGCGGCCAAGGTATATTTTAATGCTTTATTTGGAAAATCATTTTCTAGGGAACAAGATAATCCTGTTAATGCAGCCCTTAACTATGGATATGCGATATTGCTTTCTACAGTTAATAGAGAGATTTTATCATTAGGTTATATTACACAATTAGGGCTTAATCACTGCAATCAATTTAATCCGTATAATTTAGGATCGGATTTAATGGAACCATTACGAGGCTTTATTGATGAGATTGTTATTAATTTAATGCCCACAGAATTTAATCGCGACATAAAACTTTCACTTATAGAATTATTATCTAAAGATGTAAAAATTAATGATACTATTCAAACATTTAGTGCCGCAGTACGTATTTATTGTAAAAGTGTATTTGATGCCTTACGTGTTCAAGCAGCTAACGAGATTAGGTTTATAGAATATGAGCTATAGATTTATGAGAATACTAGTGATGTTTGACCTACCGACTTTAACATCGGAGGATAGAAAAGAATATAGAAATTTTAGAAAGTATCTAATTGTATCGGGATTTCTCATGTTACAAGAGTCTGTATATTCAAAGTTAGTACTTAATACGACTAGTGCTAATCTCATTATGGAACATGTACGTAAAAATAGGCCTCCTAGTGGAAGCTTATTTATGTTAACCATTACGGAAAAACAGTTTTCTAGAATGGAGATTGTAGTTGGGGATAAGCAAAGTGAAGTTATAGACTCAACAGAGAGGATACTAATAATATGAAATTAATGTATCAAGATTCTATATTGGAGTTTGAAGTGCTTCGTGATAAGGTAACCGTTGTATCATTTGAAAATCGTAAAGTATTTCGTAGAATGGTGACTGAACTTGATATACAATGTGATAGTGGTGTGGGACCTTGGATTTTAAATGATAATGATAAAGCATTTAATTTAGATAAATATAGTCATATCATACTTAATCCTTTATATGTAGATGTAAATAGTAAATCCTTATTAACTAAATTACAAAATCAACTGACAAAAGAGGCCTTATTAATGACTGAAGAGGTAGCTGATATTGTTAATCGACTTCATGCATTTTATTATTCCTTAGAATTTGGATATCCTTTATCAATTCAACATAAAATGGAAATGGGTGCTGCTGAGATTATTAAATTAGGTAGCTTTAATTTCGAGTTTAATCGTAAAGGAGATGTCATGGATCTTATGTCTTATATAGAGGTGGTAGACACATTATTATCTCCTATGATATTTATTATGATAAATTTAGATTTAGTATTAAATGATGATGAAATTAATGCATTTTACCAAAATATGTTAAGCCGACAATTACGATTAGTTTGTTTCACAACAGGATCTTTTAATAGAGAAGCCCTTGATAAAAGTCTTATTAATAGGTATATTTTAGATAATGATTTTTGTATTATTTAAAGAGAATATAGAATTACACCTGGTGGTAGCCCGAGTTACTCTTAAGCTTCAAATTTAATTTGGGGTTTGAGAGTAGTGTAATTCTGCAAATCTCTAAAACTGGTAGAAGCTATTGTCAATGATACTCTTGGTTTGAGAGTAGTGTAATTCTGCAAATCTCTAAAACAAATGGGGTAAAGTTGGTGTAATTTCCGCTGTTTGAGAGTAGTGTAATTCTGCAAATCTCTAAAACCGTTTGAAGATCCTGACCGTAAGGGCCATAGTTTGAGAGTAGTGTAATTCTGCAAATCTCTAAAACTGATTTTGTCATTCATACTTCCCCCTAGTCGTTTGAGAGTAGTGTAATTCTGCAAATCTCTAAAACTGTAGTTTGGAAGTGTAACACCGTTACGGCGTTTGAGAGTAGTGTAATTCTGCAAATCTCTAAAACTGATTACACTAGGCGAACAGAAAAGGCTCGGTTTGAGAGTAGTGTAATTCTGCAAATCTCTAAAACTATTTTGCAAGATATTTAGATATTCCATGTGTTTGAGAGTAGTGTAATTCTGCAAATCTCTAAAACCTATCGATACGTTCCTACCTAACGCGTACAGTTTGAGAGTAGTGTAATTCTGCAAATCTCTAAAACCAAGCAACAACGCAAGATACAACACAATAAGTTTGAGAGTAGTGTAATTCTGCAAATCTCTAAAACTTTGTTTCGTGCTATGGATCTGATTAATCAGTTTGAGAGTAGTGTAATTCTGCAAATCTCTAAAACTACTCCATTTTCATACACCAAAGCGTTGTAGTTTGAGAGTAGTGTAATTCTGCAAATCTCTAAAACAAACTCTATTTGCGCCAAGCCATTTTGATAGTTTGAGAGTAGTGTAATTCTGCAAATCTCTAAAACGATATGGAGGCTTTAACCGATTATAAGGAAGTTTGAGAGTAGTGTAATTCTGCAAATCTCTAAAACTTTGTTTCGTGCTATGGATCTGATTAATCAGTTTGAGAGTAGTGTAATTCTGCAAATCTCTAAAACAAACTCTATTTGCGCCAAGCTATTTTGATAGTTTGAGAGTAGTGTAATTCTGCAAATCTCTAAAACGATATGGAGGCTTTAACCGATTATAAGGAAGTTTGAGAGTAGTGTAATTCTGCAAATCTCTAAAACATTCGTGAGTACATAATGCCATTCGCACCGGTTTGAGAGTAGTGTAATTCTGCAAATCTCTAAAACTTCCATGATGCGCTGGCGTGGTCCTTGAATGTTTGAGAGTAGTGTAATTCTGCAAATCTCTAAAACTCATATTTCCTCCTTTAACGAATATAACCGGTTTGAGAGTAGTGTAATTCTGCAAATCTCTAAAACATACTAAAATCACGGCTATCAGGCCCTTTAGTTTGAGAGTAGTGTAATTCTGCAAATCTCTAAAACAGAACTTAAATTGTTCCTCAGCTACAGTAAGTTTGAGAGTAGTGTAATTCTGCAAATCTCTAAAACGTATGAAACAGCATAAGCGGAACCCTCAGCGTTTGAGAGTAGTGTAATTCTGCAAATCTCTAAAACTCTGAAATAACTACATGATCATTGTTGCCAGTTTGAGAGTAGTGTAATTCTGCAAATCTCTAAAACTCTGAAATAACTACATGATCATTGTTGCCAGTTTGAGAGTAGTGTAATTCTGCAAATCTCTAAAACAAAATCATTCATTCATACTAAAGATGATGTGTTTGAGAGTAGTGTAATTCTGCAAATCTCTAAAACAAACACTTGCGCCGCACTAGGTTGGTTCGTGTTTGAGAGTAGTGTAATTCTGCAAATCTCTAAAACAAAATCATTCATTCATACTAAAGATGATGTGTTTGAGAGTAGTGTAATTCTGCAAATCTCTAAAACAAACACTTGCGCCGCACTAGGTTGGTTCGTGTTTGAGAGTAGTGTAATTCTGCAAATCTCTAAAACCATCAGTGTTATCGTGTTCCTGAAGTTTCTGTTTGAGAGTAGTGTAATTCTGCAAATCTCTAAAACAATTAAAATCGATGAAAACGCTGACTTCCCGTTTGAGAGTAGTGTAATTCTGTAAATCTCTAAAACTTGCGAACATCAAAGAGTTGTTTCTTGGAAGTTTGAGAGTAGTGTAATTTTGTAAATCTCTAAAACGTGAGCTTTTTCTAGCATTTCTGCTCTAGCGTTTGAGAGTAGTGTAATTCTGTAAATCTCTAAAACGACGGTGTATTACTACTAACTGGTGCCGTAGTTTGAGAGTAGTGTAATTCTGTAAATCTCTAAAACCCTGTGTGATGTATGTTTGGCATAATCCGTGTTTGAGAGTAGTGTAATTCTGTAAATCTCTAAAACCGTGTTATCGTTGATGATGGTTGCCCTGTTGTTTGAGAGTAGTGTAATTCTATAAATCTCTAAAACAATATAGGCTAGCTGTTCTTCAAAGGTATCGTTTGAGAGTAGTGTAATTCTGTAAATCTTTAAAACGTACTTTTGAGCGCTAGTAAATCCACCTTTGTTTGAGAGTAGTGTAATTCTGTAAATCTCTAAAACGGTGCTTGAACGCTTGCTTTAGGCAATGTGGTTTGAGAGTAGTATAATTCTGCAAATCTCTAAAACAAGGAACTGAGTTCTTATGCTCAATATCTTGTTTGAGAGTAGTGTAATTCTGCAAATCTTTAAAACATAACAGCTTAACACTTCGATAGGTTGGCCGTTTGAGAGTAGTGTAATTCTGTAAATCTCTAAAACATCAGGTCCTTTACGTACTGGATAGGGTCTGTTTGAGAGTAGTGTAATTCTGTAAATCTCTAAAACTACCGCAATGATGATATAAGATTGTACAAAAGTAGCATTACTATACATAATATAGGGCACCTAGCATATGCCATCTGTGTCTATACGTTAGTAATGCTACTTTTATTCTGATATTGAATTTATTCTGTTAAATATTTTATTACTTTAATTTCGTTAGATATGCATTTAGCATGTCTAATCGCTCAGCAAATAATGTTTTCATCATAGTAAGACGATCTTCCGTAATATTTGAATTTTTTGTATATATGGAATCCATCAATTCCATTGCTGTTTTAGACAATGACTGCTGAATTGTTAGTGGTGTTGTTACATACTTTATTTGCTTATCATGTTTCGATTTAAACGGTAATGATGGATACGTATGGAATGGTCTATGTGGATTAATCGTCATTTCGTTGTACCATAGGGTATTGCCATTATCGAAGATGGGGGCCATGCCAAGGAATTCAAGTGTTGTAGAATTCCGTAAGAATCCAAAGTTACCGTAGTGACGGTCGTCATTTAATGTTAGATAGTCCAAAGCAAGTGTCGCATCTAAATGGGCTTTCACATTTGGAATTGAAAAATGTGTACACTGATCTAAGAACGCTTGGTATTTATTATCGCGTCGTTTAAGTGGCGCTGCTATGTGCCAGGCAGGGATGTATTCAATGTCTCCGCTCGTAAATAGTGGGCAAGATGACACAATTTCACCAGATGCGATTGTTTCTAATTCATATGTTACATGGTGAAAGTTTAGTTCTTTGCATAATTTTGACACAAATACTTCATTAAATGGTTGTTGATTGAGGAAGTTTCCAGCTTTTAATAGGCGAATACCTTTTTTTTGTTGCACCCACATCTGACGAAGAGAACCGTTTACAGATGAATTCGGTGTAATTAAATCGATATCGATATCATCAGAATCAGATAAGAATAATGGCGTGTCAATTATAGGATGGTCATAAAAATTGATAGTATCCCAATCTAAATTAGAGTGTATTGGTTTCATCCAATAGTGGTCAGATAGATTAATTTGATATGATTTTAATGAAAATTCTAATGCATCTGATGCGTGATAGGCCTCTAGTAGATTTTCTAAATTAGGTCTAGAGCTTGGTATAGCATGATACCTTAAAAAATCATTAAGTGCGATTTCCTGGTTGTCCATGACCATCATATTCAATGGTTTGTGGTCTGGATTTATGATTTCAGTAACCTTGGTTACTGTTAACGTATCATCTAATATTGCTGTTAACACAGGAATATTTTTATGCATTAGGATATACGTACACATAGCATCACCTCCTTTATTGTCAAATTTTATAATTACATACATTATAATGTAAAATATAGCTATAGGTATATATTGTACATAGTAATCTAATATTTCTTAATAAAATGACTGTTAGTAAAACAAAACGCCCCCTTCATGGCAACTATCTAAGGTTGCCAATGAAGAGGGCGTTTTGCATTGTAGTAAGAAAGTTAGTAAACATTTAGACGGAATCTAAATGTATGTATATAAGGCCATACAGCTTACGATAAGAGGGGGAAGTAGCATCCTATGGGAGTAGTATTGCATAAAAAGGGGAAATATATTAGGATGCGTCTCTCATAGATATGCAAGGGATATACAGGGGAGATATCTATGGTTGTACAACTATATGGCCGTATATAACGGTATGTAATATAAATTAGAATTTATGAGTAAATCCAGCGTTTACGCCCCAGTCAGCTTGGTAATCACCAGATAGACCGGTAGTAACGTCTGCATATACGCTGTTGTTCGTATTGAAACCATAACGGCCACCGAATGCGAGTTCAGTCCAAGTGCCTTTGAGGTCTTGTTCTGTCAATTTTACGGCATTACCGCTAGCATAGGTAGTTTTTACATTGCCTGTGAAAGCGTGACCTGCAGCAAAGCGTGTATATAGGTTACCATTGCTAAATTGTTTGCCTACTTCCAGGCCTAGTTTGCCAGATGTGCTATTTACACCAGCTTGGTTAACGGATACATTGCCTGCTGTAAAGTCACGACCACCGAAGTGTGTATAGTTTAATTGTGCTTGTGGTTCTACATAGAAACCATTAGCCGATTTTATAGTTTTGCCGTAGCGAACACCGATGCTATACGCATTGGATTTTACATCGCCAGATTTAGCTTGGCCGATTTCATTACGCGCTGTAAATTCATTAGAGATACGACCTACTTGAGATTCTACATGTACGTACTGATCCTTACCAAGGTCTTTCAATCCATAAGCGCCAACAGCATAGGATTTTACCTTGCCAGAACCATTGAATACATAATCTTCAGAACCGCGTAGGTAAGAAACTTGGCCACCAACGGTCCAGTCACGGCTAGTTTTCGTATCATAGCCACCTTGGATGCTTGTGTAATCAGTAGCTGTATTGATACCGTCATTAGCATAATTATATCGACCGCCACCAATACGAGCCCAAATACCTGTTGGGGAACCTTGTTGTAATTGGTTAGCACGATTCATATCGCTCGTCATTGTACGCCATGAGTTGATATTACCAACTACAGCAGAACGAATGCCGCGCATTTGTGGTGTATCATAAGCGCCAGGCGTTACTACAGGACTTGGTGTTACAGGGGTAGGTGCTGGAGTAACAGGCGTAACCGGAGTTACAGGAGTAGGAGCCGGAGTAACAGGTGTCACAGGGGTAGGTGCTGGAGTAACAGGAGTTACAGGTGTTACAGGTGTCACAGAGTTAGGTGTTGGAGTTACCGGAGTAACAGGAGTAACAGGAGTAACAGGAGTAACAGGAGTAACAGGAGTAACAGGAGTAACAGGAGTAACAGGAGTAATAGGAGAAGGTGTTGGCGTAACTGGAGTAACAGGGCTAGGTGCCGGAGTAACAGGAGTTACTGGTGTTGGAGCTGGCGTAGGCATTGGAGTAGGAGCCGCATAGGAACCTTGACCATTATCGTTTTGCCATGTAATAGCACCTTCTTTTTGGTCTGTAGTTAACGCTTTTTGGAAGCTTGACACGATGCCATTAGAAGCGATGGATACAGTACCAGAAAGGTTTCTTTCACCATTCATATAATTTTCGTAATAGAATTTATGCGCCAAGTTATCTAGAATCTTGTTTACATTGCTTTCAGAGGACGTATCGAGATGATCGCCTGTTACATAGCCATGTACCCCAGACCCTGTTGTAGCGGATTTTACGATGAAGTTACCGCCTTCGATGTCAGATGCATCAAGGCCTGTTTTTTGAGCGGCTGGTTTAGCGAAGTTCAACCCAGTACCAGCGCTCATATCGTAAATGACATTGATGTGGCCGTCCAAATTATTAACGTGGATGTCGCTACGAGAATCTTGGGAAATACGGCTGAATCCTTCACGTGTACGAGTGCCTTTGAGTGTATTGATACTGCTGCGCGCTTCGTTGCCTTTAATTTGGAATGCTTCCAAGCCACCCATGTTATCGTGGCTCCACATGCCACCATCAAAGGTCATGTTGATTTCGCCACCCTTATCCTCTAATGTGTTCACAGCCTTGCCGGTAAATTGGTTAGGGCTATTGTGCGCACGGCCGAGGCCAATATTAATCACGGATGGTTGCTGTTGTTGGTATGGAGGCATCATTTTATCAGATACAAGTATATTACCTTGCATATTAAATACTTTATGTTTTACAGTACCTGAATCATCGATACCAAGATTAATTTTACTGTTATAGGCAAATGCTAGTGGATAGGGTGCGTCCCATGGGGCCGTATTCACGTTCATAACCCCGCCATCCACTTGAATGGAACTATTATCTAGCATGCCTGTAATGAAAGCTGGTTGGCGATGGCGCTTAGGTAATTGGTTTTGATCAGGCGTATCCAAGGATGCAATAGTCACTTGACCGCCGTTTGATGCAATGACACCTGTTGCCGTCGTATTGCCAGTGCTTTCAAATTTACTTTCAGAACCTACTGCAAACACATTACCATTAGAACCAAGGCCTGCTGCCGCCCACGTGCTAGGGAGGGCCACTGTGGATGACAACATAGTCATCATTACAGCGGACAATAACATCTTATTTCTCGCTCTCATTCTCTTACACCTCAACTATATTACTTAATTTGTAATTTATTTTTATATTGTGAAAGACTCTTCATAAATGAATATATAGCTATCGGTTGATTTAATACTCTCTTATATAATGAAAGATAGATATATACTCGCTTTATAAAGACTTTGTGTCAGACACATTTAAAATATATTTAAAATAATATAACATTTTTCGTGAATTGTAAATGAATTTCTACAATTTTATTTTAAAAACATTTAAATTATTAATAGATGAGTTACATATTAGGGGCGGTGAATACGACGTATGGTATTCTTTACAAATCTAGTGAGCATGGGTATTATTGTATGTATAGCGCGATTTCTAGTAACAGGCTAGTTGTAGCATAGAAAGGAGCCTTCATGAAAGTCACTTGTTCCTGGCCCACAACGCCACTGTATCAGGCGTATCATGATTATGAATGGGGGCGTCCTATTCATGATGATCAACATCAATTTGAACATTTATGTTTGGAGAGCCTACAATGCGGTCTGAGTTGGCTTACGATTTTAAATAAACGAGACGTTATACGTCAGTGTTTTGATTATTTTGATGTTGATGCAGTAGCTGAATATACGGAAACAGATATAGAGCGCATTATGAGTACAGAGGGAATGTTAAAATCCCGCAAGAAGATTGAGGCCATCATCAATAATGCACAGGCGTTCCAACGCATTCAAGACGAATTTGGATCCTTTTGCGAATATATATGGGCTTTCACCAATCATAAGACTCTTATCTATGAAGGCCATTCTGAGGGAAGGGTGCCTGCTAAAAATGAATTATCTACGCGCATTAGCAAAGATCTTAAGAAACGAGGGTTCAAATTTGTAGGACCTGTGACCATCTATTCCCATTTACAAGCTAGTGGTCTCATCAACGATCACGGTAAGGATTGCCCTTGTTTTAATGAAATCAATGAGGCTAATCCTGTGGTTTATATGACAATAGATGATTAATATAAATAGAACCGTATCTACTGAAACATAGATACGGTTTTTTTGTGATATTTTATATTGATTGTTATCGATATAGTTGATATACTACTTTCATAATAACTTTCATACGTAAGGGAAAGGATAAGAAGATGATTGGTTTAGGTACGGTTATCAACATGGGGCTCATTATCGGTGGTAGTATTATTGGGCTCACGTGCGGCCGATTTATGAAGGACAATTTAAAACAAACCCTTATGGTAGTATGTGGTATCATCGTGCTGTTACTAGGGATGAGCGGGGCCATGCAATTTATGCTGGTTATCGTTAATGGTTCCTTGCAAACTACGGGACCTTTGTTGATGATTATCAGCATGGTAGTTGGTGCTGTGATTGGTGAAATCATTGATTTAGACCGATGGATTACGGTCTTTGGTGACTGGGTGAAAGATAAAACCGGTAATACAGGGGACCCTAAGTTTACGAAAGCGTTTATCACTGCATCACTTACGTTTACTGTTGGTGCGATGGGCGTGCTCGGTTCAATTCAAGATGGATTGACAGGAGATTACCAAACCTTGCTACTCAAAGGAATTCTTGATGGTGTTATTGTTATGGTTATGACCTCATCCATGGGAAAGGGCGCATTGTTTTCCTTCATTCCTGTAGGTATCACGCAGTGGTTGATCACGGCCTTAGCGCATGTGGCGGCGCCACTTATGACACAGCAGGCTATCGACAATTTATCCTATGTAGGATCCATCTTAATTTTCTGTGTAGGCATTAATATAATTTGGCCTAATAAGATTCGTTTAGCTAATTTATTACCTGCTATTTTTATCGCTATGGGCCTTACGTTTTTAATTTAAATTTAAATTTTAAGAACCCTCTTTACATTATGTGTAAAGAGGGTTACTATATTCTCAATATAATTTTCTTGTAGTTAAAATGGTTTCCCCTAGAAACGCATGTTATCGCGGTCTAGCGGATACAAAAGGGCCTTTCTTCGCCGAACGGTTCTAGAAACCAGAAAGGACATGATGAGCGAACAAGTTTCTGTTTCAAAATCTAATATTCGTGGTGCATTTGGTGCATTTTTTATCCCTGGTATGTACACTGCCTTATGGGCCGGATTTGTGCCATATTTAAAAGCGAAACTAAGCATCGGTGAGGATGTATTAGGTTCCATGATTTTGTTGCTCGGTGTAGGTTCTTGTTTATCCATGGCTATAGCTGGTAAACTTGTAGAAAGCTTTGGCTGTAAGCGAGTCGTTTTATTAGCTAGTTTTATCGGCATGTTGTCTCTGGCTATTGTTACCATGTGTTCTACAATTGTGACAACCACAATAGCATTATTTTTCTTTGGCATTGGCGTAGGCCTTAGTGGTGCTTCTGCCAACTTACAAGCTATTTTAACCGAAAAGGTAAGTAAAAAGCATTTAATGGGTGCTTATCACGGTGGGTGGAGCTTAGGTGGCTTTGCAGGTGCCGGTGTATTGCTTGTTCTCTTAAAAATCTTATCTTTACCTGTTAATGAAAGTATTTGGGGGCTTCTTATCATACTCTTTATTGCGATGATCGCGGTTAGTCAATTTATGTTAACCTTTGGTCGTGATCCAAATGCAAAGGTTATGAAGAAGTCTAAAAGTCCGTTATCATTCCATCCAATTGCTATTATCTTTGGTCTCTTATCCTTTGTATCCTATTTGGTAGAGGGGGCCGTAGGTGACTGGAGTGCACTTTACTTATTTGAAGATAAAGGCATTGTTATTCAAGAAGCCGTAATGGGCGTTATGCTGTTTAATGGTACCATGTGTATTGGTCGCCTTCTTGGTAATACAATTGGTAAACATGTAACATCTAAACAAGTTGTTGTAGGTGGTTATCTACTAGGTGCTATTGCAATGGCACTCATCGTATTCCTACCTGGCCATGCGTCTATGTATACGTACTTATTATTAGGTATCTCATTAGCCATGGTTGTGCCAAATCTATTCTCTGCAATGGGGGAACAAAATGTAATTCCTATGACACAAGCAGTGGCAACATCTACCATGCTCGGTTATATGGGGATTTTGATGGGACCTGCATTGATTGGATTCATTGCTCATGGTACGAGTCTTACCATTGCATTCATCGTCTTGACTGTATTGCTTGTTATCAGTGCTGGTATCGGCAAATATGCATATCATTTAATGAGTAAAGATTGTGGCGTAGAAGAATAGTTTATTGAGAATAAAAAAGTAGGGCTCTATAATAAATGTTGGGGTGACACCACTACGGTGTCACTTCCAACATTATTTTTTTGCAAAAAAAATAAGCATATAAGGCTCACATGCTTTACAATAAAAGTGTCAAAGTCCTAAAGAAAGGATGTGAGCTTATATGCCTACTACTGATTATACTGAATTTTTACATAATGTAAAACAAGAATATA
>OIER01000471.1_pt1 | contig 29647 bp, 30 predicted proteins | sample 1581801 | NCBI WGS metagenome assembly OIER01 (sample SAMN03281006, study PRJEB24777) | human gut metagenome | isolation source: fecal sample PR165 from 1 month old male Malay infant, vaginally delivered... | reverse complement strand
TGAGGAGTTCAGATTGTGGTCGCATTTAAGTCCCCTTAAATGCGCAGAAGTCACCGGAGTTGTTCAGGCTCCGATGAAATGATTATAACGCTATGATTATTCAGAAGCAAATATTATATTGTGTTAAATATTTTTATTGGGCACCTATCACTTATAGAATAAATTGAACGTTCTTATTCCAATACCATTTCTCAGTCAAGTTCAAATGTTGTAAAGATGCTTTGTTATTTCTTTATTCTTTGAATCTGATCATGCATTTCTTTAACCATGTTCTCTAATTCAAAATCTGAAGAAGTAATTTCTGTCATCATAGCTTGTGCTGATTGAGAAAGTTGTGCGTTAACTGTTTTTTCCGTTAAGATCTCAACACCTTGTTTAAGGTGCTTCATCTTATATGAGCTTGAACACTTCAACAACGTATGATGAATGATTAAAACACGTAGATTATCTAACCACTTTGCAATATACCCAGACAAAATAACCAAAATTATCAGAACTTGATAATAAACCTGCTCTGATAAAAATGCTAGCAAGCTACTCTTGAACCTAAAAGAATAAAAATAAAACAAAAGAGCACTCAGTATAAGTTGAATGATTATTTTTGGTGCTTCATTAGCTTTCACTTTTCGCTCCAGACTTATATTTATCAACTACAACCCTCAGTTCTTTATAGCATGCAAAATTTTCAAGCATCATTTTCATTATCGTAAGCTTTAAATTCCTGCCCCTCGAATCCTCCTTGAGTTTACCCTCTGCGAAAACGTCTAACTTATCAGAGGAAATATTTCTAATTATGAATGCACCAATAGAATTCTTTGATTCAATAAAAATTGTTTTACATGGCGTCTTGGTTGTCAAATTAACAACTTTAGCTACACCCTCAGCATCAAAATCATTATTAAACTCATGCGGAGATTTAAAAGAATTTGTAACTTCTATCCTTGCAGAAATCATTGATTCTTTTGCGTACAACCTTAAATCTGTAAATGCCTCTCTATAATAGAAAGTGATACCATAATCAGTATCTTTTAGCTGCGAAACATCCGTTATACTTAAGAGAGCTTCTTTTACTTCATTTAACTCAATCATTTCCTACCTTTACTTTTAATGTCTTCTTACGGGACCACTTTGCAAATTTATCTCTAAAAAAGCGACTCTCAAGGATTTTATCATTGATTAACGAATATTAAAACGCTTAAGATTCAAGCAAAAAAATTTGCGCGCTGATAAACATCATATACCTCAATTGTTCATTGCTTTAATTGGTTGTACTTCACCTGAAGAAGCTGGATCGGCGTCGGTCCGTGCTCGGCTGTCGGTGCTGCAATTGCCCGGCGTACCGGCGGCACTGGCTTACCCTCAAAGACGCGCTTCTCCCACATATCCAGCAGTTCACCGGCTTCACGCGCCAGCTCACCATGCGTTAACTGGCGCTCTGTGCTGCGATGGCGCAGTTCCACGCAGATGTGGTACATGACCGGCTGCGACCAGGGGAATTGCTCACTGGAGGTAAATTCGAACGAACGATTACGCCAGTCCCAGTACTCAGCGATCACCTGGTCAACGGTGATGCCCAGCGCCCCGCCGCTCTGCTTGCACCAGGCGACGAACTGACCCGGCGACGGCAGGAATGGACGCTCCTGGCGGCGGGCAATGCGCATTCCGGCATCCACCTGTGCCATGGTGTGGATACCGTTTTCCTGAAACGCCAGCAGCCACTGACGGCGGAATTCGTTCAGGTCTTCCTGAGTGCGGAAGTTCGCCATGCTGGCCGGAAATGCGGCACGCAGCTCGTTGAACAGCTTGTTGAATACCTGCGCCACCTGCTCTACCGGCGCGCGCTCCTGGTACTGCTCTGGCAGGTTATGGGCCATGCGGCTCATCTGCTCGCGGTCGTGGTTAAGCATCTGCTCTGCAAGAGATTTCATCGAAGCACCTCATAGGCCCAGTCAGTGTTGTTGAAGTCCAAATCCGGCTTAGCGGCACGCTGCTCACCTCCGGCGTTGCGCTGCAATGTCAGCTTGTCCCACTGCTTGCGCAGGCTTTCCGGGCTCAGGATGTTGGTCTGCCAGAAGTGGTGTTTGCTGGCCCAGTCATACAGCGCGCAGATGTCCTGGTGCGACCGGTTGTCTATCTGGCGCATCAGGCGAACGGTGTTAGACCAGGAGGTCATGTCCGGGGCTTTGCAGGTTGGGTTAATAAGTTTCACCCTGGTGGAAATCAGCAGGATCCGAATGCGGTCCCTGAGTCACGTCTGCAGCAGGCCAACCGTCAAGTTTCGCAGAGCAATCAACATCCTCAGTTCGACGATGACATCCCCTTCTGAAAGGCATCGCTATGACTCACGCTCACGACGACATGAGGGTTGGCATACTGTGCCTTCCCTTCATTGGTAACGGCTGGCTAATGCCATGGGGTGAAGTTGTCAGCAATCCATTAAAGGCGCAGCGGCTCGCTGAGGAATATCGGGAAAGGCAGGAGGCGGCATGACCGGAAAATACTCTCTTATCTACGCTGATCCGCCCTGGTCTTACGGCAACACCATCAGCAACGGCGCTGCTGCCGATCACTACTCCACCATGAAGTTAATCGACATCAAGCGTCTGCCAGTGTGGGAACTAGCCGCCGAAAACGCGGTGCTGGCGATGTGGTACACAGGTACGCATATGCGATAGCCGTGCCGCACTTGACCAAGTTCCGCACCGGTGCCACCGGGCAGCCAGTAACTGAACCCGTACCAACGGTCACTGCTGGCACATCCCGGCGCCCGGGCGGGAATGGGCATGCTCTCGGCGTAGTTGAGGCTGCGCTGACCCCGTTCCTGGCTGGCAACGGCGGCAGTGAGTACCAGGCGAAGCCGCGCCCGCTGGATAAACCCGCTCATACAATCCTCAAGCAGTCCCGCGCGTGCGTGGTTGCGCCGGTCATCGCCCGCCAGTTTGGCGCCAGTGTTGGGCACAGGGCTGACGAACCGAGCGCAACGATTACTGCTGGGGGCGGCGGAAAATCGCAGCTGGTGACGCCGACGCTGATCCAGGTGGGATATGGCGAACGCCCAGGGCAAGCACCGCGGGTTCTGCAACTGGAAAAACCGCTGGGGACGATTACTGCCGGCGGCGGAAAGTTCGCAATGGTCGCGGCGAATATGGTGAAACACTTCGGCGGGAATTACACCGGCGCTGGCGTTGCTCTGGACGAGCCCATTCACACCGTGACCACCACCGATCACCACGCTATTGTCACCTCCAGCATTATCAAAATGCGCGGTACCAATACCGGCCAGCCTACTGACACTCCACTGCAAACCGTGACCGCTGGCGGTCAGCATTTTGGTGAAGTTAATACCACGCTGGCAAATGAGGGATACGACGAGCACCGCGCGCAGCTTACGGCTGATTTCCTACGGGAACATTGTGGTGAGGACTGCACCGGGCTGGTTACTGTCGATGGCATCACTTACCGCATCGTAGATATCGGCATGCGCATGCTTCAGCCTCATGAGTTGTATCGGGCGCAGGGTTTCCCTGAGTGGTACATCATCGATAGGGACTACCGCGGCGTGAAGTATGCGAAGGATAAGCAGGTGGCCCGCTGCGGTAATGCGGTTCCGCCGCCCTTCGCTGAAGCTCTGGTAAGGGCAAATTTGCCAGAAATGTGCGTAACAAGAGGATCGGAGGCAGCATGAAATCGTTCATCACCAGGTCGCTAAAGCGGCCTTTTTTATTGCTGGCGTTCACCTTCAACCGAATTAACCGACAGTTCCGGGAGCATTGACCATGGCCGATATCATCGATACCGCAGCAGAGATTGAAGAGCTTCAGCGTAACGCTGCCCTTTCCGCTCACCGCATCGACCGCAACGCCGTTTCAGCAGAGCATTGCGCTGAATGCGGCGAGGATATCCCAGAGCCGCGGCGCGATGCCGTTCCCGGCTGCCAGACCTGCGCTGAGTGCCAGGGTGTTATCGAGTTGAGGAATAAGCAGAGGGGGATCCAGTGAAAGAGCGCGGAATGATTTTTAACGGCGAGATGGTGCGCGCCATCCTCGATGGGCGGAAGACGCAGACCCACAGGGTCATTAAGGACTGCACGGTCGGAAGAGACCAAATTTCAAAATTCATTCAGATCGGGAAGAAGTTTATCGGCTGTTACCCAGAAGATGTGCCTGAACTAATCAGGGAATGCTGCCCGTACGGAGTACCAGGCGATCGCATCTGGGTGCGCGAGACGTTCTGCTCGGTTCCTGATCATGAAGAGCCTGCTGGTTGTTCTGCTCTTCTTTATGCGGCAGACGGCAACGGCCCCTATGGAAAGTGGACTCCATCAATCCACATGCCGCGCTGGGCTAGTCGGATTTTACTGGAGATCACCGATGTACGGGTCGAGCGCCTGAACGATATCAGTGAGGAAGACGCACGTTCGGAGGGAATTTCTGGCTCCTCGGCCCGTGACATAAAAGAGGCTTACGCAGCGTTATGGCGTTCTATCTACGGTTCTGACAGCTGGCAGGCTAACCCATGGGTCTGGGTGATCGTGTTTAAGCGTATCGAAGGAGATGACCATGCGACTGATTAACCGCGACAATCAGCAGTCTCCTATCGCGCGACAGGCATGCGACATCGCGCTGGCAGCCCACCAGCAAAGATATGGCGACTATGGGCGCAGCAAGATGAAAGAGACTTATACGGTGAAGGTTGAAGGAGTGAAGGTCTGGGTGGAGGTGGTAAACCGCAAGACGAGCTATGTGGCCACGGCAATGACAGGCATGCGCCGCTTGCGTGCCCTTCCCGGGCAGATTGCCTGATAACGATTTATCAACGTCATAACCCCGGCACTTATATACTCGTGCCGGTTACCTGAGGTGGACTATGGCACAGGTAATTTTTAACGAAGAATGGGTTGTTGGCGCAAGGCTCACAGAAAAAACAGGCCTGACCGAACGACAGATTGAGAAGTATCGCCAGGGCTGTTGGGTGGAAGGTGTCCATTTTAAACGGGTATCGCCTTCTGGAGAAAAAACCTTGCGAGGCACAACCTGGTATAACTATCCGAGAATTAATCAGTTAATAAGGGATGCGTAAGATGGCAGCTTTGCCTACAGGTGTCGAAGTCAGAAACAATAAGATTTGTATCTGGTTCATGTACCGGGGAAAGCGTTGCCGCGAAATTCTCAAAGGTTGGATTAACACCCCGGCGAACATTAAAAAAGCCGGGAATCTTCGGGCTGTGATCGTTAGCGAGATCAACCTTGGTGAGTTTGATTACAACCAGCGCTTTCCTTCATCATCCAGAGCAAAAAAAACCGTAACTACTGTTTCAGTTCAAACCTTTTCAGAGCTGTGTGAACTGTGGACGAGCATTAAAGAAACAGAAATTAGCGCGAATACGATGCGTAAGACGCGCTCACAACTCGGTACGTTAACGCACATCATAAATGGAGATACGCCTGTTTCAACTATACGCCACAGCGACATTCTGAAATACAGAAAGGAGCTGTTAAACGGTGAGACACTGTACCTGGCAAATCCCAGAAGCAACAAACAGGGACGCACTGTACGTACCGTGAACAACTATATATCGCTTCTGTGCTCCCTACTTCGGTTTGCACACAAATCTGGCTTTATCAGTGGCAAGCCCTTTGAGGGGATCAAGAAACTACACAAAGGGAAAGTAAAACCGGACCCTTTAACGAAGCACGAGTTTAGTTTGCTTGCGGAATCTGAGCGTGGCCAAAGCCTCAATATGTGGACGTTTGCAGTTTATACCGGAGTCCGTCATGGAGAGCTCGCTGCTCTTGCCTGGGAAGATATCGACTGGGAAAAAGGTACGGCTCATATACAGCGCAATCTTAATGCGCTGGGAATGTTCGTCCCACCAAAAACCGATGCAGGTGATCGTGTTATCACCTTACTAGAGCCAGCACTAGAGGCCTTGAAGGCACAGCGTACGCTGACTTCGTTGCAGCCTAAAACGGAGATTGTTTTTCATCACCGTGAGTATGGTGCGATGGAATATCAAAATCTGCGATTTGTTTTCATGCCCAGGATGCGCAAGGGCAAACAGAAAGCCTACTACTCTTTATCGAGTATCGGCTCCAGATTTAACGCAGCTGTAAAACGTGCTGGTATTCGCCGCCGGAATCCGTACCATACGCGGCATACTTTTGCCTGCTGGCTTTTATCTGCCGGCGCTAACCCGTCTTTCATAGCCAGCCAGATGGGGCATGAAAACGCGCAAATGGTTTATGAAGTCTACGGTGCGTGGATTGAAGAAATGAATGGCGAACAGGTGCTGATGCTTAACGATAAGCTCGCACGCTGAAAAATTTTTGCCCCTATTATGCCCCTATTGGCTCCGAAGGTAGCAATAAATGCAAGAAAATCAATCAAATACAAAGAAAGAGCAATACAACCTGAATAAACTGCAAAAGCGACTGCGCCGTAACGTGGGCGAAGCCATTGCAGACTTCAACATGATTGAAGAAGGCGACCGCATCATGGTTTGCCTGTCAGGCGGTAAAGACAGCTACACCATGCTGGAGATCCTGCGTAATCTTCAGCAAAGTGCCCCGGTGAAATTCTCCCTGGTGGCGGTCAACCTTGACCAGAAACAACCGGGCTTCCCGGAGCATATTCTGCCGGAATATCTCGAGAATCTGGGCGTTGAGTACAAAATCGTCGAAGAAAATACCTACGGTATTGTGAAAGAGAAAATCCCGGAAGGAAAAACCACCTGCTCGCTTTGCTCTCGTCTGCGCCGTGGCATTCTGTACCGTACCGCGACGGAACTGGGGGCGACCAAAATTGCGCTGGGCCACCACCGCGACGATATCCTGCAAACGCTGTTCCTCAATATGTTCTACGGCGGCAAGATGAAAGGTATGCCCCCTAAACTGATGAGCGATGACGGCAAACACATTGTGATCCGCCCGCTTGCCTACTGCCGCGAAAAAGACATCGAGCGTTTTTCTCAGGCTAAAGGGTTCCCGATTATTCCATGTAATCTCTGCGGCTCTCAGCCGAACCTGCAGCGCCAGGTCATTGGCGACATGCTGCGCGACTGGGACAAGCGTTATCCGGGGCGGCTCGAAACCATGTTCAGCGCGATGCAGAACGTCGTGCCTTCGCATCTCGCGGATGTTGAACTGTTCGACTTCAAAGGCATCAACCACGAATCTGACGTGGTGAACGGCGGTGACCTGGCGTTTGACCGGGAAGATATCCCGATGCAGCCAGCTGGCTGGCAGCCAGAAGACGATGACAACGCGTTTGAAGAGCTGCGTCTGAACGTCGTTGAAGTGAAGTAAGCGATTAGCGTCTCAGAAATACCTTCTGAGACGCTTCATTCTTTATTTCAGCAAACGTACGCGACAGGTTTTACCTTTAATTTTCCCGTTTTGCAGCTGCTTCCAGGCTTTATGGGCAACGCCCTGGCGAACCGCCACATAGACATGCGCCGGGTGAACCGCAATCTTACCGATATCCGCCCCGTCCAGCCCCAGCTCTCCGGTCAATGCACCTAATACATCCCCCGGGCGCATTTTGGCTTTTTTCCCACCATCGATACACAGCGTCGTCATTTCGGCTTCCAGCGGCACCAGGCTGACGCCGGCAGGGGCATTCATCCAGTTCAGTTTAATCTGCAGCATCTCAGAGAGAATGTTGGCGCGCTGCGCCTCTTCCGGCGCGCAGAAGCTGATGGCCAGACCGCTGTTCCCGGCGCGTGCAGTACGACCGATACGGTGGACATGGACTTCCGGATCCCACGCCAGTTCATAGTTCACGACCAGCTCAAGGGATTTGATATCCAGACCGCGTGCAGCGACATCGGTCGCGACCAGCACGCGGGCGCTGCCGTTGGCGAAACGTACCAGCGTCTGATCGCGATCGCGCTGTTCCAGATCGCCATGCAGCGACAATGCGCTCTGTCCGGCAGCATTCAGGGCATCACAGACCGACTGGCAATCTTTTTTGGTGTTACAGAACACCACACAAGAGGCTGGCTGATGCTGGCTCAGCAATTTCTGCAGAAGCGGGATTTTCCCCTGCTGCGAGGTTTCAAAGAACTGCTGCTCTATGGCGGGCAGCGCATCTACGCTGTCGATCTCAATGGTCAGGGGATTTTTCTGCACGCGCCCGCTGATGGCGGCGATGGCTTCCGGCCAGGTTGCAGAGAACAACAGCGTCTGACGATCGGTCGGTGCGAAACGGATCACCTCGTCAATCGCGTCGCTGAAGCCCATATCCAGCATCCGATCTGCCTCATCCATGACCAGCGTGTGTAACGCATCAAGCGAAACGGTGCCTTTTTGCAGGTGATCCAGCAGGCGGCCTGGCGTCGCGACAATAATGTGCGGCGCATGCTGAAGTGAATCACGCTGCGCGCCGAACGGCTGTCCGCCACAGAGGGTTAAAATTTTGGTGTTTGGCAGGAATCGCGCCAGGCGACGCAGCTCGCCAGCGACTTGATCGGCCAGTTCACGGGTCGGGCACAGCACCAGCGACTGGGTCTGAAAAAGCGCCGCATCGATATGCTGCAACAGGCCAAGACCAAATGCCGCGGTTTTCCCACTGCCCGTTTTCGCCTGCACGCGCACGTCACGGCCCTCAAGGATGGCGGGCAACGCGGCCGCCTGAACAGGCGTCATCGTGAGGTATCCCAACTCGTTAAGGTTATCGAGTTGGGCGGCGGGCAGAATATTCAGGGTAGAAAAAGCGGTCACAATTGTCTCTCGTGGTGATCTTTGCGGTCAGATGGCGCGTATCCTCGCAGATCTCGCGGTCCGATGCGACAATTTAATCGGTTCTTCATCGGGCGGCGGGTCGGGCATCGGCTGAGGACGCGGGATGGGATCGGGCATTGGCACCGGATCGGTCGGGGTGGGATCGGACTGACGTGATTGTTGCAATAGCAGAGCGTTGAGGATGCTCATCATTCCCTCCAGAATTGACTGTCATCCCTTTTAGGGTAGACGCTGAGATTCAGGAGGCAAAAAAAAGCCGACTATGAAGTCGGCGTCGTACGAATCAATTGTGCTATGCAGTAATTCAAAAAAGGAAGTAAGACAATATGGAGCGCAACGCCCATCGCTTGACGTTGCATTCACCTGCGGGAGTAATAGTGCACCTTACGGGGTAAACGTTTATTGACTTCGCTCAATTAAAAGAGCGTTTTGACCCCGTCGAAAGGAGAAAAAAGCGTAAATTTACAGCCATTTACTACGATGCAACCACCATGCAACACCACCAATCAAAACAACTAACATGACGCAAAACGCGGTAAAGCCATAGCGATACGCACCACCCGGAATGCCGCCCAGGTTGACGCCAAACAGCCCGGTAAGAAACGTGCTGGGTAAAAATACCATTGCCATCAGGGACATCGTATAGGTTCTTCTCGCCAGCGACTCCTGCATCACCTGCGCAATTTCGTCCGCCATCACCGCCGTTCTGGCAATACAGGAATCAATTTCATCCAGTCCGCGGCCCAGTCTGTCGGCGATATCCTGCATTCTGCGACGGTGATCGTCATTCATCCAGGCGAGTCTTTCACTGGCCAGACGCGCATACACATCCCGCTGGGGCGTCATATAGCGGCGCATCACGATCAGCTGCTTACGCAACAGGGCCAGAAAACCGCGCGGCGGGATCTGCTGATCGAGCAGGTTATCTTCCAGGTCGATGATTTTGTCGTGCAGCTCCTCGATAAACTCACTTGCGTGATCGGTCAGCGCATCACACACGTCCACCAGCCAGCTGCCGCAGTCGACGGGCCCGGTACCCTCTTTCAGATCGTTAACGATGTCATCCAGCGCCAGCACTTTACGCTGGCGGGTGGAGACAATCAGCCCGTCGTCCATATAGACACGCATCGCAACCAGCTGATCCGGACGTTCATCCGTGCTGCCGTTAATGCATCGCAGGGTGATTAGCGTACCGTCACCCATGCGGCTCACGCGGGGCCGCAGGCTTTCCCCCGCCAGCGCATCGCGCACATTGTTAGGCAAAAGCGGCGTTGAGGCCAGCCAGTCAGCACTGTCCGGGTGGGTGTAGTTCAAATGTAACCAGCAGGGATGCGCATTATCGATCACATCATTGTCTTCCAGCGGTCGGGCACCGCCACGACCATCCAGCACCCACGCAAATACTGCGTCAGGAACGTTAAGTTCAGATCCTTTAATGCTATCCACAGCGCCTCCACCATTTAACTCTTTCGGTGTCAGTCTAGCTTTCATGAGGGGTTAAGCAACAAAAATGCGTTGTGCAATGTATTGATATCGTGGCGGAGTATAGGCCGGGTAAGCGCAGCGCCACCCGGCAAGAAAGGCAGGTGTTGTCAGAGAGAGTGCTCTGGCCGCTGAAGGAAGGAGGGTGAACCGGACGATAAGGAGGAAGGTGTGCCCTGGCCAAGCCGGAAATTACGCGTGCGGGCCTGCAGCTCAATCACCTGGTTACGCAGCACGTCAGAGGAGCCGTTAAGTTCCTCCGCCATTGCCACGTTACTTTGCGTGACCCGCTCCAGCTCTGACAACGCCAGCGTAATCTGAGATATCCCTTTCTCCTGCTCTGAGGTCGAGGCGGAAATTTCGTCCATCAACCGGCTGACATTCCCTGACCCCGCCACGATCTCCTGCATATTCTTCTCCGCCTCCGATACAACGGTAGCGCCCTGGCTGACGTTACTGCTGGTGACTTCAATCAGCGCTTTGATATTCTTCGCGGCCTCTGCACTGCGGTGCGCCAGATTTCTGACCTCTTCTGCGACGACAGAAAATCCCTTTCCATGATCTCCCGCCCTCGCCGCCTCAACGGCCGCGTTGAGTGCCAGAATATTCGTCTGGAAGGCAATGCCGTCGATCAGCGAGATAATCTCGGTCATCTGCTGAGCGCATTCGGTGATGGACTCCATATTGGTGGCAACCTGCCCCATCAGCTCCCCGCCCTTGCGCGCCTGTCGCGTCGCCATGTTGGCCTGCTCGCTCGCCAGGCGGGTGTTATCGGCATTGTTTTTGGTACTTGCCGCCATTTGCTCCATGCTGGCTGCGGTTTGCACCAGAGACGCCGACTGCTGCTCGGTTTTCACCGAAAGCTGCGCGCTACGTGACGAGAGTTGATCCGATAAGGTCATGGCGGTTTGCGATGACGCCCTGATCTCACGCACCAGCGTAGCGATGTTGCCCGAAAGGCTATTAATGCCGGGAATGAGTCGACCCGCGCAGTTGTTGCCAAACTCGGGAATAGACACCCCCAGATTGCCCGCTGTCACCTCTTCAATACTTTTCTTTACCGTATTGATCGGCGTCACAAGATACTTCGTCATATAGACCCAGAGCAAAAATAGCGCAAAAAAGTTGATTACGTTAAGGGAAATAAAGAGAGAGGGATTGCTGGAAAATAGAACAACGACACCTGCAGTTATCAAAAAAAGAGATAAAAGGAACCCGATAATAAAGGTCCTGACGCTCATATTTTTTAGCATGATGATACCCACAATTTATATTTTGGTCGGCATCTCGTTTTATAGCATTCCCTCAACTGTTTTTCATGGCAATCGTCACTGGTTTTTCTTTTCGCCGTTAGCAACCTGAGATTTTGCTTAAGTCAGATAAAAAACGTGTATTAGTGAAAATGTTCTGCGCGGCATGCTGCAATACTGGTCTCCGGCCACGTTAAGCGATACCATCGCCTGCCATGAGACGAGACAATCGCTCTCATATTTAAGGCGCTTTGCTACTATTATTCATTTATGTTTAGCAATGCTTAACAGGTTAATGAAAGGAATATATTTTATATTCTTAACGCGTTTCAGGGTATTACTATGACTGGTTATTTTTCACGATAAATAACTAACCTTGTTTGAATGCGCATGTTCGTTGCCAGATAAAGATGGACCCGGCAGGCGAAATTGGTGACCCTATCAGGTGTGGGATTGCATAATGCTCAATATATCGTGGGACCCTGTGTTAATCGCTATTTCTTATCTGGTCGCTTTCATCGCCTCTTTTGTGGCGCTGGACAGCGCCGGGAAAGTCCCCCTTTCCAGCCGAAAGGCGGCCATGTTCTGGCGCATGGCCGGAGGGTGCTCGCTGGGCATCGGGATTTGGTCGATGCACTTCATTGGCATGCTGTCGATGCAAATGCCAATGATGATGAGTTACGACCTCTGGTTAACCCTTGCCTCTCTCGGCGTCGCGGTGGTGGCATCGACCACGGCCATTAATATTGCCGTTACCGGCAAAAAACTCTCTCCTGTTCGACTGATCCTTGCCACGACGATCCTGAGCGCGGGCGTGGTATCCATGCACTACATCGGTATGGCGGCCCTGATGCTCAATGACAGCATCCTCTGGGACTGGCGCCTTGTGGCATTGTCCGTCGTAATTGCCGTCGTCGCCTCCGGGGCGGCACTGTGGCTGGCATTCCGCCTGCGTGATAAACACAAAGGGGTCTTTATCGATCGCCTTCTCGCGGCCCTGGTCATGGGTGCCGCAATCAGTGCAATGCACTATACCGGCATGAGTGCTGCCCATTTTCAGGAAATGGCGCACACTCTGCCCGGCGGGATCGGCGAACTGGGGTTGTCCATCTGGGTTTCGGTTACCACGCTTTGCCTGCTCGGGGTGATGTTAATCATTTCGCTTATCGATTCTCACTGGCGTACCAACCGGCTGACAGATAATCTGCGGCAGCTCAATCGCCAGCTTGAGCTACAGGCGCGCTTCGATGCGCTCACCGGGCTGGCTAACCGTCAACAGATGGATATCCGCATGCAGGATTGTCTGCGCAGTGCGTTGCTGAGTAACAGGCAATTTGCCGTGATTTTCCTGAACGTCGATCACTTCAAGCGGGTTAATGATACCTGGGGACACAACGTCGGGGATGAGTTACTGATCACTGTTGCGCAGCGCATTACGGCCCGGCTCACACGGGAGATGACCCTGGCCAGGTTGGGTGGGGATGCCTTTATCCTGCTGGTACCGGAATGTGACGACGACAAACTCAACGCCCTGCTCAACGCCTTGCTTGGGGATATGCGACGTCCGCTTTCGCTCTGTGGACATACGCTGAGCACGACAATCAGCGCGGGCGTCAGCCGCTACCCTCAGGATGGCGAAACGCTACATGAGCTAAAGCTCAAGGCCGATGCTGCCTTACATCATGTTAAAGAAGAGGGCCGCAATGACTGGGCCATTTACAGAACCGAGATGTCAACCGCAGTCCCGGCAAAACCCGGTTTTCTGCAGGAGCTGTCTCAGGCGCTGGAGCGTGACCAGTTTGAACTGTGGTACCAGCCCACCTGGCATGCGGAAGATAAAACGATACATGGTTTTGAAGCCCTTCTTCGCTGGCGACATCCTGAGCAGGGTGTGTTACTGCCTAATCTGTTTATCCCCACGCTGGAACAAACCGGCTTAATCATTCCGGTGGGTAACTGGGCCATTGAAGCGGCGTGTCGGCAGCTTCATTTCTGGACGGAACAAGGTTTCAGCCAGTGGACGCTGTCGCTCAACTTATCCCCCGTCCAGTTCGAACAGCAGGACATTTTCCCTGTCGTGTCGTCGATGCTGGAAAAATACAACCTGTCGCCGTCCAGGTTAATTCTTGAGGTGACAGAAAGCACCGCGCTCAAAAATCTCGACCGCAGCATCGAGTTACTGGAAGCGTTTAATCGTGCGGGGATCACAGTCTCGATCGATGATTTTGGTACCGGCTATTCCAACCTGTTGATGCTGAGCGTACTCCCGGCAAAAGAACTGAAGATTGACAGAAGCTTTGTCACGTCGATGCTGGAAAATGAAAAAAGCTACAAGCTGGTCGAAACCATTATGAGTATTGCCCGCACCATGGAGATGAATGTGGTGGCAGAAGGGATAGAAACGGAAGCACAGCAGGCGGAGCTCACCCGTCTTGGCTGCGACTATCTGCAGGGATACCTTTTCTCTCGCCCGTTACCTGCCGAACAGGTCCCGTGGCTGCTGTTACAGAAAAACTCAGACAAACAAATTATCCCCATTAATAAAACGCAGACCGACAGCGCCTATATTTCACAAAAAAATCATGCCTGACGGGGTTAAGTAGAGTATGTTTCAAATGAGTACACGTGAGTTAATTCAGTCATGATGGTCAGGCACAGTGTGCCGATGAGCAGGAAACGCCTATGTCGCAACCTTGTTTTGATGCGCTGAATGTTATTAAAACCCCCGTGTGGCTCATTTCACCCGTGTCGGAACAGATAATTTTTGCCAATGTGGCCGCTCTGCAGGTCATGAGTGATAAAACTCTCGATGCGCTGCGTAAAGGCACCTATTCCGCAACGGCGCAAACCCTCCTGTCGATGTATGTCCCTGAACTGAAAACAGAGCAGGAGATCGTCGAAATCTGGACAATAAGCCAGGATGGGCAGGATACACCGTTAAGTTGCCGGCTCTCACTGGCCCGTTACGCCCCCTGGGGAGATGTGATTGTTTTCGAGGGGTTCGCCCCGCAACTCCTCACAGGATTGAAGGCCAGCCGCTCGGCAACCTACCGGCGGAAAAAACAGGGGTTTTACGCCCGTTTTTTCCAGACCAACAGCGCACCGATGCTGTTAATCGATCCTGCGCGTGACGGCCTGATCGTCGATGCTAACCTGGCCGCGCTGAATTTTTATGGTTATTCGCATGATGATATGTGCAGTAAGCATACCTGGGAGATAAATACCCTGGGACGAGATGTGATACCCATTATGACGGCGATCGCCGCGCTGCCCGGTGGCCATAAACCGCTTAACTTTGTTCACCGTCTTGCCGACGGTACTACCCGTCATGTTCAGACGTATGCCGGCCCCATTGAGATCTACGGTGACAAGCTGATGCTGTGCATCATCCACGATATCACCGAGCAAAAAAGGCTGGAGCAGGAGCTGGAACATGCTGCGTTACGTGACTCCATGACGGGATTACTCAACCGGCGCCAGTTCTACGCGATTACCGATCAAAGCGACCTGAATCATCTTCCCGCGCAGCAGCAGTTTAGCCTGCTGCTGGTGGATACCGATCATTTCAAGAACATCAACGATCTGTTCGGTCATCTGAAGGGCGATGAGGTGCTTATCGCGCTCTCCCGAACGCTGGAAGCCTGCAGCCGAAAAGAGGATTTGGTCTTTCGTTGGGGGGGAGAAGAGTTCGTTATTTTACTGCCGCGTACCCCTCTCGACACTGCGCTGCAGATTGCCGAGTCGATCCGTGCGGACGTTGCCCGTATAACGCTTCCGGGGTTGCCCCGCTTTACCGTCAGCATTGGCGTGGCGCGACATAATCAGGGTGAGAGTATTGATGAGCTGTTTAAGCGTGTCGACGATGCGTTGTATCGCGCTAAAAATGACGGACGTAATAAAGTCCTTGCGGCATGAAACTGGAGTATCCGACAAAGCCCCGCTACAATGCCTGCCTCGGATAAAATAATTTCAGGTGGGTAGAATCTGCAATGGGAAAAACAGAAATAATACTCACCATAATTATTTTACTCCTTATTATATTTGGCTTCTGGTTTATCTTTAGCGGTGAAATCTGGTATTTCGTCGCGTTTCTGGAAAACACCCTTTACCCGACCTTCGATGCCCTATAACGCACGTTTAATCTCTTGTTTCACCTACCGAATTTGTCAGGTACCTGCATGCCAGACAGCCGCGTAAGATACGCGTCGTTATCCTCCAACAACGTTGATAACGAATCACTTATTCACTTGCTTATGTTGCCCGTTCTCTGACGGGCTTTTTTATTTCCGGCAATTCAGCCACGCCAGGCTATATCTTAATCATCTTTGTTAATAAAGGTGAGGAATGATGAGCAAGAAAATCCTGATGCTGGTGGGTGATTACGCCGAAGATTACGAAACCATGGTGCCATTTCAGGCGTTACAGATGTTGGGCCACCAGGTCGATGCTGTCTGCCCCGACAAACCGAAGGGCGACTACATCATGACGGCGATCCATGACTTTGACGGCGCACAGACCTACAGCGAAAAACCCGGCCACCGTTTTATCCTTAACGCCGACTTTTCCAGCGTCAAAGAGCAGGATTATGATGCCCTGCTGATCCCCGGCGGCAGAGCGCCCGAATATCTGCGCTTAAATGAGGACGTGTTAAAGCTGGTTCAGGCATTTGACGCCGCGCGCGAACCGATAGCTGCGGTATGTCACGGCCCGCAACTGCTCGCTGCCGCTGGCATACTGAAGGGACGGACCTGCAGCGCCTACCCGGCCTGTGCGCCTGAGGTCCGTCTCAGCGGCGGACATTACGCCAGTATCGGCATCGATCAGGCCCATGTTGACGGCAACCTGGTGACCGCTCCCGCCTGGCCCGCGCATCCGCAGTGGCTGGCGAAGTTCACTGCGCTGTTAGAAGGATAAAGCTCAAAGAATCCAGATGACGTGAGGCTTCCTCAATACTGACTCCGGGGGTGTTACCTTCCCCCGGTGCGTTAACCAGTTGCCGCAGTTGCTCTTCAGCCGGCACTGCACTGGCAAACGAACGGGTGATCTGCCAGACCATCGTCTTCAGTTCACTTCCCGTCAGGTATTTTCCCTTCTGGTGATCCAGCGCAACCAGTTTTGCCGACAGCGCCTCAAGTTGCGTCATTCCCTCATTCCAGCCCTGGAGCTTGCTTGCGGGCAGCGTCCGGGCCATCTGATATTGCTCCCAGCGTTTTACCAGCTCACGGGTTGACGGGTCGTCTGGCCACAGGGCTTTTGCCTGCGAAACCAGCCCCTGCCCATAGCGAAGCCGCCATCCTGGTGACTGGTTCATGATCCCGTTGACCTGGTGCGTTATTCGCTCAAGCCACATGGCAGACTCTGTCCGGCTGTTATCCGTCTTCCTGAACGCCTCGATTTGCGGGGCCGTCATGGGTTCAGGCAGCGGGGCAACGGAGGCAGCCAGGGTAGTTGTGGCGTCATCCGGCTGATTCAGGACCTGCCACCCAAAAGCCGTTGCTGCGCCCAGCACCAGCGAGGTTGCCATGCCGGCCACAAAGACGGGCCATCGTCTGGGTTTGACTCGTGGCACTTCCTCTACCCGCACCCTGACCTCAGGCTCCTTATGGATGACATAGACCAGCTGGCTGGATGGTCGCACCGCTTCCTCAGGCAAAGCAGTGCCCTGGGAGATTTCCTCATGCAGAGCACCGTTTTCCAGGCGACTTAAAGCACTACGTATCTGCTGCAGCAGGGATGTCGGGTTACAGGCGTGTCTGAGTTCCTGACGCTTCAGAATGTCGTCCAGCGCCTGCAGTTGCTTTTCAGCCAGCTCAAGTGCCGTGAAATCAGCAGGTTGGAGTGACCATGTACGGAAAAGTTTCTGCAAGCGCTGAAAAAGTCCATTGAGAATTTCAGCCCGGGCCTGCACCGGCTGCGGCCAGAACTGAGCCCACTGGTAGCTCAGCATCGCTGTCAGGATGGCCAGCCCCTCCTTAAGACCACTGACCTGCGCCAGCTGGCTGCGGGCAAGGGTATACCAGGCACCGGTCTGCAGCTCAACACCGTTGATTTCAAACAGGGAAAGCGACAGTTCTTCCACCTGCATCCAGTCGACGTCCGGACGTGCCGGGTGTGTCAGTTTGCTCATCTCATCGCGCAGCGCCGTAAACTGAGGCAGTGAACGCGGATCGCCGCCGGTTCTCACCGGGCGGGGGTGTTCGTCATGCATGTTTCATTTTCCGGGGAAAAGCGAGCCAGAGTCAGGCTCAGGGTTTACTCAGGAAGCAAAGGGGCAATCATCATAAAGAATGCCTCTTCATCAAGCCGGGCAGGATCACCGCCCTGCACGCCAGCCGGACACCAGGTCCAGTCATTCTGCCTGCCGCTGCGCATAAACAACCGGTACAGGGGCCGGATAGCGTCCGGCGCATGCAGACAGGCCTCAATACAGCCGGTCACGCCCGGCCCGTACAGGAAAATGGGGGTAAACCGGATACTTCGCTTTCCGTAGTGCAGGGTGATACCCGGCACCGAAAACGCGCTCCCGCCGATGAGAAATTCAACCAGCGCAGTGGCAGTGGCTTCCGTGCGGATTTCTGTTCCGGCAAGCCACGTGTCCATTGACGCCTGGAGCTGGCTGATTCGCAGGCGGAACGCCGCAATATCCGCTTCCGCCTTCGTGTCAAAAGCTTCACAGCGGGGATGCTGGTCCTGCAGTTTTCTTAAAAATCGTGCTTTTGCCGTCATGCTTTTACTGTCCGTCAGAAGATTAAAGGCGGGTCCGGGCATCAAGATACTGCTGCTGTTTGAGGTGACGGATCAGCACACGCCCTTCGGGCATAAACGCCGTGCCATAACGCACCAGACCAATCCCCCTGAGTTCGGCATCAATCGCATAACGCAGCTCACCCGGAATAGTCTGCTCAAGCAGAACCACATCAATTTTCTTAAGCCGCGGTTCGTACTTAAGCAATACAGCCGATAACGTTCCCATCAGTTCATGCGCGGTACCCGGCATGCCCTGCAGAATTTTGGTCATATCCGGCAGACCGTAGTCCGGCAGGTGCGCCAGCGTGCCAGCGCGGCAGTTGAGGATACGTTGCATGTTGTCCAGTACCGAAAGGATAACCTGATTCTCTTCGCTGACCTGATGCAGATCGAGGCCGCCGGTAAAGTTGCCGTAAAGCGTTTCATACAGCGATGGACGGGAGGGCTCACTCATCTTTCAGTGCCTTCAGCGTTAGCCGGTTGTCACCCGCTTCAATCACCCGAGCCTTGTCCGGATCAAGCTCATCGCGGCTCAGTACTACACGCCAGGTGTTGTCCTCCTGGTCCGGCGACATAAACATTCCGGCTACCGCCACATACTGTGCCTTTTCGTCCATCGGCATATCGACCATTACCGCCCCACCCGGCTGCAGACGGATATCTTTCTCCGCCACCAGGTCTGCTCTGATAGCCTGACTGTCGGCATTAAAGAGTGACGGGTAATCCGTACTATCAAACGTCTTACGCTCCTTAAGCTGATAAATACGCACCACCGTCGACAGCGCCACCCCACCGGCGTTGTGGTTCACTGCCTCACGGGCGCGAATGTCGAGATGCAGGCTTTTCACCTGTTTATAAAATATGGATTTGGTCACAGCGACGGTACCGTCCGTGACTTTCTGGGTCAGGCCACAGCCTGCCAGTAACAGTGAAATACCCGTGGCCAGCGCGGCCAGGGGGAATTTACCAGAGGTAATCGCCATCTTCATCGGTCTCCCTGCGGTGAATATGTTCCTGTATCCGCTCATAGCGGCCAAGATTGATGGTTATTGTTTTGGGATGCGTGGCGGTGTTTGCCGCATTCAACGGTCGCATTACGGCGGTGCGGCCCAGCTGCACCGCGCCGGCACCGGGCTGAGTGTTTATCGTCGCGTCAGGCAACAGGTTACGGTCGACACACAACTGCAGGCGCACATCGAGGCGCGAACCAAGATAAACGTGCAGCAGCGCCAGCAAATCCGTGTGAAGCTCTCCGCCGGGTAACCAGCCCGTCACTTCCGCCGCGTCGGTAGTGGTCAGGCGCATCAGCACCTGACTGTTCGCGTCGGTTGCGTAGCTGCCCATCACCGGGCGGGTTTTCAGGGTAACGGGCTGGCGAACATACATCGCCAGCGGGTTCTTCAGTGGCACACGGCGTTTGTCATGGTGCCAAATTTTTACCTGAGTGTTGGGCGCCAGCAGACGCACCAGAGAGGCCATGCCTTCCGCCGTGCGTCCCGGCAACAGCATCACCGGCAGCAGCGCCAGAAAGCGTGAAGCCGGCGCGGCGATGCTGTCCGTACAGCCATCAATCCCGAGCCCAGCCAGCCCCAGCAGGTACTGCGAGGTTTTGTCCCTGCCGCCTTCTTCAAAGGTTGCCGGATACGAGTACTTACGCCAGATACGGTAGTACTGGGCAATCAGCCGGTGGTTGAAGATATCGAGGAAACCGGCAGTGGCCTCATACCCTTCCCGGCGACGGGTGATGTCATCGGTATAGTGCGTCGGCAGGGTAGATTCCACGCCGTAGAGCCCCATAAAGGTGATGCGCACCGTCGGCGGCAGATGGGGATGCTCGGGTAACTCCACCCCTTTGATTTCAGAAGCCGGGAACCCCATCCCGGGATGGGGCCGGAATCGCACCGGCTCACGCTTAACCTGCCAGGTGCTGCCGGTAACCGGTTGACCCGGCTGGCTCTGCTCCAGTAGCTGGCAAAAGCGATAAAAGTTCATGTACGGCAGGTACTGCCGTAGCTGCGCTGTCAGCCGGGCAGCCGCGGACTGTGGTTCTCTTTCCACCGGATACATTTTCCTTCTGGCTGAACGATGAGGGTGAGCTGGTTGAACTGGTTCATGTCTGCATAGAGCGCGAAGAAACGGTTGAGCATTTCGCCAAACAGGTGAATGTCCCCTTCCCCCGTAAAACCGTTGCTGTCGAGCGTGATTTCGATATCCAGCCCGCGCAGCAGGTAACCCTGCTCGAACCGCTGCAGGCGGTGATGCGTCACCTGCTGTATCGCCTCCAGACGGCGGGTGTTCAGTTCATCCTCCTGCCAGTTGTACAGCGCAAGCGTCCCGCGCAGCACTTCAGCAGTACTCATCATGTTCAGGAACCCGGAACCCAGGTGACTCAGCACCCGCCAGTGAAAACGGTCTTCCGCAGGCGGGTAGACGGGCAGCGTCGGCCTGCAGAGGTTGCGTACCGAAAGCGGTGTACTGACCACCTGTTCACAGCGGTCAAGCAGTGTGCTCTGCAGCGCCCGGCGCGGTAACTGACCGTTGGTACCGGTGATTTGCAGCGACACGGCTTCGCGCTCAAACAGGCGGTCTTCTTCCCACTGGTGTCCGCCGAGGATAAGCCAGGTGTCATACAGCCCGGTCACGCTGCGCTTCACGCGTGTGTGGTAGTAGCGTGGCGGCGCGTGGCGACGCATCATCCCGCCCTTGTGGCGGAAACTACTGAACGGGACGTACTCCGCGTCATGGGTCCGGTTTGAGCCGGTAACTGAATCGACAGAATAAATCTCGGTATGTCCGTCCTGCAGGCGTTTCGGGCGCAGCAGGTACTCGCTTTCAAGCCCGGTGATGGTGAGCGGGTCCGCTTCCAGGGTGAACAGGTTAATCACCGGCACGCAGTGCAGGCGAACGGCCTCACCGGTAACCGGCAGGTCAGACGGCCATGGCGTACTGAACACCACTTCAATGTCGAAATACTCGGCCCCAGCAGGCGGCGTGATACCGTCAAGGCCGTTGAGGTGGACAAACATAAACTTGTCCCGGAAGGTGAAGTATTCCAGCAGCAGCTGGTAGCCGCTGAAGGCGGTATCCCCTTTCGGCCAGAGTCCGTCTTCCTCCGCAAAGCCACCCGGTGAGAAATATCCGTCAAGACGAATACGGTCAGTCTGCCCGGGCAGGCGCAGGTACAGTGCCGCCTGCCGTTTGGTCAACATCAGGTGCAGCTGGCTGCTGACCGGGGCATCCGCCCCAAGATACAGGCTCAGACGGCTGAGGTCAGCACCGGACCAGTCCGCCTGACGGCTGCAGGCAAAGCGCATCCGCAGCAGCGAGCGACCGTCGGGCTCCGTCGTCATGGTAACACCCGATATGCTCAGGGGATTGAGCATCACATCCTGAGTGGTGCGATAACGGCAGACGGTGTTCTTCGGTCCCACCGGCCGGGAGTACACTTCAAGGCCTGCGGGCACCACTTCCGCCATTTTCATGGCATGCAGCGCCGGGGTCAGTGCCACCACCGAAAGCGACGGAATGGTGCGCAGGTAGTGTGGCCAGAGCATGCTGACTAGCCCCTCAGTCAGTTCCGGCAGGTCGTCGTCTATCTTTTCACGCAGCCGCCCCACCGAGAAGGCAAACCCTTCGAACAGGCGTTCAACATACGGGTCGGGGGTCCCGGCCTTATCCAGGTCGAGCATCGCGGCCCGGTCCGGGTGGGTCTGTGCGAACTCTTTCGCGGCTTCACGCAGGTAGCGCATTTCTGCGTCGAAATAGCGCAGGGTCAAATCTTCCATTTATTCTTTTTCCTGTGGATCTAACCGCAAAGAACGGCGGCGCGGGCAGGGTCAACGGCAATAAGCCCGGCCAGTAACTTATCCATCACCGGTGTAAGACAGGCCCTGTCAGCTTCACTGCGACCCGCTTTCAGTCGCAGAAGTTTCAGATGCCGGGCCTGGACTTCAAACAGTAGCTCAGGCTCCCAGTCGCTGAGGGTGATGTCACCGGCTCGCTCACCGAGCTCAGCAAACAGGTGTACAGCCAGGTCATTTTTGCCGTACTGCTCAGCAATACGCCCCATCAGCAGGCGCAGCAGCCACTTCTGGCGTTCGGTGGTTATGCCCGGCCGGGTCTGTAGCCATCCCAGCGCCGCATCCGGGCCCTCGCTGTCCGCCAGCGCCACGGCTTCCGGCTCCAGCGTCAGAATGTCATCGTTTCCACTGGACACGTGCGCGGAGGGCATGTCATTACCCCACCCGTCCGCCGTGTCCAGCACGCTCTGCCGGATCCAGTTCAGCGTCACCTCATCCGCAAACGGCGTGCCGTCGCTGAAGGCCAGCGTTTCGAGCCCGGAAAGGCGGGTCAGCAGCCCTTTGAGGTCAGCGGCGATGATGTCGGCCAGAGTCTCCTGCCCGGTTTTCGTCAGCGCCTGATGGATATACCACTGCAAATCCAGCCACAGGTGATTAGCACCACGGGAAAAGGCGCTGTCGGCCGTTTCCAGCATCTCAGCCCAGTTCTGCTGCAGGTAGAGGCGTTTGAGCAGCGCGCGCTGGTCCGCCCGTGGCGGTTCGATGCGCGTACGGCCCTGTGCATCCGGGGCCGGAATGGCCCACAGGGTGTCATGCCGCAGGCTTTTCATCAGATGGTGCGCTGACAGCCAGCCGTCAGGCTGTTCGCGCAGGTATTCACTGAGCGTCCGGGCCTGCGCCAGCAAATCCTGGCCGGAGGTGATCCGCCCGATAGCCGGGGCATCGCTATGGCTCGCCATGGAAGGTATGTCACTGGTACCGGCATTCTGCGGGACCACCGCATCCACCCCGCCTGCCTTCTGCAGACGACTTTCCAGCGCACCATACAGCGCATTAAGTTCAGGCGGCTCGTTTTCGGTAAGCTGCGCTATCAGCAGCAGCGCCCCGGAGGTACGCACGGCCTCTTCCCGGACCACTTCCGGGTACAGGGAAAGGGAGTCGGTCATACGCGAACCGGCCAGCCACTCCAGCGCCGCCGTGCGGCTACGCTCCCGCCGGGGATGCAACTGCGCGCCAAAGCGATCTATCAGACCTGCCAGCATTTCGAGTCCTTCGGCCAGCCCCTTTTCACCTTCCCGGTGAAGTTTCGCCCAGCAGTACCAGGTTGCCACACGGATATCTTTCGCAACGGTGGTTAAAATCTTTTCTGCATGCTGGCAGATAAGCGCAGTGTCTGCGCCAGAGAGCTTATTGATTTCCTCGCGAATTTGCTGGAAGTCATCATCATAGCCCGGGTCTTCACCAGCGAGCGATGAACCGGACAGCGGCTGCAGCCAGCGCTCCCACTGCGCCACGCGTTCCCGGGTGGCGGCAAGCAGTGGGACCTGTTCGGCCTGGCAGGCGCTGAGTAAGGCGTTCAGCATGTTCATCAGTAAACCTCCTCTTCATCACTGATAACCGGGTCTGACACGGCCATGTCGGTTGTGCTGAAGATGGTCTCCGGCAGGCGGAAGTTGCGCAGCTTCAGCAGTACCAGCGGCCCCTCCCCCGCTTCGGTACGCAGGGTGTAATTGAGCGCGCGACCATCCCGGGCTTTCCAGCTCAGGCTGTAACTGCTGTCGGCCCCCGGGTAAGCGCTGACCACAGCCTTATCGAGCAGGCGTATCCAGCCCCAGGTACCGGGGATATCGGCATACTGGCGGGTCCCGGCCTGGGTGCTTATCCAGCTTAAGACCGCGCCGGGCGCCTCCGTATCCGCAGGCCAGCTAAAACGCTTCCACGTCGGCATCTGGTTCATGTAGGTGAGTTTCTGGCTATCGATAATCAGGTCTGTCTGCATCACGCCATCGGCAGTGCCCGGACGCAGCTCGAAGTTCATCCCGGCGTTGCCTTCGGTGAAGGCCACATCCGAGATATGGCTCAGGGTGTTGACGGCATTAAGGAATGCCGGATTAAACACCAGCCCCTGGGAGTTGATACTGTCCGGCACCCAGTGGTTACCCTCTTTATGCAGCACACCCCGGAGGCGCGTTTGCAGGAACTGGGCAATCCGCCCGGAATCCGCATTGAGGTATTTCGCCAGCAACGGCAGAGAAACATCACTGGTGGCGTTGTTGAACGGATAACGACCGCCAAAGGCACTGTTCCACTCAGCAACCACCGCCTGTTGCCACTGAGCATTAAGACTCTCCGCCGCCGGGGTCAGCACCTGCTGCCAGGCCTGCTCCATCGGAGTCACAAATACCGAGCGGCCAAAACCGCTCCACTCCTGCCCCAGACCGGCGGCAATCAGGCTGCCGTAGTCGCGGGTTTCGGTCAGGTCGACAGCTTTGCCCTGGAAAACCGTCTGAGCAATGGTCTGGGTCATTGCCTGCGGATCGGCGGCATTGGTCACCTGCTGCAGGCGCAGACGCACCTGGGTCACACGGGTGAGGTATGACTGCAGGCTCTGCGCCTGTTCGCCGGTGCGGCTTTTATTCATCAGCGCCAGTACCGGGCCAAAGGTCGCATCCAGCGGACCATGGACACCGGCGCTCTGGTCAATCGCGTCCTTATCGTCACCACCCAGCAGGTTTTTGGCTGATTTCACCAGTGAATCGGAAATCGCCTCGCCAGTCTGCCCGGTACGTCCCTGCACGTTCAGGGTGTTCATCAGCGCCACCAGAGGCGACTGACGCACGTCGGCCATCAGGGTCAGTTGGTCAATGGAGTCCGACAGTGTGGCTGCCGGGTTCCAGCGCAGGCTGTTGAGAAATTCCAGCCATGCACCACCAAAATCGGCAAAATAACGCGCCGTCAGGCGATTTTTAAGTGCTTCCGGAGAGATTTCATCCTGCTGACTGACCGGACGTTTGCTGTCAGTCAACACCCAGTCGAGCTCGTCTCGACGCGCCTTCACCACTTTTTCAATAGCAGGCTGCACCGCCTGCTCCCAGGCCTGTCGGGTAAACATACCGGGTACGATTTCCGTGGTGCTGAACAGGCGGGCGGCATCGGTATCGCCGGTCATGTCTTCGAGACGCATATCCACATAGAGATGCGCCACCTGAGAGAGCATTTTCTGGTACAGCGTCGATTCACTGTTACGCACGCCCATCAGGCGAACCAACAGCGACCGCGCCTGACTGACCATGTTCTCATCGGCACGGAGCTTCCACTCCGGATGCGTGACCTGCTGCGAGCCAAAGAACGACAGCAGCGACGGAGCCATGCCCTGCCAGATACCGTTTTTCACGCCGTCACGCGTCGGCCAGGCCTGAAGCAGTGCCGTGCTGAACCAGACCGCATCCATATGCTCAGGACGCGCCAGCATCAGGTAAAGTTTCAACTGGTCATAGGCCATTTTTGCCCTCTGCTCGCGCAGCGGGCTATCCGGCGGCAGCGCATTAAAGGCATTAAGCCGGGTCTGCAGGTGAACCGCGGCGGCATCACGCAGCAGCGGCAAGGCGCTGTCCTGGTAGCATGGCCAGAGTGCCGCCAGCAGCGCATTGTTCTGGCTCAGCCCGGCCTGCTCATACCACGGCACGCCGTGCTCTGAACGGTACTGCAGGCGAGCAAGGGTTTTCTGGAGTTCAGCCAGGGCGTGCAGACGCTGCTCCGGCGGCTGATTTTGCCGTAAAGCCAGCGCGGCCAGGGCATTCGCGGTCCCAATCTGACTGCGGTTGGCCACATACGCAATCCCCATCCACACGACCCAGCCCACCATCGCAAGCGCAACAGAAGACGACATGACCCTGTACCAGGGGATGCCCGGCTTAACGGGACGCAGCGCGGCAGGGAGCATCCGGACAGATTCAGGCAGCACATCCCAGCGCCTGTCCATGCCCCAGCGGTGTTGCACGTCACGCTCAGCACCGGCAGAAGGCTGGCTGAACACCACACCGGCCAGCGGTAGCGGACGGTACGGACTGAGCATCACCAACAGCGGCGCGGTCAAGCTCGCCGGCTCGCGAATGAGCTGGTCGGCAAGGGCCAGCAGGAAGTTGTGTTTCACATCATTACAGGTCTGCTGCAGGCCTTGCGAAATCAACTCCGGCGTCAGGGCAGCAAGCTGTTCTGTTAACCCCTCAGTACGGCACCCGGCGGGCAGCAGGCAGCCTGTCGCCTGCACGATGCGTCCTTCCGGTTTACCGGCGCGCGGATGCAGGGACCAGACATACAGGGGAAGTTTCCAGCCCAGCGTATCCATGCGGTTGCTGATAGCATGAGCCAGGGAATCCATGGTGCTTTCAGAAGGAACCGGTAGTGGTCGTTCCAGACCCGGCGCTGAAAGCTGGTCAAAGGCTGAGGTGACCCACACCAGGCCATCCAGCGGACGACGACGCAGCTTACGCAGCGCCGTCAGCCAGGCACTGTCGGCTGGGGTATTGAGATCTCCGCCCCACAGCAGCAGCGTGCCGCGATCTTCCTGCCAGAGTTGGGCGGTGAGGCCGGGGGTCAGTTGCTCAACTTCAGCCACCGTACCGGTTATCAGGAGGATGCGCGTTTTACGGCCCCAGCGACGGCCATAGAGGTTACGCATGGCTGCTCGGATGGTGTCGACGGTGACGTTGCGTGGTGCGGTCTGTTTGAGGCGACCTTCATCAGCAGGCAGCACATTTTTACGCTGTGCCTGAAAGCGATGCCAGCCCTGCTTGATGGCAAGGCCAATTGTTTTACCATGACGAAGCATCATTAACAAAAACAAAGCACCGGCAAATGCCAGACTCTTCAGAAGCGTAGTGAGCAGCCCAACCTGATCGCCAAAGTTCCAGATTAACCAGGCAATTCCCCCTGCAATGAGGGAAGTGAACCCCAATCTGCCCCAGCCTCCCCGCCATGAAGAATTACCTGTTGTCATTATTTCGGTTCCCTGTTTGCACTGTATTAATAAATTTCTGATCGCCATCTGTAGAAAGCATCAGACAATCTGCTTTCTGGATATTCACAATATCGCTAACTATTGCAGCCATGATCCATGGAGAAAAGGGGCCGCTAAGCCCGGCATATTTTTCCAGCCAGTGGGTTTGTTCAGGTTTCCAGCGTCCTGCGTGTTTAATTGCCGCTTCAAGCAGGTCCGGAAATAAATCTCCCCAGGCGGCCTGATCGCCGATGATATTTTCTGTGGTGCAGGCCTGAGTTTGTGTTGACAAAAACGTTTCCAGTGATTTCTCAATATCACCTATATTTAATGACATTGGCCGTAGCAGGCAGGCATCATGTGTAAGATGATATTTAGTGGCAACATCGTCTGATGTCAGCAGCAGCGCGACCAGAACATCGCTATATTGTCTTTCCCCCTGAATCTGATGTACCAGAATAAGATCTACATCCAGCGTTAGCGATTTGATCCGTTCTTCCAGCCAGATAAAGGTCTTTCCGGTCTGTATATTCAAAACAGGGACAGGGCGCAAAGGAACTGAGCCCTGCCAGACCTTTGCAAATTCGTTCTGAAGTGTCAGGACATCAGTCTGCGAATCTGTCAACAACGTGACGCTAAGGGGTAAATCCGATGGAACCTTAGCCAGGGCATCACCAGCACATTCAAGTAGTTGCGAGAAGCAGCTTTCGGCAGTTGGGTAATGTAAATGCCGCGTCAATGTTGTGTGCTGCATCTGCTCAGCAGATGCCTGCAAAAAACGATATGGCGTCAAAGCATCCGGAAAAATGACACTGCTATGCAGCACAGCAATGTTGCGCCCGGCCCATTCAGTCCATTGTTGCTGGGCATAATTAGCTTCATTAGCCTCGAATTCGTACTTTTCAAACGCACTGTTATAGAGCCAACCCCGCAGGCAAAGGAAGAAAAACCAGATAACTATTGGACTTGCGGTTACGGCCCAAAGATTGAATTCCTGTAAAGGTCCCGAAAGCTTGTTAGCATGCAGGACGAACAGCATCACACTCCCTACAACCGCAGTAAGCCCCAATATAAGCCACAGAACAAAAGAAGGTTCTTCAGGCTTCCCGGATACCGTTGATTTCTCACGCTCCCAGCTCATTAATTATCCTATTACACAATCCGGTGCGCTGGATATCAGCTGACAACCACATTCACAGCGGCAACCATCCACAGCAATCGCTTTACCGTCTGAGGACCATTCAGGCGAACCTTCAATAATTGAGTTGATGCCATGACCAATTATTGGGCAGCTAACTTTATCCCCAATCAGTGCAACCTTTTTACCATTAACTATCATGGTGGATGAAGCAGATATAACCTGACCACCATGGGTAGTTTTATCACCGAGTAATACGAAGCCTTTGGACATAACAATTTTCCTTTTGCTATAAAAAAATAATCGATTGACTGGCTGTACGTTTTCAATAATCGTCCAGAAAACCAGATTCGGATCTTTCTCTGGCGATATTTTTACAAATTACTGAGATTCAACAGTCCTTATTTCCTGTACAACGGCATCAACGCCACTTCTTGCCGAGCCACAGTTCTTTTCGTCAGGAGAATTATTCAAATCCTTACAAATCATAAAATCATCTAACACTTTACGGCACTGCCGTTCTTCGGGCTGGATAATTTCGGTTCTACAAAAGGATATGAAGCATCACCATGCGATACCGTAACAGCACGATTCATTTCACCTTTAACATCGAAGGAGGTGATGTTAAAATCACCAGAGAGATTTATTTTTATTAAATCGCTTTTATCAGTAGTTATTGAATAAAATTACTCATTACCGGCAGGATATTGTACAACTTCCAACCCTGCATCGTATTTGTTAAAAAGTAGTTTGTAGTTCTCACTGCCATTGTCAATATTATTTTCCGATACAGCATTCGTAGTATAAACATACCAAGCAGGCTTTGATCGCCCCTCAAGTAACATTGCTATTTTACGTTCATCTTCAAAAACATAAAATTGTTTTACTTTATATTTAACACCACTTATATACGGCAACAAAATTTTATTCACAATTCTACTTCGTGCATTAAATGATAATATCGAAGAGACCCCATACCCATCACTATCTTCGATAGATGCACTGGTATATAAAGTATCTCCCTTATCAGAAAGGGAAGCAAAATCGCCAAGTGATTTAAGTGAATATTTAATGCTTTGGGGAAGTGAACACCTTTTAACTCATTTTTATTCACGACCTTTGATAAAAGAGAGAAATGCTTATCAAAAAGGGCAATGGTTATATTTTTTTTATCGTTAAAAAACTCGCCGAGGTTTTTCTGATGCATCGAGTTTTGCACCGGAAAAATTAACCTTGGACACAGAATTATTCATGCTATAAGAGTAAATATTTACCCCGTCGGTAAAGACACAATGGCCATCATTTGAAGAAACAATAACATTGTTTATGGGAGCAACACTGGAGTACACATCTCTCGATGGAAATAGCATCTTCTTAACACCAGACATAACATTTGCAACCCATAAATAACTACTTGCCCCACCCCCCCCGCCACAGATAATCCCGGTAGTAGCATTGAAGTCCATGCCGCCTGACAAATTGTATCCAAT
>OIER01000436.1_pt1 | contig 31277 bp, 27 predicted proteins | sample 1581801 | NCBI WGS metagenome assembly OIER01 (sample SAMN03281006, study PRJEB24777) | human gut metagenome | isolation source: fecal sample PR165 from 1 month old male Malay infant, vaginally delivered... | reverse complement strand
GCTGTGACATGGCTGGGGCGCCTGGATTCGAACCAGGGAATGGCGGTACCAAAAACCGCTGCCTTACCACTTGGCTACGCCCCAAAATGCCGATGCGGGTGCATTGCACCGCAGGACAGCGCGGCCTTATAACCTCTGGTTCCAGCTTGCGCAACGTGAATGATTGCCCAGTTTGTCGCTCTTTCACAATTGTTTCGGCATTATTTTCATGACAAGGGTGTGAACAATCCGCCAAGCTCCAGATTAAGGGTGCCGCTGCCTTGTCGCCGATCCTCACCGTCTTTGTCCTTGCCGCCATTGCCAGCGCCGTGTTTCTTGCCGTTCTCATCCGGTTGCTGCCCAGCCATTTCCTGGCCGCGGGAATCAATGAACGCTCAAACCACACCCAGCCTGCACGCCAGCTTGGCGGCCTTGCCATCGTGCCGGTGGTCGTGGCGCTCCTCTGGCTGTTCGGCGCGCGGATGGGTCTCGACCAGCGCTTTCTCGTCACCGCGTCCATCGCTGCGCTGATCCTCTGGATCGCGGGGATGCTCGACGACCGGCATCACCTGCCGGAAAGCATCCGGATCGTCGCGCAGTTGATCGCCGCCTGCCTTTGCGTTTACGGCCTCGGGCCGGATTTTCGCCTGCTGCCGGATTTTTTCCCGGTCCTGCTTGAGCGGGGCCTGCTTGTTCTGGCGCTGGTCTATTTCATCAACCTGACCAATTTCATGGACGGCCTCGACCTGATGGTCGTGTCCGGAATGGGCATTCCGCTTGCCTTTCTCGCGGGGTTCGCGGCCTTCGGCCTGGCGGGCATGGCCAGCGGCAGCATCGCAGCGGCCATAGCCGGGGGGCTCTGCGGCTTTGCCCTGTTCAATCGCCCCAAGGCCACGGTTTTTCTCGGCGATTCCGGCAGCCTGCCGCTGGGGCTGCTGTGCGGCCTCGCCTTTTTCATGGTCGCCCACGACATGCGCATTGCCACCGGACTGATCCTGCCGCTGTTTTTCATTGCCGATGCCACGACGACGCTGATCAAGCGCCTGCTCGAGGGCGACAATATTTTCGCCGCCCATTCCAAACATGCCTATCAGGTTGCCAAACGTGCGGGATGGAGCGTGTGGCAGGTGGTGCTGACCGTGGCTGCACTGAATGTCGTTCTGGGCATCTGCGCATTTGCCGCGAGTTCCACCAGCATTCCGGTCCGCCTGACCGGTATTGTGGTGGCGGTTGTATGCGTTTGCGCCGTGCTGCTGCGCTTTCGCAGACGGACAGTGGCCTGATCAGAGCCTGCGGAAGATGGCGGCGAGATAAAGCCCGATCTGGCCCGGGAGGGTCTGCCGGTAAACGCCCGACTGATGCAGGGCGAGAATGCGCCGGATGACGTTGTCGGATCGCACCTTCCAGTAGAGATCGCAAGTCGCCTGTGCTTCGGCGGTCAGCAGATCCCGGTTGCGCACCAGCCCCTGGATGTTGAGATCGGCCCGATCGGCAAACCGGACGGCGAAGCGGGCGCGCAAGGCAGCCAGATGCCCCTGCCAGCCCTCGCCACGGCTGGGCTGGCGGTGCCGCACCAACGGCTGCGGGTCAAAATGCACCACGCCACCGGCGCCGGAGACAATCAGATACAACCACCAGTCATGGCTGGAAAATTGTGTCGTCCGGCACGACGCCGCGAGAAGATCATGCGCCTTGCGGTTGAAAAGCATCGTGCTGCCCGCGGCGATGTTCTGGACCAGTGCATTGCGGAATTCCGCCGGGCGCGCATAAAGCGGCGACGAACCGACGATGGCGCCATTTTCAGCAATGGTAAGCGTCCGCGAACAGAAGAGGGATGGCACGGCAAAAGCATTGTGCTCGATCCAGCGGATGGAGGCGGCAAGCTTTTCCGGCTCCCAGATATCGGCCTGATCAGCAAAGGCATAATATTCCGCCTGGATGGCCGGATTGGTGATCAGCGACCGGAAGTTTTCGCTTCGCCCTTCACCGGCGCCGTGTAGCAGGGTCACCCGGCCCTTGGTCCAGCGCCGTGCCCATTGCTGCAGGATCGCCCGGCTGCCGTCCGTCGATCCATCGTCCGAGACCCACAGATCGATATCGGGATAGGTTTGCGCGGCGATGGAGGCCAATTGCGCGTCGAGACATGCGGCACCATTGAAGGTTTCCAGGAGGACGGCAACCGTTCCTGATGATGGAGCCCTTTTCAACAACCGCTATCCCGCTTCGTGTCTGTTTCGGTGAAACCAGTGCAGCTGTTTCTGCACGGGAATCTGGCCGAGATTGAGGTCCCGTGTTAACTGACGGCGTTCTCGAAAAGCAGGGCCCGCACGGCATCCGGGTTTTGTTGCGCGATCAGCCCGCGCAGCTCGTCGACCGCTGCAGGCAGATGATCGACCGGCGCCACCCGCCGTTTGGCGCGCAGAATCTTGGAATGGCTCGTCGTCGAAACACCCGTCGGATCGTAGAAGAGTTCCTCATGCAGCTTTTCGCCGTCGCGGATACCGATCGTGACGACCTCGATGTCGCCGTGGGGGTTTTTGGCATCCTTCACCGACAGCCCCGCCAGGAGAATCATGTTTTCAGCGAGATCACGGATACGCACGGCGTCGCCCATTTCCAGAAGCAGAATGTCGCCGCCCTCAGACAATGCACCGGCCTGGATGATCAGTTCCGCCGCCTCGCGGACGGACATGAAATAGCGGGTCATCTCGTCATGGGTCACCGTCAGCGGACCGCCATGGGCGATCTGCTCGCGGAACAGCGGAACGACAGAACCGCTGGAACCGATGACATTGCCGAAGCGGACGCAGGTGAATATCTGGCCGGTGCCGCGCGTCTTCGCCACGTCGCCATGGTAGCGCACGATCAGCTCGGCCCAACGCTTGGTTGCACCCATGACATTGGATGGACGCACTGCCTTATCCGACGAGATGAGGACAAAATTGCGGACACCCGCCTCGCGGGCCACGGCTGCCAGAACATCGGTGCCGATGACATTGTTGCGCGCGCCTTCGACGACGTTTTCCTCGACCAGCGGCACATGCTTGTAGGCGGCGCAATGGTAGACGTTCTCCACCTTGTGCTGATCGAGCACCACCTTGAGCAGCGGGCCATCGCTGATCGAGCCAAGGACAGGCACCAGAACGCAATCGCTGATACCGGCGAGTTCGCGGTGAAGCTGATAGATGCTGTGCTCGTTCACATCGAACAGCACGAGTTTGGCCGGGGCCAGCTTGACGATCGTCCGGCAGAGTTCCGAACCGATGGATCCGCCGGCACCGGTCACCAGGATGACACGGTTTTCCACCGTCTTGTCGAGAAGGTCGGGGTGGGCCGGCACCGGCGAGCGCCCCAGGAGATCATCGATATCGATATCGCGCAGATGGCTGACAATGTATTTTCCGGCCGTCAGGTCGGAAATCGCCGGCAGGATGCGCACCTTGACATTGAGCGACTTGAGCTTGCCCATCAGCAAACGGCGCTGATTGCCGCTCAGGGACGAGGTGGTCACGATCATTTCGTTGATGCCGAAATTATCGATGAGATCTTCGATCTGTGCGGTCGGGTAGACGCGGATGCCGAGGATGTCCATGCCATGCAGCGTGGCATCGTCATCGATGAAACCGGCGACGAAAACCTCGTTCTGGCTGCGCAGCGCATTGGCCAGCTGCCGCCCCGCATCGCCGGCGCCGAATATCAGGCACTGCCGGGCCAGGAGTTTTTCGCGAATCGGGCTCCACAGCAGCCATTTGGCCGCAAAGCGGCTGCCGCAGATCAGGACAACGGCGAGGACCCAATACAAAAAGGGGACGGCGCGCGGCACGCCTTCGGCACCGGTCATCTGGGTCAGAAACGCGACAACCACCCAGATGATCACCGAAAAGGTCACCGCCTGCATCATCGTCCAGATGGCTTTGTCGGGCAGATAGCGAATAACCGCCCGGTAAAGGCCAAACCGGATAAACACCGGCGATGCGATCAGAGGGGCAGCGATCATCAGCATCGCCTGCTCGGTATTGGGCATAAACAGGGTGTTGAACCGCAGCACGTAGCTGAACCAGGCCGCAAATGTCAGCACCACCATGTCGAAGCTGACAAGGAGCACCTGCTTATAACGACGCGGCATCATGGCGATGCGTTGCCGAAAATTTTCCAATTTCATTGATCCTCGGTGCTTACGGAATGCCTGGGTGACATGAGAAACTGCAATTTTCCTTAAAGTCCAATTTGAGGCATTTGTGAGATGGAGATGCTCATCCTTAGATTCCCCAATAGTTTCAAGACCAGTAACATAGGGTTACATAAATGCAATCATCGTCTGGCGGTCAATTGGCGGTTGTCCTTTCAGCCACTTTATCCAACACAGACTGGCAGCGTTTATCCTTGGCTTTTTTCCAACGATGGAACAACGCCCCATGGACCAGACACCGAACCTTCAGCTCCCCTACATCGCACCATCGCAAGCCCAGAAGCATGTCACCCATAATGAGGCCATCCGGGCACTGGATGCCCTGGTGCAGCTTTGCGTGGTCAGCAGAACACTCAACGAGCCGCCGGCCGAGCCGCGGGAAGGCAACCGGTATTGCATCGCATCCGGCGCGTCCGGTGCGTGGGGCGGCAAGGACGGGCAAATCGCGGCGTGGCAGGATGGCGCGTGGGCATTCCTCCAGCCGCGGGACGGATGGCGCGCATGGATTGCTGCCGAGAACTGCCTCGCAATTTTCAATCAGGGACAGTGGACCGATTTCCGTCCGGCAACAAATCCCGTCGACCGCGTCGGCATCCAAACGCAGGCGGATGACACGAACCGCCTGAGCGTGAAGAGTCCCGCCTCGCTGTTCGACCATGCGGGCAGCGGGCATCAGCTGAAAATCAACAAGGCAGGCGACCAGCAGCTCGCATCCATTCTTTTTCAGTCGGCCTATCAGGGCCGCGTCGAGATCGGCACGATCTGGAACCGGGATTTTTCCATCAAGGCCAGCATCGACGGCAAGGACTGGCGGGATATCCTGCTTGCCGACAGCAGAACCGGGGCCGTGCAGTTTCCCGGTGGCATCGTCCAGCCAAGGACGGGCAAGAAACTGTCCGGGCTGATTTTCCTGCCCGATGGCGGCGGTCCCGCCGTTCTCGAACCCGCCGCCGGCAGCGCTGTCTGTGCGTCCGTCTCCGCCGACCTGCTTTCCCTCAAAGGCAAGGCGGCGGCGGGCATCTTTGCCACGGGCATGCGCGGCGTGGCGATGGTCCGCATCTGGAACACCAGCAAATCGCCGGCCCAGTCGGCCTGGGCGAAATGGGATACCGCTGGCGATCAGCTGCAGGTCAGCGATCCCGCCCATATCCGGCCATGGGTCGCGGGCGATGCGATCCAGACGGCCGATCCGGCCAATCAGACCATCGCTCTCGATATCTCGCCGCTCATGCAAAAGCAGCTCGGCGGGGCCTTCCCGCAGGATGGGGTGTTGCTGGGCAACGGTGCGGGCGGGGATGTGACAATCCCATGCCCCGTCGCTTCACCGGTATCATCCGGCAATCTGCTCATCTTCAAAGCTGACGAGCGCAGGCGATTCAATGTGATCGGGATTTACGGATGAGCGGCACTGGTTTTTTATCGTGCGTGGTTCGACAAGCTCACCACTGCACTGCAAAACTTTCCTCAGCTGCCGCGATAGGTTGAGTAGGACCATGGCGTCACCAAGAGCGGCACGTGGTAATTCGCCTCCACATCCGCGATGGCAAAACGGATGGGCACCACGTCGAGAAAGGCAGGTTCCGCCAAAGCAGCGCCCTTTGCCCGAAAATATGCCTCGACAAAGAAGCTGAGTTCGTAGCGCCCGACCGCCATTTCGCCGGGCGGCAACAGCAGCGCATCGGTACGGCCATCGGCATTGGTGACCGTCGTTTTGAGCAGATGCCTGATCTCATCCGCATCGATCCGATGCAGTTTCAGCGTCATGCCTGCGGCAGGGCACCCGGCCGCCGTATCCAGCACATGTGTGGACAGTTTTCCCATGGATGACCTCTCAGGCTAGCAGATCGTCGAGTCGGAACCGGGCGATCAGGGCAATCTGGCGCAGGGCTTCGGCCACCTCCTCGCCGGCATTGTTCTGCAACCGCGTCCTGAATGCCGCCAGGATGGAATGCTTGTCATGGCCGCGCACGGCGAGAATGAACGGAAAGCCGAACCGCCGCTGATAGCCGTCATTCAACCGGTGAAATTCGTCGAATTCGCCATCCGTCAGCCGGTCAAGCCCGGCGCCCTTCTGTTCGCTGGTCGAGTGCACCGTCAGGCTGCCCTGGCGGGCCGCCTTGCCTGCAAGGTCCGGGTGGGCACGGATGAGGCCAAGCTGCGCCACCTGCCCGGCCTTGTCGACGGCACCGGCCATGGCCGCGTGCAGGAGTTCCACACTGGCGAAGGGCCGCAGCGGCACCACGGCTTCCGCAACCCACGGCGAATGCTCGAAAATACCGCCCAGCGCCTTGACGAAGGTTTCAGGCGCGGCATCGTTCAGTTCATCGAGAGTCATCGGCATCTTTCTTCACGCGTTGTTTCAGTGCGTTCACCGCACGCAGCACGTTTTCGGGCGTCGCTGGCGCATCGAGCCGGGGAGCGACGGCACCCTGCGCCAGCGAGGCAATGGCATCACGGATAGCGAGCCAGACGGAGACGCCGAGCATCAGCGGCGGCTCGCCGATGGCCTTGGAACGAAACACCGTTTCCTCACGGTTGGGCGCGTTGTCGAGAATGCGCACATTGAATTCCGGCGGGACATCGCGCGATCCGGGAATCTTGTAGGTGGACGGCCCGACGGTGCGCAGCCTGCCCGTCTTGTCCCACCAGAGTTCCTCGCAGGTCAGCCACCCCATGCCCTGGACAAAGGCGCCCTCGATCTGGCCGAGATCAATCGCCGGGTTCAGCGGCGAGCCGACATCCTGCAGGATATCGGCGCGCAGGCAGCGCGTCTCGCCGGTCAGCGTATCGACGGCCACTTCCGTCACCGCCGCGCCATAGGTGAAATAGAAGAAGGGCCGGCCCTTCATCGCCTTGCCGTCCCAATGGATTTTCGGCGTGGCATAGTGCCCGGCTTCCGACAGCTGCACCCGCTTGAGCCAGGCCATCTTGGCCAGCTCGCCGAAGGATATGGATTCGTTGTCGGCGTGAACACGGCCTTCACGGTAGACGATCGTCCCTTCCTGCACGCCGAAATGTTCGGCGGCAACGGCTGTCATGCGCGCCTTGATCGCCGTGGCCGCCTTGAAGGCCGCCATGCCGTTAAGATCGGAGCCGGTCGATGCGGCCGTGGCGCTGGTGTTAGGCACCTTACCCGTCGCGGTGGAGGAGATGCGCACCATGTCGAGCTCGACCTGGAAGACTTCCGCCACGACCTGCGCCACCTTGACGAACAGGCCCTGCCCCATTTCCGTGCCGCCGTGGTTGAGGAAAATCGAACCGTCGAGGTAGACATGCACCAGCGCACCGGCCTGATTGAGCGAGGTCAGGTTGAAGGAAATACCGAACTTGACCGGCATCATCGCCAGCCCCCGGCGGATGACCGGATTGGCAGCGTTATGCGCATCGATCTCGGCGCGCCGCTGGCGCCAGTCGGCCGAGGCCAGCACCGCTTCGGTCACTTCAATCAGCCGGTTGTCTTCCACCGGCTGGCCATAGGGCGTCACTGCGCCAGTTTCATCGCCGTAATAGTTGATGGCGCGCACATTGTTGGGATCGAGCTGCAGTTCCCGCGCGATGGTATCGATGATGTTCTCGATGGTCAGGATGCCCTGCGGCCCGCCGAATCCCCGGAAGGCGGTGTTGGAAACCGTATTGGTCTTGCAGGCATGGCCGATGAACCGGGCATGGGGAATATGGTAGGCATTGTCCGTATGCGTCAGCGTGCGGGTGATGACAGGGCCGGTGAGGTCAGGCAGGTTTCCGGCGCGGGCGAGATATTCCACATCCAGCCCGCGAATGCGGCCGCGTGAATCGACACCGACTTTCCAGTTGGCCACATAATCGTGCCGCTTGCCGGTTCCCGCCATGTCGTCGCGGCGTTTCAGCCGCAGCTTGCACGGCTTTCCCGTCTTGGCAGCCACCAGTGCCGCCGCCCCGGCGATGATCGTCGCCTGGCTTTCCTTGCCGCCGAAACCGCCGCCCATGCGCCGCACCTGGCATTCCACCGCATTGGCATGCAGGCCGAGGATCAGCGCCACATGGTGCTGCACCTCAGTCGGATGCTGCGTCGAGGAGTGCACCAGCATCTCGCCATTTTCACCGGGAATGGCATAGGCAATCTGGGTTTCCAGATAAAAGTGATCCTGTCCGCCCATATGCAGCGTGCCGGACAGAATATGTGGTGCACCGGCAATCGCCGTGGCCGCATCGCCGTCGATGACTTCCTGCGGCGGCAGAACATAGCTCCTGCGCCGGTGGGCCTCCTCGATATCCAGCACCGGCTCCAGCGGTTCGATGTCGACCTTGACCTTCTTCGCGGCGCGATAGGCTGTTTCGAAATCGCGGGCGGCAACGACGGCGATGACCCGCCCTTCATGATCGACGATATCCTCGGCGAACAGCGTTTCGCCATGGAGGATCGGACCGACCTCGTTGTGGCCGGGCACATCCCTGGCCCACCAGACACCGGCCACGCCCTCCATGGCCAGCGCCTGCGCCGGATCGATGGATTTCAGCCGCCCGTGGGCGACAGGCGAAAGGACAAAGGCCGCATGCAGCGTGCCCGGCAGTTCGGGCATGTCGTCGATGTAGTTCGCCTCGCCCGCCACGTGGCGTGCGGCGGAATCATGGGCAATGCCCTTGCCGACGATGCTGCGCTGGACAGTATGGGGCGTGTTGTCGGTCATAGCGCCATCACTTCCACGGTCTCGCCGGAGACATCCCGCCAGAACCGTTCAACCAGATTGGCTGCCACCTGCAGGCGGTAATCCGCGCTGCCGCGCCAGTCGTCGAGCGGCTTGAACGTAGCGGTGATCGCCGCCGCGCAGGCTTCGACCGCTTTCGCATCGAACTGCGTGCCGACCAGCGCCTGCTCTGCTGCCACCGCCCGGCGCGGTGTTGCCGCCATGCCGCCGAAGGCGATGCGCGCGCTGCGGACCTGACCATCCTCGCGGGTGACGGAAAAGGCGGCGCAGACCGTCGAGATATCCTGATCGTAGCGTTTGGAAATCTTGTAGACGCGAAAATCCTGCCCCGGCTTCGGCTTGGGAATGGAGACCGATGCGATCACTTCGTCGGCCCGCAGCTCCGTCTTGCGATAGTCGAGGAAGAAATCCTCCAGCGCCATGAACCGGCGGCCGTTGAGCGAGGCCAATTCCACATCGGCACCCAGCGCGATCAAAGCAGGCGGGCCGTCGCCGATGGGACTTGCGGTGCCGATATTGCCGCCAATGGTTCCCATGGAGCGGATCTGGGTCGAGCCGAAACGGCGAATAAGCGTGGCAAAGGACGGATAGGAACCGGCGACGCGCGCAAGCACCTCCTCCCAGGTCACGGCAGCGCCGAAACTCAGGTGATTGTCCGTCTCGCCGATGGCCCGCATTTCCCGCACATGCGCCAGCGAAATGACCTCGTCCCAATCCGTATGATAATCGGCCAGCGCCACGCCGAGATCGGTACCGCCGCCGAGCAGCAGGGCATCCGGTCTGTCCTTGCGCAGTTGCAAAAGGTCCGCCAGCGTTTGCGGCTGGTGGAAGGTCGAACCATCGGCCGACACCGCCTTTTGCGGCTCCATCTCGGCGAATGCCGTCACCTCAAGGCCCGGTATCGGGGCGCCGCCAGCGCCTGCCACCTTGCGGGCGGCTTCAACGATGGGGCGGTAGCCGGTGCAACGGCAGAGATTGCCCGCCAGCGCATCGTGGATTTCGTGGTCATCGGGATGTGCCGTGCTGGCGGCAAGACCGGCCAGCGAAATGACGATGCCCGGCGTGCAGAAGCCGCACTGCGACGAGCCGTTTTCCGCCATTGCCGCCTGTACGGGGTGCAGGATTTCGGTTTTCAGGCCTTCGACGGTGACCATCGCCCGCCCATCGAGCTGACCCATGGCGAGAATGCAGCTGTTGGCAGCGTGATAGCGCACCGAATCACCAGAGGGATCGCCGATCAGCACCGAGCAGGCGCCGCAGTCGCCCTCGGCGCAACCTTCCTTGGTTCCCGTCAGCCGTGGCGCGCTGCGCAGCCAATCGAGCACCGTCATATCCGGCCGGACCGACGCCAGCTGTTTTTGACCATTGAGAAAAAATTTGATCGTTTGTGACATGGTGCACAGCTTCATCCGGCAGCGATGAAGCGTCAAGGGGCAGAGGGAAGTTCGTGGCGTCGTGGTGCGTGGTTCGACAAGCTCACCATGAGGGAAGTGGTTTGGCTACAATGCCAATCGCAAGCATTGCAGAATATGACTTCCTGCAATCCTCGCTCTCCCTCATGGTGAGCTTGTCGAACCACGCACCGCCACTCTGCGATTCAGACCGTTTCGATCCGATAAACCACATCCCCGAAGAAAAACTCTTCAAGATTGTCCCCTGCACCGCCGCGATCGACCACGAGGAAATCCGACGCCGCTTCCAGCGAAATCAGCGGGTGATGCCAGACATTGCGGCCGTAATTGACGCCCTGATTGCCCTGCGCCAGGAACGCCCTCAGCTGACCCGGACGGCCCGCATCGTCTTCGGCCACAACGATAAGAAATGGCCGGTCCTGCAGCGGATAGAATGCCTGGCTGCCGAGGGGATGGCGCTCGAGCATCGCGATGTCGATGGGCGGGGCGAAAGCCTGTCCGCGAAAAATATTGATCAGAACCCGCGCCTCCGCCCCGGTCACATCGACATGGGCCAGATCGTGAAAACGCTGCGTGGTGCCATTGTTGATCAGGCGTACGTCGGCACCCTCGGTTTCGATCACATCGCCAAAGGGTTCGAACGCCGCGCGGGTCAGCGGCTGGACGGCAAGCAGAGAGATGGTCATACGGCACTGTCCGGGCGATGATGCTCGTGCCAGTGGCGCGCGATATCGATGCGGCGCGTCACCCAGGCAGCCTCGTGCCCCTGCACATAATCCAGGAACCGCTCCAGCGCCGCCGCCCGTCCGGGCCGCCCGACAAGACGGCAATGCAGGCCGACGGACATCATCTTGGCCGCACCTTCCTGCCCTTCCCGGTAGAGCACGTCGAACGTGTCCTTGAGATAGGTGAAAAACTGGTCGCCGGTGTTGAAACCCTGCGGCGTGGCAAACCGCATGTCGTTGGCATCGAGCGTATAGGGAACAATCAGATGCGGACCCTTCGGCCCTTTCACCCAATAGGGCAGTTCATCGGCATAGCTGTCGGCCGAATAGACGAAACCGCCCTCTTCCATGACGATCTTCAGCGTGTTGTCCGAGGGCTTGCCCTGATAGATGCCAAGCGGGCGCGCGCCGGTGATTTCGGTGTGCAGCCGCACGGCTTCAAGGATGTGCTGGCGCTCGATGTCTTCCGGAAAATCCTTGTACTCCAGCCAGCGCAGGCCGTGGCTGGCGATTTCCCAATCGGCTTCCTGCATGGCGGCCACCGCTTCCGGGTTGCGCGCCATGGCCAGCGTCACGCCATAGACCGTGACCGGCAGGTTGCGGCGGGTAAAGATGCGCCACAGCCGCCAGAAGCCGGCACGGGAGCCGTATTCGTAGATGGATTCCATGTTGAGATTGCGCTGTCCCGGCCACGCCGCCGCACCGACGATTTCCGAGAGCAGGTTTTCCGACGCCGGATCGTTGTCGAGAATGCAGCTTTCGCCACCCTCCTCGTAATTGATCACGAACTGCACGGCGATGCGGGCATGGCCCGGCCATTTCGGGTCTGGGGTATTGCGGCCGAAGCCGATGAGATCGCGGGGGTAATCGGACACGGAGTGCCTCTCCAACAGACAATGCGGCACCCCCTCCATCCGGCAGGACAGAGGGGGTGCAAAGAGCAGGAATCAGCGGCGCTTGAGCAGCGAGCCGACGGCCGGGACAATGGCGGCTGCCAGCGCCAGCTTCAGGATATCGGCAACGATGAACGGGCCGACGCCGAAGGCAAAAGCCTTCTCGAAGCCGAGCAGGTAAGCCATCCAGAGGAAGCCGAGGCTGAGGATGATCGCCTCACCGGCGAGCATGGCAACACCCATGACAACGGGGTTGCGGGCAAAGCCCTTGTCAGCGGCAAGACCGACAACCCAGGCTGCGGCGAGATAGGCGACGAGGTAGCCGCCCGTGGTGCCGACCATATAGGCAAGGCCGATGCCCTTTTCCGGCGTTCCGGTGAAAACCGGCATGCCGAGCGCACCTTCGAGCAGGTAAAGCGCCATGGTGGCCACGGCCAGGCGCGAGCCATAGGCGGCGGCAATGGCGAAAACGGCGAAGGTCTGCATGGTGACATTGACGAAAACCATGTCGATCTTGGTCTTCGCCGCAAGGGTCATCAACGCCGTGCCGACAAGGGCAAGCGAGACAAACCATACGGCTTTGGCAAGCTGGCCTTCCGGCTGGAAGGTTTCAGCAAGGGAACGGGTCTGGGCAGCAATCATGTTCTATCCTCCGGATCGGCTTTCGCCATGCGTTGAAAAGGGTATATTGGGGATGACGCCGCAGCGCAATATGCGCAAGGCCATACACAAGGTCCGCACACCCCCATGTCCCTCGTTTTCGACAGTTCTTTTGCGCCACATTATGGCGAAGCCGTCGAGATTGCGCCTGATATCAAGCGCATCACGGTCAACAATCCCAGCCCCTTCACCTTTTTCGGCACCAACAGTTATCTGATCGGCCGCGATACGCTGGCGCTGATCGATCCGGGTCCGGTTGACGATGCCCACCACGCGGCATTGCTGCGCGCCATCGCCGGGCGACCGGTCAGCCATATCTTTGTCAGCCATACGCACCGGGACCATTCGCCGCTCGCAACGGTTTTGAAAGCCGAGCTTGGCGCGACGCTGGTGGCGGAAGGCCCGCACCGCCCTGCCCGGCCGCTGCATATCGGCGAGGTCAACCTGCTCGATGCCAGCGGCGACTATGATTTCGTGCCCGATATTGCCGCTGCCGACAATTCGGTCATTGCAGGCGATGGCTGGGCCCTGCGCACCATTCATACGCCCGGCCACACGGCCAACCATGTGGTGTTCGGGCTTGAGGGAACGGACATCCTGTTTTCCGCCGACCATGTGATGGCCTGGGCCACATCCATCGTGGCGCCGCCCGACGGCTCGATGTCGGACTACATGGCTTCGCTCGACCGGCTCCTTGAGCGGCATGACCGGGTCTATCTTCCCGGCCATGGCGGTGCGGTGACCAAGCCGAAAACCTTCGTGCGCGGCCTGAAAGCCCACCGCAAGATGCGCGAGCGTGCGGTGTTCGAACGGGTCAAGCTGGGCGACCGCACGATCGCCGCCATGGTCAAGGTCATCTACAGGGAAACCGACCCGCGCCTGCACGGCGCGGCAGGGCTGTCGGTGCTTGCCCATCTGGAAGATCTCGTTGCCCGCGGCAAGGTGCACACGGAAGGCAACCCCTCCATCGACGGCACCTACTGGGCCGGCTGAGTGGTGTCTTCCTCCGGCTGCGCATTCTGCACCTGCGCATCGAGGTCAGTCATGAACTGGGCGATGCGGCCGGCATTTTCGCCGAGATCGTGAATGCCGTAGCGCGAGACCGACCGCATATCGACATAGGTGGTCTCGCCCTCGTCGCTCAGGCGGATGACGACGTCGCTGGTGAAGCCCAGCAGCCAGGTCCGCGCCACGACTTCCATCAGTATTTCCTCGTCGTCGCCGGGCACGCCCTTCTGATCGATGATGGTCCAGCCATTGTTGGTGATCACCGTCACGGCGGCATCGAGAATGCGGTCCGGCGAGCCTTCGTAGCGCCGGCCCGTCACTTCGGGATAGGCCTTGGCCTGCAGGGCGCGGCTGTGCGGATCGTTGACCAGCGGGTTCATGCGGTCCGTCCGTTGACCGGCCAGGGCAAACAGCGCCGGAGGCTCGGTGACATCGGTCGACACGTCATAGATCGCTGGCAGGGTCATCGCCTGGTAGACCGTCACGACAAACGGCCCGAGGACCACCAGCGCGATCACCGCGCCCCAGAAGGCGGACGGGCCGCCGCGGTCGCCGCGGCGCCACAGGCTGGTGAATCCCTTGATGCCGAGCAGCAGCGCCAGCACCGCGAGGCCCGCCACGATGGCGAGCAGCCAGAGAAACTCGGGTGTTTCGATCCGCTCGAAGCGGTGCCCGAGGCCAGACAGGACAAACAGGATGGCCGACAGGAACGCGATCCGCACCGACCATTTGGCGGAAATCGATTGGCGGCGTCGGATGTGGTGTCGCATGGAATCCCGATATGGCTGCACTGTGACTGACACGAACAGCTAACCGTATTTCCCCGGTGAGACAAGCATTGGAACGGCAGGCCTCGTGGCGCCTGCCGTTGCCAAGGCTCCTGCCCGCTAGACCACTGCCGGGATATAGACCCGCGCTGCCTCGTCGTAGATCATCCCGATGGCCGGATCGGTCCGGCTCATTTTGCCGGTTTCAATGTGGCCGGCATAGCGGCGTAGATACTTGCTGTCCGTGTTCACCGCATCGACGAAGGAAACATCGTACCAGCCGTCCTTTGTGACAACGTCAACCCGCTTGGTGCCATTGGAAATCACCGTTTCCACACCGCTATAGGCATTGATCATTTTCAGTTTGCCATTGGCCGTGGGCCACATTGCAAAGGCGAATTTCATAATTTTTCCGTCAGCCGACGGACTTATATCGATAAAATCGGGAAACGCTGCTTGCAACGGATTTTCCGCATTACCTCGGAATTCCGCCAGATAGCCATTGGGGCCGTGAACCAAATAAAAATAATCGCCTTCACCCCAACCGGGCGCCTTGGAATCCTTCAAATACCAAACATCGGATAGGGTGACAGCAGTCGAAACATCAGATTTGGCTCCCTCGAGACTGAAGAACCAGCCCGAATTATTTCGGTCATAGGCCAGAACCGTAAAAGCGGCGCCGAGTCTGCCGTAGTTTTTAAAGGTGAGCTCGAACCGTTTGGGCGTAGTTTTTGTGAAGCTACAGAGAACCTGAAAGTCATAACCAATCGGCAAGAGATCGCAGCCTTCACGATCCTGCTTTGCCGAAATCGGCTTGCCATTATCAGGGTCAGCATTCACATCGGAAATAGTTGGTTTAAAAGTAATCGTATTGCGCGCGAATTCCCTTTCGCGGCTTGAAAAAACTTTCACTGGCTGCATTCCATCAACCAAATCGTCCATCGGCTTGACGTCTGCACGGCCAAAATCAAACGCGCTCGTCAAATCGCCAGCGATGGCCTGCCGCCACGACGAAATGTTTGGAAAGATAGGCATATCTTTCTGCTGCCTGCCTCTGGCCTTGAGCCAGACGTCGAGAAATCGAATGACGGAGGTATGATCAAAAACCTCCGAACACACTCGTCCACCTGAGCTCCATGGGGAAATGATCAGTGTGGGAACACGCATACCCATGCCAATGACTGTATTCCCGTCGACGGAACATTCAGTATCAAAACTGCGTGGTTTTTCCGAGGGCGGTAATATTATTCCGCTAGATACTTTGCCGCCATTAAATATTATCGGTGGAACAGGTGGCAGTACATGATCGAAAAAGCCGCCATTTTCGTCATAGGTGACGATTAAGGCCGTCTTGTGCCATACCTCCTTGTTGGCAACAAGCGCACGCAATATCTCATGCAGATAATACTCGCCAAAATGCGGAGGATATTTAGGGTGTTCAGAAAAAGCCTCCGGGGCAACGATCCAAGAAACCTCCGGCAGCTTATTGTCAATAATGTCCTGTTCGAACTGTGACCGTGTATTCGCCTCTGTTCGCAAAATTGAATTTATGGTCTGGTTTTTGTCATAGATCGAACTCTTGTCGCCCAAACGGGTTTTGTTCACCCTGAACTGTTTAAAATACTCCAGGGTGTTATCGCCGTAGTTTCCGGCAAAAGCATCATCTGTTTTCGTAAGGCCGTCCTGATAGAATTTCCAGTCAACCCCTAACTCTTGTAATCTCTCGGGGTAAGACTTCCAGTTCGGCCTTGAAGCATCGTCGTCCGCTGCTTTATTGCCACTGAAAAAGTCATTGGAGGTCTTGCCATTGCACGTACCGGTCCAGAAATAACTGCGGTTCGGATCGGTAGCTCCATTGTGCGAACAAAAATAGGCGTCGCAAATGGTGAAGGCTTTGGCCAGCTTGAAATAAAGCGGGATATCTTTTTCGCTATAGTGGGCCATCGACACAATGCCCTTCTGTGGAATCCATTTGTCCATGAGGCCGCCGTTCCACGCGGCGAGACCACTCTTGTAATCATGGGCTGGGTCTTCCAGGAATACGCCACCGGCTGCGCCTTCGTTGTCAGTCATCGTGCCCCTGGGCAGTTGATACGGCTTTACCTTTTGCGCGGAGCTATCCGACTGCGCCTGATGCCAGACCGGTTCACCATTTTTCAATTTCACAGGCCGAGGATCACCGAATCCTCTCACGCCACGCAGTGTGCCGAAGTAATGGTCGAAAGAGCGGTTCTCCTGCATCAGGATCACCACGTGCTCGATGTCCGCAAGCGACCCCTCCTTGCAGTGGACTGAAGCGCTCAGCATGTCCTCGACCACCGTGGAACTTGCAAGCGCTTCCTGCATATAGGCGGAACATGCTGCATAGGCGGCGGTATTGACGCTGGCGATACCGAGCATCTTGATAAAATCACGTCTGTCCATAATGACTTCCTGAAATAATAAACTATTGAAATAATTGTTTTTCTTAGATCTGACGCCTTACTGACAGACTTCGGCAACAGGCTGCAAGCGAATGGCTTGAGCGGTCTTCAGATGATCGAGCTCATCCTGAAGCCGCTTCATTTCGGCTACATCCCCAGCACTGCCAACACGGATCTCCTGTCGACTATTCTCAAAGTCGCCGAACCGCTTGGCAAAGTCAGAATTCTGATCTGCAAGCCTGGCAATCTGGCTCTTCAGTTCGTCGAACTGTGCCGCGTCAAATGTCGATGCTGAGACGACACTTGGGTCGGGTTGTTCAGTGTCGGAACACGCGGTGAGGAAGAGCAATGGGAGCAATGGAAAAAATCGAGGTTTCAAGATACCCTCCGGTTAATGAATGCGTGACTGAAAATGCAGTGTCTAAAAAATGAAATCGGTTTTTGAGTTTCAATATGGGCAACGGCATATGAATGCCCGCAGTGTATGAAGCTCTGATGACACCTTAGCGCAAAATCCGGTAATATCCAGCAACTGGCCACACCACCGAACCATCTCAACCGTTTACACTTTATGAGTAGATCGGCTGTCACATAGCTGACATCATCGCCCCGGTGATTCAGGGCAGGATAGAAGGCGGGCAAGCAAGCCGCTTTTACAACGCAAAATGACGAGGCCGGATAGAATGCCTGAAACTGGCAAAGCGGTTTCGCTTGAAGTTGTCGAGATCGAACTGGCGCTTGGCGCACAGGATATTGTTGCCGACGGTTTCGAAGGCGTTTTGCAGAAGGCTGCAACCCTGGTCGGCGGGGAGGTTGTTTTCAACATTCGTGCGCCGGAAGACGGGGACCAGCAGCGCATTGCGGCCATTTCCTTGTCGGACGGTGCCGTCGACCAGCTCGTTTTCGTCATGCTCGGCAATGACGGCACCAGCCTTACCGTTTCGGCCGAAGATGATGAAACCACGCTGCTCACCCGGCTCGGCAAGGATTATGCGGCCGTGATGAAGGGCCTTCGGCCGGAATAACGACGCAGGCGACGTTTTCTTTTGGAAGCCGCTTTGCTCTTTCCGGCAAGTCTGGCTAAGCTCGCCCCATCCCATCAAAATGGAGTCATGAAATGGCGAGCAGCCGCCCCCTTACAAATGTCCAGCAGCGCGATATCGATTCGATCCTGCATCCCTATACCCCCCTCCATAAATTGCAGGATCAAGGACCGCTGGTGATGGGCCATGCCAAGGGGGTCTATATCTATGACACGCAAGGCAAGGAATATATCGAGGGCATGGCGGGCCTGTGGTGCGCCGGTCTCGGCTTCGGCGACGAGGAAATGATCGATGCTGCGACCGAGCAGCTGCGCACCCTGCCCTATTACCACCTCTTCGGCGGCAAGGGCATGGAACCCGCGATCGAGCTTGCCGAAAAGCTCAAGGAAATCGCGCCCGTTCCGATCTCCAAGGTTTTCTATACCTCGTCGGGTTCCGAAGCCAATGACACGCAGGTCAAGCTCGCCTGGTATTACAACAACGCGCTGGGCCGCCCGAAGAAGAAAAAGATCATCTCGCGCGTCAAGGCCTATCATGGCGTGACCATCATGGCCGCGTCGCTGACCGGCCTGCCCTATAACCACAAAGGCTGGGATCTGCCGGTGGAAGGCATCCTGCACACCGACTGCCCGCATTACTACCGTTTCGGCCAGGCGGGCGAGAGCGAGGCGGAATTCGTGGCGCGTCTTGCCGATTCGCTGCGCGACATGATTGAACGCGAAGGCCCCGACACCATCGCCGCCTTCATCGCCGAGCCGGTGATGGGTGCAGGCGGCGTGCTGGTGCCGCCATCGGGCTATTTCGCCGCCATCGAGCCGATCCTGCGCGAGCACGACATCCTGATCATTGCCGACGAGGTCATCAACGGTTTTGGCCGCACCGGCCACTGGTGGGGCAGCCAGGCCGTCGGCATGACGCCGACCACCATCTCGGCGGCCAAGCAGCTGACGTCGGCCTATGCACCGCTGGGCGCCGTGCTGGTTCCCGAAGACATCTACCAGGCCTATGTGGATCACAGCGCCCAGATCGGCACGTTCGGCCACGGTTTCACCTATGGCGGCCATCCCTTGGGCTGCGCGCTCGGGGTCAAGGCCATCGAGATCTACCAGCGCCGCAACATCGTTGACTATGTGCGCGGCCTGACGCCGACCTTCGAAGCACGCCTGAAGAAGGTCATCGATCATCCGCTGGTCGGCGAAGTGCGCAATTCCGGCCTGATGGGTGCGGTGGAACTGGTGGCCGACAAGGCAACCAAACGCTCTTTCGATCCGGCGCACGGCGTCGGTGCACAGCTCGCCCGCTTCCTCGAAGGCCACGGCGCGGTGCTGCGGGCCATCGGCGATTCCATCGCCTTCTGCCCGCCGATGATCATCACGGAAGCCGAGCTGAACGAGCTCTTCAACCGCTTCGAGCTGGCATTGGCCGATACGGAGGCGCATGTTTCGACCGGTGGCCTGCGCGCGGCTTAGGGTAACGATAAGAGGGTGCAGCCCTATGATTGCACCCTCACCCGCGTCTGACAAGTTACGTCTGCTGCGGTCTGCGTTGGTCCCTTCTCTACTTGCAAGACGCAAAGGCTGCGCCTTTCGGTTGCAGATTCAAGGCGTTTTCATTGAAGCTGATGGGCACATCCACAGTGCTCAGCTTTGAGCCCGCCCTGTCGATTTTCCAGCCGTCCATCCTGATCGCGAGATTTTCTACAGCTTTGCCGTCCTTATGAGGGACTTCAACAGTAATTTCCGTTGACTTATTCGGCAATATATTAAGGTAATTATTACTATAAAATGCCGGCAATATTCGCGCTCCGGTGCCTTTGTCAAATATCTGCAAGTGAACCATCAAGGCAATTGCATCGCTGATATTTTCTACCTTCACATTGAGTTTTGTTGCCGTCTTCCCCGTCTCCACAACTTTCGCCGAAATACCGAGCGATGCAGGCTTCATTGTGTCCAGCACCTTGTAGTCATCATCGTCTCCGCTTTTCTTGCACCAATAGAAATTCTCGGACTGGAAGTTTCCATTTACGATGAGCCGAAGCGAAATAAAGCAAATGTCGGATGTGGAGGCCGAAATCTTCGAGCTGATATCGACAATACTGGCTGAAGATGCCGGTCTGATCTCAGGGACATTCTCGACAGTCCGGCTGACTTGTGTACCATCGAGATTGTGGATGGCGATCTCAACGCTCCCGCGCAGCGGATTTGCCGTATGATTGACAACAAAGATTTTTCGAGTGTTCGCATTCATCAAGGCATGAACACGCCTGCACCCGTGTTGAACCGCAAAGAAGGATGAGTGCTGTTCAAGATCATGGCTATACATCTGCCAGACAAAACTTGGTTGCGCCGGGTTGGTCATCCACATGATGACGCCCGTTGATGTCGCAGGTGCTGTTGCTGTTATCGGGCCAAAATTGCCGGCGTGGGACTCGTAAATCGCCTTGATGCATTCATAATTCATCAACTGGGATTTGCGGACAAAATCGGCAAGATTGCTGATCTTGCCATAGCGATTTGCAGTGGCGTCAGTAATCGGTCCACCACCACCGTTCCCATTGGAATCTCTGTCCGCCCAATAGTCATCAGGGCATTCCCAGGACGCTTCGGGCAGCATCGACTGAACAAATTCCAGCGTGGGAATCGAATGAGAACCAATTTCATTGTGGAATGGGAGGGAGCTGACTTTGTTGAAGTGGGTTCCAGGCGCCACCCAATGGTAAGGCCCGCCAGACGCATATCCACCCAATGGAGGCTTTGCATAAGGTTCGCTCGTGTCTTCTTTGGAACTTGTCAGGCATTCGCGTTGAGGATCGAGCTCGGTGACCAACTTGTCCAAACCATCGACGATTGTTTGAGGTGACGGCTTTTTTTCATTGCCGCCGCACCAAAGCAGAATCGAAGGATGGTTGCGGAAATTGGTGATGACATCGCGAACATTGTCGAGATATCTGTCGGTATTTTTCGGAGTGCCTCCTTCCCCTGAGAAGAAGAAATCCTGCCAGACGAGAATACCATATTCATCGCAGGCATCATAAAAATCCTTGCTGGTACTTTGCCCGTTCCAGTTTCTGATCAGGTTGAGGTTGGCCTCCTTATGCAATCTGACCTGATTGAAAAGCCGCTCGCGGGGGATGCGCTTCAACGCTTCGTCTAATCCCCAATTGCCACCCATGATCAAAATGGGCACATTGTTGATGGCGATCCCCAGATCAGTACCGGAGCCTCGCTTGCGCGAATAGGTGATTTTGCGCACGCCAAACTTCAAACTGCGCCGGTCGGATATAGTCTCGCCAATATGAAGCGTAAGGGATAGTTCATAAAGGTAAGGGTCGCCATAGCCGTTCGGCCACCACAGTTTGGGATTGCTTAACGCAAGTTCCGGCACGTTGTTTTTGGTTAGTTTAAAAGTCTTGGGCTCGCTCCCGGCGGGCAGTGAAACCGCATGGCTGAACGCGATGCCCGATATTGTACCTGTGAGAACACCGTTTTGCGCTACCCCCGATTTATTGCTCAAGGTGATATTGATTTCCAGGCTGGCGCTGGCGAGATCATCCGCGAGGGTTGCATTGACCTGGGTATTCACAATTCTGGTCGTGTCGGTAACGAAGCTGTAGACCGGTTGCCAGATCCCCAGGCACCGGTCGGGTATGGTGGGTAACCAGTCCCATCCGGCTGTGCAAAAAAATGTCGGCCCATTGTTCAGCGTTTGGCCGGATGGACCGCCATTGGTTCCTCCACGCGTGCGACCGCTGGAATAACTGGGTAGCAGCGGACGTTCCACATAGTCGAGCTGATGAATTCTCACAGCCAGAAATGTTTTCTGCCCCTGTACATTCTTGACAATGTCCGTGACATCGAAGTTTCCACGCTTGAAGGCACCTTCAATGCGGCCGACCTCCTGGCCATTCAACCATATGGTTGCCAGATAGTTTATGCCGCTGAAGCGCAGCCAGAACCGCTGTCCATCCTGCAAAGCCGGTACGTCGATTTCTGTACGGTACCAATAGTCCGTTTTATGCAGATCATCCGGGATCAGTTTGGTGACGATCTGACGATAGAGCGGGTCTGGATAAACACCATTATTGATCATGCTGGTCAAAACAGTGCCCGGAACAGTGGCCTTATCCATTTTAAATGCACCGGCTGAGGACAGGACTTCGCCGGTAAACTGAGGAGCTTCCTTAACACTGGTAAAAGTCCAGCCGCCTGCGATCTCGCGGATGGTTCCACTGGCGCAATGCGGAAGCGCCTCGAGATCGGTCAAAGACGTTGTAGGTCCGACAGCAGACGCCGAACCAATAAAATTCAAGTGCTTTTCGGCGCTGTAAAATAGTCCGGTTCCAACAATTGCAGCACTTTGTAATAGAAATGATCTGCGGCTTGCAAAACTCATGAGAAGCCTCCCCTTTAAGTTATTTTGAGAATTTAAAAATCAAGCAATTAATCGAAGGTAATGAGGGCACTCGGTGGCATCTCGCCATTGGGCGCAACGCTGCTGACACAAATCAGCCCGGCATTGTTCTGGCCCTTCAGTTTCCTGATTGCCTCTTCCAGCACGGCGATGCGTTTGCTGAAGTCTTCGGCTGAAGATGCTCCAAGCTTTGCTTTGTCGACCGCATCCTTCAAGCCATCGAGCTTTACTTGCAAATCCGCAAGCTTCCCTGCATCAGCCTTGCCGGTCTTCAGCAGATCGATGTCGCTAAGCAGCGGGGCGAGAGCCGCCGCTTCCAGCTTCAGCTTGATCGCCTTGCCGTAGTCGTCTTTCAGTGCCGTAATCTGCGCAAGCAATGGTTTAAGCGTATCCATATCAGCCTGTATGGCCGCCGTTCGCCCATCCAGAGTTTTGAAATTATCCGTCAGCGACTTGAGGCCGGCATCCAGCTTGTCGATGCGGGGGCCGAGCTCCGTCAACGCGGCAACAGAGGCTTCTGTCTGGCCGGCCCGGCTTTGCAAAAGTTCGATGGTGGACTTGAGTGCAGCCAGTGTCTCTTTCGAGGTCACGGCGTCCCCTTGCAGAATGACGATGTTCGCCTGCAGGGTGTCCAAAGCGTCTTTAAGGCCCTTGATCGTTGCCTGGTCCACGCCGCCGTTCAGCGGACTGATGTCTTCCGCAAAGGTGCCTTGCGCATCAGGCGTTGCCGGAGCCTTGTCATCCGCATTATTGCAACCCGCCAGCATAGCGCTGCCGACAAGTCCGGCGATGAGGACGCGTCTGAAAATCATTGGTTCCTCCCAAATGAATTTTGCTTTTAAATTTGTGCTTGAAATTAAGAGTTGAAAAATAGATGCCGCGTCTGACACGTGCGCGATTGCAACAACCGCGCTTTCAAACCGTGCTCCTCCCAAAGCGATTTGAAACGATTGAATACGGAGCCGGATTATTTCCTTAAGCCAATGGGTGTCAATTCGCTTTTAGTCAAAGACGTTAGGATGGCTTTGGCCTCCACGACTTGTGGGAGGTGTTGGAACATTTGACGGGAATCGGGTTTGATACTGTGAAGTGAGATGTATTAAAGCTGATTGCCAATACGTGGTGCGTGGTTCGTGCAGTCGTTTTCAGGTAGGAGACCAGTGTTGACCGAACCCCTCATCCGCAAGGCCACAAGCGCCGATCTCCCCGCCATTGTCGCGCTTCTGGCCGATGATCCGCTCGGCAGTCGGCGCGAGGTGATCTCCGATCCGGTCGATCCGCGTTATCGCTCGGCCTTTGCCGCCATCGACAGCGACCCGAACCAGCTTCTGGTCGTGGCGGCAGACGGAGGACTGGTTGTCGGCTGTGCCCAGATCACCTTCATCCCCGGATTATCACGCACCGGCATGTGGCGCGGGCAGATCGAAAGCGTGCGGATTGCCGAAGCGCACCGGCGCGGCGGGCTTGGCCGCCGCATGTTTGAATGGGCCATCGACGCCTGCCGCGAACGCCGGTGCGGGCTGGTGCAGCTTACCACCGACAAGACGCGGCCCGACGCGGCGCGTTTCTACGAAGCGCTGGGATTTGTCGCCAGCCATGAGGGCATGAAGCTCTCACTACACTGCTAGGCACAGGAAGCCGCGCGCTCCAAGAGGATTGTGCGCTCGCGGGCATTGCGCGTGAGATTTGCGGCCCGCTCGAACTCAGCCCGCGCTTCATCCGGCCGATTGAGTTTCAGCAGGAGGTCGCCGCGAATGCTTGGCAGGAGATGATAAGCCTGCAGGGACGGCTCGCCCGTCAGCAGGTCAATGAGGTCGAGCCCGGCTTGCGGACCGAAAGCCATGGAGAGCGCTACCGCCCGATTGAGCTCGACGACAGGCGATGGCATGAGCTTTGCCAGCCGCTCATAGAGCGCGGCGATCCGGACCCAGTCGGTTTCCTCGGCGGTTCGCGCCCGTGCATGGCAGGCGGCGATGGCCGCCTGCAGGCCATAGGGGCCGTAGACGGTGCCCAGCCTTTCGGCCCGCTCCAGTGCCGCCAACCCGCGCCGGATCAGCAGATGGTCCCAGTGTGCGCGGTTCTGGTCGAACAGCAGGACCGGTTCGCCCGACGGCCCGACCCGCGCGGCAAAGCGCGAGGCCTGAATTTCCATCAGGGCGATCAACCCGTGCACCTCCGGTTCATCCGGCATCAGATCAGCAAGGATACGCCCGAGCCGCATGGCTTCCTGTGCCAGTTGCGGCCTGATCCAATCATCTCCCGTGGTGGCCGAATAGCCCTCGTTGAAAATCAGATAGAGCACGGCAAGCACCGAGGCGAGACGCTCGGTGCGGTCCTTGCCGCGCGGCACCTCGAAGGGAATATTCGCCTCCGACAGCGTGCGCTTGGCCCGGACGATGCGCTGGGCAACGGTGGCTTCAGGTGTCAGGAAGGCGCGGGCGATCTCTTCCGTCGTCAGCCCGCCGATCATGCGCAGCGTCAGCGCCGTGCGCGCCTCGGCCGATAGCACGGGGTGGCAGGCGGTGAAGATGAGGCTGAGCATGTCGTCGCCGATGTCGTCGTCCAGTGCCGTATCGAAATCCGGCATGGCGGCCTGTTCGATTTCCGCGTCATAGCCCAACTGCCCGTGCTTGCGCTTCAGCATCTTGGTACGGCGGAAATGATCGATGGCCCGGCGTTTGCCGGTGACCATCAGCCATGCGGCGGGATTGCGCGGGATGCCCTCCGACGGCCAGTGGCGCAGTGCGGCGATCAGCGCCTCCTGCGCCAGTTCTTCGGCGAGCCCGACATCCCTGACAATGCGCGCAAGCCCGGCAATAATCCGGGCCTGCTCGATTTTCCACACGGTTTCGATGGCACGATGGGTTTCGGCGGCGGTCGTCATAAGGGCCGATCACATCACCTTCGAGGCCGTCGCGCAAGATCGCGACGCGCGGCTTACTTGTTCTGGCCGGCGCCCATGTCGCGAAAGCGGTCGATGGCTTCGAATTCGCCGAAATCTTCGAGTTCGAACATCTGCCGGATTTCGATCTCGCCGCCATCCGGATGCGGGTTGGGAAACCGGTTGGCCCATTCAATCGCCTCCTCACGCGTCTTCACCTGAATGATGGTATAGCCTGCCACCAGTTCCTTGGCTTCGGCGAACGGCCCGTCGATCACGGTCCGCTTGCCGCCGGAATACCGGATTTTCCAGCCCTTTGCGGTCGGTTGCAGGCCATTGGCGTCCAGCAGCGCCCCGGCTTTCGCCAGCTGTTCGTGATAATCGGCCATGGCGCTGAAGAGTTCCTCCGGCGGCATGACGCCGGCTTCCGAATCTTTCGTTGCCTTCACCAGAATCATGAATCGCATTGTCGTTTCTCCTTCGGTTCGGATGCCGGGCGGCCGGATGGTCCGGCCGTTGGTAAACCCTCGCTCCGATGACACGACGCGCGGGATTTACCGGTATCGACATATCGCCTGAATTTTTTCATGGGCGATTGCCGGGTTCAGGACAGGGACAGGGGTGGGCCGGTGTAACGGGCACGCGGGCGGATCAGCTGGTTCATCGACTGTTGTTCCAGAATATGCGCAATCCAGCCGACGGAGCGGGCAATGGCGAAGAGAATGACGGGTGCCGCCGGAGGCAAAGCAAAGCCATCGGTCATGGCGGCGAGCGCAAAATCAATATTGGGCTGCTCGCCGGTCAGCATCTCTGCCGTTTCGCGAATCTCCCGATAGATGGTGCCCGGTTCGAACTGTGCCAGCAGCGCCGCGGCGCGCCGGTCACCATGGGGATAAAGCGGGTGCCCGAAGGCCGGGATGGCCCTGCCCTGGGCCAGCAGTTCGCGTATCGCAAAGCCTGCGCCAGTGGCTTGTGCGGTCCGGACCAGCGCCTGCACGCTGAGATAGGCCTCGCCATGCAGCGGCCCGGTCAGCGCGGCAAGGCCGGCGAGCATGCCGGCCGACAGCGGCGCTCCGGTCGAAGCGGCGACGCGGGCCGCCAAGGGCGGGGCATTGAGTTCGTGATCGGCCAGCAGAACCAGCGCCCGGCGGATGCAGTCTTCCGCCTCCGGCGCATTCCAGGCATGGGCCAGTCGGACGTGAACGGCGTGATTGGCGGCGCTGCCGGTGCCAAGCATCGCCGCAACGACGTCCGCAAAGACACCGGATGCCTCGGCAACCAGCACGGCACGCGAACGGCCATGGGCCGGCAGGTCCGTTGCGGCACGCCGGGCAAGGACAATCATGGCTGCCTCCAGCGGGCGGTCGGGCCTGGGCATATCATGGGCGGAAGGCGATGCGGTGATTTCCCCCGCTTCCCACAACAGCGCTGCAACCTGTTCGAGTGTCGACGTGGCGGCCAATACGGACGCATCCCTGCCGCGATACCACAAGCGCCCGTCGGCAATGGTCGAGATGCTCGACGGCAGGACCGGATCGCCCCAACCGATCGCCTCGGCGGCGACATTGGCCACCGTGCGCCGCCCGACCTTGCGTCCGGCGAGGCGTTTCACATCCTCGCTCTTGTAAAGGCTGCGGCGCGGGTCCTGCGGATCGGGCTTGGCCTGAATCCGCCCCCGGCTGACATTGGCGTAAAGGGTCTGCGGCTGGACGCCAAGGGCCGCCAGAGCCTGCGATGCCGTCAACCACGCCATGGAACCTCACATTGATCATTTACGTCAAGATTGACGTCAATCATAGCGCACCTCATCCTGTGGCGGAAACAAAAACTGGAGTTTGCCATGAAAAACGGTCTTGATGATGTTGTCGCCACGGAAACCACGCTGTCGGATGTTGACGGGCTTGGGGGCATATTGATCATTCGCGGCCGGTCGCTGGATGAATTGGCCGGCGTTGTCCCCTCTGAGGAACTGCTGACGCTGCTGCTGTCGGATGCCTTTGACGAAAAGCTCGACGCGGACGGACTGCGCACGCGCATCGGCCTGGCCCGTCAGGAGGTTTTCCGCACGATACCCGATGCTGCCGCGCCCTTGCTCGCACTGCCGGTCACCGATGCGGTGCGCGCACTGACCGCCCAATTTACTGATGGCGATGACCTTGCCACCGCCCTGCGCCTGATCGCGGCTCCCGCCGTGTTCACACCGGCGGTCATCCGGCTGAAGAACGGCCAGACACCTGTCGCGCCCGACACCGCGCTCAGCCACGCCGCGGATATATTGCACATGCTGCACGGCCGAACCGTCACACCGCAGGAAGCCGCCGCACTCGATACCTATCTCGTGACGGTCAGTGACCACGGCATGAACGCCTCGACATTCGCGGCTCGGGTGGTGGCATCCACCCATGCGGGACTGGTGTCCTCCGTTCTGGCTGCATTCGGTGCGCTCAAAGGGCCGCTGCATGGCGGTGCACCGGGGCCGGTTCTCGACATGCTCGACGCCATCGGCACACCCGACAACGCCGAAACCTGGCTGGAAAAGGCACTGGACGACGGCGAGCGGCTGATGGGTTTCGGCCATCGCATCTACCGGGTGCGCGACCCACGCGCCGATGCATTGATGCAGGCACTGCGGCGGCTGGCTGGAACGGGCAATCACGGTGCGGGCCGCTTCAAGCTGGCGGAGAGCGTCGAAGCGGCGGCTCTGCGCATCCTCGCCCGCCGCAAACCCGACCGCCCGCTCAAGACCAATGTGGAATTCTATACGGCATTGCTGCTGGAAACGCTTGGTTTTCCGAGGGACAGCTTTACCAGCGTCTTCGCCATGGGACGGGTCGGCGGCTGGATCGCCCATGCAAGAGAGCAGACCCAACATGGCCGGCTGATTCGCCCGCAATCGCGGTATATCGGACCGCGCCCGATCAAGGCCGCATAGGTTTTTCACAGTAATGTGATGGTGGAAACGGCACGAAAGGGCCATCCACCATCACATGTGTGTGTTTAAACCCGGATATCCCAGACAATACTGCAATTACCCCAGTAATGTTCAACCTTAGATAGTATTTTTACTCACTAAAATGGGCTTTTGGTGGTATTCTATCGATGGACTCAAGTGCACCGTCTTTGGACATTCAAAAAGGAGCAACTGGGATCATGACACAGCTTCTCAATCGCCTGTCTCTGGCACTCGCCATGACGCTCTCCACCACTCCCTCCGTGATGGCCGGACCGCTGACCACCATGGATGATGTCGGCAAAGCGCTTCATGCCTGCTGGACTGCGCCGGAGGGTTCACAAAAATCCACCGTGACACTCCGTTTCAGCTTCAAGCGCGACGGCTCGCTGATCGGCCCGCCGCGAACGGCTGCCATCGATTTTCCGGGCAATGACGCGGCGGCGCGCAAATCATTCATCGATGCGGCCATTTCCGCCGTCAAGAATTGCACGCCGCTGACATTGTCACCGGAACTTGCCCAGGGCATTGGCGGCCAGGTCTTCACCATGCAGTTTGTTTCGCCTGACGCCTGCGGCGGTGATTGCAACCGGCAAGCCAGCGTGCGGCCAAACTGACCGGCAGCCATGGACAGCAAAAAGGCGGCTCCGCGAGCCGCCTTTCCTGTTCTGGCAAAGCGTGCGCCGGTGCTACTGGCGATGAAGCTCCACCCGGCGGTTCTTGGCCCGTCCGGCTTCGTCGTCATTCGATGCGACAGGCGACTGCAAGCCCTCTCCCTTCGCCTTGAGACGGTTCGCCGAAACACTGTAGGTACTGACCAGATCGGCGACAACCGCATCGGCCCGCGCCTTCGACAACTGCATGTTGAAGTCAGCACCGCCAATATTGTCGGTATGGCCAACCACATCGAGTTTCTCGTTCGGCTGATCCTTCAGGAACTTGGCGATTTCATCAAGGCTCGGGCGCGACTCCGGCTTGATTGACGCCTTGTTGAAGTCGAAATGAATACCGTAGAGCAGAACCTTGCCCGCCGTATCGAGGCTCTTGCTGATCTGCGAGGCGGAAACCACGACCATCTGATCGGTCAGGTTGCCAACCTGAAGCGAGTCGAGGCGGACATAGACCTGGCCCTTGACCGCATCGAATTCCGGCACATAGCCGTCCTCGAATTCGATGACATAGAGCGCGATGTAGGTTTTGACGCCGCCCTCTTCCTTGACGGCCGCCACATAACGCGCCTCGTCCGGGCTGTAGCCGAAAAGCTGGCCGCCGGGGCCCTTTTCGCCAAAGACGTTCTCCAGTTGATAGGTGTCGGCCTGCTTGGCCTGGAACAGGACCTTGTAGCCCGCCGATTGCAGATCGTTCAGGTAGTTGCGGAACACTTCGGCCGAGGAAGGTCCGGCAGGGACGGAATAGACATTCTGCGTCAGGCGGCCTTCCAGTGCTTCCTTGCTGGCAAAATCCGACTTGGCGGAGTCATCCTCGTTCTTGACCCACTTTGCGGTCGGCAGGGTATATTCCGCGAAGTTGCGCGCATCGCACAACATGATCGATGCCCCTTCAAAGCGCTTGATACCGGGGAAATCCTTGCAGCCCGGCTTGTCTGCCGCATGGGCCGACGATGCGATGAAAACGGCCATGAACATAAGTGCCGCGAAGACTCCACTGCAGAGTTTCGATGTCATGAGTATCTCCAAAATGATGTGACGCTGTTGCACTGCCGGCCTGAAACCTTGGACCAGCTGCGCTACGGGATTGCTTTATAATAATACAAAAGTCATTTCGCAATACACAAAACATATCCCGTTTTCACCATTGAACGATCAATCGCCAAACAAAATTTGCCGATTCTACAGACGTTTGATCACAGTTTTAATACATGCGGGATGTCCGCCCTCCGCCAGGAAAAATGTCTAAACAAATAGCAAAATACAAAAACAATAGTTCGAAATTCTAGCGCAATGTACAGACAGCTCCGTCCCGCCCCGCAGCGGGGCCGGAGCGGAGCTGCGCAAGGGGCCTCAGGCTTTGGAAGCGGGTTTTTCCACATGGCCGCCAAACTCGCTGCGCATGGCCGACAGCACCTTGTTGGCGAAGTCGGCATTGCCGCGCGAGCTGAAACGCTCCTGCAGCGCCGCGCTGAGAACCGGCGTGGGTACGGCCTCGTCAATGGCGGCGATGGCCGTCCAACGCCCCTCGCCCGAATCCGAAACACGCCCCTGGAAATTCGACAGGGTCGGATCGTCGTTCAGGGCGTCGGCGGTCAAATCCAGCAGCCAGGAGCTGATCACGCTGCCGCGGCGCCACACCTCGGCGATCTGCGGCAGGTCGAAACTATATTGATAATGCTCGGGATGCAGGAGTGGCGTGGTTTCCGCGTCCACCTCATGCGAGCGCAGGCCGATATCCGCATTGCGCAGGATGTTCAGGCCTTCCGCATAGGCCGCCATCAAACCATATTCGATGCCGTTATGGACCATCTTGACGAAGTGGCCCGCACCATTGGCACCGCAATGCAGATAACCGAGCGGCGCCGTGCTCTTGCCCGGCGCAGCCACGGCTGACGCGGCGGGATCGTTGCCTCCCGGCGCCAGCGAGGCGAATACGGGCGAGAGATGCTCCACCACGTCCTTTTCGCCACCGATCATCAGGCAATAGCCGCGCTCCAGTCCGAAGACGCCGCCGCTGGTGCCGACATCGACATAGTGCAGGCCTTTTGTCTTCAGCTCGCCGCCGCGGCGGATATCGTCGTGATAATAGGAATTGCCGCCATCGATGAGGATATCGCCCGCCTCGAGCAGCGGCACGAGCTTGGCGAGAACGCTGTCGACAACGGCGGCGGGCAGCATCAGCCAGATGGCGCGCGGCTTGGCCAGAAGCGAGACGAACTCCTCCAGCACGACCGTTCCGGTCGCACCCTGTTTTTGCAGGTCCGCCATGCTTTCGGCACGGGTGTCGTGAACCACGAGGGCGTGACCACGCTTCATGAGGCGCTGCGCCATGTTGGCGCCCATGCGCCCTAACCCAATCATGCCAAGCTGCATTTCATTCTCCTTGGAGTGTTTGCAATCCGTCGGGGGAGCCCGCAGGCTCCTCATCGGGAGCAAGTTAGGCAGACAGGACCACGGACACAAGCAAGCGTTGCGTCATAAGCGCGTGATAGCAGCGGCCAGGGCATGGGCGAGTATCGGTTGGCAGAGCGAAATCTTTGATAAAGCGTCAGAAAACGGTAAAATCGCCGATAATTTCCTG
>OIER01000430.1_pt1 | contig 31459 bp, 34 predicted proteins | sample 1581801 | NCBI WGS metagenome assembly OIER01 (sample SAMN03281006, study PRJEB24777) | human gut metagenome | isolation source: fecal sample PR165 from 1 month old male Malay infant, vaginally delivered... | reverse complement strand
TCCGGTGGCAATAACTTTATGCCCATTCTCAATAAAACGACGCGTAATGCACTCACCAAAACCTGCGGTTGCTCCGGTTACTAAAACGATCATCTCACTGTTCCTCAACGCTTTTTATGTAGTACTACCATAGCACGTCATTTCCGGTCAGAGCTATTCCTGGTTAACAGGATTGCGGTCGATTCCCGGGAAGTCTACTCTGGTAAACAAATCGTTTTCAGGAGTGAAAGATGTCGTTAACGAATCCTTTTTTACACCACAGTACATTGCCGTATCAGGCACCGCAGTTTGATCAAATTGACGTGCAGCATTATCGTCCGGCGTTTGATGAGGGCGTGCGGCAAAAACGCGAGGAGATCGCGGCAATTGTACAAAACCCACAGGACCCGGATTTTGCTAACACGTTGCTGGCGCTTGAACAAAGCGGCGCGCTGCTCACGCGCGTAACCAGCGTTTTCTTTGCGATGACGGCGGCGCACACTAACGATGAACTACAACGCCTTGACGAAGCGTTCTCAGCAGAGCTGGCGGGACTTGCCAATGATATCTATCTTGATGGCGCGCTTTTCGCCCGCGTCGATGCAGTCTGGCAACGACGTCATACCTTAGGTTTGGATAGCGAATCAGTGCGTCTGGTGGAGGTTGTCCACCAGCGTTTTGTACTGGCAGGCGCGCGCCTCAATGAGGCCGACAAAGCACGCCTCAAAGCGCTCAACACCGAGTCAGCCACGCTGACCAGTCAGTTTAATCAGCGTCTGCTGGCGGCGAACAAGTCCGGTGCTTTGGTGGTGGATGATGTCCGGCGGCTTGACGGACTTAGCGCCGAAGAAATTGCCGTTGCCGCTGAGGCTGCAAAAGAAAAGGGGCTTGAATCACGTTGGGTTATTGCGTTATTGAATACCACTCAACAACCGGCGCTTGCCGTGTTACGCGATCGCCAGATCCGTGAAGACCTGTTTACCCAGGCATGGACGCGGGCCGAACACGATGACGATAACGATACCCGGGCTATTATTCAGCGTCTGGTCGACATCCGCATGCAACAGGCAAAATTACTCGGTTTTGCCAATTATGCGGCCTGGAAAATCGCCGACCAGATGGCTAAAACGCCTGAGGCGGCACTTTTGTTTATGCGGGCGATCGTTCCGGCCGCGCGCCAGCGTGCGTTGGATGAACAGGCTGAAATCCAGAAAGTCATCGATCAAGAGCAGGGGCAGTTTAGCGTCAGGGCCTGGGACTGGGCATTTTATGCTGAGCAGGTCCGCCGCGAGAAATACGCCCTTGATGAGGCACAGCTTAAACCTTACTTTGCTCTGGATACGGTGTTGAACGAGGGCGTTTTCTGGACGGCCAATCAGCTCTTTGGTATCAAATTCGTTGAGCGATTCGACATTCCGGTTTATCACCCGGATGTTCGGGTATGGGAAATTTTCGACCACGATGGCGTAGGACTGGCGTTGTTTTATGGTGATTTCTTCGCCCGTGAATCAAAAAGCGGCGGGGCATGGATGGGCAATTTTGTTGAGCAATCGGAGCTTAACGAAACCCGACCCGTTATTTACAATGTCTGTAATTATCAAAAACCCGTAACGGGTAAGCCGGCGTTACTGCTGTGGGATGATGTCATTACGTTATTTCATGAGTTTGGCCACACGTTACACGGTCTGTTTGCCACTCAGCGTTATGCCACGCTTTCAGGCACTAACACTCCGCGTGATTTTGTCGAGTTTCCTTCGCAGATTAACGAACACTGGGCGAGCCATCCGCAGGTTTTTGCCCGATTTGCCCGTCATGTCGAAACCGGGGAGCCAATGCCGCAGACGTTGCGGGATAAAATGCAGCGGGCCAGCTTGTTTAATAAAGGCTACGATATGACCGAACTGCTCAGTGCCGCATTGTTGGACATGCGTTGGCACAGTCTGGAGACGAAGGCGTCATCTTATTCAGTTGATCAATTCGAGCAGCAGGCGCTGGCGGCAGAAGATCTGGATCTTCAGGCCGTGCCGCCACGTTATCGTAGCAGTTATTTTGCCCATATCTTCGGCGGCGGCTATGCTGCGGGTTATTACGCTTATTTATGGACGCAAATGTTGGCTGATGACGGCTATCAGTGGTTTGTAGATCAGGGTGGATTAACCCGCGAAAACGGGCAGAAATTCCGCGAAGCGATTTTGTCCCGCGGGAACAGTACTGATTTAGCTGAACTTTATCGCCAGTGGAGCGGGCGCGATCCCCGCATGGAGCCGATGCTGGAACATCGTGGTTTGAGCGCGTAAGGCACTGTCAGTAAAAAAATTGAGCCGGGCGTGATGCCCGGTCTTATCTTACTGTTCATTATTGCACCTGATAAGATTTATTCTCAAAATAAAAAAATTACATAAATTTTCTTTTTTATCGTTAAGATGATTGCATCAGAAACGTTCGAACAGGGAGGAAGATCGTGATGATGAGAAATACGATGGAAATAGATGCAATTTTGATCGAGTTGAACAAGTCAATTGATGCCCACTATAAATGGCTGGTGAATATGTTCCGTTGCGCAGTAACCTCGAATGCTACGCAACCAGATATCATGGGTGACAACGCGCATTTTGTTTGCCAATTTGGACAGTGGCTTAATAATCAATCGCTGCGCAATGAAGATGATTGTAGCTATGTGAATAAGATAAATACTGTTCATGAAAAAATGCATTTATCAGGCAAGGATTTGCTATTGGCAATACTGGAGAAACGGAGTTATCCATGGCATTTCACCAAATTCGAGGACGCGTTACTGGCATTTACGTCTGCTGTAATGGACTATAAAATATATTTGCTGAGTATCCGGAGCAATATCGACATATTAACAGGCTTACCGGGCAGAAGAATGCTCGATGAGTCTTTTGACCAACAGTTAATCGATGCCGAACCGCTTAACCTTTATATATTGCTGCTGGATATCGACCGTTTTAAACACGTTAATGATACGTATGGCCATCTTGTGGGGGACGTAGTATTACGCGCTCTGGCAGCAAATTTTCTGGCATGGACGCGATATGATGAACAAGCTTACCGCTACGGTGGCGAAGAGTTCATTATCATCATCCGAACGAAAACTGATGAGCAGGCCCGCCAGGCTGGGTTGCGATTGTGTCAGCTTGTTGGCCAGCAAAAAATCCCTTACGCAGATGGAGAGATCGCTATCACCGTAACGGGCGGTATCACCAGAGCTCAGCGGGATGAGAAATTAGATACCGCTCTTGGACGGGCTGACAGAGCGATGTACCAGGGAAAACAGAGCGGCAGAAATCGCTGTATGTTTATGGATGAACGCGAGCAGATCACCCTGGTTAACGCCAGTGATGGACTTTCGTTCCACCTCAGCGCGTGAGATTCACCTAAGCTGTTTTGCGTTAGTTACGTTTCGTTTAGCTTTCATTGGGGTTGCCGATGATAGGTTAGCCAGATATCCGTTATCTTCGCAGGGAATTGCCAGATAGCGTATAAAGCAAAACACAAATCTATCCATGCAAGCATTTACCGCTGGTTTACCCGGCGGTTTTTTTTATTGCTGGCCAGGGAAAAGGTGCAGGAAAGGCGATTCAGGTAAAAAAATGGCCCCTTGTGCAGTGACGCTACAAGGGGCCGGTTCGGTGCAGGACTATCGTCGTTCATCAATCATCCCATCTGAGGCTAAAATACGCGGCCAGGAAACCGGAAAATAAAATAATTCCCAGAACAGCCATAAAAATATTCATATTACCCAGCATAGTAAATGCTCCTTTATCTGTGAGTTTCCTCTCTTACCTTAAGTTCACCTCGCTTATGACTATAGTAGCAATTGCAACTTAAACAAAGGCTGAACTGTATGATTATTTCGTCTGAAATGTAAAAAATTGACGCGATTTTGTCGGGAAAAATAAATAATAGTGACAAGGCGCACTTATCCTGGGGGAATTAATCACGATTTTATGCTGAGTGCAAAGTCATTGTTATACGACCCCCATGCAAATTGTTGCACGGTTATAATGCAACGCTGTCTCATGGTGGTTCAATTTTCCTGGCGATCCGCCTTACTGGCGAAATATTTTCATCCAGCCACTGAACTGTACTACTCTAATGCTTTGATTTTATATGGTGTTTTAATATCTGGCATCGTTTTTGCCTTATCACTTCTGAATCCCCTTAATTTGCACCGTTTTGTCTGCCCGGCTGCACCGGAGCTTTCAGCGAATCTAATTTCAGGAGTGAAACTATGCAGCGTCGTACAATTTTAAAAGCTTTTGCGTTATCGGCCTCCGTTATGGCAATGGGCATGAGTTTTAGCGTCCAGGCGGCTGACACTATTAAAGTGGGCATCATGCATTCGTTATCCGGAACGATGGCGATTTCCGAAACGCCGTTGAAAGATGTGGCGTTGATGACTATTGATGAAATCAATGCGCAGGGCGGCGTGTTGGGCAAAAAGCTGGAGCCGGTGGTGGTTGATCCAGCCTCGAACTGGCCTTTATTTGCTGAAAAAGCTCGACAGTTGCTGAGTCAGGACAAAGTAGCGGCGGTGTTCGGGTGCTGGACATCGGTTTCGCGTAAATCGGTGTTACCGGTATTCGAGGAATTAAATGGTTTACTGTTTTATCCGGTGCAGTATGAAGGCGAGGAAATGTCGCCTAACGTCTTTTATACCGGCGCGGCGCCTAATCAGCAGGCGATCCCGGCTGTTGAGTATCTGATGAGTGAGGACGGCGGCAGTGCGAAACGCTTCTTCCTGCTGGGGACTGATTATGTTTATCCGCGCACGACTAATAAAATTCTCCGTGCCTTTTTGCATTCGAAAGGTGTTGCCGATAAAGACATCGAAGAGGTGTATACCCCGTTTGGACACAGTGATTATCAGACCATTGTCGCCAGCATTAAAAAATTCGCCGCAGGGGGAAAAACGGCGGTGGTCTCAACCATCAACGGTGATTCTAATGTTCCATTCTATAAAGAGTTAGCGAACCAGGGGCTGAAAGCCACCGATGTTCCGGTGGTGGCCTTCTCCGTAGGTGAGGAAGAATTGCGCGGTATTGATACGAAACCGTTGGTAGGTAACCTTGCCGCCTGGAACTACTTTGAGTCCGTGGATAATGCGGCTAACAAGAAGTTTGTCGCGGATTACCGGGCGTATGCCAAAGCGCACAAATTACCGAATGCGGATTCGGTTGTGACAAACGACCCAATGGAAGCCACCTGGGTTGGTCTGCATATGTGGGCACAGGCAGTAGAAAAAGCCGGAACTACCGATGTGGATAAAGTCCGTGCTGCAATGGCAGGGCAATCATTCGCCGCGCCATCTGGCTTTACCCTCACGATGGATGCCACCAACCATCATCTGCACAAACCCGTCATGATTGGCGAGATTGAAAGCAATGGTCAGTTTAACGTGGTGTGGCAAACCGATGAGCCGGTCCGCGCCCAGCCGTGGAGCCCGTATATCGCCGGCAATGATAAAAAATCTGAACAACCCGTAAAAACCGCCAGCAACTGATCTTATGCCCTCCTGCGGGAGGGCAACGCTTAGGAGAATGCTCATGAAAGTCATGCGCTTTATTCGTGGTGTGATGTTGCTGACGTGGTTTTTGCCGTGGATAGCGCAGGCATCAGATGCCGATACTTTTACCGCTGCCAGCCGGACGCAGCAGACCGCCTTACTTGAACAATGGGCGATGAATCCCGACCTTCAGCGTTTACCCGTGCTTAAGGCGCTGCGAGATGAAAACCTGCTGACCGATAATGCGAAACATGCGTTTGTCATGGATGGTTCGCGAGTACAAGCGCTGGGGACGGCGGCAGCGCCAGACGGCGAGCTAAAAAAAGTCCGTCTGACTAACCGACTGCGCAATCTGGTCGCCGGAACGCTGGCTGCGCATCAACTTTTAAGTGACGGTGTCACAGTTAGGGCTGATGCCGCACGCATATTACAGCGTGAGGCGATGCCTGGCATGTTGCCATTTTTACAGCAACGACTGGCGCAGGAATCGGATGCTGACGTGAAATCTGCACTGGTTATTGCGCTGGCTAACCTGCAACTGACCAGTGCATCACCAGAGGTCAGGCGGCAGGCAATTGAACTGTTGGGGGCGTCAAACGACCCTGAAACCCAGGCGAAATTACAACCTTTCACCCGTGCAGAGCATGAACCTGATGCCCGCGTTCGCGCTGCCGCCGACGAAAGTCTGAATTCCATCGCACACCGCATGAAGGTTGGCGATCTTCTTGGGCAAGCCTTTATGGGACTGTCTCTGGGCTCGATTTTGCTACTGGCGGCACTGGGTCTGGCGATTACTTACGGGTTACTCGGCGTCATCAATATGGCGCATGGCGAGATGTTAATGCTCGGCGCTTACTGTACCTGGATGGTGCAACAGTTGATGGGGCAGTTTCTCCCGCAATGGTTAGCCTGGTATCCGGTCATTGCGCTTCCGGTCGCCTTTTTACTTACCGCGGCAGTAGGAATGTTGCTGGAGCGCGGCGTGATCCGCCATTTATATGGCCGTCCGCTTGAAACACTGCTGGCGACATGGGGGATCAGTCTGATGCTGATCCAGTTGGTGCGAATGACCTTTGGCGCGCAAAACCTCGAAGTCGCCAATCCGACATGGCTTTCCGGGGGAATTCAGGTCTATGCCAATCTGATTTTGCCGTGGAACCGAATTGTGGTGCTTGGCTTTGCCATGCTGGTGCTGTTCTTCACCTGGCTATTGTTGAATAAAACCCGTCTGGGGCTGCGTGTGCGCGCGGTGACGCAAAACCGCAATATGGCGGCCTGCTGCGGCGTGCCCACCGGGCGAGTCGATATGCTGGCCTTTGGACTGGGTTCAGGCATTGCCGGGCTGGGTGGCGTGGCGCTGTCGCAGCTGGGTAACGTGGGGCCGGAGCTGGGGCAAAGTTACATTATTGATTCGTTTCTGGTGGTGGTGCTTGGCGGCGTTGGACAACTCGCCGGGAGTGTGGCAGCGGCGTTTGGTCTCGGGATCTTCAATAAAATTCTTGAGCCTCAGGTGGGGGCTGTTCTCGGCAAAATTATGATCCTCGTGCTGATCATTCTGTTTATCCAGAAACGACCTCAGGGACTTTTCGCATTGAAAGGGAGGGTTATTGACTAATGACTATGCCAATGACATTAACGCTGGCACGAAAAGCGCCGCGCGTGACACGCATCCTGGGGCTGTTTTTGCTGCTGGCGCTCATTATTCTGCCATTTCTGGCGCTACTCCCCGCGGATCATCCGCTGGCAATCTCCGTCTGGACGCTGACGCTGGCCGGGAAAATCCTGTGTTATGCCATAGTGGCGGTGGCACTGGATCTGGTGTGGGGCTATGCCGGAATGCTCTCATTGGGTCATGGCATTTTCTTTGCACTGGGGGGATATGCGATGGGGATGTACCTGATGCGTCAGGCCTCCGGCGAAGGACTACCGGCTTTTATGTCGTTTCTGTCGTGGACCGAACTGCCCTGGTTTTGGTGGGGAACGCAACATTTTATCTGGGCTATGCTGCTGGTTGTGCTGGTGCCCGGCCTGCTGGCGCTGGTGTTTGGCTGGTTTGCCTTTCGCTCAAAAATCAAGGGCGTCTATTTCTCTATCATGACTCAGGCCCTGACTTTCGCAGGCATGTTGCTGTTTTTCCGTAACGAAACCGGGTTTGGTGGAAATAACGGTTTCACCGGATTTACCACTATTCTGGGGTTCCCCGTGACCGCGACCTCAACCCGTATCGCGCTGTTTCTGGCGACGGTGATGCTACTGGTGCTGGCGTTGTGGCTGGGACTGGCGCTGGCGCGCAGTAAGTTTGGTCGTATCCTGACCGCCGTGCGCGATGCCGAGAATCGGCTGATGTTCTGTGGCTATGATCCGAAAGGTTTCAAGCTGCTGGTGTGGACGCTTTCCGCTGTATTGTGCGGGCTGGCTGGTGCGCTGTATGTTCCGCAGGTGGGCATCATTAACCCCAGCGAAATGTCACCGACCAACTCGATTGAAGCGGCGATTTGGGTCGCCCTCGGCGGTCGCGGAACCCTGATTGGCCCGGTTTTTGGCGCTGTGTTGGTGAACGGCGCTAAAAGTCTGTTTACGGTGATCATGCCCGAATACTGGCAACTGTTTCTTGGTCTGATTTTTATTGGCGTTACGCTGTTTTTACCCCGTGGCGTGATTGGTCTGTTTCGCAAAGGAGACAAATAATGCAGCCAGATGAAGGTCTTTTTACCCGCCAGTTGCCAGGGGACAGATTTCGCAATCAAACCGACCCGGTGTTACAGCTGGAAAAAATCAACGTGAACTTTGATGGGTTTCAGGCGCTAACGGATCTCACGCTCAATATTGGCGTAGGGGAACTGCGCTGCATTATTGGTCCTAATGGCGCCGGAAAAACGACGTTGATGGATGTCATTACCGGCAAAACCAGGCCGCAAAGCGGTCGTGCGATTTACGATCAGTCTATTGATTTAATGACGTTTGATTCTATTGCCATTGCGCGCCAGGGGATTGGACGAAAATTTCAGAAGCCCACGGTATTTGAAGCGCTAACGGTGGCGGAGAATCTGGAGCTGGCACTGAAAAATGATAAATCCGTTTGGGGTTCTTTACGGGCTCGCCTTTCGGGTGAACAACGGGAACGCATCGATGAAATGCTGGCGCTGTTACGTCTGGGCAACGATCGCGAACGCCGTGCCGGGCTGCTTTCGCATGGACAAAAACAGTTTCTTGAGATCGGCATGCTGCTGGTCCAGGAGCCGCATTTACTACTACTGGATGAGCCGGCGGCAGGGATGACCGATGCGGAGACGGAATACACCGCGGAGCTGTTTCGCCAGCTTGCCGGAAAGCACTCGCTGATGGTTGTTGAGCATGACATGGGATTTGTCGAGACGATTGCTGACCATGTCACGGTGCTGCATCAGGGGCGAGTACTGGCCGAAGGAAGCCTGCGCGATGTGCAGGCTAATGAGCAGGTTATTGAAGTTTATCTTGGACGGTAAGGAGGGCTGATGCTACAGGTAAATGAACTGAATCAATATTATGGCGGCAGCCATATTCTGCGTGGCGTGAGCTTTGAAGCGCGTATCGGCGAGGTGACGTGTCTGCTGGGGCGTAACGGCGTGGGAAAAACAACGCTACTAAAATGCCTGATGGGACTTATTCCTGCCCGCAGTGGAAGCGTGCTCTGGCAGGAAAAAAATGTCACGCACTGGAAGCCACATCAACGGGTCAGAGCTGGTGTGGCGTACGTACCGCAGGGCCGCGATATTTTTCCGCGTCTGACAGTGGAAGAGAACCTGCTGCTGGGCCTTTCCCGCTTTTCAGCACAGGACGCCCGGCGCGTGCCGGATGATATTTACGCGCTATTTCCAGTGCTACAGGAGATGAAGTATCGACGGGGCGGAGATTTGTCCGGCGGACAGCAGCAGCAACTGGCTATTGGACGGGCGCTGGCCAGTCGCCCGCAGTTGTTGATCCTTGATGAGCCGACCGAGGGGATCCAGCCGTCAGTAATTAAAGAGATTGGTCAGGTTATTTCTCAACTGGCGCACCGGGGCGATATGGCCATTTTGCTGGTGGAACAGTTCTATGATTTTGCGCAGCAGTTGGCTGACAAATACCTGCTTATGTCGCGCGGAAGTATTATTCAAAGCGGTTTCGGCGAGAATATGGAATCCGAGGGAGTACGAGGGCTGGTGGCCATTTGAGGTACGCGACAGAACCACTCAGGCTCTGTCGCGATGACAATCAGCAGACTACCGTCTGATCCCAGAGTTTGGCGCGCATACCCTTTATCATTAACGCCCAGGCAAGGATAATTGCCACGATCAGCGCCACAAACAGCGACCACGGCGGTAATGTGGTCAAAATAACGCCACTGACCAATGGATTTACCGCGGCGCCAAGCCAGCCCAGCGACTGGGCGGAAAAATAGCTGGCTTTCATTCCAGCCGGGGCGATGTTATCGATCAGCATGTATTCGCCTGGGGCGTAAATGACCTCGCCGATCGTGAAAAGGGCAGCAGAAATACCCCAGAACCACAGGCTGTTGCCGGAAAACATGAAGCCAACCAGACCGAGCACAAAGAAGATTGTGCCTACTGTCATCAGCGGTCGAATGTTAGCGGCAGTGATCCTGCGTCCGAGGGCATATTGCAGCGATACCACAATGGCGGCATTGACGGGCAGAACGACCGCTACCACTTTTTCGGCAAAATCACCGTTGGCGACCACCATCACGTATTGCGAAATACAGGAAGCAAATGCGCCGCCAACAAATGACGCCAGAAATGCCGACAACGTGAACCAACACAATGCTCTGTCGCGCAGGAGCACCGAGGGTGACCAAACCGCGGCGTTTGAACTTTCTGATGCTGCATTGGAACGTTTTACCCACGTCTGGATAAACACCAGTGGTAAAGCCGAGCAGGCGGCCGCCAGCCAGAACGGTAAGTTAATACTTTGCATCACCAGTAGCGTGCCCAGCGGGGGGCCAACGGTCCAGCCGATGTTCAGCACGGTATAGTTAAGCGAGAAAATTTTCGTTTTGTTGGTGGCAGAGAGATTATCGGCAAACCAGGCTTTCAGCACCGTTGCGAAGACGGAGTAGGCGCAGTTGATCAGGGCGAAGAGCAGTACCACCACTACCACGTTATGCACCAGTGGGATCGCAATAAAACCAGAGGCAAAACCGCAGATAGCCAGCAGCATGTAGCGTTTTTTATCGAACTTGTCGGCCAGAATACCAAAGCCAAGGCTGAAAACGACGCCAATAGTCAGGGCGACCGTCATCGCATAACCGATCAGATCGACGCTCAGGTTATACTGCCGACTGAGGTAAATCGTCATAAATGGCAGCGTAGCGCCACGCCCAATGGTTAATAACAAAGATGATGCAAGTAACGCGAGAGTGGACCGTCTCAGAGAGATATTCATTTTCCTGCCCGACAATGCATGTTGTTATGTTTTTTTTAGATATCAGAAACAAATAGCATGGTAAAAGTGTGATGTACACCCAATAAGTTGTCGGAAAATGCCCTCAGCAGCCTACCTGAATTAATGATCTGTTCCGGTACAATGATTTCCGTTACCTTAACTTTTTTACAAAAATTTAATATTTACAAGGGCGGTGGTATGTCACGTAAAGACGGGTTGTTAGCGTTGCTGGTCGTCGTCGTTTGGGGCCTGAACTTTGTCGTCATTAAAGTGGGTCTGCACAATATGCCGCCATTGATGCTGGCAGGATTGCGTTTTTTACTGGTGGCGTTTCCGGCGATATTCTTTATTGTCCGCCCGAAAATCCCGCTTTCGCTGTTACTCGGTTATGGCCTGACTATCAGTTTTGGGCAGTTCGCATTTCTCTTTAGCGCCATCAAATTCGGCATGCCTGCCGGATTAGCTTCTCTGGTATTACAGGCTCAGGCATTTTTCACCATCATCCTGGGGGCATTCGCTTTTGGCGAGCGTTTGCACGGGAAACAGCTGGTAGGGATTGCGCTGGCCGTGTTTGGCGTACTGGTACTGATTGAAGCCAGTCTGAACGGACAGCATGTCGGCATGCTCGGTTTTATGCTGACGCTGGCGGCAGCGCTAAGCTGGGCCTGCGGCAATATCTTTAACAAAAAAATAATGCAGCATACCGCGCGTCCGGCGGTGATGTCGCTGGTCGTGTGGAGCGCCTTAATTCCCATTATTCCGTTCTTTTTGGCATCCGCACTGCTTGATGGTCCGACACAAATTATGCAGAGTCTGGTGGCGATAGATATGACCACCATTTTGTCACTGGTTTATCTGGCGTTTGTGGCGACCATTGTGGGTTACGGCATCTGGGGGTCTTTGCTCGGACGTTATGAAACCTGGCGGGTAGCGCCGCTGTCGCTGTTAGTGCCCGTTGTCGGTCTGGCAAGTGCGGTGGTGCTGCTGGATGAAACGCTCACGGGTTTGCAACTGCTGGGTGCGCTGCTGATTATGGCTGGGCTGTATATTAATGTGTTTGGCTTTCGTTTGCGCAAGATAGCGCAGGTGAGAGGATAATAAAAAGCCCCGCCGTGGCGGGGCAAAAACGAATTACAGGTTGCGCGTATTGTAATAAGGCACACCCAATTCGTCGGACTTATCGCTGCCGGCACCCATATGATTAAAATCGAACGGGGACTGATCGTGCGCAGGGGGCATAATCATCGCGTCACGGCTGTTCTGGGTGGCTGGTTGCGCGGTCTGTTCCGCCATGCTCTGGCCCGAAACAATCAACAGCAGGGCCAGCATCGCATAAGACAGAATTTTCATCATTTCCTCGGTTACGTCGTTTGGCGATTAGCAATTACACTGATTGAGCGGAAGCAAATAGCGTGACTCGCCGTGCATATTGGTCATACGGTATTTATGCGGCGGAACATCAAAATAGTTTTTGAACGTTCTGGTCAGGGTTTGCTGAGACTCAAAGCCGTAACGTTCCGCCAGGTAAAGAATCGGCTCGTTACTTTCTTTTAATTTTTGCGCTATTTCAGTCATTTTACGGCTGCGGATGTATTGACCCAGTGAATGACCGGTTTCTTTTTTAAACATCCGTTGCAGGTGCCATTTGGAGTAACCTGAACGCTCAGACACTTTTTCCAGCGAGAGCGGCGATTCAAGGTTATTTTCGATCCAGTCCAAAATGCTATGAATAGTGATTGTGTCAGTATTGCGTCTGGACATCGTCATACCTCTTTTCTGTTTACGGCAGAATTCTCTTAAGCAAATGCTCAAGCGTGGCTACTTCATCCGCCGTTAAGTTTTTTGTTAGTTCCTGGTGCAGGTCTTGCCCGACTAATTGGTGACACTGCTCGCAAATTGCTGCGCCATGCTCGGTGAGTTTCACCAGCACGCCACGCTTATCGTGTGGATTCGGAAGCCTTTCTATCCAGCCTTTACAGGCCAGTCTGTCCAGCATCCGCGTCAGGGCGCCAAGATCGACAGACAGCACTTTTTTCAATTCGACAGGGGTGATGCACACCGCGCAACGGATGGAGCAGAGCACTTTGAACTGTGATGCCGTGATATCCAGCGGTGACAGATAGTCGTTTAGCAAACGATCTTTTTTCTGATTAACCATGTAGATCAAACGCCCCAGTGGGATGATTTCGTTAAACAGATCACTGGTGCTTTTCACAATGGTTGCCCTGGCAAGTAGTTAGTCACGGCTGATATTATTGCTTAGGCAAATATAAGTCAAATAAATGGGGCGGAAAATGCCACGTTTTGCTAAATCCGCAGGCTCCTCAACAGACGTATATAATTTTAACAGTTTGATAATTATGGCTTATAGGTGCAGGTGAAAAATGAATCCTTACACCGTGAAAATGGCTTATCTCTCGGGTTTCACCTTATACTTGCCGTTGACGATTAACGCACAGGAAAGATGACATTATGATGGACTTGTTTAAAGCAATAGGACTGGGGCTGGTAGTCCTGTTACCGTTGGCAAACCCGTTAACCACCGTGGCGTTGTTCCTTGGCCTTGCTGGTAACATGAATAGCGCGGAGCGTAACCGTCAGTCTCTGATGGCGTCTGTGTATGTGTTTGCCATCATGATGGTGGCGTACTATGCCGGACAACTGGTGATGAATACCTTCGGGATTTCAATCCCCGGATTACGAATTGCGGGTGGGTTAATCGTTGCGTTTATCGGTTTTCGGATGTTGTTTCCACAACAAAAGGCGCATGAGTCTCCTGAGGCGAAAAGCAAGTCAGAGGAGCTGGAAGATGAACCGACTGCCAATATTGCATTTGTACCGCTGGCAATGCCAAGCACCGCCGGTCCGGGCACGATAGCAATGATCATCAGCTCGGCGTCAACCGTCCGTCATGGCTCCGAATTTCCTGATTGGGTAATTATGGTTGCGCCGCCGATAATTTTTGCGGTTGTCGGCGTTATCCTGTGGGGGTGTTTACGCAGTTCTGGTGGGATTATGCGCCTGGTAGGCAAAGGCGGCATAGAAGCTATTTCGCGTCTGATGGGCTTCCTGCTGGTGTGTATGGGCGTGCAGTTTATTATTAACGGCGTGCTGGAAATTATTAAAACTTACGCTTAAAAAAACGGGCCCGGTATTATTTTACCAGGCCCGTTTTTTATGAATGTTGAGGCCGCTCTTCGAGCGATACTGGCCATTTACGAAAGATAATCACCGACCATACCAACGCGACAACGGCAGGCACTGCACCTGTATAACCAATCGTTGACATCGACCAGTGCAAACTCACCTGATTTCCCACCAGCGCGCCAGCGCCAATGCCGATATTAAAGATACCGGAGAACAGCGCCATTGCGACATCGGTGGCATCCGGGGCCAGCGCCAGCACTTTTACCTGCATGCCAAGACCGATCAACATAATCGCAATGCCCCAGAAAATACTCAGGATGGCGAGGTGCATTTCGCTGTCAGCGGCTGGTAGCAGCAGTACCAGACACACCGTCAGCAGGGCAATGGCGCTACTGATAAGCATGGACGCATGAAGGTTACCCAGTTTGCCAAATATCACACTACCAATAATACCCGCGCCGCCCAGAATCAGTAGCAGCACGGTAGCAAAGTTGGCACTCAGTCCGGCGACGGTCTGTACAAACGGTTCAATGTAGCTATAAGCCGTGTAGTGGGCGGTGACCACAATCACCGTCAGCACATACAGACTCATCAATGCCGGACGGTGGAATAACACCGGCAAACTTTTAAGTGAACCGGAGTGTTCGCTGGGCAATTTAGGCAGTAACTTAATCAGGCAGAGCAGGGTGACTAACGCCCCCATGCCGATGGCAAAGAACGTGGTGCGCCAGCCAAAATACTGACCGACGATACGCCCGATAGGCAGACCCAGCACCATTGCCAGCGCGGTGCCGGTAGCAATCAGGCTAAGCGCCTGCGCGCGTTTTCCTGCCGGGGCCAGACGAATTGCCAGCGATGCGGTAATGGACCAGAAAATAGCGTGCGCAAAGGCGATACCAATCCGGCTAATCACCAGCACGGTGAAATTCCAGGCCAGGAAAGAGAGTACATGGCTGGCGATGAACACGACAAACAGACAGATCAGGAGCTTGCGTCGTTCCACCTGGCTGGTGAGCAGCATGAAGGGAAGCGACATTAAGGCAACAACCCAGGCGTAGATCGTCAGCATGATCCCGACCTGAGCGGTCTGCATATTAAAACTTTGTGCAATGTCGGACAGCAAACCGACAGGGACAAACTCTGTGGTATTGAAAATAAAACCGGCAATGGCGAGCGTAACTACACGTAGCCACGCCACTTTGCGGGAAACAGTGTCTGTTGTCATAGTGAATCAGTGGATTAGCTGCGAAAAGGTAAGATCGCGATCTTAAAACGTTTGCTGGTGAAAATACAATCATTTCGTGATGCGGATCTCATTTTTACAGCTGCGGGTTCAATACCTCAATAAAGGCTTCCAGTTGCCTCGTCATCGCCCCCCTTCGCCAGACCAGCCACGTATTCAGCCAGCGCCAGTTTTCGCTCAATGGCCAGGCGTTGACCTGATGGTGTCCGGGCATACTCTCCAGCATCGAACGTGGAATCAGCGCGATACCCGCACCGGCAATAACGCAGGCCAGCATCCCATGGTATGACTCCATTTCATGAATGGTACCCGGCATGGCGCGATCGGCATGAAACCAGCTTTCAAAATGTCGGCGGTAGGAACAGTTGGCGCGAAACGCGTAAATACTGCAGCCGTTGACGTCGCTGGCCCGCTGGATGGGAGGGTGACCGTGTGGGGTGACAATCATCATCTCTTCACGATAGACCGGAATACCCTCAAGTCCGGGGTGGGTAATAGGGCCATCGGCAAAGGCAGCGTTCAGCGTGCCGTCGAGCACGCCGTCCAGCATGGTGCCAGAGGGACCTGTCGCCAGTGCAAACTGAATTTTCGGGTACCGTTGGTTATATTCAGCCAGCGTTGCAGGAATACGCACCGCGGCGGTGCTTTCCAGCGATCCGAGCGAAAACAAGCCCTGCGGTTCATCCCCGGCGACCACCATTCTCGCTTCCTCAACCAGCGCCAGGATCCGCTGACTGTAGCGTAAAAAGTTGTGCCCGGAGGGGGAAAGCCGCAGGCGCTGGTTTTCACGAATAAACAGATCGACGCCAAGATCGGCCTCAAGTTGGCGTATACGGGTAGTGAGATTGGACGGCACGCGGTGCACCTTCGCTGCGGCCTGCGTAATGCTGCCGGTCTCCGCGACGGCATTGAACATTTCCAGTTGCGTCAGATCCATAATATTCTCTAATCGTGAATGGTGTGGTTAATATTATTCATTTTTCAGAAAGAGTAAATATGCTCATGATATAACCATACCCTGCGATAAAGAGAGGCATCTATGACTATCACAGCAGCAACACATGCTATTTCGGTTGATCCTACCAGCGGTGAAAGACTGACGGCGATGCCGTGGGCCAGCACTGAAGAGATTGCTCAGGCACTGAGTCTTGCAGCAAGTGGCTACAGTGAATGGAAACAGACTACCGTCGCGCAACGTGCGCATACGCTGCGTCATATCGGCCAGGCCCTGCGTAATCGCGCGGAAGAGATGGCGCAGTGTATTTCACGTGAAATGGGTAAACCCATCAAACAGGCTCGGGGTGAAGTCGCCAAGTCAGCCGCGTTGTGTGACTGGTACGCCGAACATGGACCCGCGATGCTGAACCCGGAGCCCACGCTGGTGGAAAATAACCAGGCGGTGATTGAGTATCGCCCGCTTGGAACTATTCTGGCGATCATGCCGTGGAATTTCCCGCTGTGGCAGGTGCTGCGTGGCGCCATTCCGATTCTGCTGGCCGGAAATGGCTATTTGTTAAAGCATGCGCCTAACGTAACCGGCTGTGCTGCGATTATCGCACAGGTTTTTGCTGATGCAGGCGTACCAGCCGGTGTTTACGGTTGGGTCAATGCCGATAACGCCGGCGTCAGTCAGATGATTAACGACCCGCGCATCGCGGCAGTCACGGTAACGGGGAGCGTACGCGCCGGTGCGGCGATTGGTGCTCAGGCGGGGGCGGCGCTGAAAAAATGCGTACTTGAACTGGGTGGTTCCGATCCGTTTATTGTCCTGAATGATGCCGATCTCGATCTGGCCGTTAAAGCGGCAGTCGCCGGACGTTATCAGAATACCGGGCAGGTTTGTGCGGCAGCAAAACGCTTTATTATCGAAGAAGGGATTGCAGAAGAATTTACTGCGCGTTTTGTGGCGGCCGCGAGCGCGCTCAAAATGGGCGATCCGTTAAACGAAGAAAACGACCTTGGACCGATGGCGCGATTTGATCTGCGTGATGAGATACATCAGCAGGTTGAAGCATCCTTGGCCGAAGGGGCGAAGTTACTTCTTGGCGGTGAAAAAATAGCAGGTCAGGGCAATTACTATGCCGTGACGGTACTGGGCGGAGTAACGCCAGAAATGACGGCTTTCCGTCAGGAGCTGTTTGGTCCGGTTGCGGCGATCACCGTTGCCAGGAATGCGGAACATGCTCTGGCGCTGGCGAATGACAGTGATTTTGGATTATCCGCTACGGTGTTCACTGCGGATGACGCGCTGGCCCAGAAGATGGCCTCTCGTCTGGAATGTGGAGGCGTATTCATCAATGGTTACAGCGCCAGCGATGCCCGTGTAGCGTTTGGCGGCGTGAAGAAAAGTGGTTTTGGTCGCGAGCTTTCGCATTTTGGCCTGCATGAATTTTGTAATGTGCAGACCGTCTGGAAAAACCGCCTCTGAAGGTGAGGGTGCCTCCGTCGGGGGCACCTGTCTGGTCACGGCATATTTTTGTCATTGACTCTTCGTCCGCTGACACCTAATGGTCTGACGCAGCGTATTCAGCTCTGTTATACTCGCAGGCCTTTCATACCTGCGAGCAAGGAGCATGTTGTGGCCAGGGCCATGGACAATTCAATTTTAGAGACCATTGTACAGCAGGTTCGTCCGCTGATCGGTCAGGGTAAAGTCGCTGATTATATTCCTGCGTTAGCCTCTGTCGACGGTTCAAAACTGGGCATCGCCATCTGTACCGTCGATGGGCAGCACTATCAGGCAGGGGATGCACAAGAACGCTTTTCTATTCAGTCGATTTCGAAGGTATTAAGCCTGGTCGTGGCGATGCGTCACTATCAGGAAGAGGAGATCTGGCAACGCGTTGGCAAAGATCCGTCCGGTCATCCTTTTAATTCCCTGGTGCAGTTGGAACTGGAGCAGGGTATCCCGCGTAATCCCTTTATTAACGCCGGGGCGCTGGTGGTTTGCGACATGCTGCAAGGGCGTCTGAGCGCACCACGTCAACGGATGCTGGAAGTGGTCCGGGCATTAAGCGGCGTCCCGGATATCGCCTACGATGCGACGGTGGCGCGATCAGAGTTTGAGCATTCCGCACGTAACGCGGCTATTGCCTGGTTGATGAAATCGTTCGGCAATTTTAACCATGACGTGACCACTGTGTTGCAAAACTATTTTCACTACTGCGCATTGAAAATGAGCTGTGTGGAACTGGCGCGAACCTTCGTATTTTTGGCGAATCAGGGCCATGCCTTCCATCTTGAGGAGCCCGTAGTGACGCCGATGCAGGCCCGACAAATCAACGCGCTGATGGCGACCAGTGGGATGTATCAGAACGCAGGGGAATTTGCCTGGCGGGTTGGGTTGCCGGCAAAATCTGGTGTGGGTGGCGGTATCGTGGCCATCGTTCCGCACGAGATGGCGATTGCTGTCTGGAGTCCGGAACTGGACCCAGCGGGAAATTCACTGGCGGGTATCGCCGCGCTGGAGCAACTAACGCAACAAATGGGGCGTTCGGTTTACTGATGAATACGCTCGATCCTCTTTTTGCCCGGCTGGCGAAATCGACGTTTCGCTCGCGGTTTCGCCTCGGCCAGAAAGAAAGGCAGTATTGTCTGGATAAAGGCGCGCCGGTTATTGAACAACATGCAGCCGATTTTATTGCCAAACGACTGGCTCCCGCTTTTCCCGCTAATGATGGGAAGCAGACGCCAATGCGTGGTCACCCGGTTTTTATCGCGCAGCACGCGACGGCGACCTGCTGTCGGGGATGCCTGGCAAAATGGCATGACATTCCTCAGGGTGTGGCGCTTAACGAACAACAGCAACGTTACGTTGTCACGGTTATTTATCACTGGTTAGTGATTCAAATGAACAAGCCATAGATAACATTATCCTATGATACAACCCCTTGTGTTATGTAATTGTTAAAAGCATGCTGAGGGGGTCAATCTAAGGAGAAAAAATGGCTCCCTGCAAACCCTGCTTCGTGCTGAATGCGGCCCAGATTCTGTCGAGAATCGACGAACTCAGCGATGTCCTTGAACAGTGCGTCAATGATGGCGCCTCCGTCAGCTTTATGCTGCCTTTTAATCGTGAGAAATCACGGCCTTTCTGGATGAACGTCGCGCAAAGCGTTGCCCGTGGGGAAAGACTCGTTCTTGGCGCCCAGAATGCCAAGGGAATGCTTGTCGGTACCGTCCAGCTTATTATCGATCAACCTGAAAACCAACCTCATCGCGCCGATGTCGCTAAGCTGCTGGTTCATACTTCTGCGCGGCGGAGCGGGATTGCCCGGGAATTGATGAACGAGCTGGAAAGTTGTGCGCGTCAAAAGGGCAAAACGCTGCTGGTGCTCGATACGGCGACGGGCAGTGGCGCGGAGTTGTTCTACCACAAGTGTGGGTGGCAAAAAGCAGGAGTGATACCTGACTATGCCAAAATGCCTGACGGGACGCTGACCGGGACCACACTTTTTTATAAAACTCTCTAATTTGTCGCTGGGGATTGATCAAAACAGGGTTTCAATGTATTAAAGTTTGCTAACCTATTGGACCAATTCAATCAGGTTGTATGACTAATCAAAAAGGGAACCCATTGTGCAAACTTTAAATCGTCGCGATTTCCCCGGTGCTCAGTATCCTGAACGCATTATTCAGTTTGGTGAAGGAAACTTCCTGCGCGCCTTCGTTGACTGGCAAGTCGATCTGCTGAATGAGCATACCGATCTTAACTCTGGTGTGGTCATTGTCCGACCTATCGAAAGTACTTTCCCTCCATCACTGAGTACACAGGACGGCCTTTATACCACCATCATTCGTGGTTTGAATGAGAAGGGCGAGGCCGTGAGCGACGCCCGTTTAATTCGTTCGGTTAACCGCGAGATCAGCGTCTATAGTGAGTACGATGAGTTCCTGAAGCTGGCGCATAACCCTGATATGCGTTTTGTTTTCTCCAATACCACCGAAGCCGGCATCAGCTATCATGCTGGTGATAAGTTTGAGGATGCGCCAGCGGTGAGTTATCCGGCCAAACTGACCCGACTGCTGTTCGAGCGTTTCAGCCATTTTAATGGCGCGTCGGATAAAGGCTGGATAATCATTCCTTGTGAACTGATTGATTACAATGGTGATGCGCTGCGTGAACTGGTTCTGCGCTATGCCCAGGAGTGGGCATTGCCGGAAGCATTTATCCAATGGCTGGATCAGGCCAACGCCTTTTGCTCCACGCTGGTGGACCGTATTGTCACCGGCTATCCACGTGATGAAGTCGCGAAGCTTGAAGCGGAACTGGGTTATCACGATGCGTTTCTTGACACCGCTGAACACTTCTATCTGTTCGTTATCCAGGGACCGAAGTCATTAGCCGCTGAGTTGCGTCTGGATAAATATCCGCTGAATGTCCTGATTGTTGATGACATCAAACCGTATAAAGAACGGAAAGTGGCGATTCTCAACGGCGCACATACCGCATTGGTTCCCGTTGCCTGGCAGGCTGGGTTGGATACCGTGGGGGAGGCCATGAATGACGCGGAGATTCGCGCCTTCGTGGAAAAAGCGATCTATGAAGAAATTATTCCAGTGCTGGATTTACCACGCGATGAGCTGGCGTCTTTTGCCAGCGCGGTGACAGGTCGATTCTGCAACCCGTATATCAAACATCAGTTGTTGTCGATTGCCCTGAACGGCATGACTAAATTCCGCACTCGCATCTTGCCGCAACTGCTGGCGGGGCAACAGGCCAGCGGTAAACTGCCTGCGCGTCTGACATTTGCGCTTGCCGCGTTGATTGCGTTCTACCGTGGTGAGCGTAACGGTGAGTCTTACCCGGTTCAGGATGATGCGCACTGGATGACGCGTTTTCAACAGCTATGGTCCCAGCATCATGACCGCCAGATAAGCACCGAAGAGCTGGTTAAAGCTGTGCTGGCCGTTATAGAACACTGGGAACAGGATCTGACGGAAGTTTCCGGATTGGTAGAACAGGTTACTGCCGATCTGGATAGCATTCTGCTAAAAGGCATGCGCGAAGCCGTTAAACCACTGTGCTAATACGCAGACCCGGCTCAGGCCGGGTTTTTTACAGATCTTACTTAGTTACAACATACTATAGTTTTCTACTTTTATGGTGACGGTCTGCCACTTCAGCGCATCGTCCGTTCAGCAGGAGGAAAGATGTTTAGATAGTGTTGCGATTAGCTTGCAACATTGATCATGTTCGCGTCTAATGTGACGGATTTCACATTTTTCTGAAGATAACCATGATCGTTCGCCCCCAACAACACTGGCTACGCCTGATATTCGTCTGGCATGGGTCGGTATTATCTAAAATTTTTTCACGTCTGCTGCTGAACTTCCTGCTCTCCATCGCCGTTATTATCATGCTGCCGTGGTATACGATGCTGGGCATCAAATTTACCCTGGCACCGTTCAGCATTCTCGGCGTGGCGATTGCTATCTTTTTAGGTTTTCGTAATAACGCCTGTTATTCACGTTATGTTGAGGCTCGACACCTGTGGGGGCAGTTGATGATTGCTTCCCGGTCGCTGCTACGTGAAGTAAAAACTACCTTGCCGGACGACAGCGAACTGGGACAGTTTGTTCGTCTGCAAATCGCCTTTGCCCACTGTTTACGCATGACTTTACGCCGTCAGCCACAGGCTGAACCATTGGCGAAATACCTTAGTGAGGAGGATCTGCGAATAGTATTTGCCTCACAATCACCGGCAAATCGCATTCTGTTGCTGATGGGGGAATGGTTAGCTGTACGTCGGCGCAATGGTCAACTGTCAGACATATTATTCCATAGTTTAAACAATAGGTTAAATGATATGTCTGCGGTGCTGGCAGGATGTGAACGGATCGCGAATACCCCCGTCCCGTTTGCTTATACCTTAATCCTTCATCGCACGGTCTATCTGTTTTGCATCATGTTGCCATTCGCGTTGGTGGTAGATTTACATTACATGACGCCGTTTATCTCAGTGCTGATTTCCTATACTTTTATTTCGCTCGATACGCTTGCAGAAGAGCTGGAAGATCCGTTTGGTACAGAGAACAACGACCTCCCGCTGGATGCGATTTGCAATGCGATTGAAATCGATTTGTTACAGATGAATGATGAAACAAACGTGCCAGCAAAACACATTCCGGATAAGCATTACCAACTCACTTAGTTACATTCTTTTGCCACCATGTAGGCTGCATATCTGAAAAAGAGTGAAATTCCGGCGCCAGGTCTTCATCGTCAGGATCGTCAAAAGCGCCAGCTAACAGCGCAATAACCGGGGCGTCATCAATGGCGCCTACGGAACTGCCACACTGAGGGCAAAATGCCCGACTTGACGTCTCAGAAGAGCGCCAGGTTGTCGGTTTTCCGGCTTTACCCGTCCACGTTACATTTTCTGCATTAAACTCAATCCAGACGACGGTTGGTGCGCCCGTATGTTTCCGACATATATCGCAGGAGCAGGTATGGGAATTATTAGGACTGCTGGCCGCGAAGCGAATCGAACCACACAGACAGCCACCAATGTAGACTTTAGACATGACAACTCCTGTCAGAAACACGTTGCCAGACACTAGCAGATGACAGGCTTTGCCACTAGATCCTCATGATAAAAAGGCGAGGGCGCGCATGGCAGATAGTCAGCTCCTGTGATGCACTTATAATAAACGCTTAATCATTACGTCTGGCTACGATAAATAACCGCGGAAAGGCCAGCAAAATTTTACCGTTTTCCTGCAGAGGATATTGTTCCTGAAGTAGCTCATGATAACGCGCGAGGTAAAGATGTTGCTCATTTTCGCTCAAATCACGCAACCAGGGCCGCAGGCCCGTTGAGCTTACCCAGTCGATAATCGATTGATGTGAATCCATAACGTGATAATACGTTGTGCGCCAGATATCCACCTCACAGCCCGCTTCAGTCAAAATATCATAGTAGGCGTGAACGCCAGGAAGCGGCGAGCGGCCCCGGTCAGGGTAACCTTGTTCATAAGCCACTTCACGCATCAAAACATGCGTTGGCTCTAGCCAGTTATCCGGCATTTGTACCGCCAGCACGCCATTGCGAGCCAGTAGCGATACCAGATGCGGGAACAATTCATAGTGATCGGGAACCCACTGCAATGAGGCATTGGCATACAGCAGGTCCAGAGGCTGCTCTGTCTGGAATGAACGAATGTCCGCTTCAATAAAACGGCATGTCGGTAATGCATTGCGCGCCTCATTAAGCATGGCGGGTGAGGTATCAACCCCGGTAATTACAGCCGAGGGCCAGCGCTGATGCAGTAATGCCGTACTGTTTCCCGGACCACAGCCAAGATCGACCACTGAATGGACATTCTCTAACGCCACTCTGCTGAGTAATTCCGCAGCGGGTCTTGATCGTTCAGTTTCATATTGCAGATAAAGCGCAGGATTCCAGTCGGCCATGAATGAATCTCCAGTATGAGAGAAGAAGGCGAAAAGGGGCACATAAGTCCTTGCCGATGAGCCATTTCTTTTAGAAGATTATATGAAAATACAGGAGAAGGGCAGAAATATGCTGGAAACATCAAGACTGATTTTACGCCCGTGGGAAGACAAAGACAAAGCCCCGTTTGCCGCATTAAATGCCGATCCGGACGTGATGCGTTTTTTTCCGGCTCCGCTGCAACGAACGGAAAGCGACAACCTGGCTGCCAGATTCCAGGAAGGCATTACAGAGCGCGGCTGGGGATTCTGGGCCGTTGAACTTAAAGAAACACAGCAGTTTGTGGGGTGTGTAGGTTTACATCCACAACCTGATAAATTTCACTTTTCACCCTGTACCGAAATAGGCTGGCGTCTTGCTAAATCCTTCTGGCACCAGGGGCTGGCATTGGAGGCCGCCGAGGCGTGCCTGACGTTTGCTTTCGAGGACCTGGCGTTAAGTGAGGTGGTTTCATTTACGTCGGTGCTGAATAAACCGTCAGAGCATCTGATGATACGGTTGGGCATGAATAAAACTGAAGAGTTCGTGCATCCCGCGTTGCCCCCTGATCACCGGTTAGCACAACACATCCTGTATCGGAGGGGGGCAATTTGATTACCGTTTTTCGGAAAGTAAGCGATGTCTCATGGAGCAGTATATAACGATTACCTACTTGTCAAAGCTCACCAGAATTGTCTAATCACTGGCTCGTTAGAAATGTCCAAATGTTGAAAAGTCTGCTTAGTGCTGTGAGTTCAATGAGTCGATGCAACGCCATCTTTAATCAGGGGGGACGTTCATATGAACGGGCATATCCGGTCATCTTCCCCCAGTACATTACGGTTATTTTGATGTCAGCAATTCATATTTTTATGCCCAGGCTTTTGCTATTTCAGATGAGCTGGTAACAAAAGCATGTTGAGCTAGAATTTTTTCAAGTAAAAACACATTGGTTTCATGATCTGGATCTGCGCAGCAATCACTCACAACGATAAGGCGGTAATCCAGGTCAAACGCTTGCCCCACTGTAGAAAGCACAACGCCACTGGTCGTCACACCGGTAAGAATCAGCTCTTCGATGCCTTGAGCACGGAGAACCATCTCAAGTTCGGTAAACTAGAAAGCTCCGACTCTGCGTTTAACGATGACAACCTCATTCTCTGCCGGAGCGACATCAGGATGAATAGCCGTGCTCTCGTTGTCAGCCATAAAAATTCCATTCTCTTTAATCGAAGAAAAGATCGTGTTGTTTTTGCTGACCTCTGGATACCCCTTGCGGAATCCGACACTGACATAAATGACCGGTACGCCTGCCGTGCGCGCAGCGGCTATCAGTGATGCGGTATTGCGGATAACGTTTCCAGCGCTTTCTTGCGGGAGGAAACCGGCCGCAGTCAGCGCCAGCGTGATAATGCGTAAATGTCCTATCTTGTTAAGGATGATTGTCTGAAAATCCATAACCAGCAGAGCGCTGTTTTTACTGATGTTACTAAGTTGATTTGACATAAAATTTCCGAAGTTTGCAGATGACGTGTAATGAAGTCAGTTAGCGTGTTGCTGACTGGCAATGGATTTTAAAGTTCCAGACCGCTCCGGATAGCAGGATGCAGCTGGTTGCCAGGAAGACGGCTCGCATACCGATATGCCCGCCGACAAAGCCGCCAATCAGCGGTCCGATGAACTGGCCAGCGAACTGTGCTGCGACGGAATAGCCAAGAATGCTGCCCACCATACCTTCTGGTACGCGGTGGCGTATCACTGCTGCAATACAAGGCAATAAGCCTCCGAGTGCCAGTCCCATAAGGAAACGCAGGGCAATCAGTTGCCACCCGGAGGTGACAAATGCCTGAGGGATCAGCAGTAAACTGTCTGCCACTTTTCCTAGCCATGACGCGGAAATAATGCTGCCCAGAGCCGTTGCAGCCATCACATATCCCGCTACTTTCGTTATCTGAGAAGCCTCACTGACGAGAGTGCGCACATAGACTGTGATAATGGGTTCTATCGACATATTGGCCAGCATCAGCAGCAGACCGGTGCAAAGCATGCAGATAATTACAGTACGGGCAGGCAACTGCGACCAGCTCACTCCCGTTTTTGCCACTGTATCCTCAGGCTTTTGCACCTCTTCGCGAATGAGAGTGAGGGTCATGATAAAGGACAGAAATATCAGCGCACCTGCACAGAAAAACGTGGTTCGAATACCGATCAGACCAGGAAGCCATCCTCCGGCAAGTGGACCGACAAGATTGCCAGCCATTACACCGGATGAAACAATCCCCAGCGCCCAGGCTGCACGGTCTCTGGGAGCCTGAACTGCGATAAGAATTGTCGCGCCGGATGAGTAGCCTCCTGCCAGGCCAACTAACAACCTTAATCCGACAAGTTGCCATATATTTGTCACCAGCCCCATAAGCGAAACAGTAACTGCCATGCCAAGGCTGGCTCTCACGAGCATCGACTTGCGTCCATATCTGTCACCGAGTTTTCCCCAGACAGGGGCGATCAACCCGGCAGTGATAAACGTTGCGCTAAATGCTACGCCAGACCATTGAACGACCGCGGCATGCCCGCTAACACCCAGCTCTTCGACATACAAAGGCAGGAACGGCAGCATAAGGGTCATTGCGAAGACGGTTGAGAACGAGCCAATGAAGCAAACGAGCAGGTTTCGTTGCCAGAAGCTGTTATACAATTGGGTCATAGAAATACTCTTTCTTGGTATACCATATTGGTATACCATAAAGATAATGCATTTCACTGTCAATTTTTGGGAGATCATTGCCGTCATGAGCCAGGCATCTGAGGTTGAAAACCAATTAAGAAAACTGATACTCAACATGGAGCTGGGGCCGGGAGAGCGGTTAACGGAGCGCTGGGCTGAAGCGACGTTTAACGCGTCCCGGACACCTGTGCGTGCAGCATTACAAAAGCTGGAGTCAGAAGGGCTAGTATGTCGTGACGGGTTACGCTGGATGGTGGCACCGATTGATGTCGCTGAAGTTGAACAGCTGTGTATTTACCGGGAAGTATTGGAAGTGGCAGCATTAAAACTATCCGCCAACCAAATGACGGAAGAACAACTCAACGGTCTGGAAAACCTGCTTAAAACGAATACTGCTGATGCGCCAGAAGAGGTGATGGACGATGCCGGGACACGATTCCATCTACAGTTGGCCCGTCTTTGTCAGAATGCGTTTATTTTCGAAGGGGTAAGCGATGCCCTGCGCCGACTTTCACGGGCACGATGGCTCGACAAAGCGCCGTCAAATCCCGCGTGGGATGATCATCGAGAAATAATTGCTGCGCTTCGGTCGCGGGATACTGATAAGGCAGCAGAATTACTCGCCGTTCATCTCTGCGAAAGCCGCCTCCGCCTTCTTGAGGCAATCAATTCAAGCAGGCGTAGCCTAAGGGCGAGAGGTATTGCGATATCCTAATATGGTCTCCAGGTCGTCGGGGTCGCAGACCTGTGAACGGGGTCAGTACGTAAAAATTATTACGTATCGGCGCGGTTTGAGTGGATGACCGGACACCATAAAAACCTCTTAACCAGCCAGAATCGCATGCTGCGTGAAACGCGCTGTAAGCCGTTCGTTGTGTGATGTGGTTGATTGACCAGGCCGGAACCGTAAAAATGGCTCTCCGTGTCACTGGTGCGTATAATGTATATTATGTTAAATCATGTAATGCGCACAAAGTCATAGAGTTAAATCCCCATCAATCTTTCGTTTGCTGGCATTTGGACATTGGTTGACACCACTACTAACTCATCGCTTCTGTCTCTACTCTTGGATACGCAATAATTAAATACGTTGTGATTTCTGACTACCCTATCGATGGGAAGAAATAAAAGCCACCTTCTAGTTTCAGCGAATGTTCCTTGGAAGATCAGTGTCGATTTGGGCCATTGCTGGTCGTTCCGCTTTCTTGTAATCTGTCTCGTTGCACGACTGACACAATCTGGAAATACCGAACTGGACTTCATATGAATGCTCATACTTCAAAAGACCCTTTACATGGCGTAACGCTAGAAATGCAGGTCAATGCACTGGTCGATCGTTTTGGTTGGGCCGAGCTTGCTCAACGCATTAACATCAACTGCTTTAAAAATGAACCGAGCGTTAAATCCAGTTTAAAATTTCTGCGCCGTACGCCGTGGGCGCGTGCTGAAGTTGAAGCGCTCTATCTTGATTCGCTGCATGACGTGACCCCGTTCAACAACACTGCACCTGCTATTGATCCCTGGGCTAACAGCCGCAACAAGAAAAAATAAGAGCAAAGTCTGATGCCAGCATCCGGTTTCTTTTCAGGAAAATATCAGAAAAAACTGGCGAATATCTTCGTCCGTTGCCATGCCAGATTACCGCGAACTAACCTGAAATGGTTCACGGTACTTGTGGGTAGTATGTTGTTACTTGGCAGTTGCTCTTCACAGCCGCCCGGTCCCAAAATCACCCCACTACCTCCGGTGAGCAAACCGCAACAGAGTAAGGAGCCGGTGCGTGGAATCTGGCTGGCGACAGTTTCCCGTCTGGACTGGCCGCCGATCTCATCAGTGAATGTCAGTTCCCCTGCCATCCGTATCAGCCTGCAGCAGAAAGCGTTGACGGATAAGCTGGATAATCTGAAACGTCTTGGCATCAACACCGTTTTTTTCCAGGTCAAACCCGATGGCTCCGCATTGTGGCAATCTAAAATCTTGCCGTGGTCAGATACGCTAACCGGCACGATTGGTCAGGAACCGGGTTACGATCCGCTACAGTTTATGCTCGATGAAGCGCATAAACGCGGCATGAAAGTTCATGCCTGGTTTAACCCTTACCGCGTATCCGTTAATCTCAAACCATCAACGATCACCGAATTAAACAGCACGCTGTCGCAGACTCCCTCCAGCGTTTATGTCCTGCACCGGGACTGGATCCGCACCTCGGGTGAGCGTTTTGTACTGGATCCCGGTATTCCCGAAGTGCGCGACTGGATCACCAGCATCGTGGCGGAAGTGGTGGAAAATTATCCGGTCGACGGCGTGCAGTTTGATGACTACTTCTATACCGAGTCTCCCGGTTCAGCGCTTAACGACAGCCAGACCTTCAGAAAATATGGTCAGGGATTTGATTCCAAAGCTGACTGGCGGCGCGATAATACGCAACGATTGATCGCCCAGGTTTCGCGGACCATCAAGAAACTTAAGCCTGAGGTGGAGTTTGGGGTCAGCCCCGCCGGTGTATGGCGTAATCGCTCTCGCGATCCTGCGGGTTCCGACACCCGTGGCGCAGCAGCGTATGACGAATCTTATGCCGATACTCGTCGCTGGGTACAATTAGGCTTGCTGGACTACATCGCCCCACAGTTGTACTGGCCTTTTGCCCGTGATGCGGCGCGATACGATGTGCTGGCGAAATGGTGGGCAGATGTTGTGAAATCAACCAACACCCGCCTTTACATTGGAGTGGCGCTGTATAAAGTCGGCGAACCTTCACGAAAAGAGCCGGACTGGACAGTCAAAGGCGGCGTGCCAGAGCTGAAAAAGCAGCTCGATCTGAACGAGTCCGAACCACACATCAACGGCACCATCCTGTTTCGCGAAGATTATCTCAATCAGCCGCAAACGCAGGAGGCCGTAACCTATATTCGCAGCCGTTGGGGGCGTTAATGGTTATCTTTAGGTCAGTGTAGCGACGGTATCTGCATCACTTGGACAGTAACCGGCGGACATTATCATTAATTTGTTTCTGGATCGTATCCAGCGTGGTTTGCGTTATCTGCTCGGGATAGTTGTCTCTGGCCATAGCGCTCAGCCCTATCGCAGAGTGGCAGATCTTTTCGATTATGGCGTTCACCTGGTCAGCAGAGAGCTCAGCTTCCTGAACGCCAAGCAACTGAAGGTGCTTTCTTTTGATATCCAGCGCCTCCCCCAGCACGTCCATTTGGTGGTACCCGCCGGGTCCTTCACACCAGGTGACGTCGTAAGCCGGAGCCAGAGTCCAGTTTCCATCGGCTGACATTAAATAAGCAAAGTTCTTCGGATGATCGTCTCGATTGTTGAATGCCACGTTGAAAACCACGCGTTCGAACGCTTTCGCCTTTTCTCTGACATCATTGGTACAGATCTGCGTGGCGCGCAGAAAATCCCGGTAATCTAAAGCGCCGGGTAACTGGTAATTTGCGCCGGTTAGAGCCGCCAGACTCTGCATTGGAATACGTAAGTTCCAGTCCCTTACGTATGGCGTCTTCACTGTATTCAAAGGCGATCAACGGGCGTCCGGTCAGGGCTGTGGAAGACACCAGTTTTCCCCACAGCCATTTTTCACCCCAGCCTTCATAAAAAACATCAACTTGTTCAGGCATCAGAATTTTTCCTTTTCACTCGCTGGCGTGCCGCGCTCTTCTCGTAACGCAAAATATCATCCAGACTGTCAATCCTGGGTTTGAATAAACCCTCCAGCGCATCGCCATAACCTAACACCATTGCGACTTTGACCAGATTCTCAAATCCTACGTTCTTACCTGTTTCCAGATTCGAAACGGTATTCACACCGACACCTGAACGCGCGGCAACCTCAGCCTGCGTCATTTGCCGCGCGAGTCGTTCTTTACGCAATCTGTCACAGAGTAGTTTGACGATATCAGCAGCCGTATTGAGTGTTAAATCCATAATATTGGCCCTTATTTGGATAAATGCCAGTTTACACACAATATTATAGAGTTAAAGTGAGATTGATACAAAGCAGATAACATATGTTTTGATGGATTTAACGTCATAAATCCGTCATAAGACCCATCATACTATATTTAAATCATGGACGGATGCGGTGGTTAATCTGCCGAAATGCAGATTAAATGCCCGCGATGCAACTGGATCGCCCCCTGTCGTTTTAACCTGGCAAGCGTATCCATAATGGTGCTGCGGGAAAGCCCGGTTCGCTCCCTGATATACTGTACCGCCGGGATTCTTTTTCTGACGTCATCCGGCTCTTGCTGTAAAAGTTCAAGATGTCCCCAAACCATATCAGTTGCGGTTCGACTGGTGATCAGGCGATCGCGCTGGCTCATTACCTGAATAATATACGCTTCAACTATTGCCACAGATTCCCAGAGTCGATCGCGATTAACGATAGTCATGAAATCCGTTTTCTTCACTACGTGAGTAGTACATGGGCTGACTGCTTCGATATCATAAAAGTTATGCCCAGTGGGAAGAAAAAACTCGGCCATTCCCAGCATCATTGGCGCCTGCTGACTGGCCAGGATGAGCCCATCAGTGCGCCGGCGAATGACTATTCTACCTTCGGTCAACAACCAGATCCCATTCTCACCCTGAGAGTCCATAATAAAAGAACCGCTACGATATAGCGATTGGGCTTCAGAAAGTGGCAGTAATGCGTTGAAAAGTTTGGTTATATTAGTCGCAAGGAGTTCTTCGCTGCTACCGGTTTGTTCAGTATTGCTGGTCATAGAAGGCTCAGTCTAATTCACTAAATAATCTTATTAATGATTATCGGTAATAGAGAAAAAATCAAACCTGAAAAGTCCATTTTTGGATTTGATTATTAACATTAGCCTTACAAGATAGTCTGATTTTATACTTGCAATACATTAATACTTTTTGTCAAAAAAACACAGTGATAATATCAATGAACAAAATGGTTCTTGTGGTTTTTTTCAATGTTAATTAAAAATATCTTGTGGTCGCTATTTATT
>OIER01000426.1_pt1 | contig 31617 bp, 32 predicted proteins | sample 1581801 | NCBI WGS metagenome assembly OIER01 (sample SAMN03281006, study PRJEB24777) | human gut metagenome | isolation source: fecal sample PR165 from 1 month old male Malay infant, vaginally delivered... | reverse complement strand
CATTCTGGCTTTCAGCGTTTTCATGCAAAATGGCCTCTTCTGCCTGCTTATTGAGAACCAGCAGGCTAATACGGCGGTTGATGGCGTCCTCAGGACCGCGATCGCTCAGACGCATCGTGGCGGCCATGCCTACCACCCGTAATACTTTTCCATCATCCAGACCGCCGCTAACCAGCTCGCGGCGCGACGCATTAGCGCGATCGGCAGACAGTTCCCAGTTGCTGTACCCTTTCTCACCGTTGGCGTAAGGGTAATCGTCTGTATGTCCGGAAAGACTGATTCGGTTAGGGATGCCGTTGAGCACTGGCGCAATAGCCCGCAGGATATCGCGCATATACGGCTCAACTTCAGCACTGCCGGTCTTAAACATTGGTCGGTTCTGACTGTCGATAATCTGAATACGCAGCCCTTCCTGAACTAAATCAATTTTCAAATGCGGGCGCAGCGCACGCAGTTTAGGGTCCGATTCAATCAATTGATCGAGATCGCCGCGAAGTTTGCTTAAACGGCTTTGCTCCATGCGTTTTCTCAAATCATCAATATTCGGCTGCTTGTGCACTTCTCCCTGCTGCTGGGTGTAATCATCCCCTCCACCAGGGATGGGGCTTTGGCTATTCGAAATACGATTGCCGCCTGTCACCGCGGTAGCCAGTGGAGTACGGAAATATTCGGCAATCTGGATCAATTCTTTAGGGCTGGAGATGGAAATGAGCCACATCACCAGAAAGAAGGCCATCATGGCGGTCATAAAATCGGCGTAGGCGATTTTCCAAGAACCATGCGCCCCACCACCGTGACCTTTATGTTTGCGTCGCTTTACGACGATAATGGGATGGGCCTGATTTTTCATGCGTCCTCGGTCGTCTGCTGCGCAGCTGGATTTCTCACCGCACGAACATGCTCTTCCAGTTCGATAAACGAAGGACGTTCGCTGGAATACAATGTCTTACGACCAAATTCGACGGCAATCGGCGGGGCGTAACCATTCAGGTTGGAGAGCAGCGTTATCTTCACGCACTGCATCATCTTGGTGGTTTCAGCGCTTTTCTGACGCAGGACGCTGGCAAGTGGAGAAATAAAGCCATAGGCCAGTAAAATACCGAGGAATGTCCCCACCATCGCATGCGCAATCAGCGAACCCAGTTCAGCCGCCGGACGATCGGCGGAAGCCAGCGCATGGACAACGCCCATGACCGCCGCCACAATCCCGAATGCCGGTAGCGAGTCGCCAACCATCGCCAGGCTATTAGCCGGAACTTCGGCTTCGCTCTCATGAGTCTCAATTTCTTCGTCCATCAGTGCTTCAATCTCAAACGTATTCATGTTGCCGCTGATGATCAGTCGCAGATAATCGACAATAAAATCAAGCATCACGGCATCTGCAAGAATGCGTGGATAGCTGGCGAAGATTTCACTCTCTTTAGGGTTTTCGATGTCACGTTCGAGCGAGAACATGCCCTGCTGACGTGACTTGGCCATCAGGCGATATAGCAGCGCCAGCAGATCCATATACATCGCTTTGGTGTATTTCGAACGACGGAAAAGCATCGGGATCGCTTTCATCGTTCCCTTAATGGCTTTTCCGTTATTGCCGACGATGAATGCCCCAATACCTGCGCCACCGATAATCACCAGCTCAGCCGGTTGATAGAGTGCCCCAAGGTGTCCGCCGGTCATCATGTAACCGCCGAAAACTGTACCAATAACAACCAGGTAACCTAATAAGATAAGCACGACATCATCCTTTCGCAATTGACTATGACAGGATGCGCAGTCGGGAAGTTAACTTGAGGTCAGGACAAAAAAAAGCAGCGGTAATCGCTTACCGCTGCTGGAGTGTTTATCCACACCGTATCAGTTAAACAGCCTGTTCGATCTGTTCATCCAGCAGTTGTGGAATAATATCGGCAGCATTCTGGGAAAGTTTACGTCTTTTTACGGCCCGTGATGGCGGCTGGCATAAACTGCAGGCAAAGCTGCCTGCGGGTTGGTGTGCGTGGGTGATAAAGTTCCCGCCGCAGCAGTTGCATGTGGACAATTCCAGCAATCCGCTGTCGACAAAACGTACCAGCGTCCATGCGCGAGTTAACGCCAGCAGTGGACCATCTTCCTGCTGCGGACACTGCTCAAGATATAAACGATACGCTTTAATTACGGCATCCACACCGCTACACAACCCTGTTTTGAGCAGGAATTGCCATGCATTGCAAAACATCGAGGCATGGATATTTTGTTCCCACGTCATAAACCAATCGGTGGAGAAAGGAAGCATCCCTTTTGGCGGAGGACTGCCGCGTAATTCTTTGTACAGCTTGATAAGACGACCACGACTTAATTGCGTTTCGCTTTCCAGCATTTGCAAACGGGCGCCCAATGTGATTAATTCCATTGCCAACTGGATATCACGCGCTTCCTGAACAATGCTTTTTTCGCTCATCATCAAGCCCTTTTCTTGCGCGCGGCATCATCGATGTCGCTTAACAGTCGCGTAGAAAGCATGATGCCGGTATGAATTTGCTGGAGATCGTCAACGCGGGAGTCTTGCGTCAGGCGAGTAACAGTCTGGTGATCGTCGAAACGGAAGTGACACACCAGTTGGTTTGTTTCAGCCAGTTTGACCATTTGAGGAAGAGTTAATGTTGCCAACGTGTCCGCCATCTCTTCGCTGATACCAAGGCGAAACATCGCAGATGCTTTGTCCTGAACGATCAAACGTTGTGCAAGCAATAAATATGACAAATTGATGTCATAAATGTGTTTCAGCAACTCGGATGTATGCATTATTTGCATCCATAATAACCAACATTATTTTCATGCGGTGAAACCGCACCCCGTGATGTCGCCGGGAAGTCCCGGTAAAAAAAAGCAAAAGGTCAAATACATAGCAGCGTGACGACACATACACGTTGTGTAAATCAGCCCTTTTGAAGAATGCGCAGTTCTTACAAGCTCACATCAATTCTTACAATTGTCTAAGATTTTTCCTAATTCGACGCAACTCTACCCGCCGCCAGTTACACATACAACGGAACCGTGCTGCGAATTTAAAGAATATGTGACGCAGATCACATAAATCAGCTAAACACTTAACATAAATCCATCAGCGCAGCTTTTACTTTGCCTATTTTTTAAACCGACATTCATCTTTTCGATTCCTGGCGTACGAATATTCTTGCAATAAAAGCGAATAGTATTTTGTTCACAAACGTTAATATCACACTATGAAATAGCGAGCTGGATCACATATTTTATGTAAAACGACTTTTCAATTAAATTGTTTATAAACAACAACTTAAATATTAAGGGTGATTAATTAATACCGCGCAGTGATAACCCGTCAAATGTTAATATTTGTTTATTTTTTATTAACACATTGTTTTCATTGGCGGTGAGTTTTACTTAAGTGACCAGAAACTATTTGCAATTTATATGAAGCGATTATTCTATTTATAAGAATAATTAATGAATAATAATGATGGGATTCACACTATCCTGGGGAGAAACGTTGCAGTATGGAGTAAGCTGAGTAAAGCAGAAAAGTTCTCTCATAATTCTTGAAAAAAAGGAGCGAGTTATGAGCTATGCGCACATTCTGGTGGCGGTTGCCGCCACCCCTGAAAGCCAGCAATTGTTAGCCAAGGCAGTTTCTATCGCTCGCCCTGTCAACGCCCGTATTAGCCTGATCACATTGGTCTCAGACCCAGAAATGTATAACCAGTTTGCCGCCCCCATGCTGGAAGACCTGCGTGAACTCATGCAAGAGGAGACCCAGGATTTTATCGATAAACTCAGCAAAGAAGCCCAGTACCCCATCGAGCATACTTTTATTACCTATGGGGCACTGAATGAACATATTCTCGACGTTTGCCGTAAACACGCAGTCGATCTGGTCATTTACGGCAACCATAACCAGAGCTTCTTTTCGCGCGCTTCGTGCTCAGCAAAAAGCGTGGTCGGCGCCAGCCAGGTGGATGTTCTGCTGGTTCCTCTGGCTGGAGATTAATACCGTCTTCAGGTCGTTACGCCAGTTTCGAACAGGAAGGCACACTGTCTGACAACTGGCGCTTACTCTGACGCGACGTAACTTTTCTTAGATCGCATATAAATCTCGCCTGCCAGTTGTCGATATCGTTTTTAATGATAGTCTCAAGCATTTCAGCATGACGAGAGATACGTTCAGCAAGCGACATTGTCAGCGCCTGGTTAAGTGCGCCAGCCACTTCATCCCGGTCATAAGGATTCACAATAAGCGCAGAAGTTAACTCATTCGCCGCCCCGGCAAATTGCGATAACACCAGAACGCCGGGGTTGGCCGGATCCTGTGCAGCCACATACTCTTTCGCCACCAGGTTCATACCATCGCGCAATGGCGTCACTAACCCTACGTCAGAATAGCGGAATATTTTCATCAGCAATTTGCGGTCAAAATACTGGTTCAGATAGTAAAGCGGCGTCCAGCCCAACTGCCCATATTTACCGTTAATCCGCCCGGCCTCTGTCTCCAGTTGATGGCGAATGTCCTGGTAGGCCTGCACCTCTCCGCGCGAGGTTGGCGCTATCTGCGTATAGCGAATTTTGCCATGGTGCTGCGGGTAATGCTCCAGCAGCGCCTCATAGGCCTGGAAGCGCTCTGGCAAGCCTTTGGAGTAATCCAGACGCTCAACGGAGAATATATTCTTCACATTCTTAAGCTCTGCCTTTAACTGCGCCATTTTTGGCGGCAGAGGACCTGAGGCCTGGCGTGCGATTTCCTCCGGCTCGATGCCAATTGGATACACTTCTGTGCAAAACACTTTATCCCATGCTTTGTGGCGCTTATCGCTGTGGGTAGTTACCTGAGTCTGGACAGCCAGACAGTCCAAAAAAGCCTGGCGATCGTTTTCGGTCTGGAAACCCAGTAAATCAAAATCACACATCTGCTCAAGCAGAGCCTGGTGTGGAGGGAGCGCGTTAAAAATTTCCGGCGTCGGAAAAGGGATATGCAGGAAAAAACCGATGCGATTATTCACGCCGCGTTTACGCAACTCGTAGGCAAACGGTAACAGGTGGTAATCATGAACCCAAATAATGTCATCTTCGCTCAGCAGCGGCAGCAGTTTATCTACCAGCAAGGCATTAACCCGCTGATACCCCTCCCAGGCCGGGCGCTGAAACTGAACTAAATCCAACCGGTAGTGGAATGCAGGCCATAAAACGGCATTCGAAAACTGACAGTAATACTCTTCATAATCCTGCTCGCTCAAATTAAACGAGGCCCAGGTAATATTGCCACGAGTGACCTTTTTTAACGGTTTATCCTCATTACCGATATCGCCACTCCAGCCAAACCACAATCCACCAGCAGTTTTTAACGCGCCCAACACACCGACCGCGAGCCCACCTGCGCTCCCTTTGTCATCTGGCGAGGCGATACGATTAGATACTACGACTAAACGACCCATAGTCACCTCTTCTGTTGTTTGTTGTATTCGATTGTTGCTGCGAAGAGTTAATTTGCTCCAGCCAACGCCAGACATCGCTGACGCCATCCAGACGCCATGTCGCCAGCGTCGCCCCGCTCCCCACCTTCACTGAAATACCGCCTGCGCGGTTAACTACCTCAAAGCCGGTTTCATCCGTTAGATCATCACCGAAAAATACGGGGATCCGTCCGGCAAAAGGCGCTTCCTGCATAAATGCAGCAATCGCATCACCTTTATTCGTACCTTTCGGTTTTATTTCAACGACACATTTTCCATGCTGCAATGCAAGCTGCGGCCATGTATGCGTGATGCATTCCGCCAGCGTTACCAGCGCTGCTTCATGCTCTGGCGCCTGACGATAGTGCAGCGCGAAAGCCATACCTTTTGCTTCCAGCGTCGTGCCAGGCAGTTTCGACAACGCCGTCTGTAACAGCGCGCCGGCTTCACGTTCAATACCCGCGGGCAGGCGCACTATATGGGTTTGACCATTGATATCACGGCGTTCTGCCCCATGCACTCCGGCAAGCGGAAAACGAAAGGGAGTGGTGAGGCCGTCAAGCTCAGCCATCGAGCGCCCTGAAATCAATGCCAGCGCACCCGCGTTATGCGTCGCCAACTGATGTAATAATTGCAGGATTGTCTTAGGGACAACGACCTGGTCAGGATAGGGCTTGATCTCAGCCAGTGTCCCATCGAGATCAAAAAAATAAGCACAGTTTGCAGATTGTTCAGGGGGTAATGTCAGTGATGCTGTCACCCGGTTATCCTCCTCATCATGGTTTGTACGCCGCGCGGATCGCGCCGTATAGATGATGTATGACGGATATAAGTATAGACAGTGTGACCATGCTCGCCATTTGGAAAAACAATCGCCAGCCGGGTAGCGGCTGGCGATTAGCTGAGGCTAGACTAAAAAGTTAGGGCTTAAATCATTAAATGGTACGCTTCGCTTTTTGCTTGTAACGGTCGAAGATTACCGCCGCCAGCAGGATGAGACCACGTACGACGTACTGTGCAAAAGGAGAGATATTCAGCAGGTTCATCGCGTTCTCAACCGTCCCCAGAATCAATACCCCGGCGACCACATATGAGATTTTTCCGATGCCGCCTTTCAGCGAAACGCCCCCTAATACACATGCAGAAATCACGATCAGCTCATAACCGATTGAGGTCATTGGCTGACCGCTGGTCATGCGCGATGCGAGGATAATGCCGGCAATTGCGGATACCAGACCGGAAAGAATAAAGATAATAATCTTGGTGCGAACAACCGGAACCCCGGCCAGGCGCGCAGCCTCTTCATTCCCCCCAATAGCCAGCGTGTTACGACCAAACGTGGTTTTATTCAACAGTAAGCCAAATACGATGAAACAAACGATCGTTATCCAGATAGGTGCCGGCAGCCCGAACCAGTTAGCATAGCCAAGGGTGAAGAAACGCTCGTCTTCAATCCCGACCGCCTTACCGTCAGAGATAATGTAGGCCAGACCGCGGACAATCTGCATCGTCGCCAGAGTGGTGATCAGGGCATTGATTTTTAACCGTGCAATCACAAACCCATTCACCAGACCGCATAAAATTCCCAGCAACAGCCCGGCAGCGACGCCAATCCACAGGCTCTCGGTCATGTTGATGACCACGGCAGTTGTGACCCCCGCACAGGCAATGACGGATGCAACGGACAGGTCGAAGTCACCGGATGCCAGGCAAAATAGCATCCCACATGCGACCATACCCGACATTGATACCGCCAGTCCCAGCCCCTTCATGTTGATGAAGGTGGCAAAGTTTGGCACGAAGATGGCACAAACCAGGAACAATGCCGCGAACACCACCAGCATTCCGTATTGATCCCAAATGCGGCCAAGATTTAGCGCCGATTTCGCAGCACCTGAACCCGATGTAGAAACGGAAGACATCATACTCTCCTTATTCAGGCCACAGCCTGGCTGACTTTAGGCATTGCAAGGCTCAACGCCTGGCGTTCATCCGCCTGTTCATGAAGTAACTCCCCGGCAATCTCGCCTTCTCTCATCACCACGATACGATCGGCGACACCGAGAACTTCTGGCAGGTCACTGGATGCAAACAGCACGGCCACGCCGCGCGCCGCAAGGGCATAAATCACGTTATAAATTTCATGCTTGGCGCCCACATCAATGCCGCGGGTAGGTTCATCCAGCAAAATCACTTTCATCTCTTCCGATAACCACCTGCCAAGAATAGCCTTCTGTTGATTACCGCCAGAGAGGTTCATGATCAGTTGCTCCGCCCCCGGTGTTTTGATGTTGAGCGAACGAATATGGTGATCGGCATTGGTTTCTTCCCAGCCGTTATTGATCACGCATCCTCCCAATACATGTTTACGACGCGCGCTAATGTTGATGTTGTTACGCACCGAATGAACCGGAATAATCCCTTCAGCTTTGCGATCCTCCGGGCACAGCATCATCCCCGCTTCAATGGCGTGGCTCGGTTTGCGAATATCAATTGGCTGTTCATCAATAAACACCTGGCCTGCGGTGATACGCGTGCCGCCAAACAATCCTTTCATTAATTCGCTACGTCCAGCGCCCACCAGCCCAAACAGTCCGACGATTTCACCGCTACGCACCGATAAACTGATCGGCGTGCGCACGCCTGGGGCTTTGACCTCATGCAAACGCAGGCGCTCTGCGCCATAAGGCCTGGATTTCCAGCCATAAATATCACCCAGGTCACGCCCCACCATCGCCTGCACCAGCGCGTCGTGATCGACCTGCTGCATATCCGTAAACGTTTTAACGTAGTGCCCATCTTTAAATACGGTAATGGCATCGCTAAGGGCAAAAATCTCCTCCATACGGTGCGAGACATACAGAATGATGCGCCCTTCGTTGCGCAGCTCACGGATAACGCGAAACAAATTCTCAATCTCGCGTGCCGACAGGGAACTGGTCGGTTCATCAAAGGCGATAATTTTGGCGTTACGCGCCAACGCTTTTGCAATCTCTACCATCTGCCATTGACCAATGGAGAGGTATTTCAGTGGCGTGTCGGGATCGATATCCATGCCAAGATGCTTAAGCTGTAGCCCCGCTTCATAGTTCAGCAGCGACCGATTCACAATGCCGCCTTTATGCGGCAGTTGCCCTAAATAGATATTTTCGGCAACGGTCATTTCCGGGACGAGATGCAGTTCCTGGTAAATAATGGCGACACCGGCGTTCAACGCGGCTGTGGTATCCGCAAACGAAACTTCTTGTCCGCGGATCGCCAGGGATCCCGTCGTTGGCGCATAGTTACCACTGAGAATTTTTAATAGTGTTGATTTTCCGGCGCCATTTTCGCCCATCAGCGCATGCACCTGACCGGCATAGCAATCGAAACTGATATCCGTAAGCGCTTTAACGCCAGGGAACGTTTTGCCAATGCCGCGAAATGAGAGATACGGGGTAGACTGTTGCATAACGTCTCCGTGATTCAGATCTTTATACCGGATGGCGGCTTTGCCTTATCCGGCCTACTGAGTACGTAATTCGTAGGCCGGATCAGACGCTTTGGCGACGCATCCGGCATTTATGTTACTTACCGCCTAAACCTTTCTTCGCCAGTTCTTCTTTGAAGTTATCGCGGGTAATCAGCACCACATCCGTCACTTCAGTAAACATCGGTGGCTCTGCACCTTTCGTTACCCAGTTGTAGAGCATTTGGCTTGATTTATAGCCGTGAACGTCCGGGCTTGGCAGTAATGAACCGTAGAACCCGGTCGCTTCGCCTTTAGAGAGTTCACTCACCGCGTCAACGCCGTTAATACCGATACCGATCACGTTCGGCGCTTTAAAGCCTTGCCCTTCGGTCGCACGTACGCCGCCCAGCACGGTGTTGTCGTTCATCCCCACGATCAGCCAATGTTTGACTTCAGGATGCTGAACAAGCATGGAGTTAGCGGCGTCGAATGCGCCAGGGATATCATTCGATTTGGTTGGAACCTGGTAGATCTGTTTTTCCGGGAAGCCCGCAGCTTTTAGCGCTTCCATTGAGCCTGAAGTGCGGCGGCGCGCGGTATCCAGTTCGTTCGCGGTAATCGCCATTACCGCGGTGGATTTCACATCCCACCCGCGCTTTTGCATCTCCTTGTACAGCTCCTGACCCTGGCGTTCACCAATTTTTGTTGCCGCCATCATGACCAGCGGCACGGTGTCCATCGGTTTCCCTTTCGCGTTGGCAAACTGGTCATCGACAGCAATGACTTTCATATCGTAGCCGCGCGCCTTCGCCATAATGGCAGGCCCGAGTTTGGGATCCGGCGTACAAATCACAAACCCTTTCGCACCGCTTGCAGCCAGGCTGTCAATCGCGTTAAGGGTTTTCTCACCATCCGGGACGGCGATTTTTATCACCTCAAAACCAAGGTCTTTACCGGCCTTATCGGCAAATTTCCATTCAGTCTGGAACCACGGTTCTTCCGGTTGTTTGACCAAGAAACCGAGCTTCATGGACTCAGCGATAGCGGATTGTGACATAATGGCAGCCAGGCCGATGGCCGCCAGCGCTTTAGTGAATTTGTGCATGGTCAACTCCAGCTTTAACGTTCTTTTATGTAGGGTAAAATCAGACGATTTTTTGTAATTCGGACGTAAAACAAGGCATTACCTTTTATTGATAAGATCAATGCCAGTGCTGAGAGTATTTTTAGCGGGAAATTGATTCTCCATAAGAGAGCGGCATCACACCACAGAATTACAGTAATTGCGTACATAAATTCAGCGAGAAATGACATAAAAAAACGCGATTTTGACGACGAAGAAAAAGAGGAATAGCAGATTAGTCCATAACATCAGTCAGCAAATCCTTGTCCCCGAATGCTGAAGCATTCGGGGAAAACAATGTTTACCATGGGTAGTAAATGTGGTCGGCGTGATCGCGAACCGGAATATCATCTCCCAACAGACGCGCCGAAAGCGTAAACGCAAAATCAAAAATATGCCCTAATCCTTTGCCGCTAATAAGATTGCCATCCTCAACAACGGGCGCATCGATATATTCGCCATCCGTGACGTTTTGCCATAAATCTCCCGAGCACACGTAGCGACGCCCCTTTAGCAGACCGTTGCCGCCCAGTACGCGCGCGGCTGCAGAGCACACAGGACAAATCAGTTTTCCCGCCTCATCATGGCAGGTGACAAACTGGATGACTGCCTCGCTGGCGGCAAGATTAACGCTACCTTGCGGCCCCCCAGGCAACACGACGGCATCGTAGAGATGGGCCTGACGCGCAGCCAACGTACTGTCGGTCACCATCGGTACGTCATGATAGCTCACCACCGCACGCGACTCCGCGCAGGCCAGCGTTTCGACTTCGATATTCAGGCGACGCAGAATATCAATGGTAACAATCGCTTCCGCCTCTTCAAAACCAGGCGCCAGCAGCACCGCAACCTTTTTCATAGGTAACTCCTCGATTTCCCCACATTCACCAAACAATAAATGCCGAATCGTACAGGTCGTTAAATTTATTAATTTGAGCAAAAATGATCTGGCGCAAAATATTAACTACCAGATAGTTTTCATTTACCTTACCCAATCGTGAAATCGCCACCAGCCGGGACTTCATAATCAGCGAGGTCAAGACAATAACGTATTGTTAAATTTAATTTTGTGATATGAAACAACATTTCATTATCAGAATATTACTATAAATACTTAAATATCAATCAATTACATTCACACATCTTATATGACGAAATGCAGGTATTAAGAATATTGCTATGACAATATGTAAAAAAACATAAATATGCAGATTTAAGGATTTTCTTATGTCAGATCACGCGCTATGCTGAATCTCGATCGGAAGCGGATATAATCCGTGATCACTAAAGGACCGGCGGAACGGATTTATTCTGCTAACAGTTTTAATTGTACGTAGATGTGAAGTGCGGCGACAGCCCGTTGCACTGACGTTAGTAACGTACATTCTCCTTTCTGGAAATAAGGATATTGATATGGCTGCAGTTGGAATTGTTCATAAACTCAACACGCAAATGAATCTTGAGTTCTACGCATCGAATCTTTACCTGCACCTTAGCGAATGGTGCTACGAACATAGCCTGACAGGTACCGCAACGTTTCTACGCACGCAGGCGCAGGGTAACGTAACTCAAATGATGCGTATGTTTAATTTTATGAAAAGCGCCGGGGCTAACCCCATCGTCAAGGCCATCGATGTTCCGGGTGATGAACTAACTTCCCTTGAAGAACTGTTTCAGAAAACACTGGATGAGTACCAACAGCGTTCGAGTAAGCTTTCACGCTTAACCAATGAAGCTGAAGCATTGAACGATGAGCCAACCGTTGATTTTCTCCACGATCTGGAAAAAGAGCAGCAGCAGGATGGCGTACTGTTACAAACCATTCTTGATGAAGTCCGCAGCGCGAAACGCGCGGGACTGTGCATGGCGCAAACCGATAAACATCTGCTGAACGTCGTAAACTACCAACATCACTAATCTTCAATTTTCATAACGCTAGCCGGATAGTCATGCCACGCATCTTATCCGGCTAGCGCTCAATGATCGCTACGCTCGCGCCTCTCATTCTCAAAGGCGCAAAAAACCTTTCTAAAACCTGAAACAACGGTTTATTTTAGTGAGACTCATTCTGCGGCGTGAATTTCAACTCGATCAAGGCAACTGCTTTTTGTATTGCGCGCATAGTAACCGGATCGGCACCTGCAGGGTGACTTGAAAAGTCGATGCTTTTCAGTTGGCTGGACATTTTCTCCCGGACTTCTACCGGGGCAATAACATCAATGACATCCAGAATTTGTTTGATAACCAGCTGACAGGCAACAACGTCCGAGAGCAGTTCCTGATCGGCATTCAGTGTTTGGGACATAATGAGCTCCTTATAGAAAGGTCGTCATAGTACCCATTCAGCGATCGAAACGGTAGCGGCGTACGCATAACGGATACGCTGAAAATAAAAAAACAGACCCGGTCAGTTTCTTTTGAGATGGCAAGCACAACATGAGTAAACATTTAGCGGTTGAGAATAAACGCGGTCTCTCCCCGGCGGCATTACTTGTAGCCGGCGCTTTCTTTATGGAGTTTATTGACGGTACGGTGATCGCTACCGCCCTGCCCGACATGGCCAAAAGCTTTGGCGTACAGGCGGTTGACCTGAATATTGGTATTAGCGCCTACCTGATCACCCTCGCCGTACTTATCCCCGCCAGCGGCTGGATTGCGGACCGCTTTGGCGCCAGAAAAGTGTTTACCCTCGCACTGGCGATATTTACCCTCGCCTCAGTCTTATGCGGTTTGTCCACCAGTCTTGAAAGCTTTGTCGCCATGCGAATCTTACAGGGCGTGGGCGGCGCATTAATGGTTCCTGTTGGCCGCCTTGCGGTACTACGCACCACGCCTAAACATCAGTTAATCACCGCCATTGCGACTCTGACCTGGCCCGCGTTAGTCGCGCCCATCATCGGCCCTCCGCTTGGCGGATTCATCACCAGCTATGCCAACTGGCGTTGGATCTTCTTCATTAACGTCCCATTGGGAATACTGGCGATAGCGCTGGCGCGACGTTTTATTCCGGATATTCATGACGACGAGCGCCGTCCGTTTGATATAGCGGGTTTTGTCGCGACCTCTGTTGCCATGGTAAGTCTGGTGTATGCCATGGAGTTGCTGGGAACCCAGCAGCCGCAGGGTTGGCTAACTGCCGGACTTCTCACGCTGGGAATAGTGACTTTCCTGTTTGCCCTACGCCATTTTCGCCGCGCCGCCTGGCCGATGATTCGTCTTGATGCCATGAGCGTCCCGACTTTTCGCGTCACGATGTATGGCGGATCGCTGTTTCGCGCCTCTATCAGCGCCGTACCATTTCTGCTGCCGTTAATGTTCCAGGTAGGTTTTGGCATGAACGCTTTTCACGCAGGTTCGCTGGTGTTGGCGGTGTTTGTAGGCAATCTGACGATAAAACCTGCCACCACGCCGTTGATACGCTGGCTGGGCTTTAAGAAATTGCTGTTGATCAACGGGGCCCTTAACGTCCTGGCGCTGCTGGCCTGTGCATTGATAACGCCGCAAACGCCCGTATGGGTTATTTTGCTGGTGCTGTATCTGGGCGGTGTGTTCCGTTCAATCCAGTTTACCGGCGTCAGTACGCTTGCATTTGCGGACGTCCCCGCGTCGCAAATGAGCTACGCCAATACGCTGTTCAGTACGGCAACACAGTTAGCAGTGGGACTGGGAATTTCATTAGCCGCTATTGGGATCCGCATCGGCGCTGAAGTCAGTCAATGGCTGGCGCTGGGCAATATTCCGGGGATCAGCTTCCGCCTGGCCTTTGTGGCTATCGCCATAATTTGTCTGGTCGGTATGGTGGATACGCTGCGGCTTACCCGTGATGCCGGAAGTGCGGTGTCAGATAAGAACAGATAGCCCGGCGGGAGAACACCGCCGGGCCAGCAGGATTTAGCCAATAATCTCGCGCACAAACGCTTCGATCGACTTGTCCTGGCAGTTTTCAAAGAAGCACTGCTGGAAGCGTGGACCCGAGACGGCGGTTTTCACCAGTTCAGGATCGATAGCGCGCAGCGTATCCAGATAATTCTCTTTTACCACTGCCGCTTTCACCTGATTCAGAATACCGGCGTTACGCACCTGCGGCTCTTTACGTTCCGGTGGATAACCTTCCCCGGTACGTCCAGTAAACGCTTTTTCAAACATATAGCGCACATTGAGCTCGGCGCCCCAGCCAAAGCCTTTGGCGAAGGCCAGAGAAAGCGCATTCCCATTGTTGATCTGAGAAAACAAGAATGCGTCCGCCGGATCGAGGCAGTAGCCGCATACGACTCCCGGATGGATATTCAGTGACATCATTGCGCCCTGACCCGTACCACAGCCGGTGACCACAAAATCCACGGCTCTGGAATTCAGCAGGATGCTGGCCATAATCCCTAAATGAATGTAGGTCAGATGATGGTCATTTTCATCGCTCATGCCGACGTTATAAACGGGAAAACCTTTCTCATCCGCAACGGCTTTAAGCTCGTTATGAATGATGGCGTTTTTGCTTGCCTGGCTGTTTTCCATCATCAATGCAATTTTCATTCTGTCATCTCCTGAATGCGTAGCGTGGACTGCTGAAAGTCATAACATTCAGGCCACATTACTATTTTGCAAACCCACTTTCAAATTTAATGAAATTTTGTTTTATAAAGTAATGAAGGGCTCACATTTTTCCCTCAGCAGCTCAGAATGGCCTCAAGAAAGTGACGTCGTTGCGATTAATCGCAGGTGATCTTCAGGCTATTCAAGCCATTGATACGTCGAAAGGCATGCCATGATAGACTATCTCCGAACTTTCAGAGCGATCTCATGAAGACCTTTATCATTGCCCTTTTGCCGCTCGTGCTGACAGGATGCACTATTACTAAACAGGCGCAGGTGAGCGAAGCCAGCGCCATCACCGGCGTGGTTCGCCTGACTTACAACCAGGCCATGTTGCAAACGGCACGAACCGATGACTACGTAACCCAGGGAACCGCCACCAAAGAGTGCCAGCGTATGGGTTATGCCAGCGCCGTTGCGTTTGGGCAGCCAGTGTCAACCTGTAGCGTATATGCCGGTTCTTTGTGTTTGAACACCAAAATTACGCTCGCCTGGCAGTGTCACGGCGTCGCGGTATCTCCAGCGTCCTCATTCAATTACTAATATTTTCGACCAGCATTTTTTTGCTGGTCATTTGTTACTTCGGTATTTATATCCTCCGCTCAATAGCGTTAATGCGTTTTATTCCCATTCGTATTTTTAATAAATAAATTTATTATTTTACCTTTTGCAAATAATTAAATAACAAATTATAGTGGCGCCACGTAATATATAATAACGTTTGTGGAGCAGAACCATGCTGAAAACAGAAATGATCGACCAACTGAATGAGCAAATGAATCTTGAATTATATTCATCTCTGCTCTACCAACAGATGAGCGCGTGGTGCAGCTATCACAGCTTCGAAGGTGCTGCCGCGTTTCTGCGCCGTCACGCCCAGGAAGAGATGACGCATATGCAGCGTCTGTTCGACTACCTGACTGACACCGGTAGCTTACCGCGTATTAATACCGTCTCTTCCCCCTTCGCTGAATATGCTTCTCTGGACGAACTGTTCCGTGTCACTTACGAACACGAACAGCTGATCACCCGGAAAATTAATGAACTGGCTCACGCGGCAATGACCCACCAGGATTATCCGACGTTTAATTTCCTGCAGTGGTATGTTGCCGAGCAGCATGAAGAAGAGAAATTATTTAAATCTGTTATTGATAAGCTATCGCTGGCAGGAAAAAGCGGTGAAGGTCTTTATTTCATCGACAAAGAGCTGGCTACGCTCGATACGCAGAATTAATTCTGTTGGATAACGGTGGTGAGAAGCCACCGTTATTCGATAATCTTAATGGCGGCAGATCTTGCTTTCGTGCGTAGAGAAGCCGTCTTCTTTTGCAATAAACTTCCCCTTCGCCGCTAAAAATGCCACCAGCTCAGCCGCCGTCATTCCTTGCGCAGAACAGGTGTGAAAACGTGCCAGTTCGCCAAAACGAGCCGTAATCGCCGCTTCAAGACTGGCATTTGAATACTGCTCGCCAGATTCAATCATCATGTTGAGCACTTCATGCCCGTGAATAGATTCCATACTACCTCCTCAATAAAGGGCATAGCCTAATGTGAACCGCAGGGCGCTGCTTTGCGCTAACACAGGTTTACCAGCAGATAAATGTCATTTCCCATACATCTTAAAATCACCCAACAGTCGTAAAGATTTATGTACATGCATTGTAACGGTGATTTGACGAAAATAATGTTTTGCCTTAACCTGCGCCGCAGATATAACCGTTGATTATCTCTGGGACAGAGGAAAGCGTGAAAAACAGAACCCTGGGTAGTATTTTTATCGTGGCGGGAACCACGATTGGTGCCGGTATGTTGGCAATGCCGCTGGCTGCGGCAGGCGTGGGGTTTAGCGTCACGCTGGTATTGTTAGTCAGTCTGTGGGCGTTGATGTGCTACACCGCGCTGTTGCTGCTTGAAGTGTATCAACACGTACCGGCTGACACCGGGCTGGGTACCCTGGCGAAACGTTATCTTGGCCGTTACGGACAATGGGTAACGGGTTTTAGCATGATGTTTTTAATGTACGCGCTGACGGCGGCGTATATCAGTGGCGCAGGTGAACTGCTGGCCTCCAGCATCAGCGACTGGACCGGGACAGCTATCTCGCCATCAACAGGTGTACTGCTGTTCACCTTTGTTGCCGGTGGTGTGGTTTGCGTTGGGACGTCGCTGGTCGATCTGTTCAACCGTCTGTTGTTCAGTGCCAAGATAATTTTCCTGGTAGCGATGCTGGCCCTGTTAATGCCGCATATCCATAAAGTGAATCTGCTTACGCTGCCGCTTCAGCAAGGGCTGGCGCTGTCCGCAATCCCGGTTATCTTCACGTCGTTCGGTTTTCACGGCAGCGTTCCGAGTATCGTCAGCTATATGAACGGTAACATCCGTAAACTGCGCTGGGTATTTATTACCGGTAGCGCCATTCCTCTGATCGCCTATATTTTCTGGCAACTGGCAACGCTGGGCAGCATTAACTCGTCCACGTTCATGGGGCTGTTAGCCAACCACGCTGGCTTAAACGGATTGCTACAGGCATTACGTGAAGTCGTGGCATCGCCGCACGTTGAACTGGCGGTACATTTGTTTGCCGATCTCGCACTGGCGACCTCTTTCCTCGGTGTCGCGCTCGGGCTGTTTGACTATCTGGCAGACCTTTTCCAGCGCCGAAATACCGTAGCAGGAAGGATGCAAACCGGCGTGGTGACGTTCCTGCCGCCGCTGGCATTCGCGCTGTTCTATCCACGTGGTTTCGTGATGGCGCTGGGATATGCGGGCGTTGCCCTCGCGGTACTGGCGCTACTGATCCCCGCCATGCTGGCATGGCAAAGCAGAAAACATAACTCGCAGGCTAACTACCGCGTGGCGGGTGGCGCACCGGCGCTGGCGTTGGTGTTTATGTGCGGCATTATGGTGATCGCGGTACAGTTTTCCATTGCAGCAGGGTTACTGCCTGAAGTGGGTTAAACAAAAGGGGCTTTACGCCCCTTTCTGTTAATGCAGACAGCACTGCTTGTATTTTTTCCCACTGCCGCACGGGCACGGGTCGTTACGTCCTACCTTGGCATCCACTTTTACCGGCACCTTCACCGGCGTTTCCTGCGGATGCGCCATCCACCAGGCATGCAGATCCAACGCCGCCAGACGGATAGCGTCCACGCTTTCCTCAAACTCTTCTGGCGTCAGTTTCTCAACCACCGCGAAGTTTTCTTCTGTACCGTGCAGCGCAATAGCCTCGAGCGCCGGTTTCAACGTATCCGGTAATGTGGACCAGTCCGACAACGCGACGCCGCGCATATAACCAAAGCACCACTCTTCTACGATGGTCAGTTCATGCTCGTCAATTTCACGCAGACCAAACAGCGGCTCAAACTGCTCAGGGTATTCATCCAGACGATCGGCCGTATCCGCCATGTGCTGAAACGCCAGGTTCATGAAGCGCGTCATTTCTTTTTCGGAGGACCAGCGAGGGACATACTGCGCACCACCCCAAATTGCGACAAGCCACTGCTCCGGTTCAATTTCATACGGTGAACTCAGCACCGCCGTCAGCAAACCATCCAGTTCTGACACATCCAGAATAGCCTTGTCCGTATTGTACTTAGTCAGTACATCATCCAGCCATTCCAGTTCGCTCTCGTTTAATGGTCCCGTTTTCATAACGCTTTTCCTTAGTCAAAAATTCTCGCCTGTAATCATCCTACATGGCTGGAGGGATAACAGATACAAATGGGCGTGGGCGGCTTACAACTGCCGCCAGTTCAGGTTAACAGGAAACGAGGGGAATTCCGGTAGTTAACGCACAAAAGAGAACACCAGGCCGCCGGGCATCATACCGGGAAAACAGAACAAAACCACCCGTAGGTGGTTATTGTTGCTCAATACGGTTAAGCGTCGCGCTATACCCGGTTTTTTCTACCGCTTTAAGCAAAGTATCGGTAGGAAAACCTTCAGGCACGATCGCTTCTGCCTGCCTTGTCTTGAGTGAGGATTTCGCCTTAATGACGCCATCGGTTTCGCGTAATGCCTGATTGACCGAAATTACGCATAACGAGCAGGTCATATTTTGTATATCCAGCACCACTTTTTGATTGGCCGCCTGAACCCACAACGGCAATAATAAGCCTGCAACTAACGTGAAAATCTTCATTCAAACACCTCATAAAACCAGGCAACCAGCGTTGGGTAAAATAACACCGGCAAAATCAACGCCAGCGCACACCAGTAGAGAACGCGCGCTTGTTTCAGGGTTAGCCAGCCAGAACACCACAACCGTTTGGAAAAATAGAGTCGCCAGAAAACACGCAGTAATAATCCCAATGACAGCAGCATCAAAGGAATTCGTAAAAACTCAAACCGGGTTAAAACAGCAAAGCTCGCCGCTGAAATACCAAATAACAGATATAACAGTGGCCCAACGCAGCATAAGCCGGCAGTGACGGCAGCCGCCGCGGCCGTCAGCAGGGTCAGTCCCGCGCCTTTAGCGTTGTTCTGTGGCGACATAGCGGTAGGAGAACACTTTAGGATCGTAGAAATTGATCGGATCGCCATCGACTTCTGCGTAAGGATAACCAAAGTTGTTCATGGCGCCCTGCTCTGTCGCCGGATACAACTCGAAATCACGTCCGTAGTTGAATCCTACCCAGTTCATTTCCCAGTTACCAAACAGGTAAGCGTTGACGGCCTGGACATCGGCGTCCTGATGCGATTTTTTCTCAGTCAGACGCATTTTGGTCACGTCAGCGGGATCGCACGGTAACCAACCGTAGCCTGCCAGATAGAATTCGGCGCGACAGTGCTGTCCACCGCTGACATCGGCAACGCCTGCGCTATCGGCCTTGCCAAAGGCGCTTGTCGAGTAGCGCTCGAGCTTATTGGCTTTGCCCAGACGGATGCCAAACAGTTCACGCGCCGGAATACCGCTGGCCCGTGCCAAAGCAACAAAAACGGAGCTCATATCGGTACATTTTCCCTTGAGCTTGCCGCTTTTTAAGATCTCCGCCACATCACCGGTACCGCAGCCAATAACGTCATTATCTCGTTCCATATGGCTACTCACCCAGTCGTAAATGAGACGCGCTTTTTTCAGCGGATCTTGCTCATTACCGGTAATTTTGCGCGCGGTTTCCAGAACCAGCTCATCAACAGGCGTATGTGCCGTCGGTAACAAGTAGGGTTTTACATCCAGCGGATAAATAATCTGCTCCGGTACTTGCCAGGTTTTTAGCGCATCCTGCTTCAACGGCTCCCAGTCGGCGGTTTCAATGTCGATATCAACGTTAATCAACAATTCGCTCTGGGAGTCTGGCCAGGTGGCGAACAGCGTCTTCGCGCCATAGGCATTGTTGGTGGTGACATACGCCTGATGATAGTTACCGCTAAAGGCAAGGGCTGTCATTTGTTGAAACGCGGTATCTACAGGTAGCGGGATCCAGAGTTTCACCACACCGCGCGATCCCTCAGCAGGGTTGAGTTTATACGTTTGTGATAAGACAAAGCGTCGACGCGCGACAGGCGCGACTGTTGGCTCCGCGGCATGTACCGTCTGGCTAAGAACCGTAGGCCCGACTAAACCGGCGGCGGAAAGGAGAACGCTATTTTTGAGAAATTGTCGACGTTGCATTGCTGTCTGTCCATGTTGTAAGAGTTGAGCTACGGCCCGTTGGGAAACCGGCGATCATCACAGCAGACAGACGCTGACTTAAAAAGGCGAGTCGATGGAGATTATTCATCAATAACAGACCTGTTAACTGTGAATGAAATGAGAGACTACAAGGTCGCTATTAAGCCATTTACAGGCAAAAAAGTACAGTAGCAAGCGGATATCAATCTGCCAGATCACCCTGTCGCATGAAGCAAACGCAGCAGAAATCCGGCCTATATTTAAATGCATGCAATAGTAGAAATAACCCAATCCATAATCCCGTTTCATATTCTGGGAGGAAGTAAAAATGGCAATGAGAATACTGTCTATTGATGGCGGCGGGATCAGAGGCATCCTGCCGGGTATGCTACTTGTGGCACTGGAGAAGAAATTGCAGGATATATCAGAAAATCCTGCCGCCAGAATTGCGGATTACTTCGATCTGGTTGCCGGTACCAGTACCGGGGCCATTCTGTGTTCTGCTTATGTTTGCCCTGACGCAAAAGGAAAACCAAAGTTCTCCGCTCAGGAAGCCGTCAATTTCTACCTTCAGGATGGGGATGAAATTTTTGATGTCGGTGTCTGGAAAACAATCAGTTCACTGGGTGGCGCTACCGATGAGAAATATTCTGCAAAGGAGCTGGAGCGAGTATTAAAAATGGCATTCGGTGAAACAAAACTCAGTGAATTATTAAGACCAACCTGCTTTGTTTCTTATGACGTGAGCAGTCGTCTTCCTGTCATTTTCAAACAACATTCAGCCCTCGCCAAAAATCGGGACTTCCTGGTCAGGGACGCTTTACGGGGTACCTCTGCGGCTCCCACCTATTTCGAAGCAGCGCGTATTTATTCATTGCCCCCTGTTCCCGAAAAATTTGTCCTAGTTGATGGCGGTGTGGTAGCAAACGACCCCGCGCTCTGTGCCTATTCCGAAGCGATTAAATTCAGTAATGTCGCTGGCATTAAGGATATGATTATTGTCTCACTGGGAACCGGCAAGAAATTGCAGGGGTATTCCTATTCCGAAGTTAAGGACTGGGGCCCCTTTGGCTGGGCAAAACCGGCTATTGATATCGCGCTTGAGGGGGGGGCCGCAGATGACCGCGTATTATCTGCAACAAATTGCCTCAACGGTAAAAAATTCTAAATACTACAGAATACAGCCTGAACTATACGGCGCCGATCCAACGCTGGATAACGCATCGCGTGAAAACTTAGAACTTCTGCGCCAGGCAGGTCTACAAAATGCCGCCGTGTATGATAAGACATTGACTGAGATCGCTAAGTTATTAATCAATAGTGGAGGCAATTTTAAATATCAGGACGCTCATTAATCCCCAACGCTGACTGAACTCAAAATATATGCACCTTCGTTGCCAGTTTACGGGCTAACCCTCTTGCCCCCTCACGCATGACCGCATTATGATTCCAGCGAAATACGGGTGCCGCCAGCGGGGCAAGATAATTCATCCAACGGATAGTGGTTCGGACATTCCAGTCATATTTGACAATAGTCTCTTTGCCACTCGCAGTAAAAGACCACACACCTCGCCCTTCTACCGCCCCGCTGGCTTGTCCTTCAAGCAGAGAGCAAGGGAGAATATTCAATACGTTAATATCAAAGGTTAAACGATAAGGAAGCGCCCCTTTCCAGGTATAACGATGTAGCGCGCCAATGCCCTGTAAATCCCCCTTCTTGATCTCCACAATTCTTTCCAGACTGCCCCACCATTCCGGCCACTGGTCCGGATGGGAAAAAATATCCCATACCTCCTGGATTGAAGCCTCAACCCGCCAGACCGTGGAAAACTGATACTCAGCCATAGTACGGGCTCCCTCAAGGCGTGAAGAAATTAGCGGGAAAACGGATGTTGATAACCATAGCTTCCAGAAGAACGGTTTCTAATCGCCGCCCATCTGGGGCATAGCCGATCACTTTGGCAGGGAATCCGTGATAATTATCCAGCCAGACGTCGTAGCGGTGAACGCCATCCACTGTCATTATTCCTGGCCCAACCACAGACACATGCGTCGTCTCCCGCCCCGCTAGACGCTCCTGAGCAACAACCGTCGTTGTTCCCTCGCGCTGCAGATGGCGAATATTGCCTAACAACACGCCGATATCAGAACGATCCACCCGATGACCGCGCTCATCCTGGATCAATGAATTGGTCGGCGACAGGTGCAAAATGGGCAACGACCCCACACCAAATGGCCATAATGTCACTTTACCGGTGACGGGATTAAAGATGAGCACCGCGCCTGAATGCGGCTGGGAAAAATCCATTCGTACGTAGCCGGGTTTCTGATAGCTGTAGCGAATGATTTTATTCTCATCCTGCGCAGATGAAGATCGCAGCATGACCTGATAAGAGGTCATGTTGTTAAATGACTGCAGCGAAAATGCAACAGGATCCGTGGCTCGGGCTCGCGGTGATAATCCCCCTCTTTCTTCCACCGACCATACTGAGCAACTAAAGACAAGCAATGCGGTGAACGCAACTAGCGGAAAAAATGAGACGCTCATGGCCGCCCCCTGTATCTGTACTATCTGCCAACAGGAGTCATCGCCTGTCGACTGTTATTATAGTTCTTAACCGCGCGGCGCTACTCTCCCGGCTTCTCAGACTCAGTAGGGACTGTTGGTTAAATTGTTGGTTTTCTTTTCAGTTGAGATGACAACATCAAGCTATACTTTAATAGCCACACTCTTAACAGGTATTAATCATGAAACTGCCATCGGTATTTTCATGCGCCGTTCTCATCTTACTGCTGCTGGCGTCATCATCTGCCACAGCCAGCGCGTTACAAAACCAGGCCGCGAGTGAGCAAGCGTTAAGCGCGGCACTCCGTGCCGGTAATGGCATCATCATCATTGGCGGTACAGATGATTTCGCTTTCACGTTCAGGGCACCAAACCGAATCCACAGACATTTAGCGATTCAGGATAGCTTTGGCGATCCCACCATGATAAATGGTTTCCAGGACCTCAACGATAATCCTGCCCGAAATGGGTTTATCAACAACCCTGCCCGAGGACGATTTATGCTTAACGCACCGATTCGTCGATAATCGACAAACAATGTCTGCAATGATCGTTGCCTGAAATACGTTCCAGGTATATGTGCCACTAGTTTGGCATAATTATATGAACAGTTTCCCATATAACTCAGTTTGGCTTAAATTTTCACCTACGATCACTCATTATATTTTCTTATTTCTGTACAGAGAGTTCACCCGCTGGTATTAATGACACATATGGTAACCAATAAAATAATAAGATCACTCTGACTCATTACATCAACAAAATCACCACGGAAATAATAAATATATTTTCTCATAAGGACAGCCTTCCTTCAAAATAGTGCTAAACTTTGGTACAGGGTAAAGAAAAAGTTTTAACCTGGAAACTCCAACGCAACGGAGCCTGTTAATATTTTTTAATTCATCGCTCCGGCATTCTGCCCCTGATTTATCCGTTGTACTGGTATCGTTAATCATCTCTGGGAGTCACACAATGCCACATGCTCTGAATATGACAATGCCATTAAAACAGGATGAGGGATCCCTACAAGCCCTTCAACAGCTCAAAGCAACATTTGCAGATACCTTCCAGAAGGAGATTGGCAACGCGCTAGCTGAGTCGAATATCGTCCATTATGCCAGAATTCTAATTCTCGATGACAAATACATTCAGATACTCACTGAATACGATGGAGATAAAATAAACTATGCGCTCTTCTTCTACCGCAAATTACCTAACGTATTCAGAGGTATTTTTAGTCTGGTAGAAGGTGCTCCTGCCATAGATGATTTAATGCAGAGTGAAGATTTGTTTGTCGCAACATCAAAAAGTTTCGACGTACGTGCTCTGGGAACAAAAGATGATGATGATGAAGCTGGATGGCTATTCTCAGCATTTGAAGATAAGACGGTAAATGACATAAAGCTTGCACTATCCAAATGAAGCACAGTTTACACAATCGGGAATCGGCACTCATTGATTCCCGTTTTTCAATTGTCTATAAGGCGGCCCGTATGTCTTTAACAGATCTGTCCGATATCCAGGGCTTGATTCACCATAGTTACGGCTACTCAAAGTCCCGTCATCTCTTGTTTGAAATCACCAGCCAGGAGGCAGGTAAACGTTTACTGGATTACCTGGCACCGTTGACAACGCATGCGATGGTCCTACCCGCGGCAAAACCCTCAGCATTACTCAACGTCGGGATCACCTATAAAGGACTTGAAGCACTACGAGTGGCCCCCCGCTTGTTAAAATTTTTCCCTTCGGAGTTTCGGGAGGAACCAAATAAACAAACGATGGGAGATTTAGGTCTTAGCGATCCAGCAAACTGGTGGAATGGAAAATTCAAAACGGAACAGATACATCTGGTCGTGCACCTGTACACGCAGTCACTTGAGATTCTGGACGAAGTGACGGCCGATGTTCGCAACGCTGCCATTGGTTGTCAGGAATTACGCCCGACCAGAGAAGATAGAGCTATTGAAGGCGGGTGGATCGACAATACCCCCGGCGAACTTCATTTTGGCTATCGTGATGGTATCTCCCAGCCTACAGTTCGCTGGAATGATGCCCCCCTTCAACAAGGCGAAATTGACTATCGGCATTTTATTCTCGGCTACGCAACACAGAAGATCCAATCAGCTCCAATGATACTGCCTTCTTCTCCAGACTCTGTTCTGGCAACGGAGTTGGTTCGCAACGGCTCCTATTCCGTGTTTCGTTGGCTTTACCAGGATGTGGCGTTGTTTAACCGCTTTCTTCGTACAGAAGGTCCCAGAGTATTCCCATTATTGCCACCGAAGGACGCAGAAGAATTGCTCGCAGCCAAATTGATGGGACGATGGCGTGATGGCACGCCACTAGTCGAGTCGCCTGATGCGCCCAATACATTACTTTCCAGTAGTAACAGCTTTGGTTACACCGGAGATCTTAATGGTCAGCGGTGTCCTTTCTCCGCGCATATCCGGGTTGTTAATCCGCGAGATCAAGCGCTCAATCCTACTTCAGCGGCAGAAGAGATCCCCCGAGTTATTCGCCGCGGTACCCCATTCGGGCCAAAATTAACTGAGGAGGAGGATGATCAGGTTGAACGTGGGCTGGTAGGAATGTTTATTTGCGCCAGTATTCTTCGGCAGTTCTACAAACTCACGGGTTGGATGAAAGTGAATGACTTCAGTCCCATTTTTCCCGATCAACACGCCCAGGATCCTTTGGCAAATCGCTCTTCTGCAAATACCACCACTCCCTTCTTGATTCCGACCGAGCAGAGTAGTCAAAACGTGGCATTACACAATTTCGTGACCACCAAAGGAACCGCTTTTTTTCTGCTGCCGGGGGTGAAAACACTACAAGCTATTGCACAAGGGAAGTACCAGTAGAAGAAAAACAATCTTTGACTATTTCTAATGATAATATTATCAACTGCTTTTATTATTCTGCTTGAAAAAATTAATGCTTTTTTCATATATACAATATGTGCTGAAATACAAAAATAAAAAGTACCCATTCACAATAATATAATTTTTTGTGGCTTGAAAATTATGTCACTAATCCATCCAGTGTTGGCTTACGTCACAGCACGTTGCTGCAACTTTTTCAGTTTACTATGCAGAGCCCATTATGATCAGAAAACTCAGAAACGACCAAAGAGATATTAATACTCCTGATGATGTCATCATTAAAATGGAGTCTCGCGCCCCTGACCAAGACCCTACTCTTGGAGTAGCCGTAGCTCAAAGTATTATAAAAGGTATCAGTACGAATAAGTTAGTCACGATCGGTGACTCCGTAACACAGGGATTTCAGAGCGGTGCCATTTTCAATACCCGACTTAGCTGGCCGAAAATTGTCGCCTATGAAATAGGATGTGACTCCTCTTTTCGTTTTCCTCTTTATGACGGCTACGGCGGGTTACCACTAAATATTGAATATCTCTTGCGTGTATTGGAACAAAAATTCGGACCTGATATTAACGTGCTGGAACTTCCGCTAGCTCTTTTCGAAGCCCGTCACCTGATGGCTCAAATCGAAGATTACTGGGAAAGAGGCACAGGAGCAACAGTCCCCCCAACTTCTGGCATAATGCATAACCTTGCAGTATATGGTTGGGATCTACGTGATGTACTGGACCGCACGACCCAAAACCTGCTAAAGGACAGGGTTATCCCTAAAGATAATGTCTTTTCGCAGGTTGTTGAAAATGCCAATATCAGAGCAGGACTAGGAGTTTATAGTTCTTTTTCATTAAACGACACAGTATTGGATGCGGCCAGAAAGCTTGGTGAACAAGGGGCATTACCCGGAACCGGAGGTAATGATAAGACCCCCGGAATTGAGACCCTTATAGTCTTTCTTGGGGCGAATAATGTTCTTGGAGCCGTCACTCATCTGAAGGTGGAATGGAGCAATAGCGGTTATGATCAACTAGGTAAAGCGAAAAACAGCTTTACGGCATGGCGTCCAACTCATTTTGAGAGTGAATATCAACTACTCGCGCAAAAACTGGATGAAATAAAAGCTCAGCATGTAATTTTAGTCAATGTACCGCATGTCACAATTGCTCCGATCGCACGCGGCGTTGAAGGAAAAGTAGAAAAAGGTTCTCGCTATTTTCCGTATTACACACGTCCATGGGTTAAAGACGAGCAGTTTAATCCGTCGAACGACCCTCACATCACCGCGAATGAAGCCAGGGCCCTTGATAGCGCAGTTGATCAGTATAACGACACCATTTCGGCAATAGTCAAGGAACGCCGAAAGCAAGGTAAAGATTGGTATGTTATGGATATAGCAGGCATGCTCGATCGTCTTGCTGCGCGACGTTATATCACAGACTTTTCCGCTCGCCCAGACTGGTGGACACCTTATGAATTACCTTACGCGCTAAAAACACTATACCCTGCTGTCACATCACATTTCTTCTCTTCTGGTCCGCAAGGACGGATTCAGGGCGGATTATTCTCACTTGATGGTATCCATCCCACAACCATTACCTATGGACTGATAGCGCAAGAAATCATAAATATCATGCAACTGGCGAAAGTTCCGTTTTATCACTCTGATGGCGTTACGTTGCGACAGGCTCCAGTACAGGTCAATTTCGACCGCTTGATCAAACTGGACACCTTAATTTCCCAGCCGCCGACTTCACTGGCAGGCGATCTCAAAATTTTGGGATGGCTGGATGAGGTTGCTGATATTTTCACTGGCTTCAATCCATTTCACAAACAATCATGAACACACTAAAGCTTCCCCCACCGCCGGGGGCTTCCCGAATAATGGTAAAAACCCCCATTTACGCTCGTGAGGAATGGGGTAATACACAGTTATTTGTCATAAAAGGAGAGACTTATTTTTTCAGAGCAACGGGGAAATGGCTCGATTTTTTTATCCTATGTAACCCCAACGGTTATGACCTTTGGTATCTCAAGAAGGCCAAAAAACATCTGCGTTGCAGACTACCAGGTGCTAACTGGTTTACCCTGGTTGGAGCGATTGATGAAAGGGTGGACTCTCTGTTCGTGATTGGCGACGGGACCCGTCACACAAAAGGATGGACCGCACCATATTCAGGAAATCTCTGCGCGTTCGCTAACGACATGCCAGGCATGTACTGGAATAATTTCTCATCCATCATGCTTGAGGTATGGCAATAGTCCGTCTGGGAGCATGATCAACATGTAGCGAAAGTTTATTGATTTACCAAGATCTCAGGCACAAAAAAACCACCCGTAGGTGGTTTCACGACACTGCTTATTGCTTTGATTATTCTATTCTTTCCCATGGTACCCGGAGTGGGACTTGAACCCACACAGCGCGAACGCCGAGGGATTTTAAATCCCTTGTGTCTACCGATTCCACCATCCGGGCTCGGGAAGAAATTGGAGGCGCGTTCCGGAGTCGAACCGGACTAGACGGATTTGCAATCCGCTACATAACCGCTTTGCTAACGCGCCGAAATCTTCTGGCTTTTCAGCCGACATCCGCTATTGCCGATGCCTTTAATTTGGAGCGGGAAACGAGACTCGAACTCGCGACCCCGACCTTGGCAAGGTCGTGCTCTACCAACTGAGCTATTCCCGCATCACCAAGTAACTTTGTTAATCACTTGATTTTGTTATCGTCTGGCAATCAGTGCTGCCGTTCGATGCGTTGCATTCTACTTACCTGACGCAATGAGTCAACGATATTTTTCACCACTGACGATCGTTTGCTGAAATTTGCGCCGAAACGATCACTGTTCAAGCAAATCTCCCCATGCAGCGCTCAAATACTGGAACATTGACCACAAAGTCAGTACCGCAGCGACGAAGAAAAGTGCGATCCCGGCATACTCTACCCAAATATTTGGACGCCACAGCAACCACGCCAATGCGGCCATCTGCGAAGTGGTTTTCACTTTACCGATCCAGGACACTGCCACACTGCTGCGTTTACCCAGTTCTGCCATCCATTCACGTAGCGCAGAGATGATAATTTCACGCGCGATCATCGTGGCGGCAGGAAGCGTCACCCACCAGCTGTGATAGTGCTCCGTCACCAGCACCATCGCGATAGCAACCAGCACTTTATCGGCAACGGGGTCGAGGAAGGCGCCAAAACGCGTGCTTTGGTTCCAGCGACGCGCCAGATAGCCATCAAACCAGTCGGTGACCGCCGCAATACAGAAGATCAGCGCACAAACAAAGGGAGCCCAGGTGAATGGCAGATAAAACGCCAATACAAAGAATGGGATCAGGATGACGCGAAACAGCGTGAGCAACGTAGGGATATTAAATTGCATATGACGGATAACTATCTGTTGTCAGTGAAATTACCCCTATGTTGCTACAGAGGGCCTAATGTTTCAACGAGTAGAAGATCTTTTCTGCCAGAGCTTGCGAAATACCCGGCACTTTTGCAATTTCTTCAATACTTGCGTTACGAAGACCTTGCAAACCGCCCATATATTTCAACAACATCTGCCGACGCTTAGGCCCAACGCCTTCAATGGTCTCAAGCGTGCTGGTACTTTTCACCTTCGCGCGTTTTTTCCGGTGTCCGCTGATCGCATGATCGTGAGATTCATCGCGGATATGCTGTATCACATGCAACGCGGGCGAATCCGGCGGCAGGCTAAAGCCCTCGCCTTCCGGCTCAAAGAATAGCGTTTCCAGACCCGCTTTACGATCGGCCCCTTTCGCCACCCCCAGCAAAAGTGGGTGCTGTTTATCCCAGGGAACATCCAGCTCAGCAAAAACGGCTTTCGCCTGTCCCAACTGACCTTTACCGCCATCGATCAATATGACGTCCGGAACCTTACTTTCCTCTATCGCCTTACCGTAACGCCGACGCAGAACCTGATTCATCGCCGCATAATCGTCGCCCGGCGTAATGCCGGTGATGTTGTAACGACGATACTCTGCGCGCAGTGGGCCATTGGCATCAAAAACCACGCAGGAGGCGACCGTCTGCTCGCCCATCGTATGGCTGATGTCAAAACATTCCATGCGTTTTACAGCGGGTAACTTCAATACCGATGCCAGCGCCGTCAGTCGCTGAGTAATGGTCGACTGCTGAGAAAGCCTGGTGGTTAACGCTACTGCCGCGTTGGTACGCGCCAGCTTCAGATAACGCGCACGATCTCCGCGCGGTTTCGTCTGAACATTAATCTTCCGCCCGGCCAGTTCAGACAATGAATCCGCCAGCAGAGTTTTATCGCTAAGATTAAAATCGAGCAGGATCTCGCCGGGTAAGGTACGCATTTGACTTCCCTGCAAATAAAACTGCCCGACAAAGGTTTCCACCACCTCGCCGAGTTCTGTTCCATTCGGTACTTTCGGGAAATAGCTGCGACTGCCCAACACCTTACCCTGACGAATGAACAGTACGTGCACACAAGCCATGCCAGCGTCAAACGCCACCCCGATAACGTCCAGATCGTCCCCGGAATTCGAGACAAACTGTTTTTCGGTGACGCGACGTACAGCCTGAATTTGATCACGAATACGCGCAGCCTCTTCAAATTCGAGATTTTGGCTGGCCTTTTCCATCCGGGCGATCAGTTGGGTTAATACCTGATCGTCTTTCCCGGACAGGAATAAACGGACGTACTCGACCTGCTGTGCATAATCTTCTTCACTCACCAGGCCCGCCACACAGGGACCGAGGCAACGGCCAATCTGATATTGCAGGCAAGGTCGCGAGCGATTGCGATACACGCTGTTTTCGCACTGGCGGATGGGAAAAATTTTCTGCAGCAGCGCCAGCGTTTCTCGTACGGCATAGCCGTTGGGGAACGGTCCAAAGTACTCGCCTTTGGCATGCTTGGCCCCACGATGCATCGCCAGGCGTGGATGAGTATCGCCGCTGAGGAAAATAAAAGGATACGATTTATCATCGCGCAGCAATACGTTATAGCGCGGCTGATACAGCTTGATGTAGTTGTGTTCAAGCAATAACGCTTCGGTTTCGGTGTGTGTCACCGTGACATCAATCTGCTGGATTTGCGCGACCAACGCTTCGGTCTTACGCGACGCGAGATTACTACGGAAGTAACTGGAAAGCCTTTTTTTCAGGTCTTTCGCTTTCCCGACATAGATAACCGTCCCGGCGGTATCATACATACGATAAACGCCGGGCTGACTGGTTACGCTCTTCAGGAACGCTTTGGCATCAAACTGATCGGTCACTGGCTTGTTAATGTCTCCGCATTACACAGGCCATGGCGAATTGCCAGGTGAGTCAACTCGACATCGCCGTGAATGTTTAATTTACTGAACATTCGATAGCGATAGCTGTTCACCGTTTTAGGACTAAGATTCAGTTGTTCTGAAATCTCATTGACCTTCTGACCTTTGGTGATCATCAGCATAATCTGCAACTCGCGTTCAGACAAACTGGCAAACGGGGTTTCCGTTTTCTCAGGTTCAATCTGGCTGAGCGCCATCTGCTGAGCGATATCGGAGGCAATATAACGTTGCCCGGAATAAACCGAACGAATGGCACTCACAACTTCCTGGGGGGCGGCTCCTTTGCTGAGATACCCCGCTGCACCTGCCTGCATGACCTTTGCAGGTAACGGGTTCTCGGTATGTACCGTCAGCATAATCACTTTAATGTCTGCCGTTGAACGCGCAATTTTGCGGGTTGCTTCGAGACCGCCAATACCGGGCATATTCATATCCATCAGCACAACGTCCACGGTATTTGAGCGGCACCATTTCACCGCATCTTCACCGCAGCACGCTTCGCCGACAACTTTTATGCCTTTTATATCTTCCAGAATGCGTCGTATCCCTGCGCGCACCAGTTCGTGGTCATCAACAAGAAAAACGTTGATCAAAGGAATAT
>OIER01000425.1_pt1 | contig 31778 bp, 40 predicted proteins | sample 1581801 | NCBI WGS metagenome assembly OIER01 (sample SAMN03281006, study PRJEB24777) | human gut metagenome | isolation source: fecal sample PR165 from 1 month old male Malay infant, vaginally delivered... | reverse complement strand
CCTGAGGCAGCATCTGTCAAGGCTGGGCAGGAAGTCACTGTCGTTCTCAAAATCGGTGGAGCTGCATGACAAAGTCGTCGGGCATTATCTGAACATAAAACACTATCAGTAAGTTGGAGTCATTACCCTTTTTTGAGTGTGTGAGAGCCGCTTCCAGAACTTCTGTTCTGAATTTGCTAGTCTCTTCAGCAGCCGTTCGTGCAATAGATCTCATTCCGTGAGCCACAAGCTCACCCCCAAAGCCCATGCGAATAATAGCGGCATTTGCTGTTTGTTCATGCATGTGATTGAGTGGAGCTTTGATGCTTGGGAAAACCCACTCTCTATTCCCACTTATTGATTTCATTGACTCAATGACACGCAAAGCTTCTTTACTCAATGGGACTTTATGCGGCTTCTTCATTTTCATAAACTCAGCAGGAATGTTCCACATTGAGTTATCGGTATCTATATCGGCCCATCTTGTGCGAACAGCCTCACCAGGACGAACCCAAGTTAGTAACTGCCATTCAATCAGCAATCGTGTCTCCATTCGGACTGAGGCGTTTTTTAACACTGTAAGGAAGCGGGGGAGTTCGGTTGGGGGCAGGGCTGGCATGTTCTGTTTCTTCGGCTTACTAAATCTCTGGGCAAGATTGTCAGCCGGATTGAACTCAATAAGTTCTTCAGTGGCTGCCCAACGGAAGATTTCATTCAGTCGGGATATGATGCGGCGAAGTGTTTCAAGGACACCTCGTTTTTATATGGGGTCTAAATGCTGTTTAAGCATTTTAGGGCGAATCTCCTTAATGGGGGTATCACCCAACGTTGGAAAGATATTTCTCTCTAGACTTCGCCAGATGTCGTTAGCATGATCCTGGGAGATGCCTGACGTTTTGACTTTCTCATCAAGCCACTTCTTGGCTACTGCTTGAAATGTGTGTTCCGTGGCTTCTTTCAGGGCATTGGCTTTCTGGGTGTTATGAACTTGTGGGTCTATACCATTTGCAAGCAACGACAAGTATTCATCACGTAAAGCTCGTGCCTTCGCAAGTGTAAGGTGAGGATAGGTTCCTAAGCTCACCTTAGTTCGCTTTTTGGTCACAGGCACTGCATATCTGAAATACCAATTTTTCTTCCCTCCCTTCGCCAGGGGAGCGATTCGCAGTAGCAAACCATCGCCGTCAAAAAGGTTAACCTCTTTCTCGGCAGGTTTGGTGCTTTTGATTTCAGTGTCAGTGAGCTTCTTAGCGATTTTTGCCATGTTTGGGACCCTAAAGTTTTGGACCCTTTGTGCTGGGTCCCAAAAAGGGTGCCATAACGAGTAGCTTCTAGCAATTCTCGGTAGACTACTATAGACGTAAAAAAGCCCGCAAGGCTGGTTCCATGCGGGCTTAGTAGACTTCATTGTACTTCAAACAACTAAAAAGTGGTGGGCTGGCGGGAGTTGAACCCGCGTCCGAAATTTCTACATACCATTTTAATAGTAATAAAAACAGATATTTAATAATAAAATCATCATGTTATTGTAATTGGTGTTCGTCAGGTTTTATATGATTTTAAGTCTATGCCGCCAATCTGCCGCCATAAATTATCGGTTCCAGTTAAGATTGTGAAGCGGGTTTTTTGTTACTGCATCTTCCAGATGGTCGGGGGCAAAGTGGGCGTATACCATCGTCATTTTGATATCTGCGTGGCCCAGAATATCGCGCAGTACCAGTATGTTTCCTCCATTCATCATAAAATGACTTGCAAAGGTATGACGCAGTACGTGGGTGCATTGCCCCTCAGGTAAATCAATGCCAGCCCGTTTCACTGCACGCTCAAAAGCTTTTCTGCATGGAGTGAATAACCTTCCTCGGTTTTTGGGGAGTTCATCGTACAGTTCCTGAGAGATAGGTACGGTCCTGTTTTTCTTACCTTTGGTTTTGGTATAGGTAATTCGATACTTTGATAGCTGATGTCCCTGCAGGTTTTCGGCTTCGCTCCAGCGTGCGCCGGTCGCCAGGCAAATTTTTGCAATCATCAGCAGGCTAGGACTTTGAGAATCAGCGCAGGCATCTAGCAGGCGTTTGATTTCATCCTCAGCCAGGAACGTCAGTTCCCCTTCAGCGATCTTGAATGTGGGCAGCCCTGCTAAGGGGTTTGGTGCTGACCAATGCCCCATCTTTTTCAGCGTGCCAAATACAGAGGAGAGGTTGCGTTGTTCAAGGTTTACTGTCCGGGGTTTAACTGGCGCCATGAGTACGCCATCTTCATTTTTAATTTCCCCCTTTAACCGGGCTTCCCGGTATTTTGTGAAATCACCTGCGGTTAACTCCGATGCAATGGGATCACCTAGGCCATTGCAAATAATTCTGAGTTTCGCCATTAGGCGTTTAGGGTCCGCAAGGGTCTGTCCGTAGAGTGAATGCCATTGCTCAATCACCTCTGACAAATGGCGCCGGTCTTCCTTTTCTCCCAGCCAGGGCTTTTTGTTAACTTCATCCATGGTGAAGTTTTCAAATGCTATAGCCTCGCCTTTCGTCGCAAACTGCTTGCGTACTCGCTTTCCGTCGCGCCCGGTCGGGTAACACTCGCACAACCATTTTCCGTTCGGCTGCTTCCTGATAGTCATACGTTATAGACTCTTGATAACTTTGACTGCGCGCCCGATGACTTCAACATCATCCACTGAGCACTCAAAAGATGCTTCATCTTGTTGAACCACAATCCTATTACCTGGGATGCGTGAGATTTTGACGAAGCTTTTTACACCATCGATATCTACCAGCCAAAAGCCATTGCTGATCTGTTTCACGGATGTATCAACAACAAAACTATCTGTAGGTGTCTTTACGAACAAAGAATTTGAAGACTCACCCTCTAACAACCTGCTATCCAAAAGCATTTCATCATCTGGCTGCAGTTCACCGTTCTTCAACTCCGCGTGTTTGATGCTGGGAGCAACGATTTTAGAAAGTGGTCTTACTGTGACTGGAGTTTCCTTTTTGAGATTTTTTTCCTCGCTGTCACTTGCATACATTTCCCCCTGACCAGTGGCCAGCCATAAAAGAGATATTCCAGTTTCAAGAGCACATTGGATAACCCATTCAGCGGGAAAGCTATCTCGTAAGTATCTGTTTGCCATAGTGCTTTTTGATACTGACAGATGCTCGCACAGTTGTTGGCGCGAGCTAAAATTGTAGGCCTTAATGAGCCTATTGATCGCATCACGCCCGCCGCTATCGTTACCAGCCTTGATTAAACTCATAATCAAACCCCTTGACGCATATAAAAAGTGATCCTAATATCCATTCAGGTTTTGAAAAACAAACTCAAACCATATAAAACGAGATAAAACGAAACTAAACTAAGAGATACTGCACTATGAGCACTGAGATTTCAATTCGTGTACCAAAAGTGATAGCGACTCCAGCAGAGTTCGCGGAGTGGGAGGGGTACTCTCGCGGCTCTGTTTATCAGATGATTCATAACGGTAAACTTGCTAACTACATTGAAAAGAAAGAGAAAAACAAAGGTCGAGTTTCCATTTTGTATCTTAAGTACAAGCAAGAGCAGGCTCGTAAGAACATGGAGCACTCAGCCTTCAACTACAACGTTGTTGTTGGTCAGTGAGTTCAATTATGAGAACCATTTCAGAGGCTAACATGTTTGATTATCGCGTTTCCAAACATCCTCATTTTGATGAAGCCTGCCGTGCTTTCGCATTGCGTCACAATATGGCGAAACTGGCAGACCGCGCAGGAATGAAGGTTCAGACGCTGCGCAACAAGCTGAACCCGGACCAGCCACATCAACTGACGCCGCCGGAAATCTGGCTGCTTACCGATCTTACTGAGGACTCCACGCTGGTTGACGGCTTTTTGGCTCAGATTCACTGCCTGCCATGCGTGCCGATGAACGAAGTGGCAAAAGAGAAGCTGCCGCATTACGTCATGAGCGCTACAGCTGAAATCGGACGTGTTGCCGCCGGTGCCGTATCGGGTGATGTGAAAACCACCGCAGGCCGCCGCGATGTTATCAGCAGCATTAACTCTGTAACTCGTCTGATGGCACTGGCTGCCGTTTCGATGCAGGCGCGTTTGCAGGCTAACCCGGCGATGGCAAGCGCGGTGGATACCGTGACGGGCCTCGGCGCTTCGTTTGGTCTGATCTGAGGTGATTATGCTGACTAAAGAACCTTCTTTCGCGTCACTTCTTGTAAAGCAAAGCCCGGCAATGCACTACGGTCACGGCTGGATCATGGGCAAGGATGGCAAACGCTGGCACCCGTGCCGCTCTCAGGATGAACTGCTGGCTGACTTGTCCACAACCAAACAGGGGAAATCATGGCTATTGAAGGCGCTACGGCGACTGTTCCATTAAGCCCCGGTGAACGCCTGGATGGACTGAACCATATTGCGGAATTGAGGGCTAAAGTGTTTGGTCTGAATATTGAGTCGGAGCTTGAAAGGTTTATTAAAGATATGCGCGATCCACGCGACGTAAATAATAAACAGAATGAGCGGGCACTGGCGGCCATTTTTTATATGGCAAAAATTCCGGCAGAACGTCACGGCGTCAATATTAGTGATCTGACTACTGACGAAAAGCGGGAACTGGTGAAAGCAATGAATCATTTTCGTGCAGTGGTGAGCTTATTTCCCAAACGGCTAACCATGCCGAATTAATCCACAACAGAAATTAATGGCGTAAACCCGCCGGGCTTCCTATTGCCAAAATTCAGGAGAAACAACTATGCGAAATATTGAAACCCGTACCACTAAAACCGGACCAGATGATGCCGGACTCAACCTGCTGCTGACTGAGGCACGCAAAGAAGAACGCCGGGGACGCGCAGATGTGATGGCTGCACGTCTGGACTCTTTGGCAGCCCGTATCGTGTCACGTCAGCTTAACCATACAGAAGCGGCTGAGTTGCTGCGTCAGGAAGCGGTGAAGATTCAGAACGAAGCGCAGGAGATTCACTGATGGCTGATTCAATGGACCTTGTACAGCAGCGCGTTGAAGAAGAACGCCAGCGCCACATCCACACCGCCCGAAATAAAACGCCGGGCGTTTCCCGTGTTCTCTGCATTGATTGCGATGCGCCGATCCCGCCAGCTCGCCGCCGCGCCATTCCGGGCGTGCAGTGCTGCGTCACCTGTCAGGAAATTTCAGAGCTTAAAGGCAAACACTACAACGGAGGTGTTGTATGAGCACTATCCTGAAATGGGCGGGAAATAAAACCGCCATCATGCCGGAACTGATTAAGCACCTTCCTGCTGGCCCGCGACTGGTTGAACCTTTCGCGGGTTCATGCGCTGTAATGATGGCGACAGACTATCCTCATTATCTTGTCGCGGATATTAACCCTGATTTAATAAATCTATATCGGGAGATAGCAACAAACGCATCAGATTTTATTGAGCGTGCCAAACATCTGTTTAAAATATTCAATAGTGAAGATGGTTATTATGATAGCCGGGATTCATTCAATCATGATAAAGACCCTGAATGGCGCGCGCCGCTGTTTTTATTCTTAAATCGCCACTGTTACCGTGGTCTTTGCCGTTATAACAAAAAGGGTGAGTTTAACGTCCCTTACGGTAATTATAAAAAACCGTATTTTCCTGAAAATGAAATACGCGCTTTTGCTGAAAAAGCTACCCGCGCCACGTTCATTTGCGCCAGCTATGACGAAACTTTGGCATTATTAGTGCCTGGGGATGTTATTTATTGCGATCCGCCTTATGACGGTACTTTCAGTGGCTATCACACTGCCGGTTTTACTGAGGACGATCAGTATCATCTGGCCTCTATTCTTGAGCGCCGTGCATCAGAAGGCCATCCGGTCATCGTTTCGAACAGCGACACTTTCCTGACTCGTTCCCTGTATCGCAATTTCACTCATAACCGTATTAACGTAAAACGCAGCATTGGTATTGCTGCAGGCGAAGGGAAAACCGCAGACGAACTGATTGCTGTACTCAAACCGAAAGTATGGGCTGGCTTTGATCCAGCTGGCGGCCCTGATTACTCGGTCGTGCATGAGGTGCGCGCGTGAGTCATCACGAAGTTGAAAAGCACGGCGGTGCAGAAGATTCTGCCGCTGCTTTTGCCTGGAATGTACCTAAAAAGGCGATTAACCCCTACATGGACCCGGCGGAAGAAGCGCCGGTTTCTGCGCTTTCAAACCTGATTACTCTCTATGTTGCGGATAACGAGCAGGAGCAGCTGCGCCGCGAGGCCCTGAGTAATGAGGTCTGGGAACGCTATTTCTACAATGAATCCCGTGATCCTGTTCAGCGAGAAATGGAGCAGGATCAGCTGATAAGCCGCGCCAAAATGGCCCGCGAGCAGCAGAAATTCAACCCCGATCTGGTCATCGTTGCTGACGTGAGCGCCCAACCGGCGCATATCAGTAAGCCGCTGCTTGGACGGATTAAATATTTCGAGGGCCTGGGCAAGCCGAAGGCATATTCCCGCTATCTGCGTGAAACTATCAGGGCGTGCCTTGAACGCCTGGAGCGCGTGCGTACCAGCCAGGTTTCTGCCTCGTTCCGTTTTATGGCAAGCCACGACGGGCTGGAGGGCCTGCTGGTCCTGCCGGAAATGTTCCAGGAGCAGGTCAAGCGGTTATCTACCCTGGTGGCGGCACACATGAGCATGTGTCTGGATGCTGCCTGCGGTGAGCTGTTTACGGATGAAAACGTTACGCCGGAAGAGATCCGCCGGTCATGGGAAAGGGTGGCCGCTGAGGCCATGCGCCTTGATATTATCCCGCCTGCTTTCGAGCAGCTGCGCCGTAAAAAGCACCGCCGTAAGCCGGTCCCATACGAGCTTATTCCGGGCTCGCTTGCCCGTATGCTTTGCGCGGACTGGTGGTATCGCAAGCTGTGGCGGATGCGGTGTGAATGGCGGGAAGAACAGCTGCGCGCTGTCTGCCTGGTCAACAAAAAAGCGTCCCCGTATGTCAGCTATGAAGCCGTGATCCACAAACGCGAGCAGCGCCGCAAATCGCTGGAGTTCTTCCGCTCGCATGAGCTGATCAATGAAGACGGCGATACGCTGGACATGGAAGACGTGGTGAACGCCAGCAACAGCAACCCGGCACACCGCCGTAATGAAATGATGGCCTGTGTTAAGGGGCTGGAGCTGATCGCGGAAATGCGCGGAGACTGTGCGGTGTTTTATACCATCACCTGCCCGTCACGCTTCCACGCAACCCTTAACAACGGCAGACCTAATCCGAAGTGGACCAGTGCCACTGTCAGGCAGAGCAGTGACTATCTGGTTGATACATTCGCCGCTTTCCGCAAGGCCATGCACAAGGCCGGGCTGCGCTGGTATGGCGTCCGCGTGGCAGAGCCGCACCATGACGGCACCGTGCACTGGCATCTTCTGTGCTTCATGCGCAAAAAAGACCGCCGTTCCATCACTGCGATGCTGCGCAAGTTTGCCATCCGTGAAGACCGCGAGGAGCTGGGCACCAATACGGGGCCGCGCTTCAAGTCCGAGCTAATCAACCCGCGCAAGGGCACGCCGACCAGCTACATTGCCAAATACATCAGCAAGAACATTGACGGGCGGGGGCTGGCTAAAGAAATCAGCAAAGAAACCGGCAGATCACTGCGTGACAGCGCCGAGCATGTCAGCGCCTGGGCGTCACTGCATCGTGTCCAGCAGTTCCGTTTCTTTGGTATTCCGGGGCGTCAGGCATACCGAGAGCTGCGCTTGCTGGCTGGTCAGGCGGCGAGAGTGCAGGGTGAACGCAAAGCGGGCGCACCAGTACTGGATAACCCGCGTCTGGATGCGGTGCTGGCGGCAGCTGATGCGGGCTGCTTTGCCACCTACATCATGAAGCAGGGCGGTGTGCTGGTTCCCCGCAAACATCACCTTGTCCGCACAGCTTATGAGCTTAACGACGAACCGAGCGCCTACGGCGATCACGGTATCCGTATCTATGGTATCTGGTCCCCGATTGCAGAGGGCAAGATTTGCACGCACGCGGTGAAGTGGAAAAAGGTTCGCAAGGCCGTTGACGTTCAGGAGGCGGAAGCCGACCAGGGCGCTTGCGCCCCTTGGACTCGTGGCAATAACTGTCCCCCTGTTGAAAATCTGAACAAATCAGGGGGGGGGTTACCCGAGATTAAAACCATGAATGAGAAGGAGCTGCAGGAATATCTCCACAGCATGGGCCAGAAGGAACGGCGGGAGCTGACAGCCAGGTTAAGGCTGGTAAAACCGAAGCGGAAAAAAGCATATAAACAGACTATTTCTGATCAGCAGCGCCTGCAGCTTGAGGCAGAACTGAGTTCCAGAGGGTTCGATGTTAGCGAGTCAGAGATTGACCTGCTTCTGCGCGGCGGCAGTATTCCGTCAGGTGCCGGGCTGCGTATTTTTTACCGAAACCACCGTCTGCAGGAAGATGACAAATGGCGTCAGTGGTACTGATGCCGCAGTTTTAACAATTCTTGCTCTTATTGATCCGCATCAGAGCGATCTAATTGACAGATAAAAAACGGTTTACATTCGCAAACTCCTACTATACTGTAATTATAAACAGTGGATATATATACAGTTATTGTGTGTCCGAGGTAGTGATAGGAGGGAAAATGCAGGATTATCTTTTGGAGTCGTTGAAGCTCCAGCGCATTGATTTTTTTATCAAGCTTGTAGCGGCTAGTGAGTGCAGCGACGAAGAAAAGCGGCTGGCTATCCAGTGGGTGTCCGAAATGACCGACGAGCTGATGGCGAAAATCCGCAGCCATGAATACTGTCGGTCAATGGACGTCACCAGTTAAGGGGGATCTGTATGCGCATTGAAATAATGATCGATAAAGAGCAGAAGATTAGCCAGGCTACACTGGACGCCCTTGAATCCGAGCTTTACCGTAATTTGCGCCCTCTGTATCCCAAAACAGCAATTCGTATCCGTAAGGGCAGCGCCAATGGCGTTGAGCTGAGCGGGTTAAAGCTGGATGAAGACAAAAAGCGAGTGATGGAAATAATGCAGCAGGTCTGGGAGGACGACAGCTGGTTACATTAGCGAACGTTGCGGACGATAAAACTGGTTTTTACCGTCCGCAAGGTTGAACAACGAGCCACGCGAGGCGTTAGTGCGGTTGTGCATGTCTATGCCGCATGAAATCGCATGATCGTTTGAGGATCGTTTTTGCTGAGGCCCGCCAGAACTGGCGGGCTTTTGCATATGTCATGCGGGTGCATGAAAACCACTACACAAAGCGGGCAGGCGTGGCGGGGATACGAGCGCGCGCTTACAGCTAAAAATGCTATGAAAAGGGTATGGCACTGGACATGTATACAGTGTTGTTCTATCATCTATTAACCTTTAGGGTTTTTGGCGTTGTTTGGTTAAAATAGGTTCAATGTAATTTTTTAAGCCAAACAGGGACGTCATATGCCTTACCAGTTGGTGGTGCTTAGCCCAGTTGCTAACGATCTGGAGCAGTTAGGAACCAAAGAAAAGTTTTGGTTTTATTACTCTCATGACACTGTAAATTTACAGTTGTTCAAGTACTCTAGGCCCGGAACAGGTGAGCATTGGTCTGAAAAATGCGCTGCAGAGCTCTGCCATCTTTTGAACATTCCTCATGCAAGCTATGATTTAGCTAAGTGCAATGATAGATTCGGTGTGGTTTGCCAAAACCTCATCCCAGTTGGTTTTCGAATGGTCATGGGGAATGAGGTCTTACACAGCTCAACGGCAGATTATCCTCAACCTCTACAGCCTGGGGAAAAGCCTGTAAGGGTTCGAGAGCATACTGTAACAAGGGTTTTAGGTTGCCTTGATAAAGAGTCAATCCAACCCCCCCCAAGTTCCTATATGCTTGATGGATTGAATGCAGCTGATGTGTTCTGTGGATATTTGATGCTTGATGCCTTAATCAGCAACCAAGACCGCCATCATGAAAATTGGGCGATTATGCTTAATAATGAAACTGGTGAGCAGTTTTTATGTCCAACGTATGATCATGCTGCCAGTTTGGGAAGGGAGATGTTAGATGATGAACGTGATGAAAGACTTACGACCAAAGATAAAAATCGTCAAATCCCATGCTTTGTAAGTAAAGCTCGTTCAGAGCTTTTCAAAGCAAAAACCGATAAAAAACCCTTGTTTACAGTTGAAGCATTTCAGCATGCTGTTGAGGGTAGACTTACAGCTCGCGACCATTGGTTGGGTAAGCTGAGCGATTTAACAGAAGATTCCATTACGGATGTGTTTAACCAGGTGCCGCCATCGTGTATCTCCGATAGCGCACGCAAATTTGCAACACTCATGGTATTGGAAAATCGTAGAAGGCTATTAGAATGACTAACACAAACTCCGTTTATGTCGCATGGCAGGCACCAGATACCCGAGACTGGCATGTCGTCGGCAATTTGCAAGAGCGCAACTCGGGGTATGTCTTCAAGTACACCAAAGGTGCTCTTAAGTCCTCCAAATTTACCAAATTCAGCGGCATGAATGATGTCCGTGAAACATACGTGTCGGAGGAGTTGTTCCCTCTCTTTAAAAACAGGCTTTTATCACCAAGACGCCCGGAGTTTCCGCGTTTCATTAAGTGGCTTGGTTTTGAAGATGATAGCGTGAAACCGATTGACATCTTGGCTCGATCTGGCGGATTGCGAAGCACTGATCAACTGCAGATCTTCAAAAAAATTGAAGTCGATTCAAACGGTAAGTTTGAGCATTTCTTCTTTCTGCATGGATTAAGCTATTTGAACTCTATGGCTAATGATCGAGTGTCAGAGCTTAAACCAGGCCAGACTTTGCGGCTTTGTTTGGATCTTCAAAATGAATACGACGGTGATGCTGTTGTTGTTCGCGCTGATAAGCCAGCTGAAATTGTCGGCTATTGTCCAAGATATCTGAGTAACGACATCAAGAAAATGCTGTTGAACGATTCGAAATCGGTCAGATTATCAGTTGAACAAATCAGTGACGATGCTCCACATAATTATCGTTTGCTATGCAAGTTATCTGGAACACTAAACCCAGACTGTAAATCCTCGTTGATTCTTCAGGATGAGTTCGAAGATATTGAATAGTAAAAAAAGCCACCTTCTCGGTGGCTTTTTTTTATTCAGCTTTAATGTCAAGATCATATGGCTCAAAACGAATAATTTCGTCATTAAGCCATTCATTTAATTCCATTAATCTTTTTTGAAGTGGAATCAATTCATTACGAACGAATACTCGACTAGCTTTTTCCACGTCTCCAAACCCACCCACGTTGCTCGGCATAATTCCCATCATCTGCGGTGGCACGCGGTGCGCTGCCATCATGTCATCGCGGCTAACGTTCTTGATGTTAAGAAACTCGTCTTTCGCCGCAACCTCTGATAACGGGATGATCTGGATGCCGTCCTTTTTGCCGTTGGGCGAATACATAAACAGGTTGCGGAAGTTACCCGGTCCTTTGGCGCTTTTCATTGCCTGGCGGATATTGTTCACATCCTCCTGGTTCTGTGCTGCGTCGGTCATGTACATAATGAAACCTGCGTGGCTGCCGTTGATGTAATACTTCCGGCGAAACAGCGTTGCGGACTCGTTGAGCAGGGTTGAAGGGATGGCGGAGAGATAGCCTGGCAGCCCGTAAATCTCCTGGTTAATATCCGGCTCCAGCAGATGAAAGATGCTGCCCTGCGTAAATTCATAGGGCTGCGTGGTCATGCCATACTGCACAAACCAGTAGGTGTCGAGGTCCACGCCGCGCCGTGTATACTTCGCCAGTGCTGGCTCCAGCGAGAGAACGCCGCCGAGCCGGTTGGCGCGCTTTTCCAGATAGGCGTTACCGAACACCAGATAGTCCTGGACGAAACGGGTAAAAGCCTGCTGGCTGAGCAGGCGGTGCGGGATGAAGGTACTGCTGAGAATGTCACGCTTAACGGCAATCGGTGAGCTGTGATGCACGGCGGCGCGATAGGTCCGCGCCAGTCCGTCAAAGCTCACCGGCGGCTCATACCAGCGGTCCATCTGCACGCATTCCACATAGTCCAGTAATTCGCGGCGGTCCAGCACTGGGATCGGATCACCAAAGCTGAATGCTTCGGCGTGCGTTGTGTTCTTCTGCTGTGCGGTTTCCTGCACTGGCGCACTGGTCAGGGCGTCGTGTTCACTCATCAAAAAATCTCCACAATATTGCTGGTATTGGCGGCCTCGCCCTGCAGCGGTTCGTTAAACAGCGCGTGCATCGTTGCCCAGGCCAAATCTGCGTGGCTGGCTTCTTCGCTGCGGCTGGCTTCGTAGGTTGGGCGGTTGCCGCTGGCGGTGGTGGCCCGGCGGATTGCCATAAAGGACTGCGCAATGTCGGTATGCCCGGCGTCGAACTCCAGACGCCGGTGGCTGATAATGTCGTATGCCTTGAGCACCAGGGCGTTTTTGACGTTGGGGTTGTAGACAAATTCCCGTACGGCAGGAAAGAACGCTTTCACGTTCTCGTAGACACCGTGACCGACGCCGGTCGAGTCGATACCGATATAGGTCACGTTGTACTGCTGCGTCAGCTTTTTGATAGCGTCAGCCTGGGCGCGGAAGTCCATCCCGCGCCACTGGTGCCGCTCAAGAATGCGGAACTTGCCGCCCGGTACGGTTGGCGGTGCTACCACCACACACCCGGCGCTGTCACCGTTCTGCGTGCCTTTCGCCGGGTCGTATCCGATCCAGACTTCGCGCCAGCCAAACGGACGCAGCGCCAGCGCCTGAAAATCTGCCCATACTTCCCAGCTGTCCACCATGCACGCCTGCAGCTCGCTGAGCGGGAATACTGACGCCAGATCGTCAATAAATTCGCACATCAGCAGGTTCTGGTATTCGTCCGGGCTGTACTCCATGCGCAGCTGGTCCAGGTCGAACAGGTTACAGCCGCCGCGCACCGCATCCTCCACGGTGACGATCTGGCGATACTGTCCGTCCGGGCAGAGCACGCCGCGCGCAAGGTTGCTGTGGGTCAGGTCAATGTCCACCTTGTCTGCTTTGGCGCGGCCCCGGTTGAACAGCGCGCCGGACCAGAATGGATAGGCGCTGTGGGTCAGGCTGGACGGCGTGGAGAAGTAGGTTTGTCGCCATTTCTTGTGAATGGCCATACCGGAGGCAACCTTGCGCAGCTCCTGGAATTTCGGTATCCAGAAATATTCATCAAGGTACAGGTTGCCGTGGTAGCTCTGCGCCGTGCGGGCGTTGGTGCCGAGGAAGTACAGGCATGCGCCGTTGCTGAGCGTCATCGGGTCGCCTTTCAGCTCAACATCCACCTCTTTTGCAAAGTCGATGATGTACTGCTTAAAGACGTGCGCCTGCGCCTTACTGGCTGAGAGGAAAATCTGGTTACGCCCCGTGGTGATGGCGTCAATCAGCGCCTCGCGGGCAAAAAAGTATGTTGCCCCGATCTGGCGTGATTTAAGCAGGTTGCGAATGCGGTGTTTTACGCCTGCCTGCCACCAGTGGCGCTGATATTCAAACATGCCGTTGCGGAAAATTTCTTCCAGTTTTTCGGTCTGTTCATCAGTGAAAACATTTTTTTCGGGCTGGCGGCGTGGCCCTTTGTTACGGTTGGCAACGTTCGGGTTTAAGTCTGCTTCGTTGCCGCCATCGTTAAATTTACCGATCCGGGCGTGGCGCTCTGACTGGCGCGCCAGCAGGTCAATTTCCTTGAAGTCTTTCCCTTCTTTCTGCTCCTTCATAATGAGCTGGCAGTAACGTGCGGCGGTGGTGAGCTGCATCTGATCCAGCGGCCCATAGTCGCCCCATTTGTCGCGCTTCTTCCAGCTGTGAACGGTTGCAACTTTCTCGCCCAGCATTTCAGCAATGCGGGCTACGCGGTATCCCTGAAAGTACAGCAGCATGGCCTGCCGACGGGGATCGAGGTCTGCGGGGGTCAGTGTCGTGTTCATGGCCCAAACATACGGCCTTGCATGACGGCTTTCCCCGGCTGCGGCTTGTGTGGTTTACCGTACAAGTGCCGCGCGTTGTTTCACTCCCCCCATCACCGCAAACATAAGGCTCCAGTAAGTTTTTTCTAACGGAGCACGGCTCATGACAGTGAAAGCAAAGCGTTTCCGTATCGGGGTGGAAGGTGCCACCACTGACGGGCGCGAAATCCAGCGTGAATGGCTGGTACAGATGGCTGCCAGCTACAACCCGACGGTCTATACCGCGCTGATTAACCTTGAGCACATCAAGTCTTATCTGCCGGACAGCACCTTTAACCGCTACGGCAGGGTGACGGGGCTGGTTGCAGAAGAAATCAAGGACGGGCCGCTGGCGGGCAAGATGGCGCTTTATGCCGATATCGAACCCACGGACGCCCTGGTGGAACTGGTGAAGAAAGGCCAGAAGCTTTTCACCTCCATGGAGGTCAGCACGAAGTTTGCCGACACCGGCAAAGCCTACCTTGTGGGGCTGGGTGCGACGGACGATCCGGCGAGCCTTGGCACCGAAATGCTGGCATTCAGCGCCAGCGCCGCGCATAACCCGCTGGCGAACCGTAAGCAGAACCCTGAAAACCTGTTTTCGGAAGCGGTTGAAACGCTGATCGAACTGGAAGAAGCCCAGGACGAAAAGCCGTCCCTCTTTGCCCGCGTCACTGCGCTGTTCACCAAAAAAGAGCAGACCGATGAGGCGCGTTTCTCCGACGTGCATAAAGCCGTGGAGCTGGTCGCCACCGAGCAGCAGAACCTGAGCGAGCGCACGGATAAATCCCTGTCTGAACAGGACAAGCGCCTTTCTGAGCTGGAGTCCTCCCTGCAGGAGCAGCAGGCCGCCTTTGCCGAGCTTGAGCAGAAGCTGAGCAGCGAAGACAGCCGTAAAGACTACCGCCAGCGCGCGCCGGGCGGTGACGCACCGGCAGGCACCCTGACCAATTGCTGATGGAGCATAAAACCCGATGAAAAAGAAAACGAAATTTGCCTTTAACGCTTACCTGCAGCAGCTGGCGCGCCTGAACGGTGTGGAGGTTGAAGAACTCTCCAGCAAGTTCACCGTGGACCCGTCGGTGCAGCAGACGCTGGAAGACCAGATCCAGCAGTCCGCCGCTTTCCTGACGCTGATTAACATCACGCCGGTCACTGAGCAGTCCGGGCAGCTGCTGGGGCTGGGCGTTGGCAGCACCATTGCCGGAACCACCGATACCACCACCAAAGAGCGCGAGCCTACCGATCCGACGCTGATGGAAGACGTGGAATACAAATGCGAGCAGACCAACTTTGACACGGTGCTGACCTACGCAAAACTGGACCTGTGGGCGAAATTCCAGGACTTCCAGGTGCGTATCCGCAACGCCATCGTCAAGCGTCAGGCGCTGGACCGCATCATGATCGGCTTTAACGGCGTGAAGCGTGCCAAAACCTCCAACCGTGCTGAAAACCCGCTGCTGCAGGACGTCAATAAAGGCTGGCTGCAGAAAATCCGCGAAGACGCGCCGGATCACGTCATGGGCAGCACCACAAAAGACGGTGCAACGACTGCAGGCGCGGTCAAGGTGGGCAAGAGCGGCGACTATGCCAACCTGGACGCCGTGGTGATGGATGCCGTCAACGAGCTGATCGATGCGGTTTATCAGGATGATGACGATCTGGTTGTCGTCTGCGGACGTGAACTGCTGTCTGACAAGTATTTCCCGCTGGTCAACAAAGAGCAGGACAACAGCGAGAAAATTGCCGCCGATCTGATCATCAGCCAGAAACGTATGGGCGGCCTGCAGGCCGTGCGTGCGCCTTACTTCCCGGCAAATGCCCTGCTGATCACCCGTCTGGATAACCTGTCCATCTACTGGCAGGAAGATACCCGCCGCCGTTCTGTTATCGACAACCCGAAACGTGACCGGATTGAAAACTTTGAGTCCGTCAACGAGGCGTATGTGGTCGAGGACTACCGCTGCGCGGCGCTGGTTGAAAACATCGAAATCGGTGATTTCAGCGCGCCTGCGGCACCGGAAGGTGGGGAATAACGCATGAGCCTGAGTCCCGCACGGCAGCACCGCCTGCGCATTCAGGCCGAACAGGCCGCCCGTGAGGGCGGCAGTGTTCGCCATGCGTCGGGCTATGACCTGATGCTGCTGCAGCTGGCAGAAGACCGTCGCCGCCTCAAGGGCGTCCAGTCCACGGTGAAAAAGGCGGAAATCAAGGTGGAGCTGCTGCCTAAATATTCCGCCTGGGCGGAGGGCGTGCTGGCTGCCGGAGGTGCGCAGCAGGATGACGTGCTGATGTACGTGATGCTGTGGCGTATCGACGCCGGTGATTATGCCGGTGCGCTGGAAATCGGGCGTCATGCACTGCGCCATGGCTGGGTGATGCCGCTGGGCAACCGTAACGTGCAGACCGTGCTGGCAGAAGAAATGGCAGACGCGGCGCAAAGCGCTCTGCTGGCCGCTGCTGGTTTTGATGCCGATCTGCTCTTGCAGACGCTGGACCTGACAACCGATCTGGATATGCCGGACCAGTCGCGGGCGCGCCTGCATAAAGCCATCGGCGCTGCACTGAGCGAAAGCAACCCGGCATCTGCCCTGAATCACCTTACCCATGCGCTGCAGCTCGATCCCCGCTGTGGCGTGAAAAAAGAAAAGCAGCAGCTGGAGCGCAGACTGCGCAATGACAGCCGCTAAAGAACGTGCCCCGCGCACGGGCGGCACGGGGTGGCGAAAGGCACTGCCACATCAAAACCCCGTCCACCGCCCACTTATTCAGGAGAACGCCGCATGAAGTTTGTTGCGCCCGAACAGGCACCGGAACAGGCGGAGGTCATCAGAAATACGCCGTTCTGGCCTGATGTGGACCTGTCGGAATTTCGCAGTGCGATGCGCACTGATGGCACGGTGACGCAGCCGCGTTTAAAGCAGGTCGTGCTGACGGCGATCTCTGAGGTTAACGCTGAGCTGTACGACTTCCGCAAGCGTCAGCAGATGCTTGGCTGGCAGACACTTGCAGACGTTCCTGCAGAAATGCTGGACGGCAAAAGCGAGCGTATCCAGCACTACCACAACGCTGTTTTTTGCTGGGCGCGCGCTGTGCTCAATGAGCGTTATCAGGACTATGACGCCACGGCGTCAGGTGTGAAGCGAGGGGATGAGCTGGCGGAGGCCAGCGGCGATCTGTGGCGTGATGCCCGCTGGGCTATCAGCCGGGTGCAGGATGCACCGCACTGTATGGTGGAGCTTATCTGATGAAAGTGCGTGCGCATCAGTATGACACGGTGGACGCGCTTTGCTGGCGTCATTACGGGCGCACGCAGGGTGTCACTGAGCAGGTTCTGCAGGCAAATCCGGGGCTGGCTGAGTACGGCCCATTTTTACCGCACGGGCTGCAGGTGGAGCTGCCGGACATTACGGCGTCAACCACGGCGCAGACCGTCCAGCTATGGGACTGAATTATGACGCTTGAACGAATCAGCGCCTTTATCACTTACTGCATCGCCGTGCTGCTGGCATGGCTGGGCGATCTGTCGCTCAAGGATGCGTCAACGGTTGGCGGCGTACTGATTGGTGTGCTGATGCTGGCTATCAACTGGTACTACAAACACCAGTCTTTCAAATTGTTACGTGGCGGCAAAATTTCGCGGGGGGAATATGAATCCTTCAATCGTTAAGCGCTGCCTTGTCGGGGCGGTGCTGGCTATCGCCGCCACGCTGCCCGGTTTCCAGTCGCTTCATACCTCCGTCGAGGGGCTGAAACTTATTGCCGATTACGAGGGATGCCGCCTGCAGCCTTATCAGTGCAGCGCGGGCGTATGGACCGACGGGATCGGCAATACATCTGGTGTGGTGCCGGGCAAAACCATCACGGAACGGCAGGCGGCGCAGGGACTTATCACCAATGTGCTGCGCGTAGAGAGGGCGCTGGATAAATGTGTGGTGCAGCCGATGCCGCAAAAGGTCTATGACGCGGTGGTGTCGTTTGCTTTCAACGTGGGCACCGGCAACGCCTGCAGCTCCACGCTGGTTAAGTTGCTGAACCAGCGACGCTGGGCGGATGCCTGCCATCAGCTGCCGCGCTGGGTATATGTCAAAGGTGTGTTTAATCAGGGGCTGGACAACCGCCGCGAGCGGGAAATGGCCTGGTGCTTAAAAGGAGCATAACGGAATGAAAAAGAAAGTCATGAGCGTTTTTTTCCAGCTGGCATGGGCTGCGCTGTTGGTTATCAGCCTGCTGTATCCGCGCAGCGGTGCGCCGGTTCTGGTTGGTGCGTCTGTCCAGGTGTCATGCTTCCTCGCCTGGCTGCTTGCTGCGCTGTGCGCTGTCGGGTGGTTCGCCGGAGAGAGGGCGCGCGATGAGGTCAGGGCGGCATTGCTGAAATTCAGGGCGCACCCCGTAAAACCCGTGCGTACATGGATAATCAGGCTGCTTATTGTTCTGTGCCTGGCGTTTTCGGGATGGGTGATCACTCTGGTGTTTTACCTGCTGACGCTGGTTCTGTATCAGATTGCCCGCGCGCAGCTTCATGAGCCGATGGCGGCCTGATGCGTGCGCTGGCGGTAGTGCTGGCGCTGGCACTTGCGGCGCTGGGCTGGCAGTCGTGGCGGCTTAACAATGCCAGCCACACCATCGAGACGCAGGGCGCGGCGCTGAAAAGCAAAACGCAGGAGCTGACGAAGAAAAACAGCCAGCTGATTGGCTTGTCCATTCTGACCGAAACCAACAGCCGGGCGCAGACGCGGCTTTATGCAACTGCGGAGCAGACCACCGCACTACTGCGAAGCCGCCAGCGCCGGATCGAGGAACTGAAACGTGAAAACGAGGATTTGCGCCGCTGGGCTGATACTCCTTTGCCTGCTGACATTATCCGGCTGCGGGAGCGTCCGGCCCTCGCCGGAGGTGCAGCTTACCGTGAGTGGCTGTCCCAGAGTGACGCAGTGCCGCCTGGAAAGGTCAGCGCCGCGCAGTAACGGCGATCTGAATACGGTGCTGGATGAAACCGAGGCCGCCTGGGCGGTCTGTGCTGACAAAGTGGACACGATTATTGCGTGTCAGGAGCGAGACAGTGAACAAACCGCAGTCCTTACGCAGCGCTCTGAATAAAGCGGTTGCCTATGTCCGGGACAACCCGGACAAGCTGCACCTTTTCGTTGATAACGGCTCACTGGTGGCAACCGGTGCCAGTTCCATGTCATGGGAGTACCGCTACACCCTGAACGTGGTGATCGAGGATTTCAGCGGCGACCAGAATCTGCTGATGGCTCCTGTGCTGCTGTGGCTAAGTGACAACCAGCCGGATGCTATCAATAACCCGGAGTTGCGCGAAAAACTGTTCACCTTTGAAGTGGATATTCTGCGCAACGATGTGTGTGATATCAGCCTGAACCTGCAGCTGACGGAGCGCGTGCTGGTCAGCACTGACGGCAGCGTGTCAAGCGTTGAAGCGGTGCCGGAGCCGGACGAACCAGAAGAAATGTGGACGGTGAAACGTGGATGAACTGCAGAGGGTGGATGACTGGCTGACGGCGCTGCTGGCAAATCTGGAGCCTGCTGCACGCAGCCGTATGATGAGGCAACTGGCGCAACAGCTGCGCCGGACGCAGCAGCAGAACATCAGGCTGCAGCGTAATCCTGACGGCAGCGGTTATGAGCCGCGCCGGGTGACAGCCCGCAGCAAGAAGGGGCGCATCAAACGCCAGATGTTTGCAAAGCTTCGCACCACAAAATACCTGAAAACCGCCGCCAGTGCGGACTCCGCCAGCGTGCAGTTTGATGGCAAGGTGCAGCGCATTGCCCGTGTTCACCATTACGGCCTGCGGGATCGCGTCAGCCGAAAAGGCCCGGAGGTCCGCTATGCAGAGCGCCGCCTGCTGGGCGTGAATGATGAGGTGGAAACTATCACACGTGACACTCTGCTGCGCTGGCTGGCGGGATGATCTTTGTGCCACCGCTGGCACAAGCGCCCGCGCTGCCTCCCTTTTCCCTCTGATGGCAACCTTTCGTTATGAATGCACAACTGACCGAAATCATGCGCCTTATCACCAACCTGATCCGCACCGGCACCGTGACCGAAGTGGACCGGGAAAACTGGCTGTGCCGGGTGAGAGTGGGCGAGCTTGAAACCAACTGGATTAACTGGCTGACGCTGCGTGCAGGTGGTGCCCGTACATGGTGGTGTCCGTCGCCGGATGAGCAGGTGGTGCTGCTGAGTATGGGCGGCAATCTGGAAACCGCTTTTGTGCTGCCCGCCATCTACTCCAATCAGTTTGCGCCGCCCTCGGATTCCGTGGACGGTTGCGTGACGGAGTACCCGGACGGGGGCTGGTTTGAGTATGAACCCGCCACCGGGCGGTGGCATGTCCGGGGCATCAAATCCATGGTGATCGAGGCGGCGGACAATATCACTCTCAAAACCGGTGAGTTTGTGGTGGAGGCTGACACCACGCGCATTAACAGCGAGATGGTGATCAATGGCGGCGTCACCCAGGGCGGCGGCGCGATGAGTTCCAACGGGATCGTGGTGGATAAACACGGTCACACCGGCGTGAAGTCCGGCGGCGATACGTCAGGAGGACCGGTATGACTCTGTATATCGGCATGAGCCAGGGCAACGGCAAGGCCATTACTGATACTGACCATCTGAGCCAGTCAGTGCGGGATATTCTGCTGACCCCACAGGGCAGCCGGATTGCCCGTCGGGAATATGGTTCCCTGCTGTCCGCCCTGATTGACCAGCCGCAGAACCCGGCGCTACGCCTGCAGGTCATGTCTGCAGTCTATGTGGCGCTGAGTCGCTGGGAGCCACGGCTTACGCTGGATTCCATCACCATCAGCAGTAATTTTGACGGCTCCATGGTGGTTGAGCTTACCGGTCAGCGCAACAACGGCGCGCCCGTTTCCCTTTCGGTATCAACAGGAGCAGACAATGGCAGTGATTGACCTTTCCCAGCTGCCCGCGCCGCAGATAGTGGACGTGCCGGATTTTGAGACGCTGTTGGCTGAGCGTAAGGCCGCTTTTGTGGCCCTTTATCCTGCGGATGAGCAGGACGCCGTACGGCGCACGCTGGCGCTGGAATCTGAACCCGTCACCAAGCTGCTACAGGAAAGCACCTACCGCGAAATCCTGCTGCGCCAGCGTATTAACGAGGCTGTGCAGGCGGTCATGGTGGCGTATGCCATCGGTGGCGATCTCGATCAACTGGCAGCCAACTACAACGTGAAGCGCCTGACGGTAACGCCTGCTGACAACGACGCGGTGCCGCCGGTTGCTGCCGTCATGGAAAGCGATGAGGCGCTGCGCCTGCGTGTTCCGGCTGCGTTTGAGGGATTATCCGTTGCAGGACCGACGGCGGCCTATGAGTTTCACGCCAAAAGCGCGGACGGGCGCGTGGCAGATGCCAGCGCAACCAGTCCGGCTCCGGCGGAGGTGGTGCTTACCGTGCTGAGTCGTGAGGGTGACGGTACGGCAGGGGCTGAACTGCTGGCGGTGGTAGAGCAGGCGCTTAACAGCGAGAACGTGCGCCCGGTGGCAGACCGCCTGACAGTGCGCAGCGCCAAAATAATCCCGTACAGCGTGGATGCGACGATTTTTCTTTATCCGGGGCCGGAAGCTGAGCCGGTGATGGCGGCGGCAAAAGCCAGCCTGCAGAAGTACATCGCCAGTCAGACGCGGCTGGGCCGTGATATCCGCCGTAGCGCCATTTATGCCGCGCTGCACGTTGAGGGCGTCCAGCGTGTGGAGCTGGCGTCCCCGCTGGCTGATGTGGTGCTGGATAAGACGCAGGCGGCGTCCTGTACGGAATGGAGCGTAACCAACGGGGGCACGGATGAATAGCCTGCTGCCGCCCGGTTCATCGCCGCTTGAGCGCCGACTGGCGCAGACCTGCAGCGGGATTTCCGATCTGCAGGTGCCGCTGCGCGATTTATGGAACCCGGCAACGTGTCCGGTCAGCTTTCTGCCGTATCTGGCGTGGGCGTTTTCCGTTGACCGCTGGGACGAAAGCTGGACGGAGAGCGTTAAGCGCCGGGTGGTGCAGGATGCGTTTTATATCCATCAGCACAAGGGCACAACCAGCGCTGTGCGGCGTGTGGTGGAGCCGTTCGGTTTTCTGATCCGCATCATTGAATGGTGGCAGACCGGTGAGGCGCCGGGCACGTTTCGCCTGGATATTGGAGTGCAGGACCAGGGCATAACAGAGGAAACCTATCTGGAGCTGGAGCGCCTGATCGGTGACGCCAAGCCGTGCAGTCGCCATCTGATCGGCATGTCCATCAACCTGCAGACCAGCGGCCCCTATTTTGTGGGGGCAGCTACCTACACCGGCGAAGAAATCACGATCTACCCGTACATCAACGAAACCATTATTTCCGGCGGCACCGCCTATGAGGGCGGAGCGGTCCATGTTATTGACACGATGAGAGTGAACCCATGAGCGCAAAATTTTATACCCTGCTGACGGATATCGGCGCGGCGAAACTGGCTAGCGCCGCCGCGCTCGGTATCCCGCTTAAAATTACCCATATGGCGGTGGGTGACGGTGGTGGAGCACTGCCCACTCCCAGCGCGCAGCAGACTGCGCTGATTGCTGAAAAACGTCGTGCAGCATTGAATATGCTTTATATCGATCCGCAGAACAGCAGCCAGATTATTGCTGAACAGGTGATCCCCGAAACCGAGGGCGGTTGGTGGATTCGTGAGGTTGGTTTGTTCGATGAAACCGGCGCACTGATTGCCGTCGGCAACTGCCCTGAGAGCTACAAGCCGCAGCTGGCGGAGGGGAGCGGACGCACGCAGACCGTGCGCATGGTGCTGATTACCAGCAGTACCGATAATATCACCCTGAAAATTGACCCCGCAGTGGTGCTGGCAACCCGCAAATACGTGGATGACAAGGTGCTGGAACTTAAGGTGTATGTGGATGACCTGATGGCAAAGCATACCGCCGCCAGCGATCCCCATACACAGTATGCGCCGAAAGCCAGTCCGACATTCACCGGCACGCCAAAAGCGCCGACTGCGGCGGCAGGCAATAATTCCACGCAGCTTGCAACCACGGCCTTTGTGCAGGTAGCGATTGCGGCACTGGTGGACTCATCGCCTGGCGCGCTGGATACGCTGAACGAACTGGCTAAAGCATTAGGCAACGATCCGAACTTTGCCACCACCATGACCAATGCGCTTGCCGGAAAAATGGATAAATCAGCTAATGGCGCAGATATTGCCGATATTTCCGCGTTTCTGAATAATCTCGGTCTCGGGGCTGGCTCCGCTCTACCGGTTGGTGTTCCTGTTCCTTGGCCTCTTGCAGCAGCGCCCGCTGGCTGGCTGAAGTGCAATGGCGCAGCTTTTACTGCTGCGCAATATCCGAAGCTGGCGCAGGCGTATCCTGGGCTAAAGCTTCCTGATTTGCGAGGTGAATTTATTCGTGGCTGGGACGATGGGCGTGGGGTAGATATTGGGCGGATTTTACTGAGCGCCCAAGGAGACGCCATTAGAAATATTACCGGTTCGATAATTGATATTAGATTTAATGTTTCTGCCGCAACGGCAGGTGTATTCACGAGCACAATTAATGGTCCGGCCTCAGAAGATGCCGCCGGTAGTGGATCAGCGAGAAACGTTATCTTTGATGCTTCGCGGGTTGTTCCTACTGCTTCTGAAAACCGTCCCCGCAACATTGCATTTAATTACATCGTGAGGGCCGCATAATGCAAAGCGCAGTTATAGAAAATGGTTTTGCCGTCGTGGCTGGTGAAATTGTTGTGTTTAATTATGACAGTCTGACGCGCGTTTATTTGTCGCAAACAACGGAGTTTATTCCGGTGGGCGTCAGCATTCCGGCAAATGCCTGTACGGACAAGCCACTGGCAGCAAAAAAAGGTTATGTTGTCTGCCGGAACAGTCAGCTGACCGGATGGGAATACCTGGCAGATCATCGCGGCGAAACCGTCTGGAATGTTAAAACCGGGGAGGCGCAGCAAATTATCGATCCGGGTGACTATCCGTATGATACCACAATTTACCCACCCTCAACCCCCTACGACAAGTGGAATGGTGAGCGCTGGGTAACAGATGAGGCGGCGAAAGCAGCGGCAGACAATGCCGAAGCAACTGCAACAAAAGCAGCGTTCATTAAAAGCGCCGCCGCGAAAATCGCCCCCCTGCAGGATGCCGTTGATCTGGATATGGCAACAGACGAAGAAAAGAGCCGCTATGATGCCTGGCGAAAATACCGCGTATTGTTGACGCGCGTGGATACATCGCTGGCACCTGATATCAACTGGCCTGAACCTCCCGAAGATTAATCCCGTCCCCGCAGCTGCGGGGATTTTTTTACCCCTTCCATTGTGTCATTCCCCACACATAGCCCACTACGTGCGCCGCGTGCATATCAACCAGAACATAGGCATACCCCCTGTAAACCGGAGAGACTGCCTTATGGCTCAGGATTACCACCACGGGGTGCGCGTTGTTGAAGTCAACGAGGGCACCCGATCCATTACCACGGTGAGCACCGCCATCGTGGGCATGGTCTGCACCGGCGATGATGCTGATGCTTCCATGTTTCCCCTCAATAAGCCGGTCCTGCTGACCGATGTGCTGACTGCCAGCGGTAAAGCGGGCGAGTCCGGCACGCTGGCCCGTTCGCTGGATGCGATTGCAGACCAGGCTAAACCCGTGACCGTCGTTGTGCGCGTGGCGCAGGGCGAAACCGAAGCGGAAACCACCTCCAACATTATCGGCGGTGTAACTGCTGACGGTAAAAAAACGGGCATGAAAGCGCTGCTTTCGGCGCAGTCGCAGCTCGGTGTCAAGCCGCGCATTCTCGGTGTGCCGGGACACGACACGCAGGCGGTTGCCACTGAGCTGCTGAGCGTGGCGCAGAGTCTGCGCGGGTTTGCCTATCTGTCCGCCTACGGCTGCAAAACGGTGGAAGAAGCGATTGCCTACCGTGACAATTTCAGCCAGCGCGAGGGGATGCTGATCTGGCCTGACTTCATCAACTTTGACACCGTGCTGAATGCAGATGCGACGGCTTACGCCTCTGCCCGTGCGCTCGGCTTGCGCGCCAAAATTGATGAACAGACCGGCTGGCACAAAACTCTGTCCAACGTGGGCGTGAACGGCGTTACTGGTATTTCCGCTGACGTATTCTGGGATCTGCAGGACCCGGCAACCGATGCGGGACTGCTGAACCAGAACGACGTCACGACGCTTATCCGCAAAGACGGCTTCCGCTTCTGGGGTTCCCGTTGCCTCAGTGACGATCCGCTGTTTGCCTTTGAGAACTACACCCGCACGGCGCAGGTGCTGGCTGACACCATCGCAGAAGCGCACATGTGGGCGGTGGATGGCGTGCTTAACCCATCGCTGGCCCGTGACATTATCGAAGGTATCCGCGCCAAGCTGCGCAGCCTGAAAGCGCAGGGTTACATCATCGGCGCAGACTGCTGGCTGGATGAGTCGGTGAACGATAAAGACTCCCTGAAAGCCGGGAAGCTCACTATCGACTACGACTACACGCCGGTGCCGCCGCTTGAAAACCTGATGCTGCGCCAGCGCATCACCGATCAGTACCTGCTGGATTTCTCCAGCCAGGTCAGCGCGTAAGGGGACACCATGGCTTTACCACGTAAGTTAAAACACCTGAACCTGTTCAACGACGGGAACAACTGGCAGGGGATCGTTGAGTCTCTGACCCTGCCGAAATTCACCCGCAAGTTTGAGAAGTATCGCGGCGGCGGTATGCCGGGCGCGGTAGACGTGGATATGGGGCTGGATGACGGCGCACTGGACACGGAATTTTCAATCGGCGGCACCGAACTGCTGTTATTTAAGCAGATGGGTAAAGCCACGGTTGACGGCATCCAGCTGCGTTTCACCGGTTCCATTCAGCGTGACGATACTGGCGAAGTGCAGGCCGTTGAGCTGGTTGTGCGCGGGCGTCATAAAGAAGTGGATTCCGGTGAGTGGAAAACCGGCGAGAGCAGCACCACCAAGGTCAGTAGCACCAACAGTTACGCGAAGCTGACCATTAACGGTGAGGTGCTCTATGAGGTCGATCTGATCAACATGGTTGAAATCGTTGACGGCGCGGACCTGATGGAAGAACACCGTAATGCCCTCGGCCTCTGATTAACCTTAAAGGCGCGGGAAGCCGCGCCAGTATTTCATTAACAGGAAACGAACATGAGCGACAAGCTGACTGAAAAGACCGTGCAACTGGATACCCCGATCAAGCGTGGTAAAACTGAAATTACTGAAATTGTGCTGCACAAGCCACAGTCCGGCGCGCTGCGCGGCACCCGTCTGCAGGCCATTATGGATATGGACGTGGGCGCAATGATGACTGTGATCCCGCGTATCTCCACCCCGACGCTGACCGCGCAGGAAATGGCAGAGCTGGACCCTGCCGATCTCACCGCGTTGTCGGTTGAGGTGGTGACTTTTTTGTTGAAGAAGTCGGTGCTTGCCGGTTTACCGACAGCCTGACGGTTGATGATCTGGTGGCAGATATTGCCACCATCTTTCACTGGTCGCCGTCCACCACTGACGTTATGCCGCTGACTGATGTGCTGGAGTGGCGGCATAAAGCGATTCAGAGAAGCGGGGCCAGCGATGAGTGACAACAACCTGCGCCTGCAGGTGATTCTTAATGCGGTTGACAAGCTCACCCGCCCATTCCGATCCGCGCAGGCCAGCTCAAAAGAGCTGGCAACTGCGCTTCAAACTACCCGGAACAGTTTGAAAGAACTGAATAAACAGGCCGGACGTATTGATGAATTCCGTAAAACCCGGTCACAGCTTGCAATCACTGCAACAAATCTCAGTGCTGCACGCGAAGAAGCCGCAAAACTTGCCATGCAGTTTGCTGCAACAAATCGCCCAACTGCTGCTCAGGCTAAATTATTTAGCCAGGCAAAAAACCGTGTGCAGGAACTGCAGCAGACCTACAACGGCCTGCTGGGTTCGGTACAACGGCAGCGGCAAGCACTGAAAGAATCCGGCATTGATACTAAACAGCTCAGTAGCGCCCAGCGGGAACTGCGTAAAAATGCCGACGAAACCCGGCAAGCGCTGGAACGTCAGCAGAAATCCCTGAAACGCCTGGGCGAACAGCAAGCGAAAATGAATGCCGCACGTGAGCAATATTCACGCCGTCTTGAGGTAAGGGATCGCATTGCCGGGGCAGGGGCAACCACCACGGCAGCGGGTCTGGCAATGGGCGCGCCGGTCATGGCAGCCGTTAAAAGCTATGCCAGCATGGAAGATGCCATGAAAGGCGTGGCAAAGCAGGTTAACGGGCTGCGGGACGACAACGGCAACCGAACAAAACAGTTTTACGACATGCAGGATGCCATCAAGGCCGCCAGTGAACAGCTGCCGATGGAGAATGGCGCCATCGACTATGCCGCGCTGGTAGAAGGTGGCGCCCGCATGGGCGTGACAAACCAGAACGATTCTTACGAAGACCAGAAGCGTGACCTGCTGGCCTTTGCATCCACTGCAGCAAAGGCCGCAACGGCATTCGAGCTGCCCGCTGATGAGCTGGCGGAGGGGCTGGGGAAAATCGCGCAGCTGTATAAAGTGCCGACCCGTAATATTGAACAGCTTGGCGATGCCCTGAACTACCTGGACGATAACGCCATGTCGAAGGGCGCGGATATTATCGACGTGCTGCAGCGCATGGGGGGCGTGGCTGACCGCCTGGACTATCGAAAGGCGGCAGCCCTCGGTTCCACGTTCCTGTCTCTTGGCGCTGCGCCTGAAGTGGCAGCCAGTGCTGCAAATGCGATGGTGCGCGAGCTATCTATTGCTACCCAACAGAGCAAAAGTTTCTACGAAGGAATGGAGCTACTAAAGCTGAACCCAGAGAAGATCCAGAAGGATATGACTCGTGATGCGATAGGGACTATCCAGTATGTGCTTGAGAAAGTTAACAGCCTGCCTAAGGACAAGCGGCTTAGTGCAATGACGTTAGTATTTGGTAAAGAGTTTGGTGATGATGCAGCGAAACTTGCGAACAATCTGCCGGAGCTCCAGCGACAGCTGAAGCTGACTGCTGGGAGCGATGCTAACGGATCAATGCAGAAAGAATCTGATATCAACAAAGACTCTTTATCTGCGCAGTGGTTGTTGGTGAAAACTGGAACGCAAAATGTTTTTAGCAGCCTAGGTGAAACACTGCGTGCTCCGCTGATGGAAATCATGGATGCCGTCAAGCGCGTTACTGGTGTGATGCGCCGTTGGGTAGAAGCCAACCCGGAACTAGCGGGCCGGTTAATGAAGATTGCCGCCGTGGTGGCATCGGTGACGTTGGCACTCGGAACACTGGCTATTGCGATGGCAGCTGTTCTGGGGCCGCTGGCATTATTGCGCTTTGGGATGAAATCGCTGGCTATCACTGGGCTGGGTCGGTTTGGTCCACTTCTTGGACGGTTAAGCCAGGCATTTACATCATTTGCACCCGGTTTATTCCAGTCCGGCGATGCACTGAAAAAATTGCTCGGGCTGTTTTCGGGAAATGAAGCGGGCGAAACGGTTAACTGGATAAGCCGTATCCGAGAGGCTCTCAGCGGCGGCGGGGATGATGACGGTGGCGGTATTCTGGATGCGTTCCGCGACGGGGCACTGGATAAAATCAAAGAGCATGCCCAGCAGGCGGGTGAAAATCTGGTGTCCTCTTTTCGTAACCCCGGCGAAGCGGTCCGCCTGCTCGGTACGAAAATTCGCGGGCTGGCAAGTGCTGCCTTTGCACCGTTGGTTACTTCGGTAAGGGGGGCTGGGGGGGTGATTAGATGGCTCGTCATGTCACCGTTTGCGTTGTTGCGTGCAGCTCTGGTGGGCGTTGGCAGCGTGCTTGGGGTATTGCTCAGTCCGATAGGTCTGGTTGTGGCTGCGCTGGCTGGCGTGGCGCTGGTCGTCTGGAAATACTGGCAGCCGATCAGCGCATTTTTGGGTGGTGTGGTGGAGGGATTCAAAGCCGCTGCTGCACCGATATGTGCTGCCTTTGAGCCATTGCGACCTGTTTTTCAGTGGATTGGCGACAAGGTGCAGGCTTTGTGGGGGTGGTTCACTGATTTGCTTACGCCGGTTAAATCCACTTCCGAAGAACTGAACAGCGCAGCTGCAATGGGCCGCAGGTTTGGTGAGGCACTGGCGGAAGGTCTGAATATGGTGATGCACCCGCTTGAGTCTCTCAAGTCAGGCGTGTCGTGGTTGCTGGAAAAACTCGGCATCGTCAGTAAGGAAGCGGCAAAAGCGAAACTACCTGAACAGGTTACACGACAGCAGCCTGCTACGGTGAACAGTGACGGTAAGGTGGTGTTGCCGCCTGGCGGATTTCCGTCGATGGGGTTTGCAGGCATGTATGACAACGGTGGCACGATCCCGCGTGGTCAGTTTGGCATCGTTGGGGAGAACGGCCCAGAAATAGTGAACGGTCCCGCAAATGTGACCAGCAGACGGCGCACTGCTGCGCTGGCTTCCGTCGTTGCAGGCGTCATGGGCGTAGCGGCAGCGCCTGCAGAGGCTGCTCCACTACATCCTTACAGTCTGCCTACTGTGGCATATAAACAAAGCCAGCCAGCGAAATCAGCCAGCGCGCCGCCTGTGATGCACTTTGAAACTCACGCGCCGATCACTATCTATGCTCAGCCAGGGCAAAGTGCGCAGGATATTGCCCGTGAAGTGGCGCGGCAGCTCGACGAGCGTGAACGCAGGGCCAGGGCTAAAGCACGCAGTAATTTCAGCGATCAAGGGGGATATGAATCATGATGATGGTGCTGGGGTTATATGTCTTTATGCTGCGTACAGTGCCATATCAGGAGCTGCAGTATCAGCGAAGCTGGCGACACGCCGCCAACAGTCGGGTGAACCGACGACCATCAACGCAGTTTATTGGCCCGGATAATGACTCGCTGACATTATCTGGCGTACTGCTGCCGGAGGTCACCGGGGGCAGGCTGTCATTACTCGCGCTGGAGCAAATGGCAGAGCTGGGCAAAGCATGGCCCCTGATTGAGGGAAGCGGGACCATTTACGGCATGTTTGTAATCGAGAGCCTGAGTCAGACAAAAACGGAATTTTTTGAAAGCGGAATGCCTCGCCGTATTGAGTTTACACTGACCCTGAAAAGGGTTGATGAATCGCTGTCTGATATGTTCGGCAGTCTCAGCGATCAGCTCAGTAACCTGCAGGACTCTGCAACGTCTGCGATAGGTAATATTAAAAATACGGTTGGAGGGTTGCTGCAGTGAATTTTAGCTCTGATCTTTTTGACCTGAACAGCAAAAGCCCGGCTTTCAGTATCACCATTGAAGGTAAGGACGTGACCACCGCGCTGGATGCGCGCCTGATGAGTTTGACGCTGACCGATAACCGGGGTTTTGAGGCTGACCAGCTTGATCTGGAGCTGGACGACGCCGACGGGCAGATTGTTCTGCCGCGACGTGGTGCTGTTATTCAGCTGGCGCTGGGGTGGAAAGGCCAGCCGCTTTTCCCTAAAGGGGCGTTTACTGTCGATGAGATTGAGCACAGCGGTGCTCCTGATCGTCTGACTATCCGTGCCCGTAGCGCTGATTTCCGTGAAACCCTCAATACCCGGCGCGAAAAGTCATGGCACCAGACAACCGTTGGCGATGTGGTAAAGGAAATTGCAGCACGGCATAACCTCAAAATGGCGTTGGGTAAAGACCTGACGGACAAGGCACTGGATCACATGGACCAGACCAATGAAAGCGATGCCAGTTTCCTGATGAAGCTGGCGCGCCAGTATGGGGCGATTGCTTCCGTTAAGGATGGAAACCTGCTGTTTATCAGGCAGGGGCAGGGAAGAACGGCGAGCGGAAAGCTGTTGCCGGTTATCACCATTGAACGTAAAGCCGGTGACGGTCATCGTTTTACCTTGGCTGATCGTGGTGCTTATACCGGTGTAATTGCCAGCTGGCTGCATACCCGCGAACCCAAGAAAAAAGAAACAACTAAGGTTAAGCGCCGCCGGAAGAAAACCACCGCGCCCAAAGAGCCGGAAGCAAAACAGGGTGATTATCTGGTGGGAACGGATGAAAACGTTCTGGTTCTTAATCGTACTTACGCAAACCGCAGCAATGCTGAGCGTGCGGCAAAAATGCAATGGGAGCGCCTGCAGCGTGGTGTTGCGTCTTTCTCCCTGCAGCTCGCTGAGGGCCGGGCAGATCTCTACACCGAAATGCCGGTAAAGGTGAGCGGCTTTAAACAGCCCATTGATGATGCCGAATGGACCATTACCACCCTGACGCATAGTGTTAATGCAGATAATGGTTTCACTACGACTCTGGAGCTTGAAGTTAAGATTGATGATCTCGAAATGGAGTAATTGGTTCTCAAAATTGAATAATGATGTATCATTGTTGTGATTTTGGCAAAAGTGGTGGGATTACCGGAATGATGAATTGTCCAGAGTGCGGCCAGGCAGCCCATACAAGAAGCAGTTTTCAGGTATCAGCAACAACCAAAGAACGTTACAACCAGTGCCAAAATATCAACTGCGGTTGTACTTTTGTCACGCATGAAACATTTGTTAGGCATATCATTAAGCCTAATGTGATTTCTTCTGCGCCCCCACATCCGGGAAAGGATGGGCAAGGGCACATGAATTTTTAAAAAAGAACCCGCTTTGAAAGCGGGTTTTTTGTCGCCAGTCCAAAAGCATGTCGCCATTTTGCCGCCATTGGAAAAGAAAAAGGGGCTACGTTTTTACGTAACCCCTTGTTTTATTTGGTGGAGCTGGCGGGAGTTGAACCCGCGTCCGAAATTTCTACATCCTCGGTACTACATGCTTAGTTTGTCTTTACATTCGCACGCCAGCTGCGGACAGACACGCCACTAACGAACTAGCCTGATT
>OIER01000413.1_pt1 | contig 32537 bp, 51 predicted proteins | sample 1581801 | NCBI WGS metagenome assembly OIER01 (sample SAMN03281006, study PRJEB24777) | human gut metagenome | isolation source: fecal sample PR165 from 1 month old male Malay infant, vaginally delivered... | reverse complement strand
TCTGAGGCAGCACCTGGCACGGCTGGGACGGAAGTCGCTGTCGTTCTCAAAATCGGTGGAGCTGCATGACAAAGTCATCGGGCATTATCTGAACATAAAACACTATCAATAAGTTGGAGTCATTACCTTCTGTTCGATACTGTGACATTCAGCACTTGATTCGCTATGGATCTGACAGGAAGATTTCGAGCGAAAATCTGCAGTTATTCAGTCGTTTTCTTATCGGTCACCATTATTCTTTTAGACATTGATCCTACAAAGCTGCCGCAAAGTTGGTGGTGGGAACTGAAGTTGCGTAGAGAAGGGGTCAATACCCGGAGGCACACATGGGCTGGCAAAAGTGTAGCGGTATTAGGCGAAGCTATTTAGCCTAGTTATGTTTTATGAAAACTTGATATCATATAAGTGTCTTACTTATTGGCTGTAAATAAGTTTTTCCTAAGGAATTGTTTCTTGAGTATCATTTGTAACTGTAACGGAATTTATAATCCTTTGCTTTATTGTTACGGTATTTTTTATCACACCCTATTTTTTATGTGGTTTTTTATACTGAAGTTTGGCAAAGTGAACTTTATATGCATATACTTCATCCTAGTTTCAGTTAAATTGGGTGGATGATATGGCAACTACATGTTCAGTTATATTGATTTTGGAGTCCTTTGATGTTTATTTAGGAAAAGAGATTGTGTTTCTGGAGAGAGGTTCATCTGTACTTGTCGACTCTAGCTCTAGAGATTTTTTCCTGACGTATCCTGAAAGAGTGATAGTGGCGGATTTTGGCGCTGAGTTTATTAGTCGCTATTTGAAAGCTAATAACTTAAGGGATATTTCTGATTGTAGGGAATATCCATCTTATTTAAAAATAAACTTTGCTGACTTCAGTTTAATTAAAGGATTAATTAGTTGGGCTAATCACTGTGCTGAATACATAGAAATTTTTGATGAGTCTATTGCTTTTACATGTCTCTCTGCATTTTCTTCTGAAAAACAATTTGGAGTATTTCTGTTTGGATGTTTGAAAAGCACAGGGGCTAAAGTTAAAACGATTATTCATACGGATTTATCTGCACCATGGCGTCTTAAGGATATATCATCAAGATTATATCTCAGCGAAAGTTTACTAAAGAGGAAATTGAAAGAAGAGGGGGTATCATTCAGTAAGATCATACTTGATGAGAGGATGCAAATGGCTGAATATTTACTCAGCACTCGTTGTTATCCTATTAGTAAAGTAGCTAAGGTCTGTGGTTATGCCAGTGTCTCATACTTTACTTATGTATTTAGACGTTATTTTGGTATTTCTCCAAGTCAATACTCTCAGAGGAGTTCAGAAAGTAAAATTCTTACTCACCAGGGAATCTGATCATTGTTCTTGCCCCCTTATTTCCAGACAGGGGGTGTATCTTAAGTTAACGTTACCCGCTGACGTCGATATTCTCGCAGAGAGCGATAACCCAACGCACTGTGCGGATGGTTTCCATTGTAATGTTCGATCGCCACTGCAAGATTATGCAATGCCGTTCTTACATTCGGTTTCGGCATGAACGCGATGTAGTCTTCCTTCATCGTTTTCACGAACCTTTCTGCCATTCCATTACTCTGAGGACTGCTGATTGCCCATGAGGAGTACAATTAAACGGGTTAATCAGTTTCTCCATTTGAAAGAAAAAAGACTTCTGTACTGTTTGATATCACCGCTATTTTCTTATTTTCTGTGCAGGTCGTAGTGGGACAAAACTGAGACACATAAGGCCTCACAATGGCTTGCAAGGCTTTACATGTTTTGATGTGGCGGGACGTGTGAGCGCAGTGTTGATGGGGTAATGCTTTGAATTAGAAGCGGATTCTTATAATTCGTAATGCGAAGGTCGTAGGTTCGACTCCTATTATCGGCACCATCAAGAAAATCAATAACTTAGCTTAACTTCTCTAAGAAATTGTATCTTCTGTTATCACTTACAAACGCCTATACGTTGTTATGGGCTTTTGGTAGTTTAACACGTATGGGCGAGTAGTTCCCAGGCTCAACCTCGTAACAAGTTCCTTTGAAGCTGGAAGACGTGCCACCGTCTCTAAACCTTCTACCAAAACTCTTAGCAAGATGTTCCACACCTGGCGCGGTGTCCAATGATGCTACACGTCGTGAGACGTTGCAGAGGATAAACAGGCTAAATGATGGGAAGAGTTTTAAGTGCAATAGTGGATTAAAGCCCACCTCTTCAAAACCTAACTTGATCGGGAAAGAATCAAGCTCTAGCACGGTTTCGTCCACCGGAGTACAACGGGTGCCTGATAAGAGAAGAACTGCTAAGACTTCATAGCTTTTGTGAAAAAGCCCTTTTTAGTGGATACGCCTACGGCGCTTATTTTTTGGTATAACCATCAAAGGCGCTTTATGGCTCCTATTGTCTTGAAAATGTATCTTTACTTGTATTGTGTTTTATGCGTAGTCTCCCTGTGTAGTATGTAACTTGTTAATTTTCATATGAATACAGAGGCACACGATGAAAAACATTGCAGCTATCAAACGTAATAACCGCAAGATTCACGCTCGTAAGTTCCTGCCTACGCCAGAAGGAAAAGCCTGGCTAGAGCGTAAACAGAGAGAGAACGAAGAAAGAAAACTCCTTAGTGAGTTGAAATGGCTTAAGGATTGAATCACCAGTAGGCGCATAACACATCCAGCGATCAAAGATGTGTTTATGCGCCTGATAGTGAAATTATTAAAGTCGTTTAGTTAACATCGCCATTGCTTGAGCAATAATTGCAACAGCGTCCATCTCTTCACTGGAAGCGATGCAAATGCGGTAACTAATAGCCACAATGAATACATCAATAACGAGAAAGTGAATAGTGTGAAGATGTTTTGAAAGTAAATGCATAACTTCCTCCGGTTTTGGGATAGGAGGATTAGAACATGCATTAAATGATGTTGCAAGAATGGCAATTTACCCTAATAGTCTACTATTCACCTCAATCTACGTCAACCAATATTTGATGTAGATTTAATTTTCTTTTAAAAACAATATGTTGTTATTTGTTGAATTTTGGGGTTAGGTTGTTTTTTGAACGTTTTCATCAAGTGTAAAGATACGTTTAGCCTTCATAGTGAGTTCAGTTACTGTCTTTTTCTCTGAAATCGGCGCAAACGTGATCATCGCTTGAGGTTGCTGCTCTTACTTCTCAAATTGTGATGGAGAACGATAAAGGTTAGAGGGCACTTTTATTTTTTTAAGCAAGTGTATAGCATAAGAATAATCTAAAAAGGGAGGTTATATGCGCAGGTCTGCATTTGTGAGGATGATGATTTTTACAACGTTGTTTGTAGGGGGAACTTCTACCGCAGTTGCTAAAAACTGCAAAAAAGGAATACCTTGTGGTAACTCGTGTATAGCTGTTGGTAAGACGTGCCGGATTGGCTCTTATGCCCCTTCATCTTATAAAAATCATTCATACTCTTATCCTTCATCCTCTATTCGAAGCTCGCAATCAAATAATTCACGAAAAACTGAAGGAGTGAAAACGACTCCTGCTGCCAAAAATTATCTTTGCCAATACTCTATTGCATCAATCGAAAACGGACGTTTAGGGGCATTACGTGTTCAGGGATACGCACAAGTAACTTTATATGCAGATAGCTTCAAGGCTAACAGATTAAATGGAACATATTTGATATCGCCAAAACTGAATGCTAACGGCAAGTTTATGATGGCAGATGATAAAAGCAAGGTTTATGCTTATGATTCTTGGCTATTAAATTTTGCAATAAGCGATCGTATCACAAGAACGACAGAACAATGGGATCGATGTAAGCTCAATCAAAAATAACAGTTAGAGAAGCTCTTGTAGAGGCATTATTGAGTTATTGGTTTTAATATTTTTGTGCCTCTATGGGCTTTTTTTGCCTTTTTGCAAAGTAGGAGAGAGCACAGGAATCGTTAAAATTAATTATTGGGGTATTTAAGGTTATTTTCAGGTGGTTTAAGGGTATTAAACTTGATTTAATTGATTAAAATATAAACAGATAGTCCTGTATCTTATTGATTTATAAGGCTATTTTTAAATTAAGGTAAATAAAAAATAAATAGCCATAAATAGCTATAAATACATCTAAATACCTTTATCCCTTCCCTTATGGCTAGATTGCGAGAAGTGCTTAACGCGATTTTCACCGCCCCCCGATCTGGAAAATCCAGAATCCCCAAATATCAGCAAGGAATTTTCTTGCGTAATCAACATCGTTTTTACCTATTAAATCATTACACAGAAAGCCTTTCTGTAATGTCTCTCACTAAACTTTCACTAAACACGAGAATGATCGGTTTTATGTCGGATCAGATGCTAGAAACAGCACCACGTCTCACAAGGGCTGTAAGCGATGAAACCAGTGTTTATGCGGGTGCAGGTCAAAATATGGGCCAAAATCCATTTAACATAATAATCGTAATATGCACTAAGGAACACATGGAACGCCTTGAGTTGATGTATCAGGGGAAAAGTGGTGGATTTTTTACGTAGGAGCACGAGAGGGCTTCTATTGACTTTTGTATGCTATGAAATATAATAGAAGGTTTTTTATTTTTATGTTGATAGTGATTGCACATTAAAGATTGAAAGCAAATTTAAACATAAATTTTCAACACGTGAAAGAAACTTGTTCGACAAATAATAGATTGATTTTTAATCAACAATTTCTGATAGTGCGCTGTAGCCGCATTACACAAGGCTTTGCGAAAGTGATGTAAAAGTGAAGAAAGTAAGAATTGCACTTTTAAGCTACTTTTCATTGAATTTTTACGTAGGAATTACACAGGGATTAATCATCAATTACATTGAATTTAAGCCTGTTTTAGATGTTTAATTTTGGTAGCAAGAAACACTTTTAGAAGATCATTGCACAGATGTTATGTGATAAATGGATGTAACGGTAGGTCACTGTGAGCTACCCCCACAGAATTCTGTTATCCTTAACTTTTAAAGAAATATGCACCCTAACAGAAAACTGTTACCCCAACCCTAACAGAATTATGTTAGACACCCCCACAGAAAACTGTTAGCCACCCCTACAGAATTTTGTTACCTATTAGATCAACTATCAAACTACAATTAAATTATCTTTTATAAATTCCTTTATCTTTAAAGAATAATTATAGGGATACCCGTTAGGGGAGTCTAACGACTATCCCTTAATCTATTGGCATTCGCCAGAACCTTGCACAAGTTAGAGTGTTAGTCGTTAGACTGCTTGTCATAACACATAGTTTTTGTTTGTTGATGTTAGTTAGTAGATCTATGTTCGCTAATGCCGCTCACAACGAATATGTAATCTACTATGTGCAATAACCTGAGCGTAAGCGAATGGTTGTTAGTGTCTATGCGCTGTGCGCTTCAATAGTTCCATTGATGAGGCTTACGCCAATCTAACGATCATCAATCTATTTAAGAGAAAATCTATTGTGCAATACTCTGACGAGTGCAATAACCTTGTGTGCTACGCATTAGCGATGTTAGCACATAGACACAGACAACAACCAACAACAAACAAAAAAGAAAGAATGGTTTTAGTAGTTGAAGGTTAAATAAGTTTCTACCGCTTAAATAAGCCTCTGGCGAGCTAAACAGCCTCTACATAAGGGAATGTATTGTATTTATCAAAACCTCGTCAGAGAGCGTTTTAGAGAATAAGGAAGAATAGGAGTACTCATAAGAGCACGAATTGCTAAGAAAAATTTTAAGCTGCTGAAAAAGATCGTATTTTTGCGAAAAGGGTATTGACAAATGTTTCTTTATATGTAATAATAGGTATTAGAGGGACAGAAAAACATTCTTCTCTAAATAATCAAAATCAATGCACTTTGAAGCCGTCAGGCTTGCAAGGTGTTTTTTTTCTTTTAACTGAATAAGGAGTTTTTATGAAATGGTTTACACCGAAACACGTCGCAGAGGCATTTAAAAAAGGTGAGCTAACACGACATCAAATAGTAATGAATCGTAATATGGCAAGGAGTAGAGGTTATCCAGAGCGTGAAAAATGCTTTGACGATGCACTAAAAATTATTGATGAACTGCGTAAGGCAGAAGCAGAGAAAGAATAATAACAGGAGAAGGAGAAAACTATGAGCGAAACTACAGAAAAGAAAAGACAACCACGCACTTGCTTTCATATTCCTGATGAAGTATTTCAGGTGTTGTTTAAAGAAGCCAGAAGTAAACGTATCACTGTTACAGATTACATTCTTGATATGTTGAAAAGAGAGGCTGAAACACTCTCAAACAAAAGCAAGTGATTTTTATCACCATAGTAGCGCCGTAGAGCGTGATTACATCAAGGAGATTTTTAATGATTAATGAAGAACAATTTGTAAAAGTTCCTATGTGGATTCTAAAAATAAGCCAAGTAAACGGGCATAAATTTACAGATAGTGCTAAAAACCTTTACTGCTATCTGAGAGGGTTTGATCGTGCATTTCCCTCTTACGCTAAGATAGGCGATGTTTTTGGCATAACACCAAGAGCAGCAGAAGAAAGGGTTAAGAAATTGCTCGAAATGGGATTAATTATAAAAGATGCACGACCAGGAAGCTCTAACCTTTATCGAGTGCTTGATATTCCAAAAGGAGAATCATCACTACCTGATCCTTCTGAGAAAGAAGACGAATCTAATGAAATATTGAATGTTTCCGAAATCATCGTTGAAGAAGAAACACAAGAGCCAGAGTTCCCTGAGCGGCCCGAAATTTTTACTTGGCTTCTTTCCCTTGATAAGAAGAAACCACCGCACGAAGAAACAGAAGATTTTGTAAAACGAGCATTAGATTCAAAGAATATCTATCTTTGTGAAAATGATTTTGACTCTTTGATAATTGATCTCAAAAGTGAGAGCACAATATATGATTCACTACCCTTCTAAGGAGAATAAATGACTTATAACATCACTATAGGAAACAAAACTATTGAAATAACTGAAAGCGGATACAACATTTTAAAAGCTATTTTGGAAATAGAGTTTTCACCACCGACAGTGGTTAGCTTTTGTAGTTTAGGCGGCTACAGCGCACTATCAGAAATTGTTGGTTAAATCATTTTACATCGTTCGGTGTGCTGGATTATGAAGGGATTAACAGCACTACATTTCGTCTTTTGAAATTAAACAAAGATTTTGAATTGTTTCTCACAAACAATCAATAACAACAGATCGGGCAATACATATGGCAAATGCATTTATGGCGATATTCATCGTAACAATGGCATTAAGTTTTTATAATCCACATAAAAAGAGGGAAAATGGGAAGAAAGAAAAAGAATAACTTAAAACGTATTGAAAAAAACAGTAATTTCAATTCAAAAAGACAACGTCCACCGACACATACCAATAATGAAATTCCAGGGGAAGAGATAATATTTATTCTTGAAATAGAATCCCCTGAATTAAGTAATAAAGAATTAGAAATAATCCAGTCAATGCCAGGCGTTTACTTTCGCCCAAGAACAAGAAAACAAACAATAATTTCTGATGGCACTCTGAAGCGTTGGCAACTTTTAGGGTTTAGCTCCTATCATCATTTTTTGGGATTTAACGCTTTCAATAATTGTGTAGGTGGTGCATCGGAAGTCGATCTGATGGCTCATTTAGAAGATACATTAGCTTCTAACAAACGTTCTAACTAATAAAATGATGGGTGTATGTATAAGCGCCCAATGAAAATATTCGAAAAAGGAAAAATAATGATTGGCTATATTCAAGAAACACAATTATTTCAGATGATCCTGTCTGATGCAAAAAACTATGCTGAGTTAATCCGACTGGCAAAAGAAACAGAAGACTACGAAGCATTAGAGCGTTATCGTGATGAAGTGCTGACGCTCAAGACACCTTTTAACATCGTATTGAATATGATTAATGATGCATTACAAGGAGAAGCCGCATAATGGAAGAAGATATTAGCAATGCAATGGAACAACTTTTAGATCTGACTATCTCACTACAAACAAGAATAAATCAAGCCTATTCAGATTTATGCGATTACACGCTCTCTCAATGCGTTATTAGCTTAATGAAGGTGAATGTAAGCCTTGACGATTTTATCTCTCTGGTGAGCGATTTAGAGCTAATTGAGGACGATGCCAAGATGTGCACTCAAACCATCACAGACACCGCCAGCACGTTAAAGGCTGCAAGTGAAGAGATTCAGCAATTAGTAGACGATTTAGCAAAAAGTGCTATTTTCTCTAAATGATAATGAAAATCATTTGCATTTATAACGATTTCATTATATAATGATATTAGGGGTAGATAAAAAGGTTTTGACTGGTGTTAATCCTTCTACTGTCATAAATCCCTGCATATGGAAGGTGATAGCCTCAAAGGTTGAGTGGCATTAACCTCTAACAAATATTACCTTCCATCTCTCAAGAAGTTTTAGAATAATCATAACTCCCTCTTTGATTGTTGATTGTTTCTACGTTGTGTTGATGAATGTTGTTAGGCATTGTGCTTAATTTTGATAAAAGCGGGTAGGTGTTATCTCCTTGCCCTTCCCGCTCTTATTTTTCATCTATGCTTATCCTAAAGCTCCTTATTTTGTCAGAAAATATTAAAGAGCCTTACACTGATAGTTATATTTTATAACTATTTACTAACATCATTAAACTATTATTTAATGACAGAAGTTAGTAACAGAACAATCTATTAAGTTGTTGTCAAAAACAATCATCTGCATAGCGTTAGCCGCAAGCAGAGAGAGTTTAGCTAAGAATGGTGCAATAAACTTTGGAAATATTGATAGCAAAACGGGTTTTATAGAATGCGGATCTATAAGCTTTGGTTGTAAAAACGATTTTCTGAAACGGTAGATTACTGTTGGTGTAGTTAATCATTATTAAAAATTTAATCTGTGAGTAGATTGGAATAGTGATTCCTTAAAATCTGACTGGTGCATCCACACCATGAAAGATAGCGGTTGGCCACCGCGCCCCGAATAGATATTCCTGATTGATTCCGCATGTTTTCCTAAGAGCATGTTTTCAGGAGTATCTATTCACCCTTTAAGCATATCATCAAGTATATTTAAAAAGTGTATTTGCTGATATGTTTAATCCTCTTATAGTTTAACTTATCAATTATGTAATTGCCCGCACGTTAAAGCCCCTTTGCTGGTCAGAATTAACCTCTTACGGCATTGGGGCTTTTTATTTGTCTGGCACTAACAGGAACGTTATTTATGAAACAAGAAATGATTATCAGCAAAGACGGGGAAACGATGATTGTTAGTGATGAAAACCTCATTAAGGTTGCCGCACTGTTGGGAGTTACTCCCGAAAGTCTTCGTTCTACCACTGCTCAATTATTTAAATCGGCTGATGCGGTTAGTCTTGCTGATGCCCTTAAATCTAAAATTAAACAACTGAAAGGAAAATAATCTTATGGCTAACCCATATGGAAAATTAAAAGTAGTGAATGCGGATAACTCCCGTTCACGCTGTAAGGTAGTAGCTTACGCTGCTGATCCGGTGCTGCAAGATCGCCTCGTCAAACTGGCTTCACCTCTCACTGACGATCTTATTGTCGGGGCTTTGCTGAAAGCCGATGGCACCAAAGCAACAACCGCATCTGATATTGCTCACGTAGTAGTTGAACCGGCTTATGAAGGACAGGAAAGCGTAGTGGTTGCACATCCTACTTTCGTTATTCTGGCTGAAGATGGGATTGAATTTAACAGCATGGAAAAGGCAAGTGTTATTGCAAAACTGCAATCTCTCGGCTTTGTAATTGCTAGTTATGAAGAACTTGCGATCCCTACGACTTAACAAGGAAAATAATAATGAATGATTTATCAACATATTTTGGCGTTAATACTGCGGTAGTAACTCCTTTTGCTTATGAGAATGCACTTAATACCCTGATTACTAATCTCGATCTGTTCGATGTGCAATATCATACAGAAAACAGCATTCTTCTTACCGACCTGATTGATCAGTTTGTGCAGGTAGCTGGGGAAACCTCGCCTTACGCTCAAAGCGACTGGAACGCCTCTAAACGTCAGGAATGGTCAAACAAACTTTTCCAGATGAAACACGTCGGCAGTATTAACGCTGTTACTTCTCGTGACCTGGAACAATACAGCCGCCAATATCCAAACCGTTCTGATGCTATGCTGGTAGCGGTTAATGATTTCTCTGAGGCTCATTACCGTTCACACGCAAACCGTGTTGAAGTGGATCTGATTACCGCGCTGCTGGGCCTGAAAGTTGAATCTGAATATGCCGGACAAGGTGATCTCGACTTCCTCGACGGTCAGGCTAAAACCACGGTAAAGCCTTTCGTTTAGCTCTTGTAAATCGTTGTGTATGCCACGTAGAGCGTTTACCCCACTTTCGACATACGCCGTTGCCACGCCATGAGACAGCAGGGTCTGTTGCTCGGTCATCGTGAACCGTTTCCCCTTCGGTGCAGGCAGCATACCCACCAGCTCACCGGTCTGCGTGGGACGTGCCGGATCGTTGCGAATAAACACCGCTGCGCGGGCGGTACGGCTTGCCGCCAGCTCGTCGGCTGGCGTCTGAGTGTCTTTTTCGTATCCCGCCAGGGTAATGTGCTGCTGGTTAAACTGGTCACCTGCGGTCACCAGTTCTGACAGCGTGCCGATCTTTGCCGTATACACATGACCATACAGCTGACGCGCATAGCTCCAGCGACCGCTGGTATCGTTCATCTCGGTCACCAGCGTGTTAACGGAGGCCGTGTCGTTGAACGGCAAGCCAATATAATCAAACGGCTCATCCGCCATTGCAGCCACCGCACCGGTGAGAACCGGAGCGCCCGTTCCGGCGCTCCCCGTCGCCACGGCAATCTGTACGCCCGCTGGCAGCACTTCGCCCCCACCAAAGCCGTAGTAATTGAGGCTGACAGGAATTTCATTCCCGCAAAGCCCCTTATGACGCGCGGTCAGCGTGACCACGCCTGCCGAAGATGAGGCCGTAAACGGCAGGGCCGGAACGGCATTGATGGCATCCTGGATACTGCTGGCAATCGTCGTGACGTTATCGCCGTTGGTCACCGGTGCCTGCACGCGGGTACGTCCCACATAAACATTCACCGTGCCGGTTTCGGTTGCTGCTCCGGTCACCGTCAGCGTAACCGTTGCCGCCGCGCCTGTGGCTTCCGGAACGGCAATCACATACAGCTCGCCAAACGGATCGGTCTGGCGATAAGCCTCGACCATACGCGCCAGCTGACTTCCCGCACCACAAATCTGGCGTGCATAGTCTGCCGACGGCATCAGCACCAGACTGTTGGCAACAATCTCTGCACCGTTATTGGCGTGACCAATCAGCAACGATGCCCCGCTGTCCTGTGCAGTATTCGCCGCCGAGTTATCCATTTCCGCATAAAACAGCGGAACCAGCGTATTCGACGGAATGGTGTTAAAGCTTATCGTCATCGGTGTTCACCTTTTTATTCACGCGCCGGATATCACCCGCTGCTTCACGGCGCAGCCAGTAGTTGTTCTCATCAACATTTCGCCCTTCGGTGGGCAAAAGGTCACCGCGGGCAGGGTCAGGCACTGACCGCCCTTTAACAGGTTTCACAAACATGAAGATTCTCAGGAAGGAAGGGGTATTTCGGTGTGATGTTCGATATCGCCGTCAGGCCCGTTACCGGGATCGAGATAATCAACATCAATCGCCAGCGTTCGCAGTTCATCCAGACTGTTCAGCTCATCCTGCTGGCGGGTATCGTCTTCGGTCAGCTCGCTGATGACCGAAAAATCGAACTGATAAATCAGCTCATGACGATTCAGATCCAGCAGCGTGCCGCCGTCATAGGTAATCGGGTTACCGCACGCTTCCGGGTTCCAGCCCAGCAGGGCCTTAAAGAGCATCTGCCGGACATCGTCCACCACATCATACGAGGCAAACTGACCGCGCTCATCACGCCCGTTACTCAGTATGACAATCACGGAGAAGCCCTCTTTCAGTTCCTGCCAGTAGTCGGTCTGGCTTTTGTTTTCTCCCGGAGAATCATCCCCCGGTACCACATATGCCGCCGGGAGTTTCAGCTTTCCGACCTCCGGCAGATTTTTGAACTGGGCCGCACCTGCCACCCGGTTTTCAAAATACGGGCAGCGGGCACGCAGCGCAGCAATAACAGGCGTCAGTTTCATGTTTTTTTCCTTCTTACAGGACGTAATGACCGCTGTAACTCACGGGACAGTAACTTTTGTGTCCAGTAACGACGCTGGTCGATGACATCAGCCATAAAGTTATTACGTGGTGCCAGCCGCCAGCGGGATGAATGCTGCTTTTTCTGGCGCTTATCCTTTTTGCTCATCCCGTATGCGGCATGACGCACACCGTAATACAGAAACGCCGGATAATACGCAGAACCTTCAGGAAAACGCCGGTTACCCTGCCCGTTTTTCTGGTTAGGGGAAATTCTGACCATCAGGCCAGAACGACGGGAGCTTTTACGGGGGACGTAATAACCTATAGAACGCGCAAGTCGTCCGGTCTGATAGCCGGGGTTTTCACCTGGAGCAGACCGACCACGTCGCATCACCAGCCGCCGGGCATCACGCATATAGACACGCCCGATTTGAACAAATGCCCTTCGGAGCCTGGCACGATTAAACTCCATCTCCTCCGGTTGTTTGAAATCAACGTGTAAAAATGCTGTCTGCTCCACTGCGTCCTCCCATTTGTTCTTCGGCACCCAGTTCCGTACACTCCAGCAGCAGAAAGCGCCGCGCCCCGTTCAGATCACGCTGACGTTTCACCCGGTACACACTGTCATCACAGACCACCTCATAATCAGCAGTGATCCCCCGGCGGTAGCGAATGGTGATGTAATGGGTGATGGCATCTCCGATCTGCGCGGTTTCCTGCCAGGTGGTGGCACTGGTCTGGATAACCTTCGCCCATGCCCGGAACGCAACCGGGTATTGAGGCTCCACGCCAAAGTTATCCACGGGCATATCCACCCGCTGGCGGATCAGGACGCGTTTATTCAGCTCGCCTGGGTCAGGCAGAATGTAGGTTGCGCTGGTCTGCGCCTGACGAATTTTCATAGTGGTATAAGGCGATAAGGAGCAACCAACCAGTTAAAGCTCATTGGCAACTCCATTTTCTCAACGTCTGTAACCGTTGAGCGGTTTTCGTAGAAATGGCTGACAAGTAGCAGGAGCGCCAGCTTCACATCATCAGATATCACAAGCCCATCAGGATCATCCGCAGGCCTGTCATCTGCGGTTGCATACAACGTACGGTTAAGGAAGTTTTCCGTCCGACTCTGAGCGGCCTTCCCAAGTAGTTCAAGCAACTCATCTTCATCAGAGAAATCATCATCCAGACGAAGCTGAAGCTTAATCTCTTCCATTTTTAACAGCATAAAACCTCCTGTGCCCGCCAGAACGCGGGCACAAAAAAACCGCATTACGCGGCGTGCTGTATTACGTAAAAAGACTAATCAACCACCAACGCTACCTTTCCCCACCAGCGCTTTAATGGCAGAGGTGTCTTCCAGGATACAGTCAAAACGATGGAAGGCCAGAAAACCGGTCTGATCATATTCCGCGTAACGCTCAACCAGACGTTTAAGAATCATGTATCGCACACGACGGATAATGAAGCGATCAAAGTCACCACAGAACATGAATTTTTTACCCGCCCCGATATCATCAATTTCCTGATCAATGACATACGGTACATTCAACACTGAAGCAGGTGCCACACCAACAATATCCGGCAACCATAAAGGGCGTCCCTGACCGTCTTCCATCTCACTGATCAGTTTCAGCGTATTATCGTTAAACGCCAGGCGGAATTTCGGTCCGCGACGATATGCAGGATCAATGCTGTGTTTCAGAGCCAGAATTTCCTGCCACTTCACCGCATTTGCCGCGGCAGTCTGTGTTGTGCCGGTCACTGATGCTGCCAGCCCTTTGGGTTGTTTAGGCGTACCAGCCCCCGTCCCCTGAATCAGATAACGGGCTTCACCACGACCAATACGTTCAGCAATGCGACGGGCAAGATAAGCTTCCATATCGATCGCACTGTCCTGCAGCAACTCATTAGACACACGAATTATTTTCGATGTCATTTTGAGCGCCCCAAGGCTTCCCATACCGAAATCGGTGTCTTCTTCACCGGCTTCTTCATTTTCGCCCAGCAGAACACCAACTTCGGAAGTACCATCAGCTGTTGCCCACTCCATAGTGCGACCGTCTGAAGTGGTAAGAATCTGCGCCACACTGGCGATGCCACCGTAGGATTTCATCTTCTCAACAACTTTCGCCAGGAATGTTTCTGGTACGGTATATCCGCCCTTTTCATCCTGAGCTACGCCCTGGGCACGAAGTTCACGCAACGCCTTTCGTTCTTCTGATGTCAGCTCACTGGCACCGTGACGCATCCACTTATCAAAAACCTGAGCTCGTTTCTCATCCTGTTGCGGATTGTTTTCCGGATCAAGATTCTGACGCTGCTCTTCCTCATTGCTTTCAATGTACGCCTGATCCTGACGACGCAGTTCTTCTTCGCGTGCAATTCGTTCATCAAGCGCTTCCAGTTCGGATTTTGCTTTGTTCCACTCAGTGCGCTGCTCTTCCGTCCATGCGTTATCACCAATTTTTTCATTCAGGGCACGCATGTCAGTTGCGATAGTATTACGTTTCTGTTTCAGTTCATGCAGTTTCATGATGTTTCCTTTACGCGTTAAGAAGGGTCAGGACGCGCTCACGCGCCATACGTTGATTAATGGCTTTCTGTAGCGCGCCGCTGTTGCGCGCCTCCTGCCATGCTTTCATGGAGCGAACAGCCGAGTCAGCCTCCTGATAGGCAGGATATGTCACAGGACTGACATCCAGCAGACGGGAAAAGCGGGTTATCTCGCGAATAACAACCCCGTCCTCATCCTGATACCACTCCTCGCCGTCACGGGCGACACGGAAAGCAAAAGATGACTGGTTAATATCTCCACGTTGCATCGGGGCCAGCACCAGATCACGAATGGTCTGTGTCTCCGGAGCCTGGATGTCATAGCGCAATCCGCGCTCATCAACTGAAAGATTCAGCGTGCCTGCTGCACTACGCCCAAGAATAAAATTAGGATCGTGGTTAAACAGTGCGCGTACATCATCACCAAGCACATCGTCAAAAGCGCCGGGCCGGATGATTTCGCGGAATGAACCAAATATCAGCTCAGAACGACAGTCAAACACCGATCCATAACCGATAATGTGCGCAGGGTTACCGAACCGTTGAGCATCTCGATAACTTCCCGCCGCTTGTCGTAGCACGGCCCCTCAATGTTGTACCCGGCGGTGGTGATGGCCCACATCAGTGGCTGACGTCGCGCCCCCATCCCGGTAAGCATCGTGGTATAAAGCGCATCGGTGGCGTGCTCGTGATATTCATCCACCACCGCACAGTGGGGTGATGAACCATCACCGGGGTTACCGATCAGCGGTTCAAACCGCGCGCCATCCTCCGGACGGTTCATGTTTGAGGCGTTAACCTCAATCCCGAACGCTTCCGTCAGCATGGGTGTGCGTTTACACATCAGTCGCGCCGGGCGAAAGACTTCCCACGCCTGTTTCTCTGTCGTGGCACCGGAATACACTTCCGCGCCAAACTCGTTATCACAGGCAAAACAATACAGGGCAACACCGGCAGAGATTGCTGATTTGCCGTTCTTACGGGGGATTTCGGTATACACCTCCCGGAAGCGGCGCAACCGGGTGCCTTTATTGACCCAGCCAAACGCACAGCAGATCACAAATAGCTGCCACGGCTCCAGCGTGATGGGCATCCGTTTGAATGCCCACTCACCCTTGGTGTGCGGCAACAGCTGAATAAATTTCGCGGCCCGTTCAGCCAGGTCCTTGTCGAAGCGGTAACGAAACGACTTACTTTTTTCCGCCATCAGGTCATCAAGATGGCGCTGGCAGGCCTGAATCACAAACTGGCAGGCCACAATCTTTCCGCGCACGACATGACGGGCATACTGATTGGCTGCATTTACGTTGGGGTAAGATTTCCGGCTCATGATTCGATAATTTTCAGAAACGGGTTAGTGGCTTTCTTCTGCCCCGCCAGGCCAATCAGACGCTGGCGGCTGCTGGGGTCGAGTCCGAGCATTGCCCCCGTGCTGCTCATCTCGGACTCCTGTTCTTTCTTGGCGGTCAGCTCCGGATTTTTGACCATACCGCCCATTGCACCGGTGATGGTGTTGCCCTGGCTGGCAATATTTTTCACGGCACGTCGCCAGAACTCATAGGCTACGCACCACCGCTCAAGCACCGCGAGGTCAGTCACGCACAGCAGGCCCTGACCGCAGAGTTCTTTGGTTGTCAGTTGCCACATGATCGTGGCGAGAGGGAGATTTTCTTCTGCGAACCACTCCGGTGGCTCAACACCTTTGATGGGCGTAAAAACAGGTTCATCTTTGTTCAGGGCTCGCTTGCCGGGGTTTCCGGCCAGCGCCTTGCGCGCCGTTGGCTTGGGGCGACGCCCGGAACGCCCCGCCGTTCCAGCCATATGCGGCACTCCTGGTTAAATTTCATTTTTCGCGGGTATAAAAAAACGATGGGGCGGGCAGTCCGGAAGACGTCAGGCTGCAGGGATTTGACCCGCCCCTCCCCTCAGACAGTTGAGAATTATTATCACTTTAACCGTTCACGGGCCGTCTTCGCCTTATGACACGGCCAGCACAGACTCTGCAGATTACTGTCAGCATCAGTGCCGCCATGCGCTTTAGGGATGATGTGGTCAACAGTTTTCGCCTCACGCACCACACCAGCACGCAGACATAACTGACACAGACCTTTGTCACGCTTCAGAACACGCGCGCGGATACTGTCCCACTTCGAACCGTAGCCGCGCTGATGACGGGATTGTCCAGGTTTGTATTGCTTCCAGCCTTCGCTTTTGTGGCTTTCGCAGTAGCCTGACGGGTCAGTAGTGGTATGGCGGCAGCCGCGAACACGGCAGGCTTTTGGGGTTCGTAGGGGCATTGCATAATCCTCTTGGATGGTTCGCGTACGATACGTGGCATCCTTCTCAGAATCGAATCGCACTCCATTCCGGTTTTGCCATAAACGATCTTTTATGCTTCGCTGGATGTAGTTGATAGTTGTTGAAACTCAATGAACAGGAGTTCACAAATGAATAGTTATGAATGGGAATGGCTTTTGAACAAAGATGACACCCTATACTTTTTCCCCGTAGGCCATTCTGTAGAAGGTAATTACAAAATTCACTTTGAGTTGAGCGGTAGTTGTAACCTTAGAGTCTCTGATGCTGAATGGCATGGTAAACCTGTACTGCTGTTCGAATACTTCGATGAAGATGATGACCGCCCTGCAATAATCGAAATATTAGAAACAACCACTACAACTGTGGAGGCGATGATCGCACATCTGAATAGTATCGATAGTATTTACCATGAACCGATTTACAAAGCTGTTTACGAGTGGGCTGTAAAGTTTTTCTATCGATGATACTTCGTTATCTTTCTGGCATTCACAATACCTTTACATATTAATGACATGCCAGCACAATACTGTCACTTACAACCGTTCGGATTACCTAGAGAAAAGTATGATTCAGGATTTACTGATCGAAGCAATTAGTCACGATAGGATGCATAAAAAGTTAAATGAACTGAATGGCTACTTCTACAATCGCAAACATGAAACACAAATACGTGATGAGTTAGTTGTTATACTCAATCAAATCAGCACACTAACTGCTTTAAGTGAGCATCCAAAACTCGGTATCGGCGCTGTTGACATATCACTTTATAACCAGTCGATATTAACGTCTGAACATAATGGCAATGTTGCAACCATCGAGATAAAACACCATTACCCAAAGGATTTACTTTATCGGCAAGTTCAAGAAGACATCATTTCCGATATTTCAAGAGTAATAGTTTCACCAACTACACATTTTATCCATATAATCCAGCAAAGAACCAGGATTAATACTCCTTCTTTTGGCCAAGTGAAATTCCTTGAACGTGATGCAAGTGATATCAGCACTTATGTGCAATACCTTGAAGAGCTAAGTTCATTTCCCAGTAATTTTCATAAAAAAAGTATATGTATTGAGGTACTTGGTGAAATTATGTCGACATATACCTTTAACGTATATTCATTTGACAACTGATCAATTTGACAATTTTATTGCTTAATGGTTAGTTCTCTCTGCATCTATTTTACGAATATCAGCTTTATCCCGATTGCAGTTAGCCAGTGCAGACAACAGACTCACATTCAGCTCCAGGCTGGCACCATACGTCAGCGGATTGGGTATAAACGGTACAGGAGTATCAGAAGTCAGGCTGGCTGGCAGTGGTGCCACCGGAGCGCTCACGTAAACCGTTCGCGAATTTCCGCAACCGGTCAGCAGCGGCAGCAGGCACAGGACGTGAAGCACAATCATCATCCGCAACAGCCACTTTGATATCTTCCTGGGTTCTCTGTGACTCCAGTGCGATCTGCTGTTTTGCATGCTGGTTAACCTCTATAACTGTATTGACGATTTGCAGTGATTGCAGGACGTTACGGGTAATGGCTGTTGCAGATTCAACATTTTGTACAGCCTCATCAGCACGTTTCTTTTCGTGCTGATATTTGCTGTAGTAGTGGTTGGCAGACCAGATGAAAGAACCGATGACAGTAAAGAAGAATGCAGCGATAACCAGCTTATAGCTCAACTTCATTTACCCCCCCACCAGCCTCTTTAAACCGGGAAATCAGGTCACCGATTTTATGTTCATACTGACCGTAACCTGCACCAGGTAACGACGCCCAGATATTGCTGCAACGATCGATAGCCTGACGGATATCACCGCGATCAATCATCGGTAAAGCGCCACGCTCTTTAATCTGCTGCAATGCCACTGCGTCCTGGCTTTTGGGGGAGAAGTCTTTCAAACCAAGCTGTTTACGGTAAGCATCCCACCAGCGTGAAAGAAGCTGATAACGTCCGGCGGCTGTTGATTTGAGTTTGGGGTTTAACGTGACAAGTTTGCGAGGGTGATCAGAGTAATCAGTAAACAGTTCGCCGCCAACAATAACATCATAACCGTGATTACGTGTCGGTTGTCGCCCGTTATCCGTTCCTTCTGACCAAGCCACCATATCAAGGAAAGCTTTACGCTGGGAATTTAGTACCTGCATAAATTACTCCTTAGAGCCACCAAACTTATTACCGATTACACTCATTGCAGCCCCACGAATAGCATCGACACCGATCAACCCAACGCCACCACCAATGGCAACAGAAAGAGATTTAGGCCATCCGACATACTCAAGAGCGGATGCAAAAGTCAGCGTCAGAGCACCACAGAGCAAAATCTCGAGCGTTTTTCGTTTCCAGCCCCCACCACCGCCAAAATATGCAATGCGCAAGCCAGCCATAACAATCGACATAATCACTGCGCCCAGCGGTGTGTCTCCACGCCACCAGCTCTGAAACAATTCAAGTAAGTCAGGCCAGGAATGAGGATCGTTATGCATTTTCATGGTCTCTCACCTCCGATAGTTCGGATGGCGCTTAATGATGAAAGGTGTATCAGGTTTCTCGGGCTGTATTTATCACCAAAGCACGTAGCGGATGATTCCCGTGAGCCTGAAATGAAAAAAGCCCCGCTTAATTGCGAGGCCTTATGTTTCATTAAATTGTCTTTTTTGACCTATATCTCATACTTCCCTGACATTTAACGGTAAATGTTTAGCGTCAGCGTTTTCTGGCTATGACTTTACACAGGAGTAGAAATGTTTACAGCTAAAGACGATGCCTACATCTTAAAACGTGATGGCAGCAGATGCGGCCCGTATAAGGCCAAGTTTGCAGGTGATACAATTATCGTAAACGACCAAATGGCCGACATCGATGACGGGGATACTGTTGTTCGACTCCTTCCAAACGGTAAGGAAGAACATAAAGAAATTTATAAAGCTAATTTTTACGACACTAGCATTGGCGGTTTTGGCCCACACTTCCAACTCAAGGTTGGCCCCAAAAAGATACAACCAACTATTTCTTCTCAGCAAATCAACATTCACGGAGGGAATGTACAGATTGGAGATCATAACCGTCAGGAGATTACCAATAGCATCGAGACGCTGAATAACTTAATAAATAGCTCTCAGGGTACGCCACAGCAGAAAGAAGAAGCAAAGGGGCTGCTAAGAAAGTTAGCAGAACATCCTTTACTTACTGCTATTGCCGGTGGCGCTATAGGTCTGCTCTAGATATGCAAAAACCCGCACAATGGCGGGTTTTTATTTGTTCTGTTGCATCAGTTCGCTTTAACGCTCTGAGCTTAACATAATTCAAGCACTTTCCGCGCAACTATTCAAGCGGAATCTGTCGCCATTTGTGCCAAATGCATCACACATTGGCTTGTATAGCATCGATTCTGCTACATTTAGCCAAACATCAATCCGGCTTTCACAGGTTCGCAAACACCATTCAGGATGCTTTTTATTTAGGTCTCTTGCCATTGCCTTTTTGCTAAGGCGTTTGATATAACGATCTTCAATAAGAGCGTATAAATTCTTATGTCCTGACTGCACAAGGACATCGCTGAGTACAGCGTTGATGGTCAGCGCTTCCTCATCGGTACAGAACGCCAGACCGCTTTTATTCTGCCCTTCCTGAATCTCTTTGAAAAACGCTTCCAGCTCTGGTTTGCTGATACCCGCTTTTTTCATCCGGCGTAGCGCTTCTTTAATTGCCGTTTTGGTAATTTTTCCAGATGCCAGTAGCTGGTTAAACATGTTCCCACCACTACCACCGCCGATATAAGACCAGCGTCCCCACATGCGGAGCTTACCCTGAACCCAGATACTTTCCAGAGTACGAAGACGAACCATTTCACCCGTTTTGCCAATTTCAGAAGGATTAATCATTTAGAGTTCTCCACTTACGCCAGTACGCCTGTTGCCAGCGCACGATCGATAAAACGAAACATCAGCTCCAGTTGAAAGCCATACTTCTCTTCAAATGCCACGGTATCCGCGTGCAGCTCGTCGTGATGCTTTCTGCACAAAGGCAACACAAAAAGGTCATGCGCTTTTGTACCTATTCCCCCCTGACCGTGGCCTATCAGGTGGTGGGGATCATCAGCGGGCTTTCCACAACATGCACACGGCTGTGTCTTAACCCAGCGCGTGTACTTTTCATTAACCCAGCGGCGACGTTTTGGGCGTAACATAAAAGACTCCGGCGACTCCGGATCCACTTTCAGCGCCAGCACCTTTTTCGCCTTATCCTGGATGATGCTGGTGGCAGGAACCGAAGGCACAAGGTCACTTTCCCGGGTGACAGACGGCACAACAGGCTTTGGTAATCTCAGTGCCTTACAGGCTGCACTTTCCGGTAAGGCATCCGCCAGGTCATTACGAACCAGCCACCAGCACAGTTCCGGCATTGTCACAACGTGACTGTCATCAAAACCGAGATCCCGACGCACGACAGACAACACCCAGCGGGCACAGTTATCCGTTGCCATTGATTCCAGCCGTTCCGTGAACTGATCACGCAGCTGGTTATCGCAGTGCCAGCACAGACGGATTGCGCCAGGAGCGTGTCGCATTGTGGTCATGTTCTCGCTGTGCCAGTCGGAATGAGGCCACTGGCAGCCTTTTTCACGAAGTAACCAGCTTTCAAGACATTCCACGCCACCAGCACGACGGATCACTGCCTCATTGCGGAACACGGCCCGAACAGCAGGATCATCCGCCAGCGGTTGTGATGCCGCGGGAACGGCACCACTGGCGAAAGATGAATAACGTTCCGGCTCAGGCTCCAGCAGGACACGCCCCTGCATAAACAGGGGCATCAGCTCTGAACCTGGCCTGAACAATACGATCCCCATACGCGGGGCAATTTCAGGGGTCAGTAGTGCTCTCACGGTCACCTCAATGAACGGTATCGAGCAGCTTTAACAGCTCAGGGAATCGGGATTCGAAGAAATGCGGCTGCGTCTCGCGCGGATTTGCGGGACTGGTGATGTTCTTGCCGAACATGCAGCCTTTCGCTGTCAGCGACCAGAATTTTTTGATGTTGTTAATCGCGGTACGGCTGTATCGTTCGCGCTGCTCGACGATCCCCAGCTTCACCATCTGGTGATATGCCTGATTAGCTGTCAGGTGGATACCATACTGCTTCAGCAGTGCACTCAGTGACAGCGTGGGGCGGCTTGAACCATCAGGCGCGTCAGCAGGAGCATCAATGGCATAGCGCGGTGCCAGATTCGGTAAGCCAACAGCCTCCTGGAGTTTCTGACAGGCACCAAGCACTGAAGAGTTAGACAGGTTTAATTCCCGGCGCATAAAGTCCAGCAGAATCACACCAGCCTGCATCTTGTCAGCAGCCTGTCCGGATAATTTTTCCGGTGCGCTGGTTACCATGTCGAAAGTACGGATCACCTTCAGATGGAATGACGGGCTGATCCACATTGTATAGGCATACACCAGTTCCTTGCAGACATAAGTTCCCCGTTCATTTCCCCCATGAATCACACTCACCGGGTCAACACCCAAATTCTGGGTGTTGGTCAATTCATGAACAAGTTCAACAGTTTGTTGGCTGGAAAGAAACTTTCCTGGCTCCTTGGTTCTGGCATTTGCACCAGATGCTACTGCTGCGCGATGCAGATCGTTCAGGCTGTAACGCCCATAAGCATCACGACGAACTTCAATACCATCAATGACCATCAGATTATTCATACTTCGTTTCTCCTCTTAATCAGGCGGCTGCACCCGCCGTTTTCTCGTACTTACTGATAGTGATCTCGACCTTCCCTCCCGGGATAACCGGTCCCCACTCCACCAGCATTCTTTTCACCTGGCTGTCGTCTTCCCACACACCCGCGTGGGTCAGAACGTCAAACAGCGCCTTGTTATAGTTGTCCAGATCGCGGATCCTGTTATCCGGAGGAAACAACACGATCTCCACTGAAGCAGGTGCCGACGTTGGTTTCGGCAGACGACGTAACTGTTCAACTATTGCTGCGCACGCCGCGCTCTGAAATTTTCGCCCCGCCGCGCTTATCAGGCTCTTACCTGCAAATGCCCCTTTGTTGGGGTGTCGCCAATACGTGTTCACGCTGGGCGGGAAAGGCAAGATCAGCTTCATACTTTCAGGCCCCTCTCATGTAACCAGTGGGCTGCACGCAGCCTGGCGTTTTCCTCACCGGCAAGCAGTGCGCGGATAATCCCGACCGCCTCACTGTCGTCGTCCTTCACCGCGGTATGAAGCGTTATCCCCCGGGCCACGCCACGCTTTATCGTGATGACGCCTTTTTTCTCCAGTGCGCGAAGATGCTCCACCGCTGCATTCACCGAACGGTATCCCAGCATGGTTGCCACCTCCTGATTGGTTGGCGGGAAGCCACGTTCTTTCTGGTAAGAAATCAGCATATCCAGCACCTGCTGCTGGCATTGAGTTAACGTCGTCATGCCGCCATCTCCCTGACCAGTTTTTCCGCCTGCTGGCGAACCTGCGCCAGAAAGGCCTCACCACATGCCTCAAGTTCATCGCGCCCGATGTAGCTGATTGCCGGTCCCTTCCAGGTCTTGTCGAAAACAGCAATAGCACCAGCGAAGAAAGCGCCTGTCGGTACCTGCTTCTCGTCTTTCGGGATAAACCAGACAGGCAGTTCAAAACCAATACGCCCGCGAATAAAAGCAATATGATCTGCATCTTCCGGCCACCACACTTCGCTGGTGGCAGCTTTGATCAGGAAAACATAGCGCCCGCCTTTATCACGCATGGCACTGGCATGCTTCATGATGTAACGCATGCCGGTGATGTATTGCCCCTCATGCTGACTGGCGCGGCTGTATGGGGGATTACCAAAGGCAGCACCTTTAAGCTCCGCAAGACGTTCTGACCAGTCATGCGCCAGCGCGTTGTCTTCCGCCGTGTAATACGCGGCACATTTGGCGTTATCACCGTCAGTGAACAGATCCAGAACAAACGGGCCAAACAGGGTGTTAATTCCCCAGAAAATGTTATCCGGCGTGCGCCACTGATCGCCCACTTCCTTCAGTTCATGGGCTGGTTTGTTCCGCAGTTCGACCAGCGCCTGGCAATATTTATTACTCATTAAGCCCCCACGTAATTCCCTGACAGATACCACTCATCACCCGGTACAGCGCGCTTGCTGCTTTTCCGTAAACACCGCTCACGACGCGCAAGAAAATTGTTTCGCTCTGGCTGGGAGTGGCTTTCACGGAATGCCGCCATCCACACGGTTGCAGCACGACGGTATAAGCCCCTCGACTCCAGTTCTTCCGCCTGGCGGGTCAGGCACAAAATCACCCGGGGATCGTTAGTGCCGACATAGAAATTGCGCACAGGTCTGGTTTCACGAACTGGTTGCGGTTCCGCCTCCTGCGATATCTTTGTCTGGCGCGGGAAATGTCTGCGTGTATCCCCTTCACAACGGTGAGCCACACGCCCACTCTGACGTAACTTGCTTGCTGACTGCAGAACGCGCTGCCGTGAGTAACCTGCAAAAGCATCCGCAATGTCTCCGGAAGTACACCCCGGATGGGCTTCAATGAATTTCTGAACGTCATTCAAAAGACTCATGATCACCCCCTGAATCCTGCCGGGATCTGGCTGTAGTCCACGTTGTCGTAACTGGATTTGAAGTACGGGTCTTCGCGTTTTTCGGTGTACGTGCTGACGGACGGTGATAAGCGCAGGGAAAGCTCATCCCATTTTTCCCGCAACTTCGACGGGCTGAGCACGTTACGGCACCAGAACGGATCGCGGCTGACGCGGCTGTACATCTCGCAGATTTGTTTGTGAGTACGACCATCCTGCACACACATCAGGCGAATTTCGTTTGCCCAGGCTGTCCAGTTCGGTTCTTTGGGACGAACCACCTCGCCGTCACATTCGGCGGCCTGCTCGTACAGGGCGATGATTTTTTTCCAGAGCCACTGTGCGCAGGTCAAATCATCCTGCGTTCCCCACTGGCGCTTTTTAGGGCTGAATACAACCGCATCAGGATGGCGAGTTAAAAACTCCTGTTCAGCCGTCTGCGTGTCCGGTTGCGAAGCGTCCGGACGAGAAGGTTTTTTATCTGACGGATCATGTTTTGATTTTACTGACGGATCCCCGCCAGATTCTGACGGGTGAAAACCCGCTTTTTTGCCAGATTTCGACGCATCAAATTTTGACGGGTCAGATTTTGATGCGTCAGATTTTGACGGGTCAGAATCTGACAGTTGAGAAAATGCCGCTGCCTGAAGCTTCGCAACGTTAAGCTGATAAACATTCGACGCATTGCGGTTACCCTGGCGACGCGCCTTACGCGTTAACCAGCCTTCTGCTTCCAGCCGTGCGATAGCCGTCCTGACGGTACTCATCCCCGCGCCAATCTGACGGGCAATAGTTTCAATTGATGGCCAGCACACACCTTCGTCATTACTGAAATCAGCCAGGCGGGCCATAATTGCCACGCTGGATAATTTCATGCCTGATGCAGCGCAACCATCCCATACATAGCCGGTTAATTTAGTGCTCATGACCGACCTCTATTTCCCTGAATTTACGACGAAACTGTTCGAGCGGGCTGAAGCACTCATGCTCATAGCCTTCGCGGAGGTAGATAACTCGTTGTGTTTCCGGCTCCCAACGAATGACTCTGACGGGCACTCCGTAGTGATCTTTGAACCAGCGGTTAACTTGTCGCAAAGGACTGTCTCCTTCTGCCGGTTGAAATCACCCACAGCCCACTCAGCAAAGCTGTGGGTTACAATTTCCCTGTCACCAGGTACATTAACTGCATAGCAATACTCCACCTTCGCTTTTCCACCCGGTACAGGAAGCGCAATCAGTTGCGAGCGACGGTAGTGTGTTGTTAAACTGTTCATGCGTTAGTTTCTCCACAGTCACGACACGCCACGGCGCCCGGAGCTGCACACTCGCGGGCGTCATTACTTTCTGAAATGCAAAAGATTTTGTAGACCAGTGCTGCATGCTCCTGCAGCTTCGAAATTGAGAGATACAGCTCGTCGTTAATTGCTGTCTGCTCGTGTGGCTCCACTACCCCATCTTCGATTGCCGAACGAATCTGCTTTGAGTAACTCCCGATCTGTTCGATGACTTCCAGCAGGCGCTGGTTTATATCGGCGTTCTCTACTTCCTCAATTTCAGGAAGCGATACGAACACCCCACCAGCAGACTGTGCGACAGCATCCGCAATGTAGTGAGTGCCAGCTGCGCGCTGTAAAACCATTGCCCATCCCAGCGGGAAAATCTGATCGCCATCGGCACGAAGGCGGTTAAATAATGCGTTCTCTGTTACATCCAGCCAGTCAGCAGCTTCAGCGTAACCACCCGGCAACGCCGCGATAGTTTTTCTGACAGCTTTCACGTACCACTTAGGCTGTTTTTCTACTTTCCAGTGATGCTTACCCACGGCTATCTCCTTAAAACTGTGGTTACTTTTCATCTGATGAATCTTTAATCTTTTGAAAAATATCTGGACGTAATTTTTCTTTTGATATGCCAGTGGTCTTTTCAATGAATATCGAGAGCTTTGCAGGGGGACGCTTTTCTCTGTTCAACCAGTTCCAGACATGTTGTTGCTTTACTAAATGACCGCTGCTGGCTGTGAGCTTCCGAGCCAATTCTGATTGACCACCAGCCAGAGCGATTGCCTCCGATAAGGCTAATTGCTCAGGTGTCATAGCTTTCTCCTTTTTAGGTAGTTAAGTTGTTACGAGTTGCAAGAATACAACATTAACAACTTTTATCACAACTTTTAGGTGTTGGAAAGCTAAAACATAAAGTTGTAACCTCATCAAAAAAGAGAGGGATATGTTGTGAAAACACTGGCAGAACGATTAAAGATAGGTAGAGAGAAAGCTGGCATGAGCCAAGCTCAACTAGCTGAAAAAATTGGACTTTCACAACAATCTGTAGCCAAAATAGAGAATGGCGAAACTCTACAACCGCGCAAAATTAAAGAAATTGCAAAAGTTTTAGGTGTATCACAAAAGTGGTTACAACTTGGTATTGAAGACAACGCATCCATACCTGATCTTGTTGTAAAAGAAGCAGAAAGCACCGCATTAGACCCCGATATTTTCGTAAACATTCCTGTTTTAGATGTCGAGTTATCGGCAGGTAACGGATGTCTGGCTGAAATAGTTGAATCAGCTATTGACTGGTTTCCATTAAGAAGAGCAGATTTGAGAAAATCTGGCGTATGTGCATCTAATGCCAAGATCGTAAAAATATGGGGGAACAGTTTATTACCGGTTCTCAATAATGGAGATCTTGTTGCCGTTGATATTTCTCAAACCGTTCCTATTCGTGATGGCGATCTTTATGCCGTACGAGATGGTGTATTGCTAAGGGTTAAAATACTTATCAACTTACCTGACGGTGGCTTGATTCTTAGAAGCTTCAACAAAGATGAGTACCCAGATGAAATACTCACCTTTGAAGATAGACGAGCCAGAATTCATGTTATAGGTAGGGTATTCTGGTCATCGCGAACTTGGTAATGCATCGAAAAGCATTTCTTCAGAAATAATTTTAAGTTTTGCACCATTATCATCCCTATAAGATATAGCCTTTTCGATCTTCCTTCCGTGACTTGAGAATTTCCAATCACGGGAGGAAAGCGTCCCAATTACTAAAAAATCCAACTTTTGAGTAATTCCACTACTGATGTTCCCACCAGCATTTTTAATCAAATTTTCAACTACGGCTCTCTTTCCTGCAACAAAAGTGCCTGTAAGACAATAGGTTTTACCCTCTAACTCTATCGAAGCCCCTACATCAATAGGCAGCCTGGTCGCCAAACCATCCACCACCCCACTTTCCAAGTCACATCCTGTGAAGTCTACTAATGCCTTATGTAGAGTTAAACTCTCATCTTCAGTAATAACACCATCTTTAAGAATTTCCTTTACAAGTGCATAAAGTTTTTTTCCTGGGTAGTTGTTCTTCAAAGCTCCATTTTGCTCAAGCCACCAATTAAGATATCTTATTTCTTCTTGAGTTAAGTTCCGATCAGCAATTAATCCTTTACATAGTCCATTAAGTAAATGGACATCTACATCCTTGGAGTAAAAATCAATTTCAGGGATATCAAGAATTTCCCTCTGTATTTGGAGAAGGCTATTTTTAAGGTCATCACGTTCTTCTGATGTGATTATTCCATCCGCAAGAATATCCGACACCCGTGCTGATAGACTTTTTATAACTCCATTATTGATAATCTGCTTTGCTTCAAGTAACCATGTATCTAAGTAAAGAACCTCCTCTTCACGGACAACTCCATCTGCAATGATTCCATCAATGATGCTAATCAAGTTAGCAAATAACTTGTCCCGGTTCTGTGTGTAATTAAAAGCGTAAAGCGCGTCTTCCATACAACCTCCTTTTTTTGATAATCCTTGCACTCCTTGGCTACTCGTTCAAACCACATAAAGTTGTTGACAACATTCAAAACCACAACTAAATTACAACTTAAAGGTGTTAAAACAACGAACAGGCAGGACGCCCACGAAGTAGCCGCCGGTGGCGTATGAATGACCGGATGATTCGTTAAATACTATGTGTAAGAGAGCGCAAATGAACCGTTATTTCACATGCTCGTTTTGTGGCGCAAACGAGCTGCAGGCAAAAAAAATCATCGCCAAAGGCGGAAAAGATGAAGTTGCTATCTGCTCTGAGTGCGTAGTCTTGTGTGTCGGGGCATTAATCAATATCAGCACAACTATTCAGTTCACACCAAATGAGAATGCGCCTTTAGATGCGCGGAAATCTGGAGGTTAAAGAACAAAATGAAAGTCCAGATTTTAAACAATAGTGGTGAAGTCGTTTGGTCATACGACATAGCCGCTCCTGTAGATCAGAGCGGCGATAGCTGGACCAATGGGAAACATCAGATTATGGCTGGAGTTGTGTTCTCTTTACGCCGTGCTTTAGAACAGGCTGAAGTCTTTCCATCAGACCCTGAATGGAAATGGCCTTTTTCTATTTGTCCAAATTCGGAGAGTACATTTCAGAAAATTGGTCAGAAAGTCGCACTCGAAGAGCATCAGCCAACTGTTTCCTGATTTTTTCAGGTAACTCGTCGGCATCGCAGAAACAACAACGCTCGATCATGTTGAAAGCCGATTCGTAGAACTGTTTTTGCTGAGTGTCGCTGAGACAGGAAAAGAGCGACGTTACGATGATTTTATTAATTGCATTATCAAGTTCTTTTTCATCAAAAGTCATTTGATTTTCCTTTTATGTATACGGGCTTAAAAGGATACCACCGAGCCTGAAGTGGTGAAAAGACAGGCACATAACAGCTAAGTATTTTCAACCAGAGAGAATCCTTAGCGTTGTGGTGAATGCGGCTCAGCGCACGCGGGTTAAGGTTGAGGCTGACAGTCGACCTTCTGTGGATACCCACCCGCCTGGTGTGCAACCTTCGCCAGGCACCGGGAGGCACCCGGCACCACAACTTTATGCTGTGTGTAGTCTTGGCGGTACCAGCTTGTACCCTTGCTTCCGGCTGGTACCGTCCTTTTTACAAAACAGAGAAGAGCATCACCGGACGACGGGCTCATAACCCAATCCATCCGGGCGGCTGCCACCGCAGGTGTTCTTCTCTGTTTTGTGGAGAAACTAACCGCCCCTACGGGGGCATTTATGGAAATGTAATTGACTCAATAATCGCCGGACGGTGAGGGCTTCCTTTTACCCGAATTCAGCGCGGTGCAGCGCATATACGTGGAGAACAAAATGTCATTTATTAAAACTTTTTCCGGGAAGCATTTTTATTATGACAGGATAAATAAAGACGACATCGTTATTAACGATATCGCGGTTTCCCTTTCAAATATCTGTCGCTTTGCAGGACATCTTTCACACTTCTACAGTGTCGCCCAACATGCGGTGCTTTGCAGCCAGCTGGTGCCACAGGAATTTGCTTTTGAAGCTTTAATGCATGATGCAACAGAAGCATATTGCTAGGACATCCCCGCACCACTGAAACGACTTCTTCCTGACTATAAACGGATGGAAGAAAAAATAGACGCCGTAATCCGTGAGAAATACGGGTTACCTCCTGTTATGAGCACGCCAGTGAAATATGCCGATCTCATTATGCTGGCAACCGAACGCCGCGATCTCGGGCTTGATGATGGCTCTTTCTGGCCTGTACTGGAAGGTATCCCGGCAACAGAGATGTTCAAAGTGATTCCACAGGCACCGGGCCATGCCTACGGGATGTTTATGGAACGTTTTAACGAGTTATCGGAGTTACGCAAATGCGCATGAATGTTTTCGAAATGGAAGGGTTTCTTCGTGGGAGATGTGTACCGCGAGATCTGAAAGTGAATGAAACAGATGCTGAATACCTGGTGCGTAAATTCGATGCGCTTGAAGCTAAATGTGCAGCACAGGAAAACAAAGTAATACCAGTGTCAACTGAACTGCCACCAGCAAATGAAAGTGTTTTGTTATTCGATGCTAACGGAGAAGGCTGGCTAATTGGCTGGCGTTCTCTCTGGTACACCTGGGGACAAAAAGAAACCGGAGAATGGCAGTGGACATTTCAGGTCGGGGACCTTGAAAACGTCAATATCACTCACTGGGCAGTAATGCCAAAAGCACCGGAGGCTGGAGCATAATGACCACTTTTACCGACAAAGAACTGATTAAAGAAATTAAAGAGCGTATCAGCAGCCTTGACGTGCGAGACGATATTGAGCGCCGTGCTTATGAAATCGCACTCCTATCTCTGGAAGTAGAACCAGATGAACGCGAAGCTTATGAATTATTCATGGAAAAGCGTTTCGGTGACTTAGTAGATCGTCGGAGAGCAAAAAACGGCGATAACGAATACATGGCATGGGATATGACTCTCGGTTGGATCGTCTGGCAGCAACGAGCAGGTATCCATTTTTCAACAATGTCACAACAAGAGGTGAAATAATGGAGCCATACAGCCTCACACTCGATGAGGCCTGTCATTTTCTCAAGATATCCAGACCGACTGCCATTAACTGGATACGCACAGGGCGTCTTCAGGCAACACGCAAAGATCCCACTAAGAATAAATCTCCTTACCTCACAACACGACAAGCCTGCATTGCGGCTCTTCAGTCTCCGCTGCATACTGTCCAGGTGAGCGCGGGTGATGGCATAACAGAGGAAAGAAAATGTCACTCTTCCGCAGAGGTGAAATATGGTACGCCAGTTTCACATTGCCGAACGGTAAAAGATTTAAACAGTCTCTTGGAACAAAGGACAAAAGGCAGGCGACAGAACTCCATGACAAGCTAAAGGCTGAAGCATGGCGGGTCAGCAAACTTGGTGAAATACCTGATATAACGTTCGAGGAAGCGTGTGTCAGGTGGCTTGAAGAGAAAGCACATAAAAAATCGCTGGACGATGACAAAAGCCGGATCGGATTCTGGCTTCAACATTTCGCAGGAATGCAACTAAGAGACATTACTGAATCAAAAATTTATTCAGCAATGCAGAAAATGACGAACCGGCGTCATGAGGAAAACTGGAAACTCAGGGCAGAAGCATGCAGAAAAAAAGGGAAACCTGTTCCAGAATACACGCCAAAACCAGCGTCAGTTGCAACGAAGGCTACGCATCTTTCATTTATAAAGGCCCTACTAAGAGCCGCAGAGCGTGAATGGAAAATGCTGGATAAGGCACCAATTATTAAAGTGCCTCAACCAAAGAATAAACGGATCCGCTGGCTGGAGCCCCATGAAGCACAAAGGCTGATTGATGAATGTCCGGAGCCATTAAAGTCTGTTGTTGAATTTGCACTGGCAACAGGCTTAAGACGCTCGAACATCATCAACCTTGAATGGCAACAAATAGATATGCAGCGCCGGGTGGCATGGATAAACCCGGAAGAGAGTAAATCAAACCGCGCAATTGGCGTTGCGCTGAATGATACTGCATGTCGCGTATTGAAAAAACAAATCGGGAATCATCACCGTTGGGTATTTGTGTACAAGGAAAGCTGTACCAAACCAGACGGAACGAAAGCGCCAACAGTAAGGAAGATGCGGTATGACGCAAACACAGCCTGGAAAGCGGCGCTGAGACGGGCTGGTATTGATGATTTCAGATTTCACGACTTGAGACACACCTGGGCAAGTTGGCTGGTTCAAGCCGGAGTCCCGTTGTCAGTGTTACAGGAAATGGGAGGCTGGGAGTCTATCGAAATGGTTCGTCGATATGCTCACCTTGCACCTAATCACCTTACCGAACACGCACGGCAAATAGACTCGATCCTGAACCCATCGGTCCCAAATTTGTCCCAGTCAAAAAATAAGGAAGGTACTAATGATGTGTAACTTATTGATTTTAATGGTGCCGATAATAGGAGTCGAACCTACGACCTTCGCATTACGAATGCGCTGCTCTACCAACTGAGCTATATCGGCCCTGAAAGGACATGTTCACGAACGTGAATCACGGTGGACAAGGTTAAAACTAACCGGGCGATGCGTCAATGGCCTTGT
>OIER01000408.1_pt1 | contig 32981 bp, 26 predicted proteins | sample 1581801 | NCBI WGS metagenome assembly OIER01 (sample SAMN03281006, study PRJEB24777) | human gut metagenome | isolation source: fecal sample PR165 from 1 month old male Malay infant, vaginally delivered... | reverse complement strand
GCTATGTTATAATTTAGTATAGTTGTGTCTCTATAAAATCAAGGAAAAAGTGTATAGAATGTGTTTACAGTCTTGATATCTTATGAAAGTTTGAGACAGGAAAATGCACTAGCTAGAAAAAAATAAGAAAAAATGACAGAAAAAATTTCCGTAATTATTCCCGTTTACAATGTAGAAAATCAACTCCAGACCTGTCTAGACAGTGTCTTGAGTCAGACCTATCAAAATATTGAAATCATCCTTATCAATTATGGCTCAATAGACAATAGTGATGACATTTGCCGTAGTTATGCCGCTAGGGATTCTCGTATCCTCTATTTTAAAAAGAATAATGGAGGGCTTTCAGATGCTCGCCATATTGGTATTCGTCAGGCTAAGGGAGCTTACGTAACCTATGTGGACGCTGAGGATTGGGTAGAACCAACCTATCTAGAGGAGCTTTATAAGGCGCTCCAAGCTCACAAGGCAGATATCGCAGTAGCCAATTACAGTGTTTATAAGGAATCGGAAGATCGCTTTTATTTTTACATCAAGGATGAAGATTATTACGAGCAGGTGTATTCACCCGCTCAGATTATTGATGGGCTCTTTGAAGAAACCAATAACATTAACATCGCTCTGATTTCTGCGACAGGTAAACTCTACAAACGTTCCTTGTTTAATGACTTGCTTTTCCCAAAAGAGCATGCAGGGGAGGATGGCTTTTTCAACCTTAAAGCTTATCTCATGAGTGAGCGTACGGTTTACCTTAATAAGGGACTTTATGTTTACCGTGAGAGTCCAGAGATGCCACCGGCGACTTGGATGCAAGATTGGATGATGACTTTGGTTTATGCCATGGAGGAACGCTTGGCTATTGTTGCTAGCCATGGTTTCCCTCTGGGAAAATACATGGTTACCTATCGTCAGATGCTAGAGGCCTGCTTAAAAAATGTGGAAGAACAAGGTCTCACAGATTCTGAAGCCTATCGCTTAATTCAGGAAAAATTCCAAGTTTTGAGCTTGGCTCCTCAACGTTATGAGACTAAAAAGCATGCTATTGTCCTAGCAGCTAACTATACCTATGTTGACCAAGTGCTTACGACCATAAAATCTATCGTTTTCCATCATCGCAACATTCGTTTTTACTTGATTAACGATGATTTCTCTCAAGAGTGGTTTAGGGGGCTCAACCGTCATCTAGCTGCTTTTGGCAGTGAAGTGATCAACTGTCGTGTAGATAGTAGTCACATCAAGCAATACAAGACCAATGGTAACTATGCTAGCTATCTACGCTATTTTGTGACGGACTTTGTATCTGAGGAGAGAGCTCTTTATTTGGATAGTGATATGGTGGTTACTGGTTCTCTAGAAGATCTCTTTACCCTTGATTTGCAAGGCCGTCCTTTGGCTGCTGTACGTGACTATGCCATTCAAGTTCAGAATCGTCAGAAGATGTTTGATGCTAGCTTCATGGTGATTGATATGGCTTATTGGAAGCAGTTCAATATGAGATGTCACTTTATTGACATGACTAGCGAATGGCATGATAAGGTACCATTTGCGGAGCAATCAATTCTTAATATGGTTTTTCGTAACAACTGGTTGGCTTTGTCTTTTGACAACAACTATGCTGTGACCAAGTCCAGTCTAGCTGGTTACCATTTGCCAAATGGTCAAGACTATCCTAAGGTTCTACACTATGATTCACACCGTAAGCCCTGGTTACCTTTGGCTTGCCAAGCTTATCGGGAGGTCTGGTGGTTTTATGCCCAAATGGATTGGTCTGAAGTAGCTGGAAATGCTTCCTTATTGCCACTTTCAGAGGACATGCTTTATCCTAAGGGTCGTCCATTTACATGTTTAGTTTACACCAACATTTCAGAAATCCCTCATTTGACGGATCTAATCTCGGCTCTTCCTAAGGTACAATTTAAAATTTCCTCACGCCAGCATGTGTCAGACAAATTGGCCCAATTGATTACCTATCCAAATGTGACGGTTTACTCAGCCATTGCAGGTTTAAATGGGTTAGATTTGGAATTGGTGCGTACTAGTGACCTGCTTTTGGATATCAATCCAGGCAGAAAAGTAGTGGAAATTCTTGATGCCTTTAGGTTTGAAAATAAACCAATTTTAGGATTTGAGGACCTCAAGTCGACCAAGCATAACCAACAGACCTACTCAAGAGATCGTTGGAAAGAGATGGCTGAGACCATCCGCCAGATGCGTAAGAAGAGCCTATAATCCTTTATTTGGATAAGTGGTCTGAAATTTAGTTTATGTCTCATTTCTAACGAAAAATATTAGTCTGTCTATAGGGCAGGAAGTAGGAGTAACAGTGAAAAAAATTGGTCAATCGATAATCACCAAACGTGTGTTATGGACCGTCTTTTTCCTCTTTATTTATTGTTTAGGAAATCGCTTGGTTCTACCGTTTGTGGATTTGAAAAATGCAAATATCTTTGGGGGAGCCATGGGTTCCTTGGGTTTCTCTAGTGCCATGATGGGTGGAAACCTCAGCTCTGTGTCTCTTTTTTCAGTAGGCTTGTCACCCTGGATGTCAGCAATGATTCTCTGGCAGATGTTTTCTTTTTCTAAGAAAATGGGCTTAAAAAATCTTCCCGTCGAGATTCAGGACCGTAGAAGAATGTACTTGACCCTAGCAATTGCCCTGGTCCAATCTCTGGCAGTGTCCTTAAACCTACCTATCGTTTCTGGGGTTAATGGCGGTCTCGCCGTTTTCATGAATACCATTTTATTGATTTCTGGGACCTTTTTCTTGGTTTGGCTATCAGACCTCAACTCCCTCTTTGGGATTGGAGGCTCCATTGTCATCTTGATGGCAAGTATGATGGCCAATCTGCCTTATCAAATCATGGATAGTATTGAAAAGTTAGGTATCGGTTGGGATGTCTTACTTCCTCTGATTCTATTCAGTTTGATTTTTCTCTATGTTTCAGGGGTTGTACAGAGGGCTAGATACCGTATCCCAATCAATAAAATCAATATTCATAACCGCTTCAAACAGTATTCTTACCTGGATATTATGTTGAATCCAGCCGGGGGGATGCCTTTCATGTATGCCATGTCCCTAGTCAGCCTTCCACAGTATGTCTTTATGCTGATTCAGTTTATGCATCCTGAGAATAAGTGGGCTAGTGAGGCTATCAAGGCCTTGACGGTCGGTCGACCTCTTTGGTTAGTTATTTATCTAGTCATGCTCTTCGTTCTAGGGTTAGCCTTTGCCTTTGTTAATGTCTCTGGCGAGCAAATCTCAGAACGTATGCGTAAGTCAGGTGAGTATATCTATGGTGTTTACCCAGGTCAAGAAACTAGTACCTATATCAACCATCTGGTGCTTAGATTTGGTTTCATTGGTGCCCTTTACATGCTTTTTATGGCAGGTACTCCAATGCTGATTATCTTGGTCAATCCAGATTACCTGCAACTGAGTATGATTCCTGGTACTTTCTTGATTTTTAGCGGTATGATTTACAATGTTAACGAGGAAATGAAGGCTTTGAAGCTTAACACTTCCTACACCCCGCTTTTTGAAAATGTATAATATCTCACCCTTCGTGGGGCTGAGAGGCAGGCTGGTGATGCGTGATCGGTCTGCCCCTCAATTTCAAGTATTGTGATGAGAAGGCAGTGGAGGAGCACTCATGTATTATTTTATTCCAGCTTGGTATGGACAGACGGATGAATTTTGGAAGACTGCTATTGATCCTTGGTACCGTATCCGTCAAAAAATAGAATTTGATGATAGCTTGCACCAAGTTCGCATTTTTCAAGATGAAGATCTAGCACCTCAACTTTTACTTTTAGCCTATCAACCGCATTTGCGTTATTTCTTACATCGTCATGATGTCTTAGAAGTTGGATACACAGCTATTTTTGATTTGATTCAAGGTATTACTGATGAAGAGATGCGAAACCTTCAGGTGACAGACTTGGAATGGCCAGAAGGGTCTACATTTGTCTACACACCATTTGCAATTGTGGTTCAATGCCAACACCAGCGTTATGCCGAGGTTGAATTTGGATCAGAGGGTTTTATTGGCATGATTCGCTACTTTAAGGATGATCAAATCATTCGTGAAGATGTTTACGATGACCGCGGCTTTATTTCGAGTAGCCTTTATTATGAAGAGGGACAACCAATCTACCGAAACTACCTCAACGCCAAGGGAGTCTGGCAGCTTTGTCATTTCTTTGATGGACGTGGAATTGTAGCCAACCCTCGTACGGATGGCCGTTTCGAAAAGAGTTATTATGGTGATCTTTCAGAAGTTATCTGGGAATTTTTGAATAAATTCTTAGCTGAAGAGGTTGAAGTATCAGACCGTTTTGTTATTGCGTCTGACCTGCGTCACAACAAACAACTCTTTGAACACTTGCCAACAGAAAATACAAAGATTTTGACCTGGTTCGCAGAACGTAATCAGGAAGATAAAGTTAATGCTTATGCGGCCTTTCTTCCACAGGTGGACTTGATGATTGCGGATCGTTACGATTACGTGGAGCAACTTCAGGTTGTCTATCCGAAAGAGGCTAAGAAGCTCAAGCACATGGCTTCCTTCGATACCCGTTTGGCTTTGGGAACCAGTCAACGTGTCAAAGAGTCAAAAATCTTTTATCAGCTTGACTTCGATCAGTTGGATTTAGAGGCGATTTATCAGGTTTTAGCTTTCGTGGCTAAGTATCCAAAGACAAAGGTTGAGTTTGGAGCATTTAATGCCAATCCAGAGCAACTTGGTAGCCTGCAAAATCAAGTGGAAAAAATGATTGAAGAACGTTTGAGTCCAGAAGCTTTTGAAGAGGTTGTCGAAAGTAGTGGTGCAGAAAATAAATTGGAGGAAAATAAGGAAATCATCAGTCGATTTTCTTTCCAAGACCTGAGAGACGAGACTGCTCTAATCAAGTCACTTCAATTTACACGCCTTATTGTCGACTTGAGTAAGGAGCCTAATCGTTATACACAGATTGCTGGAATTAGTGCCGGTATTCCACAAACTAACCGTGTGGCGTCTGAGTATGTAACCCATCAAGAGAATGGTTATATCTTGAAGCACTTGTCTGATTTTGAAAAAGCGGCTTACTACTATTTGGGACAATTGAACAACTGGAACCGTTCTCTTATCTACTCGATTGAGAAGATTAAGGAAAACACGGGAGACCGTTTGGTACAAAAATGGGAGAATTGGTTGAAGGAGAAGCAGGATGACCAAGAATAATCGCCTGAAAATATTACAAGTTGGATCTTCTAACTGGTCAGAAAATCAGGAAATTCCTGAAAATATGAAATGGTACTATTGCAATCTTGGTCAGCTTGAGACCTTGCAAGAAACCATCGAAGAAGACGAAATCAAGGCTTTCACAGCGGTTATTGTGGACAGTCTGGAGGGGCTTGAGGAATTGATGGTTATTAAAGAGTATTTGATTCCTCACACTATTTTCTTTGATCAAACGATTGAAGTGACAGATGAGAGACTTGCTCAGTTTATCAAGGAAGTCTGCGCTGTTCCAACTGATTTTTCAAATCAAGGACAGCTGCTCTTCACCCTTTCAAAAGCACTCTTTTCAGGGCAATACGGGGATAAGATGTTTCCATTCACTACCCAAGTTAACCCCAATTTTAGTGGTGAAGTGACCTACCATGGTTATGAAAATGTCATTTTAAACGGCGACTACGGTCAAGAATTTACTCCTGTCTTGGACTGGACCTATAATGTCAGAGCCAGCAAGGAAAACCCAATTGAGCTTTGGTTGGAGTTTGAAAAAGAAGATACCTGTGAGTGTCGCTTGATTCTCAATCTTCTGCCAGAAGGTTCGGTAGCAGGCATTTTCAAGACCTACATCATTTCAGAAGAAGTAATGCGCAAAGAAGCCATTGTTCTTGATGAGGACAGGATTTTCCTTTTGTCAGCTAGTCTTGAAATGAAGGGCAGAGGTCAGATTACTATTGGTGGGCTCCACCAACGTTTGACGCGTTTTCAATTTGGAAAGTTTGTACTTGGAGGTGGTATTCTCCACGACAGAAAGCATCAAGAAATCAACTATTTCTTTTATCCTGGGGATTTCAAGCCACCTTTGTCTGTTTACTTCTCAGGTTTCCGTCCTGCCGAAGGTTTCGAAGGTTTCGGGATGATGAAGGCTATGGGAACTCCCTTTTTGCTCTTTTCAGATCCTCGCCTCCAGGGTGGAGCATTTTACATTGGGACTGAAGAGCTTGAAAATAGTATCAAGGACACTATCCAACATTACTTGGCCTACCTAGGTTTTGACAATAGTCAACTCATTCTCTCTGGAATGTCCATGGGAACCTTCCCATCTATGTACTATGGTGCGGACTTTGAGCCTCATGCGATTATCATGTCTAAACCTCTAGCTAATGTCGGTACTATCGGTAATCGTGCCAGACTCTTGGCGCCAGAGGTCTTTCCAACAGGCATTGATGTCTTACATTTGCAGACAGGACGTTTGGATAATGAGGGTGTTGAGGCCCTTAATCAGAAGTTCTGGAATAAGTTTGAAAAAGCAGATTTTGCAAACACGACCTTTGGTCTTTCTTACATGAAAGACGAGAATATGGATCCAACGGCCTATGAGGATATTACCAAGTCCCTCTATTACTCAGGGGCTAAGATTCTCAGTAAGGGAACATCAGGTCGACACAACGACGATTCATATACGGCGACAACTTGGTTTGTCAATTTTTACCGTATGATTTTAGAAAATGATTTTGGAAGGAAGGAGTAAGAATGTTCAGAAATAAGAAATCAGAAATCTTGTGGGGCTTAAACCACAAAGCCTACATGTATGGCTCAAAAATTGTTAAGCGCCAAGATGGTTCTGTGCAATTTTACAATCCTTTGGTGCCATCAGGAACGGAAATCCAGTCTTGGATGGCCATCCAAAACTATCAAGCTGGTCGTACCCAGCCTGCCCTCCCACTTTTGAAAAAGGGGCATAGCTATGACTTGACGGCTAATCTCGAAGCTGTACCAACAGGTTCAGTATTTTTGAAAGTCAGCTTTTTGGACCGTTATGACAATGAAATTAAGCAGCTAATTGAAAAAAGTACCCAAATGACCTTTGTTTATCCTCATGAGGCTTATACCTATCGTATTTCTCTATTGAGTGCTGGGGTCAAAGAGCTGGATTTCTACAGCTTAAAACTGGAAGAAACAGGAGAAGAAAATGTTTAAACAACTGAATCCTATTCTCTCTGTTAAGGAAATACTCAAGGAGATTAACGGACGAGCTGATGAAATGGCAGGTTTGACCAATCTTGAGTTAAAAAATAAAACGCAAGAATTTAAGGAGCGTTTGGCTCAAGGAGAAAGCTTGGACGACCTCCTGCCAGAAGCCTTTGCGGTTGTTCGTGAAGCTGATAAGCGCGTGCTAGGCATGTTCCCTTATGATGTTCAGGTCATGGGAGGCATTGTCATGCACCAGGGCCATATTGCTGAGATGAATACGGGTGAGGGGAAGACTTTGACGGCAACCATGCCAGTCTACCTTAATGCTTTGTCAGGTGAAGGCGCTATTCTCGTTACGATTAATGAATACTTGGCTATTCGTGACGCTGAGGAAATGGGTCAGGTCTATGAGTTCTTAGGGTTGACGATTGGTGTTCCCTGTGTGGAAGGTAGTAATGAGATGGATCCAGCAGAAAAGCGTGCCATCTATCAATCGGACATCGTTTACACGACAAATGCCAGTCTAGGTTTTGACTATTTGATTGATAACCTTGCTTCTAACCAAGACGGTAAATACATGCGTCCCTTTAACTATGCCATTGTCGATGAGGTGGATTCTGTTCTACTGGATAGTGCGCAGACGCCCTTGATTATCTCTGGTGCACCTCGTGTTCAGTCCAACTATTATGGAATGATGGATACCCTCATGACCACCTTGGTCGAGGGTGAGGATTATATCTTCAAAGAAGAAAAAGGTGAAGTTTGGTTGACCACTAAGGGTGCCAAGGCTGCTGAAAACTATCTTGGTATCGGTAACCTCTACGATGAAGTAAATAGCACCTTTGCCCGTCATTTGCTCTTTTCACTTCGTGCTCACTTGCTCTATAAAAAGGACAAGGACTATATCATTCGTGATGGTAAGAAAGGGCCAGAAGTAGTGCTTCTTGACAAGTCAACAGGTCGTCTTTTAGAATTGACTAAGCTCCAAGGGGGACTCCACCAAGCTATCGAAGCCAAAGAATTAGTGGCCTTGTCACAAGAAACCAGAGCCATGGCTTCAATCACCTACCAAAGTCTTTTTAAAAAATTCCAGAAAATTTCAGGGATGACAGGGACTGGTAAGGTGGCAGAAAAAGAATTTCTAGACACCTACGGTATGAAGGTCATTCAAATCCCGACCAACCGTAAGAAACAACGTATCGACTACCCTGATAAGATTTATGAGACCCTACCAGAGAAAATCTTCGCTTCTTTAGAGTATGTTAAGCATTATCATGGAAAAGGCAATCCAATCTTGATTTTTGTAAGTTCAGTGGAAATGTCAGAGCTTTATTCTTCTCTGCTTTTGCGTGAAGGAATTGCTCATAATCTCTTGAATGCCAACAATGCACCACGTGAGGCAGAGATGATCGCCGAGTCTGGACAAATGGGTGCCGTGACAGTTGCGACTTCAATGGCTGGACGTGGAACAGATATCAAGCTCGGTAAGGGGGTGGCTGAACTGGGTGGATTAGTCGTTATCGGTACCGAACGTATGGAAAGTCAGCGTATTGATTTGCAAATCCGTGGCCGTTCTGGACGTCAGGGTGATCCTGGTATGTCTAAATTCTTCGTCTCACTTGAAGATGACGTGATTAAGAAATACGGTCCATCGTGGGTTCACCGTATCTACAAAGAATATGCTATTAATGATCACATTGAGCCTAAGGAACTGACAGGTCGCAAGTATCGTAAATTGGTTGAAAAAGCCCAAGAAGCTAGTGAAAGTTCTGATCGTACCTCACGTCGTCAGACGCTTGAATTTGCAGAAAGTATGAACATCCAACGTGAGATGATTTATGCTCAACGTGACCGTCTCATTTACCACAATCAAGGTTTGGACACTGTTATCAACGAGGTTCTTGACGATTTCATCGACCAAGCTATGACTGAGGAAGATTTCTCAAAAGCGGAAAATCTTTACCATTTCATCTTGCGTAATATCAGCTTCCGAATCAATGAAATTCCTAAGGATTTAGACCTCAACAATCGTGAGCAAGTCTTGGAACTCATCTATCAGTTTGCCTATCGTGAACTTGATACTAAAAAGCAGGAGTTGAAAACCAAGGAACTTAACGAGTATTTCCAACGGCTATCCATGCTTAAGGCTGTGGATGATAACTGGGTGGAGCAGGTAGACTATCTGCAACAACTCCAAATGGCTATTGGTAGCCAACAACTCAGTCAAAGGAACCCTATTGTCGAATATTACCAAGAGGCATACAAGGGCTTCGAAGCCATGAAACGTCAAATCAGAAAGGATATGGTTCGTAATCTTCTCCTTAGTCAGGTGCAAGTTACTAAAAAAGGAGATATCATCAGCCATTTCCCATAAAATAAGGAAATTATGACAGTATATAACATTAATTTAGGCATAGGTTGGGCCAGCAGTGGTGTCGAATATGCTCAGGCCTATCGTGCTAAGATTTTCAAGGAAATGGGGCAAGAAGCAAAATTTGTCTTTATGGACCTCATCCTTAGGGATAATATCGAGCATATGACTAGCAAGATTGGTTTTTCAGACGATGAAATCATCTGGCTCCATAGCTATTTTACAGATGTTAAGATTGCACCATCAACCATCAGCTTGGCAGAGATTGAGGCCATCCTACCTGCCAATCCTGAGCGTAAGGAAGTAGCTGGTCGCCTCATTCGTTACCATTATCCACAGGATGATATGGTAGTAGCATGTAACCTTCGTGCCACTGATGAAGGCGCGGTGGAAACCGTCAGCTATTTTGTCAATGACAAGCTCTTGCGCAAGGATTTTTACTCCTACACTCGTTATTGCAGTGAGTATTCTGCGCCTAAGGACAATCAAGCCAAGGTTTACCAACGCCGTTTTTATAACGAAGATGGATCTACAGCCTATGACATGATTGTAGGAGACAATAATCAAGATATCTATCGTTTCCCAGATCAGGTTCTCTATGGTAAGCAAGAATTCCTTCGCTATTTCTTCAAACGTCTGGCCCTAACTAAGGATGATGTGGTCATCTTGGACCGTGAAACAGGTATTGGTCAGTTGGTCTTTGAAGAAGCGCAGGCTGCTCGCCTAGGTGTCGTTGTTCACGCTGAGCACTTTAGTGTCAATCAAACTGATGACAACTATATTCTCTGGAATAACTATTACGAGTACCAATTTACCAATGCGGATAAGGTTGATTTCTTTATCGTGGCGACAGATCGTCAGAGGGAAATTCTGCAGGAACAGTTCCGTCACTATACCAACCATGATCCCAAAATCTACACCATTCCAGTGGGAAGCTTGACTAAATTAGTCGGACAGAACAAGACACGTAAGCCGTTCTCAATGATTACGGCCTCACGATTGGCTCAGGAAAAACACATTGACTGGTTGGTTCGTGCGGTTATCGAGGTTCATAAGACTCTACCAGACATCACCTTTGATATTTATGGCAGTGGGGGGATGGATGCCAAGTTGCGTGAGATTATTGCCGAAGGGCAAGCAGGAGAATACATTCGTCTCATGGGACATGCTGATTTGACCGACATTTATAGCCAGTATGAGGTATATTTGACAGCTTCAACCAGTGAAGGTTTCGGCCTTACTCTCATGGAGGCGGTTGGTTCAGGTCTTCCGATGATTGGATTTGATGTACCTTATGGAAATCAAACCTTTATCGAAGACGGGGGCAACGGTTATCTCCTCCCTGTCGCTGAAAATCATGTTGTGGATGTCATCGCCAAGTCCTATAAGGATGCCATTGTTCGTCTCTACGAAGAAGGTAATATCGAGGCCATGCGTCAAAAATCTTATGACCTTGCCAAAGGCTTCTTGACCAGTCAAGTCAAGGCGGCTTGTAAACAGTTACTTGAGGAGGTACGCTCATGATATTCTTATGTGATTACTATAATCAAGCCAGTAAGGATTTGGCTTACTCTCTTCAGGCAGCAGGCTACGATGCTACAACAGTTGTCATCAATCCAGATGGATTCCTCCCTCAAGGAGCTCTCTCTCCTTTCACCTACTATGTAGAAGCGGAAGGGGAAAACGGCAAACCACGCTTTTTCAATCAAGTTCCTGTGCCAGCCTTTTGGGAAATTTCAGGAAACAATCAGATGGCGCGTGTGTCTAACCTCACCGAAGAACGTGCCCGCATCACCTACCCAGAAGGTAGCAAGGCTCGTATCGTTAAAAGTGTCGAATGGTTAGACAAGTCAGGAAAGATTCGCCAAGTAGACCACTACAACAAATACGGATTCTGCTTTGCCAAAACCACTCATGATGAGAACGGTCAGCCACTCTTTACCAGCTACCAAACCAAAGAAGGCGACGAACGTATCTTGGAAAATCATCTCACCAGTGATATTCTCTTGACCCTACCAGGACAAGCCCTTCGTCGTTTCGCCAACCGAACCGAATTTATCAAAGCCTTTCTAGCTCAGGTCTTTGGTGACATCGACCACATTATATTTAATAGTTTGGCAACACCTTTCATTGTCTCATGGACTATGGAAAATACAGGGGCAACTGACATTCTAGTCTGGCAAGAACCTATTGGAGATATCCTTCCTGGTAATATGAATGGTATCTTGGAGGATAATTCAGCCAGAGCTAATGCCATCATCATTCCTGATAAGGTGACTTATGAAAAAGCCTTGACGCTGGTGCCTGAGGATAAAAAACACAAGGTCTTGTCACTTGGCTATGCCTATGACTTCAAGGAAAATCATGGTAAACCTCGTAATGCCTTTATCGCAACCAATTCAGACCAAATTGAGCGATTGGAAGACTTGATTGAGTCACTACCTGATGTGACCTTCCAGATTGCGGCAGTCACTGAGATGTCACCAAGATTGCTCTCAATGATGCGTTATTCAAACGTTGTGCTCCATCCAAACGCTAGTCACAAGCAGTTGGACAAGCTCTATCAAGAGTCTGACCTCTACTTGGATATCAACCATTATAATGAATTGTACAAGGCGATACGAACAGCCTTCGAACATCAGTTGTTGATTTTGGCCTTTTCAGAAACAGCTCATGGACGTGTTTATACAGCACCAGAGCATATCTATGCCAGTCAGGACTATCCAGCTATGGTTGCTAAAATTAAGCAGGTTCTGGGCGGTAGCCAGGCTATGCAAGAAGCCATTCAAGCCCAAAAAGCTCAAGCCAATACTCTGCCTGCTTCTGAGTTGGTCGACCGCTTACAATCACTTTTAGGAGGAAATCATGTCTAAAAAAGATTTGTTCTACGGTGACGTTGAAGGCCGTATGGAAGAACTCAGGCAAAAGCCTATCATAAAGGAAAAAGAAACTAGAGGAGAGAAGATCAACAAGAGCTTTTCAATCATGCTCGGACTTGTTATCATCATCGGTTTAATCTTCACCCTCATTGGTTTGTTGAGGTAGTTCTATGATGTTAGTATTTATGGTTCTAGCAGTGATTCTTTCGGTTTTCCTTATCGTCCTAGTGACCATCCAACCACGTCAGACACAGATTTTCTCAACGGATGCCACTAGTAATATCGGTAAACCAAGTTATTGGGCTAGCCAACCGATTCGAAAAATGTTGACCTTGGCTATCAGCATAGCCCTCTTTATCCTCTTACTTATTTTTATGATTGTTTCTTATAAGTAGAGGATTTTATACCATATAACAGAAAGAAGTATGTCATGCGCGTACATTTTACAAATTTATTTGGCCAGTCCTCACGTAGTGTGGCCTTGATTGCCCAAAATGATACCATGAAGATTGTCAAAGACCTAGGTGCTAATGAACTGGGGATTTACTTCTATGATAGTAGCCAAGAGCCAGCTGGAGAATTGAATGCTCGTCTTGATGGGGTTGTAGCAGGAGTGAGTGTTGGAGATATCGTTTTCTTCCAGTCACCATCATGGAATGGTAGTGAGTGGGATAGCCGATTGCTTAGTAAGTTCAAGGCTGTTAATGCTAAGACCGTTATGTTTATCCATGATGTCCCACCTCTCATGTTTGATAGTAACTACTATCTCATGTCTTCTTATATTGACATGTACAATCTCTGTGATGTCATCGTTGTTCCATCTGAAAAGATGCGTGATCGACTAATTGAGGAAGGGCTAACAGTTGAGAAGATTATCATCCAAAAACTTTGGGATTTGCCTCATAGCCTAGACTTACATCAACCTAGCTTCCAAAAGAAGATGATTTTTGCTGGGAATCCAACACGCTTTCCACACGTTCTAGACTGGAAACAAACAACCCCTCTTCATGTTTATGCGGACAAACAAGAGGATAAGGATTATTCCAAAGTCCACCTCGAAGGCTGGCGAAATAAACATGAGCTTTTGCTAGAACTATCTAAGGGAGGATTTGGTCTGGTCTGGGGGAATTCGGAAAGACCAGAGGACGAACCCGACTACTATAAGTTGAATATTTCTTATAAACTTTCTACCTACTTGGCGGCAGGTCTACCAGTCGTAGTGCCTAACTATCTCTCAAATGCAGACTATATCAAAGAACATGGTCTAGGATTCGTCGTTTCAAGTCTGGAAGAAGCAGATCGTTGCGTTCAAGAATGTACCAAGGAGCAGTATGCACAGATGGTAGCTAACGCCAAGTATACTGCCTACCTCATTAGTCGTGGTTATTTCACAAAGAAACTATTTATTGATGCTATCATGGCATTAAGTTAGTATTTAAAGGATTATCAGAAGTAATCCTTTTTTTGCTACTATTCTGAGTATATATCTTGACTTTTCGAAAACTACTCAAATTATTTTTAATTTGTACTAAAGGATTTAAGGAAGATTCGTCTCATTAGGAACAATCTTAAAAAATACCAGCTAATAGACTAACAGATGTAAAGAATTTCCCTTAAATAATTGATTGTAATTGTGTGATAATTTATCAAAAGCGGAATTACAGGTCTGGCCTTTCTTACCAAACGTAAGAAAGATGAAGAAAAAGTGAAGACTTCTAAGATTTCATAAGTGACTCATTATCTTCTAACTAAGACAATTAAATCCCCTTATCGATTGAAATGTTTTCCTAATTGGTAGGGATTTTTTTATACTTTAACCCAAAAATATCAAATAGTTTTAATATATGTTGGATTTTCGATTATTGTAGTGTTTTTGAGGGGAGAAAGGATTTATAAGTTGATTGAAAGTAATCTCGAAATGAGATTTTTTGCTTAATTTTATGATAAAATTTAATGGAGTGTTTTATTCAAAGAATTAATGGAGAAGATATGTTTTTTAGAAGGAATGAAGGTCAATATCGTGAAACTGAGCGTGTGACACGTTTTAAACTGGTTAAGTCAGGAAAGCACTGGCTTCGTGCAGCGACGTCGAATTTTGGTCTTTTTAAGGTGCTTAGAGGGGGTGTAGATACTCCGTCTCTTAACACTCAACAGGTGGAGATGAATGAACATGCTTTTTCAGGTCAGACACTGCTCAAAGGAGTGTTTGCAACGGGAGCCATACTAGGTGGGACTGTTGCGACTCATGTGACTTATGCGGATGAAGTGACTGATCAGCCAATTTTGGAAAGTGAAGCAGGAGCTAGGGCTGATCTCTTAGCTACATCTGATTCAGTTGTTCTAGGGAACGTTGGATCCGTGATTAGCGCTCAAGAGAGTCAGGTAAATAGTCAAGAGTCATCTGAAACTGTGTCAAGTCAGAATTCGGAGGCTTCTTTGAATGAGTCCTTATCACGTAGTCAATCGATGTCAGTTTCTGAATTGACTTCAAAATCGACATCCTTGTCACTGAGTCTTTCGCTTTCTGCCTCCTTGTCAGATTCTTTAGTCTCTAAGTCGGAGTCAGCAAGTCAGACGGATTCTTCTTCTCGTAGTTTATCTGAGAGCATGTTGAGCGGCTCTTTGAAGAATAGCTCTAGCGAATCTGTTCAGTCAGTTAGCAAGAGTGATAGTAGTGATTCTAAAGATGGCGTGAATCTTGTGAGCTCGGAGTCTGCTTTGTTAAACGCTTCCTTAACATCTGAAGTTTTGAGTAATCGTCAGCTGTCTGATGCAACGACTGGTATGCTTGCCGCGTCGGTTGTGGCTGATGCTGAGCGCTTAGAACAAGAAAAGCGTCTCAAAGATTTAGCCTTAGAAATTTATACCTATAAAGCTCAAGCTGTTGATTTGCCAAATACGGATGCTGCTATTCTCAAGGGGGATAAAGCGCTGGATGCCATTCGTGTTAGTCTAGCTGATCGTGACAGTGATGTGACGCCTACGATTGCTCAGGCTCGTCAGGCTAGAAATAGTCTTGCTAATGCGGTGCTTCGTGCGACATCTGGTCAGCGTGATCCTCGTAATGGTTCTAGTATTGATGCTAATAGCAATCTCCGTGCACCCCAGTATAAATTAGGTCCGGCTAACAATGCTTTGATTTCAGTGTATAATTCGGACAGCATTAACCAGGCTTATAATGTTGTTGAAACGATTCCTACACGAAATAATATTAAAAGCATAGGCTACGCTTCTGGTAGTGATCGGGTGAATGGCATCATCGTACCTCAGACGTCGGCACTAAAAAATAGTGCTGTGGCTTTTAATATCTTTGGAACTGTTGGGGCTACTGAAGTAGTGACACCTGGGAAAATTTATAATCTTTCTTTTGTAGTGACCAATACAGCTAGGCAATCAGTGACGCGTACATTACGTATTCAGGTTTTACCGCAAAATGATGGCATTCGTAATCCGATTACGGCTGTGACAACGGGAACGTTTGTTAATGACACAAGTAATCTAGCTCAGGCTGAGAAAGATCAAGTTTGGGAGGCTTTTAAGGCTTCTAATCCGAATATTGCAACTTCGAAGGACTTCAAGGAGTACTCTGTATCAGCGTCTGGTGTGGTAACAATTACTTATAAAGATAACACCACTAATGATGTAACTGCTCCAGTGAAGCGACTAGCAGCACCAACTGTTGAAACGAGATTATTGGATAAGGCATATACACAGACACCTGTGACGGTGACGGGAGCCGAGCCAGGTTCTACAGTTGTTCTATACAATAATGACGACGAAGTGGGAACAGCAGTGGCAGATGCTTCAGGTCAGGCGGTTGTGACACCGACAGTTAAGTTACAAACAGGTAGTGTAACAGCCAAAGCTCGTATTATGTATGGTGATTATGCGGTGTATTCAGATGCCAGCAATTCCGTGGCTGTAACGGATGGAACACGTCCTGAAGTGACAGCTAAGTTGACTGTCGATGGTGTGGAACCTAAGTCAACACCTCTTGAAGGTGGTGGGAAAAACTATACTATCTATGCAGGCGATGACGCTGTATTGACCTTTACGGCTACAGATGACAGTGGCAAGCTCAAAGAATTGAAAGTCGTTGCAAGAGCTGACTTAAATGACAATGCCTTAAACGGGAATTTCTTTGGTGGCAGTCAGTATGGAACAGGGAATATTGCACCTATTACGGGTGATATTACAGCAACGACTGATAATCCAGCAACCCTTACAACGACCATTCATTTGAAGGATGATCTTTATCATTCCTTTCGAAATACATGGCAACGTAATGTTGCTGCTATTGACAATGCGTCAAATATGAATCGTCCAAATGGCTTGGGTGAGATTCGTATTACTCAGGGACGCTTAGCAGATCGTACACCAGGAGTGGCCCCAACTAGCATTATTCAGGTGACAAGTCTGACTGCCTTGACAGATTCGGATAAAACCAAAATTATTGCGGCAGTGTCGGCTTTGAATCCAGAGGTTGCAAACCGTATTAAGTCTTATACGGTTAATAGTAATGGTACGGTAACGATTACTTATAAGGATAGTACTACTAATGTTGTAGCGGTGAGATTATCGGATAGTGATTACAGTCAATCAGTTTCGCAAAGTACCAGTCAGTCTAAGCAAGAATCGATTTCACAAAGTCAAAGTGAGTCAGCAAGGCAGTCTGCTTCGACGAGTGCGTCTTTGAGTTCTGTGAAATCACAGAGTGTTTCAAGTTCCTTGAGTACATCTTTGAAGACTAGTATTTCTCAAAGTCAATCTGTTTCAACGAGTGCGTCATTGAGTACCGTGAAATCAGCGAGTGTCTCAAGTTCCTTGAGTGAGTCCTTGAAGACTAGCGTTTCACAAAGTGAGTCAGTCTCAACAAGTGTGTCATTGAGTGCTGAGAAATCACAGAGTGTTTCAAGTTCCTTGAGCGAGTCCTTGAAGACTAGCGTTTCACAAAGTGAGTCAGTCTCAACAAGTGCGTCATTGAGTGCTGAGAAATCACAGAGTGTTTCAAGTTCCTTGAGCGAGTCCTTGAAGACTAGCGTTTCACAAAGTGAGTCAGTCTCAACAAGTTCGTCATTGAGTGCTGAGAAATCAGCGAGTGCTTCAAGTTCCTTGAGTGAGTCCTTGAAAACTAGCGTTTCGCAAAGTCAATCTGTTTCAACGAGTGCGTCATTGAGTGCTGAGAAATCACAGAGTGTTTCAAGTTCCTTGAGTACATCCTTGAAGACTAGTATTTCGCAAAGTGAGTCCGCTTCAGAAAGTGCCTCAATCTCAGAATCACAATCAGTATCAAATTCCGAGTCAGCGTCAGCAAGTACATCGGCATCCGAGTCAGCAAGTACGTCAGCTTCTGAATCCGCATCAACAAGTGCTTCAGAATCAGCAAGCACAAGTGCTTCAGAATCAGCGTCAACAAGTGAGTCAATTTCTAAATCACAATCAGTATCAAATTCAGAATCAGCCTCTGTAAGTGAGTCAGTTTCAGAGTCACAATCAGTATCGAACTCAGAATCCGCTTCAGTAAGTGCCTCGAACTCAGAATCGCAATCAGTATCAAATTTAGAATCAGCCTCTGTAAGTGAGTCAATCTCAGAATCACAATCAGTTTCTAATTCTGTGTCTGCCTCAGAAAGTGCCTCTGTATCTGCATCACAGTCTGTTTCCAACTCAGAATCCGCTTCAGTAAGTGCTTCAGAATCAGCGTCAGAAAGTGATTCAGTTTCCGAGTCACAATCATTGTCAAACTCAGAATCCGCTTCAACGAGTGAGTCAATTTCCGAATCGCAATCAGTTTCTAATTCCGAGTCAGCGTCAGAAAGTGATTCAGTTTCCGAGTCACAATCAGTATCGAATTCCGATTCGGCGTCAGAAAGTGCCTTAATCTCTGAATCACAGTCTGTTTCAAATTCAGAGTCCGCTTCAACAAGTGCTTCTGTATCTACATCACAATCATTGTCAAATTCCGAATCCGCCTCTGTAAGTGAGTCAGTTTCAGAGTCACAATCAGTATCGAACTCAGAATCAGCGTCAATAAGTGCTTCAGAATCAGTAAGCACATCGGCATCAGAATCAGCGTCAACAAGTGCCTCAATCTCAGAATCACAATCAGTATCAAATTCCGAATCCGCTTCAGAAAGTGACTCTGTATCTACATCACAATCAGTATCTAACTCCGAATCCGCTTCAACAAGTGCGTCTGTATCTACATCACAGTCTGTTTCCAACTCCGAATCCGCTTCAGTAAGTGAATCAATCTCAGACTCACAATCAGTTTCTAATTCCGAGTCATCGTCAGAAAGTGAATCAATTTCAGAATCACAATCATTGTCAAATTCAGAATCGGCTTCAGTAAGTGTATCAATTTTAGAGTCACAATCAGTATCGAACTCAGAATCCGCTTCAACAAGTGTCTCAATCTCAGAATCACAATCAGTATCAAATTCCGAATCATCCTCAGAAAGTGAGTCAGTTTCAGAGTCACAATCAGTATCAAATTCCGAGTCAGCGTCAGAAAGTGCCTCAATCTCTGAATCACAGTCTGTTTCAAACTCAGAGTCAGCTTCAACAAGTGAGTCAATTTCCGAGTCACAATCATTGTCAAATTCCGAATCAGCTTCAACAAGTGCCTCAATCTCAGAATCGCAATCAGTATCAAATTCCGAGTCAGCGTCAGAAAGTGCCTCAATTTCCGAGTCACAGTCAGTGTCTAACTCAGAATCAGCGTCAGAAAGTGCCTCAATTTCCGAGTCACAATCATTGTCTAATTCTGAGTCAGCCTCAGAAAGTGCCTCTGTATCTACATCACAGTCTGTTTCCAACTCAGAATCAGCCTCTGTAAGTGAGTCAGTTTCCGAGTCACAATCAGTATCGAACTCAGAATCCGCTTCAGTAAGTGCTTCAGAATCAGCGTCAGAAAGTGATTCAGTTTCCGAGTCACAATCATTGTCAAACTCAGAATCCGCTTCAACGAGTGAGTCAATTTCAGAATCGCAATCAGTTTCTAATTCCGAGTCAGCGTCAGAAAGTGATTCAGTTTCCGAGTCACAATCATTGTCAAATTCAGAATCGGCTTCAGTAAGTGCCTCAATCTCCGAGTCACAATCAGTATCAAATTCCGATTCAGCGTCAGTAAGTGAATCAATTTCCGAGTCACAATCATTGTCAAATTCAGAATCAGCGTCAGAAAGTGAGTCAGTTTCAGAGTCACAATCATTGTCAAATTCAGAATCGGCTTCAGTAAGTGTATCAATTTCCGAGTCACAATCAGTGTCGAACTCAGAATCAGCGTCATTAAGTGCCTCAATCTCAGAATCACAATCTGTATCAAATTCCGAATCATCCCCAGAAAGTGAGTCAAATTCCGAGTCACAATCAGTATCGAACTCAGAGTCAGCTTCAACAAGTGCCTCAGAGTCGTCTTCTGAAGTTAAGGATCCTAAACAAAAACGTGGTAGCCATGCTCTTCCTAAGACAGGTGAGGAAAACTCATCATTATCAATGATATTTGGTGCTTTGGCAACTGCAACAGGTCTTGCTTTTCTTGCTAAACGTAAGAAAGATGAAGAACGTGAGGACTATTAGTAGTTTAGTATTGCAAAAGACATAACAATACTCAGAAAAGCACAAAAAATACCTCTATGTTAGATAACAATCTAGCTATGAGGTGTTTTTTATTTGGGAATGTTGAGGTGGTAGACATTTCTTACTGTATGTCCCATGCTCCAAAGGCTGTTAAAAAAGTAGCAATTTACGTTGCGGATAACTTTGTAGATGCCGTTACACATTTGGAAAACTTGTTAGATTTATGATGTTAACATTCAATATCTAGAATGAAAGTAGATTGGAATTAAGTCCTAATCTACTTTTTGTTATAACTTGATTGAAGTTGAGTAGCTTAGATTTAAAAGAAGATATGGTGGAAAACCATTTCGATAAGAACGGTGACACAGGTTCATCTGTTGATAGCATAACTAACATTAAGATGAGGAAAAAGCAAACAAAGGTAAATGAGGAAAATAATCAAAAGACCTGAAACACTCAGGCATGCCCAGATAGAAAGAAAATCTCAAGTTGCATAGAGAACTTGTTTTTTTTGTTAATGAACGGTCTGAAGGCTACGGAAATTACTAAATATGATAAAAGTATGAAAGGACTTTACTTACTTTTACAGCACACAATCGCTTGTGGTAACATATAGTTCTATACTAAAATATAGGAGAAGAAGTAAGAAGAGGAGAATGCCATGCCGACAGAATATGAAAAAATGATTGCAGGTGATTTTTATAAACCTAGCGATCCTGAGTTACGTGCTTTAGCAGCTAAATCTAGAGAAAAGCAAATGGCCTTTAATGCTGAACCTGACCGTCTCAAGAGGGCTGAAATTGTCAAATCTTGGTTTGGTTCTACTGGGGAAAATGTTGTTATGAACTCTCAGTTCGTTACCGATTATGGGGTCAATATCCATATTGGTGAAAATTTTTATTCTAACTGGAATTTGACTATGCTAGATATTTGTCCTATCACTATTGGTGACAATGCTATGATTGGTCCCAATTGTCAGTTTTTAACACCTCTTCATCCGCTTGATCCAACTGAGCGCAATTCAGGCATTGAATATGGGGCACCGATTACCATTGGCGATAATTTCTGGGCTGGTGGAGGTGTGATCATTCTTCCAGGCGTTACATTGGGGAATAATGTAGTAGCTGGAGCAGGGGCAGTCGTTACCAAGTCCTTTGGTGATAATGTGGTTCTAGGTGGGAATCCAGCGCGTATTATTAAGGAAATTCCTGTCAAAAAAGATTAAGTGAAGCAACTCAAGGATTTAAGTCCTTGAGTTTTTTCGAAATCTATTGAAAGTTGAGTGGAAATTTTTTGAAAAGTTATTGACATTACCTTCTAAAACTCTTATACTACATAACGCTAGTTAGCTAACAATATGGTTAAGGAGTTATTTTTTGGACCATTTTGGAGGCTTGTTGAAGCAGCAAATAACAATATGTTGCGCCACTTTAATCAGTTTGCTCAACAATATGATTTGACTGGAAATCAGATGGCCATTATCGATTTTATAACCAATCATGCTAAGTATGAGGTATTTCAACGTGACATTGAGCACGAATTTGAGATTCAGCGTTCGACAACAACAGTTCTCTTACAGCGGATGGAGAAAAAAGGCCTTATCGAACGACATACCTCATCGAAAGACGCTAGGCAAAAAGCGGTTGTTTTAACGGATAAGGCGGTGAAAATCGCGTCTGCCTGTCAATCCTATCTTCGTAAAGAAGAGGAAGAGTTTGTCCAGCAATTTTCAGCCAAAGAGAGAGAAATCTTTCTCAAAATTTTACAACACTATCGTAATCTTTAAGTTTATCAAGGAGGAATAAATACTTATGTCAGAAGAAAAGATCTCCATCAAGATCCTGTGTGCCATCTTTGCGACAGGGGTCCTTTCCTTTTGTGGAGTGGCTGGTGAAACAGCTATGAACATCACCTTTCCAATTTTGATGAAGGAATTTTCAGTAACAACATCAACAGTTCAGTGGGTCACGACCATCTACCTATTAGTCGTTGCTTGTGTGGTACCCTTATCAGCCTACCTCAAGCGTTCCTTTAAGATGAAATCTATCTTCCTAATCGCCAATCTGCTGTCGGTCTTGGGTGTCCTTATCGACTTCATAGCTCCTAACTTTGGCTTTGTAGTCTTGGGTCGCTTGGTACAAGGTCTGGGTGTCGGTTTTGCCCTTCCTCTCATGTTTAATATCATTTTGGAGCGGATACCTAGCCGTAAGATTGGTCTTATGATGGGGGTTGGTACACTGATTACAGCAGTTGCACCAGCCATTGGCCCAACCGTCGGCGGTCTTCTAACGACACATTTTGGCTGGCGTTCTATTTTTCTTGTTCAGTTTCCTATTCTCTTGGCTTCACTGATAGCAGGGCTTCGTTCCATTGAGCAAAAGAGTGAGGTTAAACGTGAATCTTTAGATATCCTCAGTCTACTGGCTATCATCTTTCTTTTCTTGGGCTTGATTTTAGGCCTTCATGGAATTGCTGATCATGCTTTCTTCAGTTTCTCAGTCTTAGGTTGGCTTTTGATTGGTATCTTAGGTCTTGTCATTTTGATTAGGCGTTCAATTAAATTGGATAATCCCATTATCAATCTTTCGATTTTGAAAAATCGTAAACTGACCGGTCATATCATTGCTTTCTTTTCTTTTCAATTGGGATCCCTTGCGATGAGTTTCCTCTTGCCAAACTATGTGCAGTTGGTTAACCACTCTAATACTACTCTTGCCGCCCTGATGATTCTTCCGGGTGCATTGATTGGTGCAGGATTTGCACCATTCTCGGGAATTATTTTAGATAAGATGGGGGCACGTAAACCAATTCTGATTGGAGCAATCCTTATCGTACTTGCTCAGTTGCTATTTAGCGTGTTCGGTCTTTCTCTTTCAAATACTTTAATCCTCGTCTTTTACATGATTTTTATGACGGGGCTTGGAGTTGCTTTTGGTAATGTTATGACTAACGGACAAAAGCAATTGCCCTTGGACCAACGGGCTGATGCCAATGCTATTTTTAATACCCTCCAACAATTTGCAGGAGCAGTAGGGACAACACTTGCTTCCCTCATCGTTGCCGTAAGTCAAACCAATCATAAGATTGACTTTGCGCAAGCAACGGCTCAGGGGAGTCAAAATGGGTTTAGGGTTTTACTTGTTTTAGCAGTATTCCAACTTATTGTACTTGTGAACGTTGTCAAAAAGAACGATTAATAATTAAAATGAAGCAAAGGAAACATGCTTTCCCTTGCTTTTTCTTTTTTTAACCGTATACTAATTTTACTGAAAATTCTAGTTAGATTTAAAGTTTTTTTATCTATAATAGACTTAAAGAAAAACAGTCTTCGATGAAGATGATAGAAGGAAAGATCAATGTCCTTACTCAGGAAAATTCGTCCCGAACAACCTCTAAAGAATCTGAGGTGGTTTGATATCGGTATTATTACGATCATTATGTTTGGTCAGTTTATTGTCCGTTCGCCCCAGATGTATATAGCTAGTCTATCGCCAACTATTTACACAACAATAAGTGAGACAGCGACAAATACGGCTAGTGAAGGAGCAGCCTACTCAAGTGAACTTACAGGTTATTCTCTTAGTCTTAGTGATTATTTATCTCTGGATACGTCATTTTGACTTTAAACAATTACCTATACGCCTAAAGTGGTCTGTTCACTTTTGGGTATCTTTTATTTTCGCTATCATGGATTTCTTTGCTGATATGGTCAGCACTCTGTCAGGTCAGTATAATTACTTTAGCCCTCAAGTTTTAGATTTTATTAGCCCTATGGACGTGCTTAATAAGTTTCTGGCTCTCTTACCTAACCTATGGCTATTGCCTACGGATTGCTTAACGGTTTCTACGAGGAATTTTTCGTCCTAGGACTTTTGACTTCAGTTAATAGAACATTCTTGTATAGGGGGAATATTTCGAAGTGTTGAGACATTTTCAATAAAAGCAGGCTTTTTACGAATAAGATAGTCAATAATAAGAGGCAAAAAAACAATTATATTATAGGAAAAAATGCTTCGAAAAGGGAATTGGTGAGATTCCCATGGTCTTTATTCGTGGACCAATCATTGAAACCGTTGGACCAGAAGTTGAAGTTTTATCTCAGGTCAAGGGGGCTATCGTGTCAGCCAAGGAAAAACATATGCTTGTCACCTCGTTTCATTCAGAATTGACTGGTGATACAAGGGCTCATGCCTATTTTCTAGAGATGATTAGTCAGTCAAAAAAAGAAAAGCTATGATTCAAATTCCAGAATTTTTGTTCACACAAAAAATCCAGGACCTGTGCCCTGGATTTAGGAGATTATGAAAAAGAAAAGTTTTAGGATGGTTATAGTATATAAAGCAAAGCCTAAAGTTTTCTTAAAGTGGGAGAAGAATTTTTGTGGTTAACAAAGAAAGTTGCTGTTAGCTAACTAAACATTTAGTAAACAATATGCTCACCAAATAATTTGTCATCACCAGTATTCAGTTACTAAAAAATCATTAAAATCTATAGAAGTAAACCTTCTAATTTAGTGATTATTCTGCTCATTCTGACAATAGAGATCTGAATTGTCCCCATACAGTTTGTGAAAGTGCCACTTTTCTTCAAAAGTTATCCTGTGTAAAATAAGTGTCATAAAAACATATGAGGTGGTCGCTATGACAAATCGTTACGACTTAAATAAAAATTTGGCACAAATGCTTAAAGGGGGCGTCATCATGGACGTTCAAAACCCTGAGCAGGCACGTATTGCAGAAGCAGCTGGAGCAGCTGCAGTTATGGCTTTGGAACGTATTCCAGCTGATATTCGTGCTGTGGGTGGTGTATCACGCATGAGTGATCCTAAGATGATCAAGGAAATTCAGGCCGCTGTCAGTATTCCAGTGATGGCCAAGGTGCGTATCGGTCATTTTGTGGAAGCACAGATTTTGCAGGCTATTGAGATTGATTATATCGATGAGAGTGAGGTATTGACGCCTGCTGATGACCTTATTCATGTGGATAAAACCAAGTTTGATGTGCCTTTCGTTTGTGGGGCCAAGGATCTCGGTGAAGCCCTTCGTCGTATTTCTGAAGGGGCATCAATGATTCGTACCAAAGGTGAGCCTGGGACTGGTGATATTGTCCAAGCTGTTCACCACTTGCGACTTATGAACCAAGAGATTCGCCGTATTCAAAATCTCAGAGAAGACGAGCTTTACATTACTGCCAAGGACTTACAGGTACCAATTGACTTGGTCCGTTATGTCCATGAACATGGCAAATTGCCAGTTGTCAATTTTGCGGCTGGTGGTGTAGCGACGCCTGCCGATGCTGCGCTTATGATGCAGTTGGGTGCTGAAGGTGTCTTTGTTGGTTCAGGGATTTTCAAGTCAGGAGATCCCAAAAAACGTGCGGAAGCCATTGTCAAAGCAGTAACTAACTTTGATCGTCCGGATATTTTGGCGCAAGTGTCAGAAGATTTGGGTGAAGCCATGGTTGGTATCAATAAGGATGAAATAGAAATCTTGATGGCAGAGCGAGGAAAATAGATGACAAAAATCGGAATATTGGCATTACAAGGTGCTTTTGCGGAACATGAGCAGGTCTTGAAAGCACTTGATGTTGAAACAGTTCAAATCAGAAATCAACAGGATTGGGAAACTCATGCTGATTTAGACGGGCTCATTCTACCGGGAGGCGAGTCGACAGTCATGGGGAAACTTTTGCATGATTTAGATTTGTTTGAGCCAATTAAGATGAAAATTAATGCAGGACTACCTGTATTTGGAACTTGTGCGGGTCTGATTTTGTTAGCCAAAACCATAGTGGGAGACCAAACAAAACATTTAGCAAGCATGGACATCAATGTAGCCAGAAATGCCTATGGTCGTCAGCTGGGCAGTTTTGTCACAAATGCTGACTTTAAGGGAATTGGTGAGATTCCCATGGTCTTTATTCGTGGACCAATCATTGAAACCATTGGCCCAGAAGTTGAGATTTTAGCTCAAGTCAATGGGGCAATCGTGGCAGCCAAGGAAAAACATATGCTTGTCACCTCTTTTCATCCAGAATTAACAGGTGATACAAGGGTCCATACCTATTTTCTAGAGATGATTAGTCAGTCAAAAAAAGAAAAGCTTTGATTCAAATTTCATAATTTTTGTTCACACAAAAAATCCAGGACCTAATACCTGGATTTAGGAGATTATGAAAAAGAAAAGTTTTAGGATGGTTATAGTATATAAAGCAAAGCCTAAAGTTTTCTTAAAATAGAGGAGAAATTATAAAAAATAGGTAAAAAGGAAGTTGGTGGTTGGTCGACTTCCTTTTATTTTTTCCAAATCCTTATAAATTTGTTGCTCTTATAATTAAAAAAAGCACTCTATTCGTGTTATCGGTACGGCCAACAGCAACCGAGCGGATTCTATAATCTTGGAAAATGGTAAGGCGTGTTACATCACACTAGCGGGCGAAATAGGGCGTAGCATCTTTGGCTATAATACAGCGTGGATGTCTTTCAGCTGGACAAGAATGTTTCGATTGTCGAGATGAGAATTCCCCAATCTTGGGCGGGGAAAAGCCTTAGTCAGCTAGATTTACGTGGGCGATACAACCTCAATGTACTTGGATTTCGTGACTATGAAAATGCTCCTCTAGATGTTCAATTCGGTCCTGATGACTTTTTACGGTCAAGCACCTATATCATGGCGGTGATTAATAACCAACATTTGGATACTCTAACAGAGCTGAGTGAGTAGAAGAGAAAGGACTACTCTTTTTTCAATAACTATGGAGTCAATATAAGTATTTTATAAGAGGGATTTAAGAAAAATTTCAACTTTTTATTAATCCTTTTTAAATTTAGGAGATTATACTAGAGTCATAAAAAAAGAAAGCTCTAAGGAGAATCCTATGAAATTCAATCAAAATCAGAGATATACTCGTTGGTCTATTCGCCGTCTAAGTGTCGGTGTCGCTTCAGTTGTTGTAGCCAGTGGCTTTTTTGTCCTAGTCGGTCAACCAAGTTCTGCAAGTGCTGACGTCGTCAATCCAACCCCTGCTCAAGTCGTGCCAGACGCTGCTTCCGAGAGTGCAAAGAGCGACTTACCAGTAGAGGTTCTCAAAGAAGCAGTCGATGTAGCTCTTCCTTCAGAACAGTCTGTTCCAACACCTAAAACAAGTTTGGATGCTACAGACTCTTCAGAAAAATCGGATACCGATGCTAAAGATCAAGTAGTAGAACCAAAAGAAGAAGTGCAAGCACAACCTGACTCTAAGAAACAAACAGAAGATGCAGTTAAACCTGTGGAAAGTCCTGCGTCTACAGTTTCTGGGCAAGACCGTGAAGTCAGTGAAGCGCAACCAGCAACAACTCCAGCTGAAGTGCAAAAGGGTGTGGCTGACAATACTAAAGACACAGTAGATGTCCCAGCTACTTACTTGGACAAAGCCAACTTCCCAGGCCCGTTCCCAGCCGGTGTTAATCAAGTTATCCCATACGAATTCTTCGCTGGTGATGGTATGTTGACTCGTCTTATCTTGAAGTCTTCAGACAAGGCTCCATGGTCAGATAATGGTTCGGCTAAAAACCCCGCCCTTCCACCAGTAGAAAACTTGGGTAAAGGCCTCTATTTCTACGAAGTAGATTTGGCAGGCACCCAAGGTAAATCTGATAAAGATTTGCTTGACCTCTTGAAACAAAATGGTACACAAAGCTATAAAGCTACTTTCAAAGTTTACGGTGCTAAAGATGGCAAGGCTGATTTGACTAACCTAGTAGCGACAAAAGATTTGGATGTCAACTTGAATGGTTTGACTACCCCAGCTGAAGTGCAAAAAGGTGTAGCCGACAACACCAAAGATACAGTAGATGTTCCAGCTACTTACTTGGATAAAGCGAATTTCCCAGGTCCATTCACAGCCGGTGTCAACCAAGTTATTCCTTATGAATTCTTCGCTGGTGATGGTATGTTGACTCGCCTTATCTTGAAGGCCTCAGACAATGCTCCATGGTCAGACAACGGTTCAGCTAAAAATCCTGCCCTTCCACCAGTAGAGAAATTAGGCAAAGGCCTCTACTTCTATGAAGTAGATTTGGCTGGCACTCAAGGAAAATCTGATAAAGATTTGTTAGACTTGTTGAAACAAAATGGCTCTCAAAGCTATAAAGCTACCATCAAAGTTTACGGTGCTAAAGATGGCAAGGCTGATTTGACAAATCTTGTAGCGACTAAGGATTTGACTGTTAATTTGAATGCTTCAACCACACCAAATCAGGTTGAAGAGTCTGTTGTTAACAATATTAAAGACATGATTGATGTTCCAGCTAGCTACCTTAAAAAAGCAAATGTTCCTGGACCTTTCTTGGCCGGTGTCAACCAAGTTATTCCATATGAAGCTTTTGGTGGAGATGGTATGTTGACTCGTCTCTTGTTAAAAGCCTCAGACAAAGCCCCATGGTCTGACAATGGAACAGCGAATAACCCAGCGCTATTGCCACTTGAAGGCTTGGCTAAAGGCCAATATTTCTACGAAGTAGATTTGAATGGCAACACGACAGGCAAAGAAGGACAAGCCCTTCTAGACCAACTTCGTGCCAATGGCACTCACACTTACCAAGCTACTGTCAAAGTGTATGGTTCTAAAGATGGCAAACCTGACTTGAGCAATCTAGTTGCTACTCGTCAAGTAACGATTCGACTTCATGGATCAGAAATGATGTCCAGAACTCCTCAAGGAGATCAGATATCTATGTCTTCTTCTACGTCAGATTCAATGAACAAAATGAAAGATATGACGAAAGAAGCCCATATTTCAGAGATGAGAACGGCTGATTCCACAGATAATTCCATGGCTAAGACTAGGAAAAATGATGGGCAACCTATGCTACCAAATACTGGGGAAGCTCAAACGGCTACAGCTGGCCTTGGTATCTTTGGTATAGCCTTGGCAGGCCTTGTTGGACTTTTAGGTTTGACAACCAAACGAGAAGATTAAGATTCAAATCATTTAAATATTAGAAGAAATAGTGTTATACTAAGGCAAGTATAACACTGTTTTTATCAGAGGAGCGTCAGATGAAAAAGACAATTTTGCTGGTTGATGATGAGATAGATATTCTAGATATTCAAAACCGCTATCTTTTACAGGCAGGATACGATGTTTTAGTCGCCCATGATGGCAAGGAGGGATTAGAACTTTTCAGAAAAAAATCTATTGACCTCATCATCACAGATATCATGATGCCCAATATGGACGGTTATGATTTTATCAGTGAGGTTCAATATATTGCTCCTGATCAACCCTTTCTCTTTACAACTGCTAAGACAAGCGAGCAGGATAAGATTTATGGATTAAGTATGGGGGCAGATGATTTCATAGCCAAACCGTTTAGTCCACGCGAATTGGTTTTAAGAGTGAATAATATCTTACGTCGCCTTAGCCGTGGAGGTGAGACAGAGCGGATCGAGCTTGGTGACTTAGTGATCAACCATGTGACTCATGAGGTTCGCATAGGGGACCAACCTTTGGAATTGACAGTAAAATCCTTTGAACTTCTATGGGTATTAGCCAGCAATCCTGAGAGAGTCTTTTCAAAGACGGAACTTTATGAGAAGGTATGGCAAGAGGACTATGTGGATGATACCAATACACTCAATGTTCATATCCATGCTTTGAGGCAAGAGTTGACCAAGTATACAAATTCAAATGCTCCTGCTATCAAAACTGTCTGGGGTTTGGGCTATAAGATGGAAAAACCAAGAGGTAGAAAATGAAATTAAAAAACTATATTTTAGTGGGGTATCTAGTGTCGACTCTACTAACGATTTTGGTTGTTTTCTGGGCAGTCCAACGAATGTTGATCGAGAAAAGTGAAGTGTATTTTCTAGTTGGAATGACCTTGATTGCTAGTTTCATTGGCGCTGCAGTGAGCATCTTTCTTTTGTCGCCTGTTTTTTCTTCTCTGAAACATTTGAAAAAACAAGCTCAGGATATAGCCAGCAAGGATTTCAGTACAGAAATTGAAACCAAAGGCCCATTAGAGTTTCAAGAGCTGGGCCAGGCTTTTAATGACATGTCTCACAATTTGCAAGCCATCTTTCAATCACTTGATGAGAGCGAGCAAGAAAAGAGAATGATGATTGCGCAGCTCTCTCACGATATTAAAACTCCCATTACCTCCATTCAGGTTACTGTGGAGGGAATTCTAGATGGAGTGATCAAGGAAGAGGAGCGACTCCACTACTTAGCCACGATTGGTCGGCAAACTGAGCGTCTAAACAAGCTAGTAGAGGAATTGGATGTTTTGACTCTTAACACACAACCTCAAGATACTGCTGATGAAGAAGTCGAAGAGGTATTTTTAGATCAATTGCTGATTGAGTCAATGAGTGAATTTCAACTCCAGATTGAACAAGAGGAGCGAGATATTTACATTCAAGTGTCACCTGAGTCAGCGAAAGTCAAGAGCCATTATGACAAACTTTCTCGAATTCTGGTCAATTTGTTAAACAATGCCTTTAAATATTCAGAACCAGGAACCAGAATAGAGGTTCTTGCCCAATTAACAGAACAAGAGCTGACAATCAGTGTGAAGGACGAGGGTCAGGGGATTCATCCTGAGGATTTGGAAAAGATCTTTAAACGACTTTATCGTGTAGAAACTTCGCGCAATATGAAAACAGGTGGTCATGGCTTAGGACTTGCGATTGCACGAGAACTAGCCCATCAGCTTGGCGGCGACATCTCAGCAGAAAGTCAGTATGGCTTAGGTAGCAAGTTTACATTCTCTCTCAAATTGAAATAAAGCCGTACCCTCCCCTTTGCAAATTGATCATTTTATGGTAAAACAGTAGCAGTAAAGCGTGAAGCTAGTCAACAGGTGTCTTATAACAAGTAACCTTGGCTGTTTAGGCGAAAGGCATCTGCACGAATCAGGGCTCTCTAAGTGACTATTTCCACCGAAATATTATTTATATCAGGAGGGACATATATATGTCACGTTATACAGGACCATCTTGGAAACAAGCTCGTCGCCTTGGCCTTTCACTTACAGGTAAAGAATTGGCACGTCGTAACTACGTACCAGGACAACAGGGACCAAATAAGCGTTCTAAATTGTCAGAATACGGTTTGCAACTGGCTGAAAAACAAAAACTTCGTTTCACTTACGGTGTGGGTGAAAAACAATTCCGTAACTTGTTCGTACAAGCTACAAAAGTTAAAGGTGGAACACTTGGTTTCAACTTTATGGTTCTTTTGGAACGTCGTCTTGACAACGTTGTTTACCGTCTCGGCCTTGCAACTACTCGTCGTCAAGCACGTCAATTCGTAAACCACGGTCATATCCTTGTTGACGGTAAACGTGTTGATATCCCATCATACCGCGTTGAAGTTGGTCAAGTAATCTCAGTTCGTGAAAAATCAGCTAAAGTTCCTGCTATCCTTGAAGCAGTAGAAGCTACTATCGGACGTCCAGCATTTGTATCATTCGATGCTGAAAAACTTGAAGGTTCATTGACACGTCTTCCAGAACGTGATGAAATCAACCCAGAAATCAACGAAGCACTTGTCGTTGAATTCTATAACAAAATGCTTTAATTTTAAAATTCATTTTGCAAAAAGCCCGTTGTTATGGGCTTTTTTGTTTATCTTAAATCATTGATTTTTAGGTTTGTTCAGTTATTTGTTTAGTTACAAGTTTGTCTTCTAATATAAAAAAGTCCCTAGTCTAGTACAAGTGACTGGGGATTCGTAATATGATGATAGATGATTTTGAGGTATAAATTATTTATTATCCAATCCGCCTTCAAAATCTGCTGAAACGTTTGAAACGTAGTTAGTGAAGTAGCTTTCAAAATCTTTTTTTAGTTGGTCGTACTCCTCTTCGGAGTAATCTTTATCCTCTATATAAGCCTGAAATCTAGGAATTCCCAAATCTTTTTGGAGACGTTGGCTTACTTCTGTCTTTGTCATAAGAACCTCTCTTTCATTCTTTATTTTACCACATTTCAAATTGTATGAAGCATACATGTTGTTTTTAAGGTTCACTTTTGATATACTGTCGAAGTTATTTAAGAAGGAGGCTACTATGTCTATTATTACACTAATTTTAGCTGGGATTGTTGCTTTGGAGCATCTCTATATCATGTATTTGGAAACTTTTGCGACACATTCAGACACGACTAGTCGTGTTTTCAATATGAGTAAAGAAGAACTTCAACGTGATTCTGTTACAAACTTATTTAAAAATCAAGGGATTTACAATGGTTTGATTGCTGTATTCCTCTTGTATGGGATTTTCACAAGTAGTCAGCTACTTGTAATTGTTTTTGTACTCAATGTTTTCTTTGCTGCTATTTATGGTGCTATAACTGCCAATAAGAAAATTATTTTAACGCAAGGCGGACCCGCAATTTTAACCTTGCTTTCACTTATTATTCCCTTATTTTAAGGATTTTATTGTAAAAGAAAAAAGCTGCTTTAACTATTGAAATGGTTAACAGCTTTTTATGATTTTGAAGTTATTTATTGTGGAATAAAGCGTAGAAGAAAGTCTGTCATTTCTTGAGGTGATTCTTTTTTTCCTTTATTTATCCAGGCTTGACAAGCACCAAAAATAGCATGCGCAAAATAAATACTGGCATAATCCTTCTCGAATCCTTTGAGAGCTCTTTTTTCAGCAGTAGGGTCAATAAAGTCTTCAGCTATCATACGCTGAAGTTTATGTATCAGAAAATCTTGAATTTCTTTTGAACCATTTGTAGACAATAGAGCTGATAGGAGCTTTTCACGAGTGAGAAATTCAAAGATTTCGAGAAAGGCCCCTTCTTTCTTTCCTTCATATTTATCAAATATATACTCTAGTTTATGGAAAAGCTCTTTCTGATAACTATCAATCATTTCATACTTATCTTTGTAGTGGGTATAAAAACTCGAACGGCTAATCCCTGCTGTTTGAACCAGTCGAATGGTAGTAATATCATTGAAATCTTGGTC
>OIER01000407.1_pt1 | contig 32983 bp, 30 predicted proteins | sample 1581801 | NCBI WGS metagenome assembly OIER01 (sample SAMN03281006, study PRJEB24777) | human gut metagenome | isolation source: fecal sample PR165 from 1 month old male Malay infant, vaginally delivered... | reverse complement strand
GGCTTCGTCTTCGCTGACGCCGCCATGCAATGCGCGGTCAAGCTGGCCCTTGTCGAGTTCGCCTTCCCAGCGGGCAACAACGATTGTTGCGACCGCATTGCCCACAAGGTTGGTCAGGGCACGGCATTCCGACATGAAGCGGTCGATGCCGAGGATCAGCGCCATGCCGGCGACCGGCACGGCCGGAACCACGGACAGCGTTGCCGCCAGCGTGATAAAGCCGGCACCGGTGATACCGGCAGCGCCCTTGGAGCTGAGCATGGCCACCAGCAGCAGCAGAACCTGATCGGTCAGGGTCAGCGGCGTGTTGGTTGCCTGGGCAATGAACAGCGCAGCCAATGTCATGTAGATATTGGTGCCGTCCAGGTTGAAGGAATAACCGGTCGGAATGACGAGGCCGACGACGGACTTCTTGCAGCCAGCCTTTTCCATTTTCGCCATCAGTGTCGGCAGGGCAGCTTCGGATGAGCTGGTGCCGAGAACGAGCAGCAGTTCTTCCTTGATATAGCGGATCAGCGCGAAAATCGAGAAGCCGTTGTAGCGGGCGACGGCACCGAGGATGATCACCACGAAGAGGATCGACGTCAGGTAGAAGGTTCCGATGAGGAACAGCAGGTTGGCAACCGATGAAATGCCGTACTTGCCGATGGTGAACGCCATGGCGCCGAAGGCACCGATGGGAGCAGCCTTCATCAGAATGGCGACCAGCTTGAACACCGGTGCGGACAGCACATGCAGGAAGTTGGTGACCGGCGCGGCGCGCTCGCCGACCATGGCTAGTGATACACCGAACAGAACCGAGAAAAACAGCACCTGAAGAATGTCGCCGGAAGCAAAGGCACCGACGATGGTCGTCGGAATAATGTTCTGCAGGAAGCCGATGACGCTCTGTTCATGCGCCTGCTGCGTGTAGGTGGCGACCGAGGCCGGATCAAGCGTTGCCGGATTGATGTTCATGCCGGCACCGGGCTGCACGACATTTGCAACGATGAGGCCGACGATCAGCGCCAGTGTCGAGAAGGTGAGGAAGTAGATCATCGCCTTGCCGGCGACGCGGCCGACTTTCTGCAGATCGCTCATCCCGGCGATGCCGGTCGTCACGGTCAGGAAAATGACCGGAGCAATGATCATCTTCACCAGCTTGATGAAGGCATCGCCGAGCGGCTTCATGCTCGTGCCGGTATCCGGATAATAATGGCCAAGCGCGATGCCGATGGTGATGGCAACGATGACCTGGAAATACAGATGGGTATAGATTGGTTTCTTGACGCGCGGCTGCGGTGCTGCGCTGATGGTCACAGGACTCATGTCTTCCTCCATGGTGCGAGCCGCGTCTGGCAGAAACCCTGTCAGCCTCCCGGGCCCTTCTTGTTCTCGAGAACAACGCATGCGTTCTCTGGAAAGGCATAAGCAAGCACCGTGCCAATCTTAATTTATTTGATAATATATTGATTTTATTGCATATTATTTCTATCCTCCGGGCGCGGGATATAAAAATGTGCGGAATTTCGCACAAACAGATTGTCAATCGTGCGGATATATGCACAAATCAGCCATGGACCGCCCCCTGCCAAACGATGCCGATATACTGCCCCGGACCGGGGGATTCAGCACCATGGGCAAAATCGTCTATGGCGCCCTGGCCGTTTTCATCATCCTCGGCGCCCTGCTGGCCGCCAATGATTACGGCCGCAACCGCGCCTATGTCGCGCTGGAAACCCGGGCGAGAAGCGCGGCGGAACTCAATGCCGTCCTGCTGCGGACCGTGCTGGAGAAGCAACGCTCCCTGCCCTTCGTCCTCTCGCAGGACCGCGACCTCATCAGCGCGCTGTCATCCCGCAGCGAAAGCATGCTGCATCTTGTCGACCGCAAGCTGGAAAGCCTGATTGAAGGCACGCACGCGTCCGTCATCTATCTCCTCGATGCAAAGGGCACGGCCCTGTCGGCCAGCAACTGGCAGGAACCGACCAGCTTTGTCGGCGTCGACTACAGTTTCCGCCCCTATTATCTGCGCGCACTCGCCAATGGCAGCGCCGAGCACTATGCGCTCGGCACGATCAGCAAACGGCCGGGCCTGTATATTTCGCGGCGCATCGACGGTCCGAACGGCCTGCTTGGCGTGATTGTCGTCAAGGTCGAGTTCGACGAACTGGAGGCCGACTGGCGCCGGAGCAGCGACCCGTCCTATGTCCTTGATCCTCGCGGCATCGTGCTGATCACCAGCTTTCCCGAATGGCGCTTCATGGCGCAGGCACCGATCCCGGCCGAACAGCTCGGCCCGATCCGGGAAAGCCTGCAGTTCGGCAATGCGCCGCTCGAACCTTTGAACGTCGCGCCCGCCTTGACAACCGCGACGCCGGACAGGGTAACCGCCCAGCTGCCGGGCTCCAGCCAGGACGCGGAATATGTCCGGGTCCGCGTTCCCGTGCCGACAACCAGCTGGATCCTGCAATTGCTGACCCCGGCCGGCGCGGCGGTGAGCGAAGCCATCCGTGCCGCGCAGCTCGCGGCCCTGGCGGTCATTGCGCCTGTCCTCGGCTTCACCGCGTTCTTTCTGCATCGCCGCGGCCTGGCGCTGCAGCGCCTGCAGGAGCAGGAACTGGCGCGCCGCGAACTGGAGCGCCGCGTCGCGGAACGCACCGAAGCGCTGAGCACCGCGCATGCCGAACTGGTGATGCAGGCGGAGGAGCGGCAGAAAACCGAAAACAAATTGCAGACCGTGCAGCAGGAACTGGTGCAGGCCAACCGCCTTGCCATTCTCGGGCAGGTGACGGCGGGCGTTGCGCATGAGATCAACCAGCCCGTGGCGGCCATCCGCGCCTATGCCGACAATGCCGCGACGTTTCTGTCGCGCAATCAGGTCGAACCGGCCAGGGAAAACCTGTCGGCCATCGCGGGCCTGACCGAACGCATCGGCAGCATCACCGATGAACTGCGCACCTTCTCGCGCAAGGGCACCGGCGATGCCGGTCCGGCTGACGTCAGCGACGTCATCGAAGGCGCGCTGCTGCTGCTCGGCAGCCGTTTCCGCCAGACGGTCGGCAAGATCACGACCGAGACGCCGCCGGCCGGGCTGAAGGTGCATGGCAACCGTATCCGGCTCGAACAGGTGCTGATCAATCTGATGCAGAACGCGCTGGAGGCAACCGAAGGCGGGCCATCCAGCCGGATCAGCGTCGGCTACGCCGTCGCCGATGACGAGGTGCAATTGACCGTGGCCGATAACGGCCCCGGCATTCCCGATGACATCATGCAGGCGCTGTTTACCCCCTTCAATACCTCCAAGGACCGCGGGCTCGGGCTTGGCCTGGTCATCTGCCATGACATTGTCGCCGAGTATGGCGGACGCATCGAAGTGGACAGCAGCAGCGCCGGCACCCGATTCACCGTCCATCTCAAAAGGGTTGCCTGATCATGAGTTTCCAGCCGCAAATCGCGTTTGTCGACGATGATGACGACCTGCGCAACGCCAACAGGCAGACGCTGGAACTTGCCGGGTTCAGCGTGATTCCGTTCGCCGATGCCATGAGTGCCCTGCGCTTCCTGACACCGGAATTCGCCGGCGTCGTCGTCAGCGATGTCCGCATGCCGCATGTGGACGGACTGGAATTTTTCCGGCGCCTGCGCGCGATGGACGCGGACCTGCCCGTCATCCTGATCACCGGACATGGCGATATCGAAATGGCCGTCGAGGCCATGCAGGAAGGCGCCTACGATTTCATCGCCAAACCCTATCCGGCCGAGCGCCTCGTCCAGAGCATCCGCCGCGCCGCAGACAAGCGCCAGCTTGTCATGGAAAACCGCCAGCTGCGGCAATTCATGGAGGCCTCCGACGAAACAGTGCCGCTGATCGGCCAGACACCCGTGATGCAGAATCTGCGCAAAACGCTGCGTCATGTGGCCAATGCCGATGTGGACGTGCTGATCGCCGGCGAGACCGGCAGCGGCAAGGACGTGGCCGCCGGTCTCCTGCATGAATGGAGCCGCCGCAGGCAGGGCAATTTCGTTGCGCTCAACTGCGGCGCCCTGCCGGAATCGGTGATCGAAAGCGAGCTGTTCGGCCATGAGGCCGGAGCCTTCACCGGCGCGCAGAACAAGCGTATCGGGCGGATCGAACATGCCAGCGGCGGTACATTGTTCCTCGACGAGATCGAAAGCATGCCCTTGGCCACGCAGGTCAAACTGCTGCGCGTTCTGGAAATGCGGGAAATCACGCCGCTTGGCACCAATGAACACAGGCCCGTGGACCTGCGCGTCGTCGCCGCCGCCAAGGTGGATCTCGGCAGCCCCGAACAGCGGGCGAATTTCCGCGAAGATCTGTTCTACCGTCTCAATGTCGTCACGGTCTCGATCCCTCCCTTGCGTGAGCGCAAGGAGGATATTCCGCTGCTGTTCACGCATTTCCTGCATCGCGCCGCCATCCGCTTCAAGACGGAACCGCAGGAAATGAACACGGCGATGCGCGCGCGGCTGATGGATCATGACTGGCCCGGCAATGTGCGCGAACTCGCGCATTTCGCCGAGCGGGTTGCGCTGGGTCTGGATGAAATGACCAGTGAACACACGCCGTCGCAGGCCAGCACGCTCACCCTGCCCGAAGCCATGGAACGCCATGAGGCAAAACTCATCCGCGAGGCCCTGACCGGCAACAATGGCGATGTGAGGACGACGATCGAGGCCCTGGGCATTCCGCGCAAGACATTCTACGACAAGCTTCAGCGCCACGGCATCGACCGGGCTGATTATGTCAAAGGAAAGTCACACCCGGACCAGACCTAGCACCGTTCAACCCGGCGCGCTCCGTCACCGAGAGACGCTCGACCAGCGGGCATTCGAGCTTGGTGATGGGATAGCGCGTGCTGCTCTCCGGGGCATAGCTGTCGAGCTGTTCGATGGCCCAGCGGCCCATGGCCCGGTGCGGCAGGACGGATGTGGTCAATTGCGGGTGCAGGTGCCGTGATATTTCTTCATCGTCATAGCCGATGACCGAAATATCCTCCGGGATGCGGATGCCCGCTTCCTTCAGCGCTTCGTAGCAGCCGATGGCGGTCCGGTCATTCTGGCAGAAAATGGCAGTGGGCCGGTCCTTCAGCGCCAGCAGCGTCTTCGTCGCCTTGTAGCCCGCGCTTGCCGACCAGTCGCCCTCGATCACCAGTTCCGCATCGAAGGGGATATCGGCGGTCGCCAGTGCCCGGCGATAGCCGCGCAGCCGATCCTTCGCCGCCTCCATCCACGGCTCGCCAGTGATGATGCCGATGCGCCGGTGGCCGTGCTGGATCAGGTGGCGGGTCGAGTGCTGGCCGCCGGCAATCTCGCTCGGAACGACCGCCGGAAAAGCATAGTCGGCGGTATAGCAGTTGAGGAGCACCAGCGGGATATCGAGATTGTAGAGGTAGTCCGGCAACGTCACCTCGCGGGTAAAGATCGCCATATAGATCAGCGCGGAAATCCCCTGCTCGCGCAGGGCGCGGATGGTGCGCGGCTCCATCTCTGGATCATTCAATGTCTGGGCAACCAGAATGATGTTGCCTGCATTCCACGAGGCCTGCCGCGCGCCCTCAATGGCAACGACCGCTTCGGGACTGGTTGCCAGCTGGTCGACCACGAAGCCGATCTTGCCGTCGACCGCAGGCGCATAGGCATCATGGCTGTCCAGGTGGGCAAAGTTGGGCGCGGCATAGCCGAGCGAGCGGGCAGCCTCGATCACGCGTTCGCGCGTTTCCGCCGCCAACTTGATGCCCGGCGTCTTGTTGAGCACGAAGGATACCGTTGCCTGCGAACAGCCGGCGATGCGCGCGATATCGGTCATCGTCACGCGCTTGTTGACGCGTTTGCGCCTGGCCGTGACCCGGACGGGCTTTTTCTTTTCAGTGGTCACATCATCCACTGTATCATTCATTCGAAAACAGCCCTTTGCCACATGCGAGCACGGCTGAATCAATCAAACCGCGTGGGAATGATTATGCAGCGAAACACCGGCTAATCAACATAAATAATTATTGACTAATTTTTATAAATGAAGATGATCAGGCCAGTGGAATTTCCACGCTCTGAATTTCTGGGAGGAAAATTCGTATGTCCATCACCCGTCGTACCCTATTGCTCACCTCGGCCGCCGGCCTCGTCGCCGCCATGGCTGCAGGCAGTGTTTTCGCCGCGTCGCCGCCGCTGAAGAAGAAAGACACCTACAAGGTCGGCTTCGCCCAGACGGAAAGCAACAATCCGTGGCGTCTGGCCCAGACCGCCAGCATGCAGGAAGAGGCCAAGAAGCGCGGCTGGCAGCTTGTCTACACGGATGCGGCAAGCTCCGCGGCCAAGCAGGTCGCCGACGTCAATTCGATGATCGCACAGGGCGTCGACCTAATTTTCCTGGCACCGCGCGAGGAAAAGCCGCTGATTCCGGCGATCAAGGCCGCCAAGAGCGCCGGCATTCCGGTCATCCTGCTTGACCGCAGCGTCGATCCGTCCCTCGCCAAGGCCGGCGACGACTATGTGACCTTCATCGGCTCCAACTTCATCGAAGAGGGCCAGCGCATCGGCGAATGGCTGGTGGCCAATGCCAAGGGCAAGACCAAGATCATCGAACTTGAAGGCACGACCGGATCTTCGCCTGCCAATGACCGCAAGAAGGGCTTTGACGACGTCATCGCCAAGCATTCGGATTTCAAGATTGTTGCCTCGCAGACCGGCGATTTTGCCCGTGACAAGGGCCGCCAGGTCGCCGAAACCCTGCTGCAGGCGCATCCCGACGCCAATGTCATCTACGCCCACAATGACGAGATGGCGATCGGCGCGATTTCCGCCATTGAAGCGGCAGGCAAGGTGCCCGGCAAGGACATCCTCGTCCTGTCGATCGATGGCGGCAAGGAAGCGGTCCAGGCCGTGGTCGACGGCAAGATTGCCGCGGTGGTCGAATGCAATCCGCGCTTCGGCCCCAAGGCCTACGATACGGCAGCCGCCTATGCCGCCGGGGAGAAAATCGCCCCGAAGATCATCAATCCGGACCAGTTCTACGATGCCGGCAATGCGGCAAAATTGTTGAGCTCCGCCTATTGATATCTGATGAAGCCAGCGCTTCCATGGAGCGCTGGCTTTTTCATGTCTGGTGCAACCCTGCATCCAGGCAAAAGTTCCGGATGATTTCAGAAACGGCTTTGCAATGGACACCGATATTCTTCTGTCGATGACAGGCATCGACAAGCGCTTTGCAGGTATCCCTGCCCTTTCCGCCGCCTCGTTCACCGTGGCCCGCGGCGAGGTGCATGCGCTGATCGGCCAGAACGGCGCGGGAAAATCGACGCTCATCAAGGTGCTGACCGGCTATCACCGGCGGGACGCGGGCGAGGTGACGTTCGAGGGCAAGCCGTTTGAAGTCGCCTCGCCGCAGCAGGCGCAGGCGAACGGCATCAGCACCATCTATCAGGAAATCAATCTGGTGCCCTACCGTTCCCTGACGGAGAACATCTGCCTTGGACGGGAGAAACGCCGCTTCGGCCTGCTCGACTGGGCGAGCATGCACCGGGAGGCAGAAAACCTGTTGCAGCGCTTCAATATCCGCGCCGATGTCCGCCGTCCCCTGATGGAATTCAACACGGCAACCCAGCAGATGGTGGCCATTGCCCGCGCCATCGGCTTTTCCGCCAAGCTCGTCATCATGGATGAGCCGACCTCCTCGCTCGACGAGCGCGAAGTCGGCGTCCTCTTCAACGTCATCCGCCAGTTGAAACAGGACGGCGTTTCCGTGGTGTTCGTCAGCCACAAGCTGGATGAACTCTATGCGGTGTGCGACCGCGTGACGATCATGCGCGACGGCCGGACGATCAGGACCGCCCGCATGGACGCAATTGAAAAGATCGAGCTCGTCTCATCCATGCTGGGGCGCAGCATTGAAAAGACTGAGGGCCACGCCACGGCCTTCACCGCGCGCGATGAAAAGAACATCGGCAAGGTCCTGCTGTCCGCCGACAATCTCGCCGTCGGGCAGATCGTCCAGGACGTCTCCTTCACCATCCGCAGCGGCGAGATCGCCGGTTTTGCCGGACTGCTCGGCGCGGGCCGCACCGAAACGGCGCGGCTGGTCTTCGGCATCGACCGCCTGAAGGCGGGTGCCATGACCTATGGCGACAAGACGTTCGAACCCCGGCGGCCCTCCGACGCCATCGCCGCAGGCATGGGTTTCTGCACCGAAGACCGCAAGAGCGAAGGCATCGTGCCGGATATGAGCGTCGCCGAAAACATGATGCTGGCGCTGATGCCGAAACTCGCCAAATCCGGGGTCATCGACGAGAAGGCGCAGCAGGAGATCGTGAAACGTTTCATCAAACAGCTCGGCATTAAATGCTCCGGACCGGACCAGAAGGTGCGCGAGCTTTCCGGCGGCAATCAGCAGAAAGTCCTGCTTGGACGCTGGTTGGCGATGAACCCGCGCCTGCTCATTCTCGACGAACCGACGCGCGGCATCGATGTCGGCGCCAAGGGCGAAATCCAGTCGCTGATCAAATCGCTGGCGGACCAGGGCTTGGCCGTGCTGATGATCTCCTCCGAGCTGGAAGAGGTCATCGAGGGCGCTGACCGGGTGTTTGTGCTGCGCGACGGTATCAGCGTCGCCGAATTCGGCCGCGCCGCCGCCACCGAAGATGCGCTCATGGGCGCCATGGCCCATGGCAATGCGCCCGCTGTCGCGGAGGCCCTGGTATGACCGACACACCCCAAATGGCGCGCACGACAGCCCGGCGTTTCGATCCCTTCGATTTCCTCGCGCGCTACGGCACGCTGATCGCGCTGCTGCTGCTGATCCTGTTCAACCTGGCGTTCACCCGCAATTTTGCAACGATACAGACGCTGAATGTGAACCTCACCCAGGTCTGCACCATCGTCATCGTCGCGGTCGGCATGACACTGGTCATTGCGACAGGCGGCATTGACCTCTCCGTCGGGTCGCTCATGGCCATCTCGGGCGCCCTGGCGCCCATGATCTTCCTCGGCAAGATCATGCCCATCGGCAATATCTATCTCGCCGTTGCCGCTGCCATGCTCGTTTCCATCGCCGTTGCCGGGCTGTTCGGCCTGTTCAATGGCTGGCTCATCTCCGCCTTCCGCATCCAGCCCATCGTTGCCACACTGGTGCTGTTCATTGCCGGACGCGGCATCGCGCAGGTCATGACCAACGGCAATCTGCAGACATTCCGCGTGCCGCAATTCCAGTTCATCGGGCTTGGCCGGGTGCTCGGCATTCCGGTGCAGGTCATCCTGATGCTGCTGATCGTCCTCGCCGCCGCATGGATGCTGAAACGGACGGTGTTTGGCCGCCAGATCATCGCCATCGGCGGCAATGAACGGGCGGCAGAACTGTCCGGCATTGCCGTCGCCAGGGTCAAGCTGCTGGTCTACGCCATCAGCGGCCTGTGCGCGGGACTGGCCGGGCTCGTCGTCATCGCCATCAACTCCTCCAGCGACGCCAATCTGGTCGGGCTCGGCATGGAGCTCGACGCCATCGCCGCGGTCGCCGTCGGCGGCACGCTGCTCAGCGGCGGCAAGGCCACCATCATCGGCACGCTGATCGGCGCCATGACGATCCAGCTGGTGCGCTACACGCTGCTCGCCAATGGCGTGCCCGATGCCGCCGCACTGGTGGTCAAGGCGGGGATCATCATCCTGGCCGTCTGGATCCAGCAGCAAGGCAGGGCGCACGCATGACCCGGACACGATGGATATCCCTGCTCGGCAGGTACGGCGTGGTGGTCGCGCTGCTGCTGCTCGTCCTGTTCGGCTGGCTGCGCTATGATTATTTCCTCGGCTTTTTCAACATATCGAGCGTGCTGCGCTACAATTCGATGTTCGCGCTGGTGGCGCTTGGCATGTGCTTCGTCATCATGACCGGCGGCATCGACCTCTCCGTGGGGTCGACCGCAGCGCTCGGCAGCGTGGTCGCCGCGCTCTTCAGCCCGCAGGGCGCATGGATCGGGCTTGGAGCCGGCGTCGGTGCCGGGCTCTGCGTCGGCCTCGTCAATGCCGCGCTGGTGACCCGGCTGAAGATCATGCCGTTCATCGCCACGCTCGCAACCATGCTGGCGGCCAGCGGCACCGCCCTGCTGCTCGCCGACAACCAGTCGGTTTCGGTCTCCTATGACAGCGGCTTTACCAGCATCGGCCAGGACAACTTTTTCGGCTTCCCCATCCCGGCATGGATAGCACTTGCCGCCTATATCGCCGGCTGGATCATCCTCAACTTCACCAGCACCGGACGCGGCGTGCTGGCCGTCGGCGGCAATGAGGATGCGACGCGCATGATGGGCCTGCCGGTGGGGCGGATCAAGTTTCTGGTTTACCTTGCCAGCGGCGGGCTGGCCGGCCTGGCCGGCGTCATCCTCGCCTCGCAGTTCGGCGCGGGCCAGCCGATTGAGGGCGTCGGCTGGGAGCTTTTTGCCATCGCCGCCGTCGTCGTCGGCGGCACCCTTTTGACCGGCGGCGTCGGTTCGGTCGGGGCAACGCTGGCGGGCGTGCTGCTCCTCGGCATTCTCTTCAACGTTCTCAATTTCGAGAACGGCAAAGGCTGGATTTCGCTCTCCGCCTACTGGCAGTCGGTCATTCGCGGCCTGTTTCTGCTCATCGTCGTTGTCCTGCAGGCGAAGCTCGCCGCGCGCGGCAATGCAGCCGTGCGGGACCACTGAGCGTGCGCGCGCTGCTCGGCCCCCAGCCCTTCGGAATGTTCGCCGGGGAACCGGTGTTCCAGGCGACGATCCAGTCGCCATCCGGTGCGCTGGCGCATGTGCTGAACTGGGGCGCTGTCATCCGCGACCTGCACATCCCCCTGGCGGACGGCACGCCGCAACGGGTGGTGCTCGGCTTCGACCACGTCGATCCCTATCCCGCCCAGTCGCCCTATTTCGGCGCGCTGGTCGGGCGCTACGCCAACAGGATCGCCCATGGCCGCTTTACCCTTGACGGCAGGGAATACCAGCTCGACCGCAATGAAGGCGGGAAACAGACCCTGCATGGCGGCGCGATGGGGACGTCGCAACGGCTGTGGACCATCGCCGACTGGAGCGCCTCGTCGGTCACGCTCGCCTTGCGGCTGCCCGACGGCGACCAGGGTTTCCCGGGGGCAATGGAGGTGCGCTGCACCTACCGCTTCACCGCGGATTCGACGCTGTGCATGGACATCACAGCGACGACCGATGCGCCGACGGTCGCCAGCTTCGCCCAGCACAGCTATTTCAATCTCGACGGGTCGGACGATATCCGCGGCCACCGGCTGCAGATTTTCGCCGACAGCTATACGCCGGTCGCGGACGACCTCATTCCGACCGGCGACATCCTGCCGGTCGACGCAACGCCCTTCGAATTTCGCGCGTCGCGCCTGATCGGCGCGCACCCGTCTGCGACCTATGACCACAATTTTGTGCTGAGCGGTGCACTCAGGGATGGCCTGCGCCATGCCGCGTCCCTCGCTGCGGATAATGGCCTTGAATTGCAGGTTCATACGAGCGAACCCGGCCTGCAATTCTACGACGGCCGGATGATCGCCCCCGGACTGACCGGCCTTGGCGGCAGGCGCTACGGGCCGCATGCGGGCCTGTGCCTGGAAGCCCAGCACTTTCCCGACAGCCCCAACCAGCCGCATTTCCCCGGTACCGTGCTGCGGCCCGGCGAGACCTACCGGCAGCACACGGAATTCCGCTTCCTGCAGATCTAGCCTGTTGCCAAGCGCCGTCTCCCGTCCTATGCCGGAACGCAAAGCAGCCGGATGAGGAGCGTTTTGGTATGGCGAGCAATGTAGCATTGACGGGATTGGCGCGGGACATGCAGGCGCGGGCGGATGCGGGCCGTCCGATCCGCATCGGGCTGATCGGCTCGGGCGAGATGGGCACGGACATCGTCACGCGGGTGGCGCATATGCCGGGCGTCGAGATCGGCGCGATTTCCGAACTGAACCTGCCCAATGCGCTCAAAGCCGTCGATATCGCCTATCAGGAACCGGGGCATTCCAGAGAAGTCAACACCGCCTCGGCCCTGACCGCGGCGATGGAAGGCGGCAGGATCGCCGTCACCGACAATGCCGACCTCATCCTCGAGAATGACCTGATCGACGTGGTGATCGATGCGACCGGCGTTCCGGCGGTCGGGGCCGAGATCGGCCTCAGAGCCATGGAGCACGGCAAGCACCTCGTCATGATGAATGTCGAGGCGGATGTGACCATCGGCGCGTACCTCAAAAGCGAGGCGGACCGCCTCGGCGTCACCTATTCGCTGGGCGCCGGCGACGAGCCGTCCTCCTGCATGGAGCTGATCGAGTTCGTCTCGGCCATGGGCCATCCGATTGTTGCCGCCGGCAAGGGCAAGAACAACCCGCTCAACATCGACGCCATTCCCGACGATTACGAAGAGGAGGCGGCGCGGCGCCACATGAATGTGCGCATGCTGGTGGAATTCGTCGACGGGTCGAAGACCATGGTGGAGATGGCGGCGATCGCCAATGCGACGGGGCTTGTGCCCGACAAGGCGGGCATGCACGGCCCCGCCGCCACGCTGGACCAGCTCAACAAGACGCTGATCCCGCAAAAGGATGGCGGGCTGTTGTCGCGGGTCGGCGTCGTCGACTATTCCATCGGCAAGGGCGTGGCGCCGGGCGTGTTCGTGGTCGCCGACATGTCGCATCCGCGCATTTCGGAGCGGATGGAGGATCTGAAGATGGGCAAGGGCCCGTATTTCACCTTCCACCGGCCCTATCACCTGACCTCGCTGGAAGTGCCGCTGACCTGCGCGCGCGTCGTGCTCTACGGCAAGGCCGACATGGTGCCTTTGGCCAAGCCGGTGGCGGAAGTCTGCGCGGTGGCCAAGAAGGACCTGAAGGTCGGCGAGACACTCGATGCGATCGGCGAATATTGCTACCGCGCCTGGATCATGACGGCGCCGGAAGCGCGCGCCGCCGGAGCCATCCCCTGCGGCCTTTTGCAGGGCGGCACGGTGACGGCACCCATCGCCAAGGGCGAACTCATCACCAGCGCCAATGCCGCCCCCATCCCCGGCTCGAAGATCGTCGAACTGCGGAAGCGGCAGGACAAGCTCGTCTATGGCGCGTGACGTCCGGCAACCAGAATTCAGGGCAAACAGCTAAGGAGTGCCAAGCATGGCTCCCGCCACAAACGCCAAATTCAAGGACGATGGCAGCAATCTTCCTTTCGCGTTCCGGCACTATTCTCCGGAGCAGCTGAAGGAAGCCCTGCGCAAGATGTATCTCATCCGCCGCTTCGAAGAGGGCGCGGAAGAATCCTATACGCGCGGGCTCATCCACGGCACGATGCACCTGTCCATCGGGCAGGAAGCCAGTGCCGTCGGCATATCCATGCCGCTGCACGACAATGACATGATCACCTCGACCCATCGCGGTCACGGCCATTGCATCGCCAAGGGCGCGGAAGTGTCAAAAATGTTTGCCGAGTTCTTCGGCAAGGAAACCGGCTATTGCAAGGGCCGCGGCGGCTCCATGCACATCGCCGATGTGTCCAAGGGCAATCTCGGTGCGAACGGCATCGTCGGCGGCGGTATTCCGATTGCCGTGGGTGCTGCGCTTTCCGCCAAGAAGCAGAAGAACGGCAAGGTCGTCATTTCCTATTTCGGTGACGGCGCCAACAATGAAGGCGCCTTTCACGAGGCGCTGAATATTGCCGCGATCTGGAAGCTGCCGGTGGTTTTCGTCTGCGAGAACAATGGCTACGGCATGTCCACCTCGACCAAGCGGTCGACGGCGGTGCCGAACGTGGCGGATCGTGCCGCCGGCTACAACATGCCGGGCGTGATCGTCGACGGCAACAACCTGTCGGATGTCGCCGAGGCTTCCAACGAGGCTGTCGAGCGGGCGCGGCGCGGCGAGGGCCCGACGCTGATCGAGTGCAAGACCTATCGCCATCGCGGCCATTCCAAGAGCGACCGCAACCGCTACCGCACCAAGGAAGAGATCGAGGACTGGATTGCCAACCGCGATCCCATCGACCTGTTCGAGACCCAGCTGAAGGAATTCGGCTTCGTCACCGATGGGGATATCGAAGCCATCCGCGCGGATGTGGAGAAGGAGATCGCCGAGGCGATCGAATTTGCCAAGAACAGCCCATCTCCCGATCTGAACAATCTCACACGCGACGTGTACACGGACTGAAAGACTTTCCAGATGAATGAGACAATCCGCGAGCTGAGCTATTCGCAGGCTATCCAGGAAGCCATGGCGCTTGCCATGGAGGCCGATGACCGGGTGTTCCTGATGGGCGAGGATATCGGCGTCTATGGCGGCGCCTTCCAGGTCACGGGCGATCTCGTGCATCGCTTCGGCGAGGACCGGGTGATGGACACGCCGATTTCCGAGCTTGGCGGTGCGGGCGTTGCCGTCGGTGCGGCGCTGACCGGCATGCGGCCGATCTTCGAGTTCCAGTTCTCCGACTTTGCGGCGCTGGCCATGGAGCAGATCGTCAACCAGGCGGCCAAGATCCGCTATATGCTGGGCGGTGCCGTTTCGGTGCCGCTGGTCATGCGCTTTCCCTCAGGTTCCGGTACGGGCGCGGCGGCACAGCACAGCCAGAGCCTGGAAGCCTGGCTCGGCCACGTTCCCGGCCTGAAGGTCATCCAGCCGTCCACGCCCTACGATGCCAAGGGCATGCTGCTTGCGGCCATCGAAGATCCGGACCCGGTGATGATCTTCGAGCACAAGCTGCTCTACAAGATGAAGGGGCCGGTGCCCGAAGGCTATTACACCGTGCCGATCGGCAAGGCGGCCGTCGTGCGCGAAGGCACGGACCTCACCATCGTTGCTTCGGCCATCATGGTGCACAAGGCGCTGGAAGCGGCCAAGGAGCTGGAAAAGGAAGGGATCAACGTCGAAGTCGTCGACCTGAGAACCGTCCGGCCGATGGACAAGGACACGATCATTGCCAGCGTCAAGAAGACGTCAAAGCTGATGTGCGTCTATGAGGGCGTGAAAACCCTCGGCGTCGGCGCGGAAGTCAGCGCCATGATCGCCGAAAGCGAGGCCTTCGATTATCTCGACGCGCCGATTGTGCGGCTCGGCGGGGCGGAAACACCGATCCCCTATAATCCGGAGCTGGAAAAGGCCACCGTGCCACAGGTGCCGGGCATTCTCGCCAGCGCCCGCGATCTCGTGAAGGGGGTGCGATAGCTCATGCCTACCGAAGTCATCCTGCCCAAGGTCGACATGGATATGGAGACCGGCCAGATCTCGCGCTGGTACGCCAAGGAAGGCGACAGCGTTTCCAAGGGCCAGCTGCTGTTCGAAATCGAGACCGACAAGGCCGCCATGGAAGTGGATGCGCCAGCCTCCGGCATCCTGCGTGACGTCAAGGCCGGCGAAGGCGCCGTCGTACCCGTTGGCCAGTGCGTCGCGTGGATTTATGCGGAAGGCGAAACCTATGCCGCACCGGCAAGCCAGCCGGATGTCGTGGAGATCGCCGTCTCCAGCGCGCCGCTGGATGCTGCCATTGCCTCGCCGGTTGCCGCGGTTGCGGAAGTCCTGCCTGTCGCAGCGGCTGCCGTAGCGGATGGTGTCCGCGCGACGCCATTGGCGCGGCGGATCGCAAGGGAAAGCGGGATCGACCTTACGTCCGTTGCGGGCTCCGGTCCCAAGGGCCGGATTCAGCGCAGGGACGTCGAAGCCAATGTTCCGCAGGCGCGGCCGGCGGCGGCTCAACCGGCTGTTACTGTTCCCGTGCAGGCCAAAACCGGTGACGCGCCGCTGCATGCGGTCTGGCTGCGGCAGGGCAACGATGCGACGCTCGCGCCTCTGGTGCTGATCCACGGTTTCGGTTCCGATCTCAACAGCTGGCGGCCGATGCTGGCCGGGACAACGCTGGATAGCCCGATCCTGGCCATTGATCTGCCGGGGCATGGCGAATCACCGCGCGACATTCCGGCGGACATTGATGCCATTGCCGCGCTGGTGGAGCGGACGATTGCCGCCCATCACGCGGGGCCGGTCGTGGTGGCGGCGCATTCCTTCGGCGCAGCGATTGCGGCCAAGGTCGCAGCGCGCGGCAACCTCGATATCCGCGCCCTGACGCTGATCGCGCCAGCCGGGCTCGGTCCAGAGATCAACGGGGCGTTCCTGCAGGGCTTCGTCCGCGCAAGGGCGGAAGCCAGTCTCGTCGCCTGGATGAAACTGCTGGTGCAGGACGAGAGCCTCCTGACCAAGTCCTTCGTCAAGGCAACGCTTGCCCAGTCGCAGGACGAAGGGTTGCGCGCGGCGCAAACGCTGGTGGCCGACCGCTTCTTCGCCGATGGCACGCAGGTCTTCGATATCCGCAGAAACCTTGCCGGGTTGGCCATGCCGGTCCGGGTGATTGTCGGCGCGGCGGACCGGATCATTCCGGCAGCCCATGCCGCGGGTCTGCCCGGCGAGATCGCCGTCCATGTCTTTGCCGGAACGGGGCACATGCCGCAGCTGGAGCAACGGGAAAAGGTCGTGCGGATTCTGCGGGAAATCAGCCGGTCGGCGGGGTAGTCGCAGTCAGGCGGCTGCCGCCCTTCGACGCGACGAGGGCGCGCTGGATGGCGCTGCGGGCGGATGCCAGGTTGGGCATGACCCAGTTTGGCTCCGCACCGAGGAACTTGTCGAGAAAGGCCACGGCGTAGCCCGGCATTTCCGTGACATTTTCCTTGTAGGACCACCAGGTCCGCAGGTCGTTGGCGCAGCTGGCGATTTGCGGCGCCGTGCCGAATTCCTGTTCGTAGATGGCGGCAATCGTGCCGACGCAGAAGTTGGTGTAGAGAAACCCTTCCGGCCAGAAGGCGATGATATCGGCCATTTCGGTCGCGTCGGCATTGGTCTGCGGCGTATGCCCCTGGACCTTGGCAGGCGCCTCGGTGATGAGTTCCTTCAGCACCAGACCGGCGGCGAAGATGATGAAGTCCTTGCGGTCGATGCGGGCGAAGGATTTCTGCTGCTCGACGGTTTCGATCCAGTTGAGGAAAGCGGCGGTCAGCTTCGTTTCGTCAATGACAAAGCGATAGCCATAATGCTCGGCAATCAGCGCGACATTCTTGCGAAAGGCCATGCGGAACCAGCGCAGCCGCCGCAGGCGGTGGCGCAGGTCGGGCGTATTCACCAGCTCATCGCGAAACAGAAAATCCATGCCGTATCTCTCTGATCAGTTCCATCAATGTCTTACGCTTCAATGCAGAGGAAGCCAAGTTTTCAATGATACAGGAAATCATACATATTGACATTGCAAAAAACAAATGTTCTATATTTTTCCGTTCCGGCATAGCATATGTTTATGACTGGACAATGGGAGGTTGAAGACATGGCGATGTGGCAATGGGGATTGCTTGCCCTTGGCGTTCTCTGGGCTTTGCAGTCGCTGGGCGTCTGGTACCAGATGCGCCATTATGGCGATGTGATGAAGGGAATTACGTCGAAATACAACGACGGATATGTCGGTGCAGGCAATGTGCGCGGACGTTTCGGCAAAGGCGTCATCGCTCTCGTGGTGGTGACGCCGGATCTCGTGGTGCAGCGCTTCCTGGTGATGCGCGGCCGTTCGGTTTTCGCGAAGTTTGCGCGGCGGACGGAATTCGAGGGAATCACGCTGAACGCCCTGCGCGCCGATCCGCTCCTATCCGGCGTGGAAGACCCGGCCCTGGCCAAGGCGGCGGAGCGCGCCATCGAGCAGATCGATCGTGCGCGTGTCGAGCCGAAGCGGCCGGGCCTGGCAGGAATCAAGACAGTCAACGCATAGGGGCAAGCCCGGGGGTGGCCGTACCCAAGCAAATGGCCGATAAGGAGGAGGGAACATGTCAATTCTAACAATGTTGGCACAGCACGCCGACGTCACGATGCACCATCTGTCGGTGGCAGGGTCGATGGTCTCGGATGCTGCGCTGCACGGTAAACAGGCTATCCACCACGCGGGCAATGACCTCGTGGTGCTGGCGCAATCCAGCGGCGATATTTCTGTCGAGGAATTCAAGAACAAGCTGCAGAACGTGCAGAAGGAAGAGCAGCTCGGCTGGCTCACCAGCGCCGGTAAATATTTTATCGGTATTTTCCAGAAGGGCGGCGAAGTCTTTGCCGGTTTCGTCACCGGTATCATCCCGACGCTCGTCGTGCTGATGACCGCCTTCTACGCGCTGACCGAACTGGTCGGCGAAGAGCGTGTCCATGGCATCGCGCGCGGCGCGGGCCGTATTGCCCTGACCCGTTACACGGTGCTGCCATTGCTCTCCGTGTTCTTCCTGACCAATCCGATGGCCTATACGTTCGGCTCGTTCCTCGAGGAAAAGCACAAGCCGGCGTTCTATGACGCTGCCGTGTCCTATGTGCATCCGCCGCTCGGCCTGTTCCCGCATATCAATCCCGGCGAGTATTTCGTCTGGGGCGGCATTCTGGTGGCCCTGCTCGAACTGGAAAAGAAGGGTCTTGTTCCCGCTGGTTATCACATCCGGGTGGCGATCTGGTACGCCATTGTCGGTCTCGTGGTCATCCTCCTCAAAGGCATGCTGACCGAGCGCATCACCGCCATCATGGCGCGGCGCCAGGGCATCGAGCTTTAAGTCAGGGGTGGGGAGAAAAACAATGTCGAAGACCTATAAACCAGTCAAAATATCCAAGGGCTCCAACGGTTGGGGCGGCCCGCTGACCATCCAGCTGACGCCGCAGCGCAACAAGGTTGTTTCCGTCACGGGCGGCGGTATTCATCCGGTCGCCCGCCGTATCGCCGAACTCACCGGTGGTGAGGCCGTCGATGGCTTCAAGGCGCCGCCTGTAGAAGGCGAAATGGGCGTTGTCGTCGTCGATTGCGGCGGAACGGCGCGCTGCGGTGTCTATCCGCGCAAGCGCATTCCCACCGTCAATCTGACGCCGGTTGGCCAGTCGGGCCCGCTTGCCCAGTTCATCACCGAGGACATCTATGTCTCCGGCGTCAAGGAAGCCAATATCGAGCTTGCCGACGGATCGCAGGAAGCCACGGTGGCGGGGGCGGCTGCCACGCCGACACCGGCAGAAATGGCCGCCGCCATGTCCAGCCGTACGGATACGGCATCGGACAACGGCGAAGGCGGCCTGATCGGGCTGATCAGTTCGGTTGGCCGGGTCATGGGCCGCGTCGTCGGCATTTTCTTCAATGCCGGCCGCCGCACGATCGATCAGGTCATCCGCAACGTCCTGCCGTTCATGGCCTTCGTGACCATGCTCATCGGCTTCATCCTCTATACGGGGATCGGCGATGTGCTGGCCCAGCCGATGGGTCCGCTTGCCAACAACATCGTTGGCCTTTTGATCATCTCGGCCATTTGCGGCCTGCCGTTCCTGTCACCCATCCTGGGACCGGGCGCGGTGATTGCCCAGGTTATCGGCGTTGCCATCATCGGTCCGCAGATCGCCAATGGCACGATTTCGCCCGCAATGGCCCTGCCTGCGCTGTTTGCCTACAACACGCAGGTTGGTTGTGATTTCGTGCCGGTCGGACTGGCGCTGGGTGAAGCCAAGCCCAAGACGATCGAGATCGGTGTCCCGGCGGTTCTGATCAGCCGCCAGATCATGGGTCCCGTCTCGGTGCTGATCGCCTGGGTTGTCAGCCTGATCGTATTCTAAACCCGATTAACAAGAAGAGGTTCGCCATCATGTCAGTTCTTTTGAAAACACGGGTAACAGCCGTGGGTCCCGAGGTGGCGGACCTCGCAGAGGGAGGCGTTGTCATCCTGTTTGCCGATGGCGCGCCGCCGGAACTTGCCGAGGTTTCGATCCTGCATCTGGTCGACGGCACGCCGTCGGCAACAACGCCGCCGGTCGGTTCGGTGATCCGCATCGGCGATCTCTCGGCCAAGATAACCGGCATCGGCGACTATGCCTGGCAGAAAGTCCGGGACATCGGCCATGTTGTCATCACATTCAACGGGTCCGATCATGTTGACCGTCCCGGTGAAATCTGTGCATCGGAAGTGGATACCGACGAACTGGTTTCAACCCTCAAGGTGGGGGCGACGATCACCATCGGATAGGGTTCAGGACTGACAGGCCGAAACAGAACGAAATACCAAAGAGAGTAAAGCATGGAACGCTCGACGATTGTGCGGGTGCATGACGGATTGCATGCGCGGCCAGCCACCCGGTTTGTCAAACTCGCCAAGAGTTTCGAATCGGATATCGAGCTGGTCAAGGATGACAGGTCGGTCAGCGCCAAGAGTTCAGTCAAACTCATGCTGCTTGGCGTCAAGGAAAACGAGGAAATCACCGTCCGCGCAACCGGTGCCGATGCCATCGAAGCCATTGAGGCGCTGATCGGCTACCTCGAAAACCCGCATGCGGGGATCGAAGATGACGGCGCGGTCCAGCCGCCGAAGCCGGATGCCGGGAAGCCCGCCGCGAACAGGCCTGCGCATGGTCCTGCCGCCGATGGTGCCCTGCGCGGTGTCGCTGCAAGCGAAGGCGTGGCCGTCGGCCCCGTCTACGGGTTTTTTCCCGCAGAGATCAAGCATGAGAACCGCCCGCTGGCGGCCAACGCCATCGCCGACGAGGTTTTGCGGCTGAAGCAGGCCATCGCCACCGTGCAGAAGCGCATGGACGCCTCGCTGTCGGAAGCCGGATTGGCGGACAGTGACCGGGGCATCGTCGCGGCACTGAAGGATATCGCCAATGACGACGAACTGACCGGCGGGGCGATTGCCATTGTCGAAGGCGGGATCGACGCGGTTTCGGCGGTGATCGGCGCGACATCGAAGATCGCCTCCGATTTCGCCACCATGGACGATCCCTATCTCAACGCCCGCGCCGACGATGTGAATGCGGTCGGGCGGCAGATATGCCTGGCCCTGCTGGGGCAGGAAGACGTCAACCTTGACACCATCGCCGAGGGTTCGATCCTGGTTGCCGAGGATATCGGCGCCTGGGATCTCGCCCGCGCGCCTTTGAAGCGCATAGCCGGGGTGATCTGCGGCCATGGCGGCGCCACCTCGCATGTCGCCATCATCGCCCGTGCCCATGGCATTCCCGCCGTGCTTGGCCTTGGCCGCGCCGTGCTCGATTTGAAGGATGCCAGGACCGTTGCGCTCGACGGCGACAGCGGCGCGGTTTTCGCCGATCCGGATACGGCCGTCGCCGATCGTTTTCAGGCGGCCATTGCCAAGGCAGATGCGGAAAAGCGCGCGCTGACCGCCTATAAGGACGTTACGCCCCGGCGCGCCGACGGCACGGTCATCGACATTGCCGCCAATATCGGTTCGCTCGAGGAAATCGATGCGGCGAAGGAAGCGGGCGCCATGGGCGTCGGCCTGTTCCGCACCGAACTCCTGTTCATGCGCCATATCCACCTGCCGTCGGAAGATCTGCAGGCGGAAACCTATTCCAGCCTCGCCAAGGCCTTTGCGCCGCATACGGTGATCGTGCGGACGCTCGACATCGGCGGCGACAAGCCGATTGCCGGGGTCGACTTTCCCGATGAGGAAAACCCGTTCCTCGGCTGGCGCGGCATCCGTATGTGCCTGGACCGGCCGGATATCTTCAAGCCGCAGCTGCGGGCGCTGCTGCGCGCCGCTGTCCACGGCAACATCAAGGTGATGCTGCCGATGATTTCGGGTGTCGGCGAGGTGCAGGCAACGAAGGCGCTGATCGAGGAGTGCGCCGGGGAACTGGCCGCCGCTGGCACGCCATTTGCGCATTTCGATCTCGGTGTGATGATCGAGACACCGGCCGCCGTGCTGATTGCCCCGGCACTGGCCAGGGAAGTCGCGTTCTTTTCCATCGGCACCAACGACCTGACGCAGTACATCATGGCCGCCGACCGGCTCAACCCGACGGTGGCCAAGCTCAATGACGTGACCCATCCCGCCGTCATGGCCGCCATTGAACTGACGGCAAAAGCCGGGGTCGATGCGGGCATCATGGTCGGGATGTGCGGTGAGGCCGCCGGGCGCCCGGACCTGATCCCGGCTTTCATCGCCATGGGGCTGACCGAGCTGAGCATGAGTCCGTCATCGATCCAGCGCGCCAAGAAGTGCGTTCTGGACGGTGCTAAAACCGCTTAAGGCAGGACCGGAATCAGGAAGGCGAAAAGACCGGACAGCGCATCCGTCCGGTTTTTGCCCTGCGTGGCCTCGGTGAGGCTGGTGTGGCGGGCTTTCAGTGCCAGCAGCGCACTCTCCACCAGCTTTTCGTCGCCCGGCTCTTCATTGTCGCTATAGCTGGCAAGGCCGATGGCAAGCGCAATGGCGGAGAAGCACAGGAACCGGGTCGCCATGTCCGGGCCGTTGTCACCCGGCATATGCGGCGGCAGCGGCTGGGCCTGGTGGCTGGACTGCAGTTCAAAGGTCAGGACCGCGCAGGCATCCGATATCTCGGTCAAGCCGTTCGTGCGGGTTGCCGCCTTGATGCGGTCGGCATGCCGGCGAATCATGATCGCATGGACGGAGGCAAAGGTCGCCTCGTGAACCACCGGGTTTTCGCTGCCGAGAACGGTAAAAATACGTTTCGCCAGATAATAGACATCGCGGCGGAACAAGGCTTCGCCCCTGGCGCTGTCGGCGGGGAAATAGGCGTGCAGGCTGCGCGCCTCGATGGTGGCCGAATGGGCCTTCGGGTCCTGCGACACCAGCGAAATCGAGATTTTTTCGGCCACGGTCAGCGCCTTGTCGACGACGCGGGCGGCATGACCCAGCAAAGCTTCCGGACCTTCAGGGGCGGCCGTCCTGATCTTGTCGCTGCGGCTGGCCCGGATCATGTGCCGGACATCGCGCAACCGGTCCTTGAGGCCGACGACAATCTCGTTTGAAATATCCCTGATCATGTGGCAGACCTCGACTTGCAAAGTGGATAATGCTTTGTATCTGCTTTTGGTGACTTGCTAAACAATATTCTGCCGGAGTGTACTGTGCACGGCGTTGTTTTGTCAGCACACAAATCTGGCACCGGCAGGAAACGGATACGAGCAATAGGGGGTGTAAAGTGACCGATCGACGCAAGCGGGCGACTAGCGCGCCGAACACTCCGAAAAAGGCCCCCCTGGATATCGGGCAGCCCGATACGAAAATCAGCCGCATGCGCATGCGCGCCGCCTGGATGTATTACATCGAGCAGATGACCCAGAACGAGATTGCCGAAGTGCTCGGCGTCGGCCGCGTGACCATCGTGCGCATGCTGGCCGAGGCGCGCGCCCGCAACGAGGTCAAGATCGGCATCCAGGGCTATCTGTCGGACCTGATTGCGCTGGAACGGCAGGTCGAACAGCAGTTCGGGCTGGAGAAGGTGATCATCGCCCCGTTGTCGCAGCCCGACAACGATCCGATACCGGCCATCAGTGCCGCCACCGGCGATTATCTCTCGGGCGTGGTGGCCAACGGCATGCGCATCGGCGTCGGCTGGGGGCGTACCCTGCTCAGCACGCTGTCCTATCTGGAAGCGCGCGCGCTTGACGATTTTACCGTGATTTCGCTGCTTGGCGGCATCAGCCAGCCGCGCCGCTTCAACCCGGCGGAATTCGCCTGGCAGTTCGCCCAGCTGTTTCAGGGCAACGGCTATCTCATTCCCGCCCCGGCGCTGGTGGACAGCGTCGAGACCCGAACGGCGCTGATTGAGCGCTGCGGCCTGAAGAGCGTGTTCGAGATGGCCGAGGATCTCGACCTCGTGCTGCTCAGCGTCGGCGCCATCGAAACGGCATCGAGCACGCCCTACCGCATCGGCTTCCTCAATGAGGAACACCAGTCATCCCTGGCGGAACGCGGCGCGGTCGGCGATATCCTGTTCCACTTCTACGACCAGCAGGGGCGCCTCGTCGACCACCCGATTCATGATCTCGTCATGTCGGTGGGCATCGAGACGCTGCAGAAGGTTCCGGTGCGCGTTTTGACATCCGGCGGCAAGGAAAAGATCAACGCCCTGCTTGGCGCGATGAAATTGATCCGCCCGACGGTTTTCATCACCGACGAGGAAAGCGCGCGCCAGTTGCTGGTGCTGGCCGGGCAGGAACAGCGCTGACCCGTCCGCGCCGTGCCGGTGCGCCCGCGCAAGCGCATGAAAACCCACAGGAGTTGTGGATTTTCAGCCCGAAATTGCCCTATCGGGCGGTGAGATCAAATCGGGCATTGCATTCGTGATTTTTCCCGCTATTGATCGCGGGGAAGACGGGCGGCAGCCATAGGGTTTGCCGCTTTCAGGTGGGGCCTGTAGCTCAATTGGTTAGAGCCGGCGGCTCATAACCGCTTGGTTGGGGGTTCGAGTCCCTCCGGGCCCACCATTCTTCCAAATCATGCAACAAAATCAATATATTCATGCCGCCGTGCTTCGATTGGCCTGGCGGCGGACCATCACTCTTTGTTGCAGTCATGATTTTGGCCGACATCGCCGTTATCATGGTTTGCAGCCGGGCTTTGACCGGCAACGAGGAGGCGTTGGCGGAATGGTACAAATATTGGAAGAAAGCTGGATTCTGATTATTGTCATTCTGGCCGCCGTTCTGACGACGGGTCTGGTCTTGACGGTGAAGAAACTGGAACGCGACGATAAGCGCTGGCCGCACAAGGGCCCGGATAAATAGAGCGCAGCAATCGTCGCCCGGATCGCAAGAGCCTCTCTGCCCTTCGGGTGGAGGCGCTTCGATGTCTCGGCCGGGCAATGGCGCAATCAGCTTCCGGTCTGCGCCCGAAAATGCGCAACCAGGGCGTTGGCGTGCCCGTGCCCCATATTGTGCTGAGTTTTCAGGACGGCGACCATCGCCATATGTTTCTGATCCGGCACGCCCGCCAAAACCGTCAACCAGTGGTCGATGGGTTTGCCATAGGTCTTTTCGATGGATGGAAAGTAGGAAGCGGGCCCTTTTACCGTGTTGTTCCCAGTCATTGCGTGATCTCCCTGTTCGCCTGTCATGGATGTAGCCACAGGACGAACGGCATGGCCACGTTCCGACACTGTTGCAAACTTTTTGTGCCATTCCCGCTGCGTTCAATCAATGGCGCGTGCCTTGAACAACGGCAAATGTGCGTTAGAACTGAAGCCGTCAGGAGAAACGCCGGCTATTCCGTTCGGATCAAACCCGGAATGGACTGCATGCAACCTGCCATCGACCGGTTCCCGCATGTGAAAGGCAGAAGAAACCGCCATGAGCACAGCCAGCGATGCCCGTTTCTGGGACCGGACGTCGCGCAAATATGCCAGGGGTGCGATTGCTGACCCGGCCGGCTATGAGCGCACGCTGGAGCAGACCCGCGCGCTGTTGGCACCGCACGACCGGGTGCTCGAACTTGGCTGCGGAACGGGAACAACGGCGCTGCGGCTTGCGGGCGATGTGCAAAGCTATCTTGCCGTGGATATTTCCGCGGGCATGATCGCCATTGCCCGGGAGAAACAGACCGCCGGCCCCGCCATCCCGGCGCTTGCCTTCCGCGCGGCGACCGCCGAGGATTTGGCGCCCGGCGTGGAGGAATTCGACGCGATCCTCGGATTCAACTATCTGCATCTGGTCCGCGACCTGCCCGGTACGCTGCGCCGCATCCATGCCCTGCTTGCAGCGGAGGGCCTGTTCATTTCCAAGACACCCTGCGTCGGTGAGATGAACCCGCTCATCCGGCTCGCCTTGTTGCCCGCAATGCGTGCATTGCGGCTGGCACCCTATGCGGGCGTGTTCCGCGCGGCGGAGCTGGGTGAGCTCATATCTGCCGCAGGCTTCGACATTCTCGCCGCCGAAAACCACGCAACCGGGGGCAATGACAACCGGCCCTATATCGTGGCGCGCAAGAGATGACGGCAATCAGCGATGCCAGAGCATCCAGATCTGTTGGAATGGCCGGCCTGATCTCAATTGCCATGGGTTCCCCTAAGCCTCGCAAGCCCGGTCTATTGTCTGGCTGATACCATGTGCAGCGCCCATACCATCGCATACATGTTCTCATCCGGTGCGCCGTTTTGCGCTGGCTGCCAAACGCCAAAAAACGGCGGGCTTGCGGCCCACCGTTCCAAGGTAATGACGTGACTGGAGATCTCATCATCGAGACCCGGACATGCAGTCCTTCTACATGGCCAGGTACAATTGATAAATGCTTTTTGGGCCGTGGCCGTATAACCCGGGGGCGAGCCCCCGGGGATCTCTCCAAATCGCAGCGGATTAGAAGTTGCGCTGGAAGCGGATCATGCCGCCGAACGCATCGTCATTGCCGCCGTTGGCGATCGAGGCAGCCTTACGCAGGCCATCGAACTTGGTGTATGTGACTTCCGGAGTGATCGTGAAGCCAGGAACCAGTTCGTAAGCAAGGTTCAAAGTACCCGAGTATGTGCCTTCGGATTCGTAAGCGAGCTGTGCGTTGACGGTTGCCTTGTCGGAAACCTTGGCGGACAGGCCACCCCAAACAGCCCAGTCACCGGTCCATGTACCGAACCAGTTCTGGTTCCTGCCGGAGTCATCAAAGTTCGACTGATAGCCGCCCATGACGAATGCCTTGACAGTGTCGGTGAACTTCACGTCCAAACGGAGCTTGCCAGCCCATTCTTCGATAACGGAGTCATAACCGACGACGCCCGAAAGACCGCCCCAAGCCTGTTCATACTTCGCACCGGCGAGAACATGCGGCATGTAATCGTCGATCTGGTAGGACCGGGCGGTTCCTGTAATCGGAAGGCCCGTTACAGGATCAATGGCGGCATAGCTGCCCGAACCCTGTTCAGCAGCGATGATCGCCGAGAAGCCGTTGCCAGCTGTGAAAGTGTAGCTGACCTGGTTGGACTGACCGGACTGGTAGTTGATCACGTCGTCGTTCAGCACGTCACCGGCATAACCGGTCCACGAACCGAAGACTTCATCCGTCGTACCGATGCGGAAGCCGCCGAGTTCGATATAGGCGTGAGGAATCGACGCGCCCTTGTTGACGCCGTTGTCGTAGTTGAACTGTGTTTCAATGTACGAACGCAGCGTGCCGAGTTCGGTTTCCGAACGGGCATCGAAACGCACGACAGCGCGCGAGCGCTTGAAATAGGTGCCATCGCCATTGGGATCGCTACCATTATTCACGTGACCGCCGGAGTATACGTCATCGCCGCCCTTGGCGTCGTAACGGACATAGCCGCCGATCTTCAGGCAGGTCTCGGTGCCTGGAATGTAGAAGAAGCCTTTGCCGTATGCATCGCAAACGCGAACATATTCGACAGCTTCCGGCTCGGCGACAACAACTGCGTCAGCAGCGCGGGCGCCGGATACTGCAACGAGAGCTGCAGCTGAGCCCAGTAGAATACTTCTGATAGTCATATTGGTCCCCCAAAAGGTCTTGATTGACCTATACTGCTTAGTGCAGTTTTACCGAGGACAGCAACTGCCAACTCCAAGTTGTATAGCGGTTGGACTCGCGTCGTTGCAATTATGTCACAAATTTGACGTCAATTCATAGGTTGCAACATTAAACCATTGTAAAATAAATGGAAATAATTGGTGGTATTTGGCAATTCCGTCAAAACCATCGCCTATCACCGATATATCTGACCGAATCACGATATGTGCGGTTGTATATTGCAACTTATAATGGCGTATAAAACTAGGAATATACTTCGTTGCGGTATTTTACCCGGTATAAATGCCGGGAATGCTTGGGGGATAAGGCTTTGCGGCTTGGCTTGTAGCTATTCCGGACAATTCTGGTTTCTTCTTGCTACTCAGTCCTCGCCGCACTGCCATCCCCGCAAGAGATCGAATGGTTCCAGGCCGTCCCAGCCTTGCGGCATCCTCGTCTCCGGCTTGCGCCCGCCAAGGCCGCGCAGGGCGGAATAGCCGCTGAGATCAAGCAATCGTTGCCACAATGGAGGAGCGGGTGATGGTGCGAACGCTGCTTCGCACCCTGTCAAATGGCGTTCCTGCTGGTCAGACATCGGCATTCTCCCTGAATGGGCCGTTCGTTCTATGGCAATCGCCATAGAACCTAGCACTAGACCGATCGCCATACAACATGCATAATACGGCCCATGCCACGTCCATCAGATGCAAAGACCCGCTTTATCGATACTGCCGTCGTCCTGTTCCAGGCGCACGGCTACCACGGTGTGGGATTGACCGAGATCATCGCCAAGGCAAAGGCTCCGAAGGGATCCTTCTACTTCCACTTTCCCGGCGGCAAGGAAGAACTGGCCGAGCACGCGGTGCGCAGTGCCGGCGGTTATATCATTCACGTCCTGAACAAGAGTTTTCGCGATGCGCCGACGTTCCGGGCCGGGGCGGAACTGATGATCGCGCGTCTCTACGATTCATTCGAGGCCTCCGGCTGGACCCTCGGCTGTCCCATCACAAGCGTGCTTCTGGATACCACGCCAAAATCCGAGCGGCTGTCGCTGGCGATCAAGGACGTCATGGAAGGCTGGATCAGCAGTTTCGCCGAACAGATCGCGCGGTTTCACCCTGGCAAGGACGCGCGGGCATTCGCCATGAAAATTCTGGTGTCGCTGGAAGGTGCCTGGATATTGGCGCGGATGCTGCGCTCGCGCGAGCCGTTTGACCAGGTGATGAACCTGATTGCCGAAAACGAGGCTGACCTCTAGAGCCCTTCCTTTCTCTATTGGAACAGGACGGGCTCTAAGCCCTGGTGACGGTCATCCCCGCCTTGCGGTAGGCTGCGATGGTTTCCTCCGCCGTGCTGCGTTCAACAACCAGGCCCTGTGCTTCATTCATCGGCAAAATCACGTAAGGCGATGCGGCTCCCAGTTTTTCGGAGGAGGCGAGAACGATGGTTTCCGCCGCATGGCGGGACAAGGCTCGCTTGATGACAGCTTCTTCGGAATCGCCTGTCGTCAGGCCGATTTCCGGGTGAATGCCGGTGACGCCCATAAAATAGATGTCGGCACGGAATCGGGCGATGGATTCGATGGCCGATGCACCCACGGCGACGACAGAATGTTTGAACAGCCGCCCGCCGATCATCTCCACCGTCATGCCGGGATGAGCAACGAGCTCGACGGCAATGCTGGGGCTATGGGTGACGATGGTTGCCTCGAGCCCCGGCGGCAAATGGCGGACGAGCTGCACGGCCGTCGTGCCGCCGTCGACAAACACAACCTGTCCGGGTCGGATCATGGCTGCCGCGGCGCGGCCGATGGCTTTCTTTCCATCGGTGGCAATGGCCTGGCGTCCCGAAAAGTCGGCAAGGGCAGGCGAGGCGGGCAGAGCTCCGCCATGCACCCGCTGCAACAGTCCCTCCGCCGCCAGCTCGCGCAAATCCCGGCGGATCGTATCTTCCGACAGGTTGAGTTGCTCGCTCAGGGTCTTGGCGACGACCTGTCCTGTATCCTTCAGAACCGCGAGAATATGCGCCTTGCGCTGTTGCGTCAGCATGTGGTCCTCAAAATATTGCACGATATTTCTTGACTCTGCACGAAGTTGCACGTTTTATCAAGCCAATCCTGTCCCATGGTGGTGCCCAATGACCAAGCTTGCCGACCGTGTCCGTGTCCGGACCGTGAAAATTCTTGCCGATGACTGGTTCGTGCTGAAAAAGACGACATTCGATTATCTGCGCCGCGACGGCACGTGGCAGACGCAGAACCGGGAAACCTATGATCGCGGCAATGGCGCGGTGATCCTGCTCTATGACAGGGCGCGGCGCACGGTCATCCTGACGCGCCAGTTCCGCTACCCCGCCTTTGTCAATGGCTGCAGCGAGCTGTTGATCGAGGCGCCCGCCGGGCTGCTCGACAATATCTCGCCGGAGGAGCGCATCCGCAAGGAAGCGGAGGAGGAGACCGGCTATCGCGTGCAGCATGTGCGCAAAGTCTTCGAAGCTTTCATGAGTCCGGGGTCGGTGACCGAAAAGCTTTATTTCTTTGTCGGGGAATACACCTCGTCGGACCAGGTTTCGGATGGCGGCGGCGAAGCAGCCGAGGGTGAGGATATCGATGTCCTCGAACTGCCCTTTGCCCAGGCGCTGGCCATGATCGGCAGCGGCGCCATTCAGGACGGCAAGACAATCATGCTGCTGCAGCACGCCGCCCTGCACATTTTCGCTTGATCCTCACAAAACATACGGAGAAGAACATGCTTATTCTGATCGCCGGGCCATACCGGTCCGGAACCAATGACGATGCCGGCAAGATGGCTGACAATCTCAAGCGGCTGGAGGAAGTGTCCTGGCCGCTGTTTCAGGCCGGACATCTGCCGATGATCGGCGAATGGGTGGCCTTGCCCGTATGGCATGCGGCGGGCGGCAAGACGATCGGCGATGCGCTTTACGACCAGATATTCCATCCGGCGGCCGGGCGGCTGATCGCGCTGTGCGATGCGATCCTGCGCCTGCCCGGCGATTCAAAGGGGGCGGACAATGATGTCCGCCTTGCCAATGAGCGGGGTATCCCGGTCTATTACCGGCTGGAGGACGTGCCGGGCTGCGGGGCTTTGGCAGCCCCACATTGAGTTTCATGTGGCGGGCACCAGCACGGCGCGCTTTTCCGTGGTGAAATAGAGAAGCGCCAGCACCGGAAGGGCAAAGCCGATCCAGGAGGTCAGCCACCAGCCGCCATGGGCAAAGGCCCAGCCGCCGACGGCCGAACCGATGGCGCCGCCGGCAAAGAATGTCGCCATGTAAAGCCCGTTCAGGCGGTTGCGGTATTCCGGTCCGAGCGAGAAGATCGCCCGCTGTCCCAGCACGAGATTGGTGGTGACGCCAAAGTCGAGCAGGATGGCGGCTGCCGTGAGCAGGCCGAGCGCCAGTGCCGAGCCATGCGGCGCCAGATGTGTCATCAGAAACGATGCCGATACCAGCAGCAAGGCAAAGATCGTTGCCGGGCGCGTCAGGCCGCGATCGGCCCAGCGTCCGGCAATGGGGGCCGCAATGGCGCCGGCAACACCTGCCAGCGCAAACAGGGCAATACCGCCCTGCGACAGGCCGAATTCCGGTCCGGCCAGCAGCAGCGGTGTCGTGGTCCAGAACACGCTGAAGGCTCCGAACATGCAGGCCTGATACAGCGCGCGGCGCTGCAGGATCGGCGTTGTCACCGCCAGACGGCCCATGGATGACAGCAGGTGGCGGTAGGCGAGTTTCGAGGCGGGAACCCGCTTCGGCAGGGCCAATGCCAGCACGATCATCAGGACGATCATCGCGGCGGAGGAGAGGTAGAACACCACGTGCCACGAGGAAAACTGCGCGATGAAGCTGGAGGCGGGGCGCGCCAGCATGATGCCCAGCATCAGGCCGCTGACGACATTGCCGACAACCTTGCCGCGTGCGGCTTCCGGAGCCATGTGGGCGGCATAGGGGACGAGGATCTGTACGGCGACCGAGCCGAGCCCGATGAAGAGGGCGGCGGCGAGGAACGGCAGGGGATGGGTGACCAGTCCGGCAGCGAGCAGCGCCGCGGCACCGGCGAAAATGACGGTCAGGATCAGGCGGCGGTTTTCGAAGAGATCGCCCAGCGGCACGATCAGCAGCAGGCCGAGGCCGTAGCCGATCTGCGTCAGCGTGACGATGAGGCCGGCGGCTGCCGGTGACATGCCAAGTTCCGCGCTGATGGGCCCGGCCAGCGGCTGGCCGTAATAGAGGTTGGCGGCAATCAGCCCGCAGGCGGTCGCGAGCAGCAGCGTCAACCACGGGGAAATGGCCGGATGATCAGACGGGGTGTCTGAATGGGGGGAGGACATGAATAACTCCTTGGGAGGGAATTGAGCGTTTATTGATGGATGCGATCAGGTCAGGGTTTTCATGGCCACGGTCACGGCGGCCATCATTTCTTCGCGTGTACGGCCGGTTTTTCCGACAACGCGCATGCCCTGGACCAGACAGAGCAGCAGCCGCGCCGTCGCCTTGCCATCGACATGGGCGGGCACCGAGCCGTCATTCTGGCCCAGCTCGATCAGGTCCCGCAGCACGGCTTCATTGCTATCCATGGCAGCCGCGACTTTTTTCGCGACCTCCGGGTCGAACGTTGCCAGCTCGCTGGCGCAACTGACGACAAGGCAGCCCAATTTCCCCGTCTGGCCATGCGAGACATCGGCATAAAGGGTCAAGGCGTCACGGATGCGTTCATAGCCCGTCTTTTCCGTATCGATGACGGCGCGCAGCTTGCCGCTGCGCACGGTCCGGTACCGGTCAAAGGCTGCCAGAAACACGCCGCGCTTGTCCTTGAACGCCTTGTAGACGCTGCCTGAAGCCAATTGCATGGCGTCGGTCAGATTGCCGATCGAGGTGGCGTGGTAGCCGCGTTCGCTGAAGACGCGCAAAGCCTTGTCGAGCGCTTCGTTCATATCGAATTCGCGGGGGCGGCCACGGCCGCGCATGGTGTCTGATGCGGTGGTTTCGGTCATGCCCTAATATAGGGAAAGATCATTCCCTAAATCAAGGGTTACCTCTCATATCCTGCCTTTCAGTCTATTGCGTGCGCGCCTTGGCCACATCCGCCGGGGTAATGGCCGATTGCTTGCCGCCGAAATGCCCCAGCACATAATTGCTCAGCGCCGCGATCTCGACATCCGAATAGGCATTGGCGAAGGCCGGCATGGACTGCCTGCCTTGCGGCGTTGTCATATGTGCGCCTTTCAGGATGACCTGTATGAGGTTGGTGCCGTCGGGATCGTTGACCGTTCGGCTGCCTTTCAGCGCGGCATAAGGCGTCTGCAGGCCTTCACCGTTCCAGCCGTGACAGCTGGCGCAGGCGCCCTGGAAAAGCTTCAGCCCGAGCCCATCCTGCGTTGCCGCGTCCGCAGCCGGGGCATAGGCAGTGGAGACGGCGAGCGCAGCGGGTTCCGCTTCGACCACAGCCTTGTCGGTGGACGTCTGCGGCGGTACCGATTTCACATAGGTGACGATGGCCTTGATGTCTTCCGGCGTCAGATGACGCAGGCTGAAGTCGACGGCTTCCCCCATGCTGCCGGTGGCGGCGCCGCGATTTTCCGCGTGGCCCTTCGAGAGGTAGTCGAAGAGCTGCTGGTCGCTCCAGCCGCCGATGCCGGTGCGCTTGTCCGAGCTGATATTGTAGGCCTTCCAGCCCTGCAGTTCGGCTCCGGCAAACTTCTTGCCGTTGTCGACTGCATAGAAG